>Ga0326597_10000218_pt1 | contig 106643 bp, 91 predicted proteins | sample RVTome_12_FD_203789 | JGI IMG/M metagenome (GOLD analysis project Ga0326597, IMG submission 203789) | Soil microbial communities from uranium-contaminated site in the Upper Colorado River Basin, Wyoming, United States - RVT100D185 | ecosystem: Environmental > Terrestrial > Soil > Contaminated...
TCTCAATCTATTCGAGCGCCGAGACCTTCTGGCACTCCTACGAGGCGACCCACCGGTACCGAAAATCTCTCCGCATCAGACTCGACTCGTGTTCGCGTGAGAAATTGTGGGACAGCAGTGGCAGGTAGTCATTGATATAAACTCCCTCTCCCTCAGGGAGAGGGTTGGGGTGAGGGGTGAACAAACCGAATGCTTTGCTTTCAAGCCCCCTCATCCTGTCTTTCTCCCTGGGGGAGAAGGGACGTACTGATTGACTTTTTCAGCTCATCGATCTTCACAGCACGTTGAAGAATCATTGCATGTCAGCAACTTTGTAATTATTGGCGCTGCTTGTTGCTGGGACAGCAGGATGTAGGTTGGGCAAAGCGCAGCGTGCCCAACAAATTCATGACCACACAGGATTAGGGAAGAACCGATGCAAGTCACCGTTTTCGGCACGGGTTATGTCGGCCTGGTCACCGGGGCCTGCCTGGCCGAGGCGGGCAACGACGTCATCTGCATGGACATCGACGAGGCCAGGATCGCCCGCCTGCAGCAGGGCGAGATCCCGATCTACGAGCCGGGCCTCGAGGAACTGGTGCGCAACAACTCCGAGGCGGGCCGGCTGCGCTTCACCAGCGACCCGGCCGAGGCGGTGCAGCACGGCCTGTTCCAGTTCATCGCCGTGGGCACGCCGCCCGGGGAGGACGGCTCGGCCGACCTGCAGCAGGTGCTGGCGGTGGCCGCGTCGATCGCCCGGCACATGGACGACTACCGCATTGTCATCGACAAGTCGACCGTGCCGGTCGGCACCGCCGACAAGGTGCGCGCGCTGATGACCACGGTGCTGGACGGGCGTGGCGGCGGTTTCGACTTCGACGTCGTCTCCAACCCCGAATTCCTCAAGGAGGGGGCGGCGATCGACGACTTCATGCGCCCCGACCGGATCGTCGTCGGCACCGACAACCCGCGGACCACCGAGTTGCTGCGCGCCCTCTACGCCCCGTTCAACCGCAACCACGACCGCCTGATCAGCATGGACATCCGCTCGGCGGAGCTGACCAAGTACGCCGCCAACGCCCTGCTGGCGACCAAGATCAGCTTCATGAACGAGCTGTCGGGCCTGGCCGAGCGCTGCGGCGCCGACATCGAGAAGGTGCGCGTCGGCATCGGTTCCGACAGCCGCATCGGCTACAGCTTCATCTACGCCGGCCTCGGCTACGGCGGCTCCTGCTTCCCCAAGGACGTCAAGGCGCTGGTGCGCACGGCCGCCGAGTACGGCGTCGACGCCGCGCTGGTGCGCTCGGTCGAGGCGGTCAACGAACGCCAGAAACGGGTCATGATCGACAAGGTCCTGGCCCATTTCGACGGCGACCTGGCCGGCCGCGTCATCGCCCTGTGGGGGCTCGCCTTCAAGCCCAACACCGACGACCTGCGCGAGGCGCCGAGCCGGGTGCTGATCGAGGCTCTGACCGCGGCCGGGGCGACGGTCCGCGCCCACGATCCCGAGGCGTGCGCCGCGGCGCGTACGCTCTACCCCGACCGCACCGACGTGGTCATCTGCGACGACGCCTATGCCGCCGCCGACGGTGCCGACGCGCTGGTGCTGGTGACCGAGTGGCGGGTCTTCCGCAGCCCCGATTTCGCCCGCCTGAAAGGGCTGCTGAAGCAGCCGGTGCTGTTCGACGGGCGCAACATCTACGACCCGCTGCTGCTGGCGCGCGCCGGCTTCGTCCACTACGGCATCGGTCGGGGCGGGACACCCCATTGAAGGTCCTGGTGTCCGGTGGCGCCGGTTACATCGGCGCCCACGCCTGCAAGGCGCTGGCCGCCGCCGGCCATCAACCGGTGACCTACGACAACCTGGTCCACGGCCACCGCGAACAGGTGCGCTGGGGGCCGTTCGAGCAGGGCGACACCCGTGACCGCGCCCGGCTCGATGCCGTCCTCGCGGCCCACCGGCCCGCCGCGGCCATGCACTTCGCCGCCTTCGCCTATGTCGGCGAATCGGTCGCCGACCCGGCGAAGTACTGGGCCAACAACGTCCACGGCAGCCTGGTGCTGCTCGAGGCGCTGCGCGACCATGGCGTCGAGCGGCTGGTCTTTTCCTCGACCTGCGCCACCTACGGCGAGCCGTCGCAGGTGCCGATTCCCGACGACCACCCGCAGTGGCCGGTCAACCCCTACGGCTGGAGCAAGCTCGCGGTGGAACGGATGCTGGCCGATTTCCACCGCGCCCATGGCCTGCGCTCGGTGGCGCTGCGCTATTTCAACGCCGCCGGCGCCGATCCCGCGGCCGAAACCGGCGAGGACCACGACCCGGAGACCCATCTGATCCCGCTGCTGCTCGACGTCGCCGCCGGGCGGCGCGAGGCGCTCACGCTGTTCGGCGACGACTACCCGACCGCGGACGGCACCTGCATTCGCGACTACGTTCACGTCAGCGACCTCGCTGATGCCCATGTCCAGGCGCTCGCCTGGCTGCAGGCCAACGACACCGCCGCCGCCTTCAACCTCGGCAACGGCCAGGGCTTTTCGGTGCGCGAGGTGATCGACTGCGCGCGCCGGGTCACCGGCTGCCCGATCGCGGTGCGCCCCGGTCCGCGCCGCCCCGGCGATCCACCGGCGCTGGTCGGCGACGCCGCGCGCGCCCGTGCCGAACTCGGCTGGACCCCGCGGCTGGCCGACCTCGACACCATCGTCGCGACGGCGTGGCGCTGGCACCAGGCACGCTTCGGTGCGGCCTGATCCCCCGCGCGCGTAGATGTAGATCATGGACCTGACCCAGGCCGTCCTGCTCGCCCTGCTGCAGGGGTTGACCGAGTTCCTGCCGATCTCGAGCTCGGCCCACCTGGCGCTGTTCCCGCGCCTGACCGGGGCGGTGGACCAGGGGCTGGCGTTCGACGTCGCGGTGCATGTCGGCACCCTGGCGGCGGTGATGACCTACTTCCGCGCCGAGCTGCGCAGCCTGCTGCGGCCGGCCGCCGACGACCCGCAGGCGCGCGCCTTGCGGCGGCTGGCCGGCTGGGTGCTCCTCGGCACCGTGCCGGTGGCGCTGGCCGGGCTGCTGCTGCACGACACGGTGGCGACGCTGCTGCGCTCGGTCACGGTGATCGCCTGGGCCAGCATCGGCTTCGGTCTGCTGCTGTGGGCAGCCGACCGCTACGGTCCCCGCCGACGCGACGAGTACAGCGTCGGCTGGCGCGACGCCCTGCTGGTCGGCTGCGCCCAGGCGCTGGCGCTGATCCCGGGCACCTCGCGCTCGGGCGTGACCATGACCGCGGCGCTGGCCCTCGGCCTGAACGCGCGGGCCGCGGCACGCTTTTCGTTCCTGCTGTCGATCCCGGTGATCGCGCTGGCCGGGGGCTACGAGGCGCTCGGGCTGCTGCGTGCGCCGGCGCCGGTCCACTGGGAGGCGCTGGCGCTGGGCGCCCTGGTTGCCGGGGTCAGCGCCTACGCCTGCATCCACCTGTTCTTGCGGCTGCTGGAGCGGATCGGCTTCCTGCCGTTCGTGATCTACCGGGTGGTGCTCGGCCTGGCGCTGCTGCTGTTTTACGGCTGAGAGAAGCTGTTGGGCACGCTGCGCTTTGCCCAACCTACGGCTGGGTCGATGCGCCACGTATAATCGAACGCCACGCCGAGCGCGCGAAGTCGCGCATCGACCAGGAATGAAGGGAACCCGACGCGCATGGACAAGACCGCACTCATCACCGGCATCACCGGCCAGGACGGCGCCTACCTGGCGGAGTTCCTGCTGGCCAAGGGCTACACGGTCCACGGCCTGAAGCGGCGCACGTCGCTGTTCAACACCGACCGCATCGACCACCTCTACCAGGACCCGCACGAAACCGGCCGCCGCTTCATCCTGCACCACGGCGACATGACCGACAGCTCCAGCCTGGTGCGGGTGGTGCAGCAGGTGCAGCCGGACGAGATCTACAACCTGGCCGCCCAGAGCCACGTCCAGGTGTCGTTCGAGGAGCCGGAGTACACCGCCAACTCCGATGCCCTGGGCACCCTGCGCCTGCTCGAGGCGATCCGTATCCTCGGCCTGGAGCGCAAGACTCGCTTCTACCAGGCGTCGACCTCGGAACTCTACGGCAAGGTGCAGCAGACGCCGCAGACCGAGACCACGCCGTTCTACCCGCGCTCGCCTTACGCCGTGGCCAAGCTCTACGCCTACTGGATCGTGGTCAACTACCGCGAGGCGTACGGCATGTACGCCTGCAACGGCATCCTGTTCAACCACGAGTCGCCGATCCGCGGCGAGACCTTTGTCACGCGCAAGATCACCCGGGCGCTGGCGCGCATCGTCCTCGGCCTGCAGGCGTGCCTCTACCTCGGCAACCTCGACGCCAGGCGCGACTGGGGCCACGCCCGCGACTACGTCGAGATGCAGTGGCTGATGCTGCAGGCCGACAGCCCCGACGACTACGTCATCGCCACCGGCGAGCAGCACAGCGTGCGCGAATTCGTCGCCGCCGCCGCGGCCGAGCTCGGCCTGCACCTGCGCTGGGAGGGGCAGGGGGTCGAGGAGGTGGGCTACGTCGATCGACTCGACGAACCGCGCAACGGCCTGGCCGAGGGCCAGGCGATCGTCCGCGTCGACCCGCGCTACTTCCGCCCGACCGAGGTCGAAACCCTGCTCGGCGACCCGGCCAAGGCCAAGGCCAGACTGGGCTGGTCGCCACGCGTCGGCTTCACCGAACTGGTCCAGGAGATGGTGCGCGCCGACCTCGACCAGGCCAAGCGCGACGAGCTGTGCCGCACCGAGGGGTTCGCGACCTTCAACTACCACGAGTGATGGACCGCGCCGGCCACCTTGCCCGATCACCCATCGATGCGCATAATTGATGCGCATCGATGATGTGGACGAACTTCCCATGAACGAACCGCTCTACGACCTGTCGGCACCCAGGAAGCCGACCAACCTGAGCGTCAACAGCGACCTGCTGCGCCAGGCGCGGGCCGAACGGCTCAATCTCTCGCGGGTGCTGGAGGAGCGCCTGCTCGAGATCTTGCGGGAACGGCACCGGGCGGCCTGGCTCGAACGCAACCGGGGCGCACTCGAGGCCTACAACGCGCGGGTCGAACGCGACGGTCTCTACAGCGACGGGCTGCGGCCCTTCTGATGGCCCAGTTCGACCTCCACGCCAATGCCAATCCAGGGACCGCGGCGTCGGTGCCCTACCTGCTCGACGTCCAGTCGGACCTGTTGGCGTCGCTGCTGTCGCGGGTCGTCATCCCCCTGCGAGAGGTAGACGCCGGCAGCCAGCCGATCGAGAAGCTCAACCCGGTCGTCGAGCATGGCGGCCGCCGGTTGCTGCTCTCCACGGCCGAGATGGCGGGTGTCCCGCTGGCGGCGCTGGGCGATCGGGTCGGGTCACTGGCTGGAGAACGCGACCGGGTCGTCGCCGCGATCGACTTTCTGGTCTGCGGCATCTGATCATTCACCACAGCATCGGCAGCACGGACATGCACCTCAGAAAACGGATCCTGGTCACCGGCGGCGCCGGTTTCCTCGGCAGCCACCTGTGCGAGCGGCTGCTCGACGACGGCCACGACGTGCTCTGCGTCGACAACTTCTTCACCGGCACCAAGGAGAACGTCGCCCACCTGTTCGCCAATCCGCACTTCGAGCTGCTGCGCCACGACGTCACCTTCCCGCTCTACGTCGAGGTCGACGAGATCTACAACCTGGCCTGCCCGGCGTCGCCGATCCACTACCAGCACGACCCGGTGCAGACCACCAAGACCAGCGTCCACGGCGCCATCAACATGCTCGGCCTGGCCAAGCGGACCGGGGCCAAGATCCTGCAGGCGTCGACCAGCGAGGTCTACGGCGACCCCGAGGTCCATCCGCAGGTCGAGGGCTACTGGGGCCACGTCAACCCGGTCGGCGTACGCTCCTGCTACGACGAGGGCAAGCGCTGCGCCGAGACGCTGTTCTTCGACTACCGGCGCCAACACGGGTTGCGGATCAAGGTGGCGCGCATCTTCAACACCTACGGCCCGCGCATGCATCCCAACGACGGCCGCGTGGTCTCCAACTTCATCGTCCAGGCGCTGCGCGGCGAGCCGCTGACCCTGTACGGCGACGGCCAGCAGTCGCGTTCGTTCTGCTACGTCGACGACCTGATCGAGGCGCTGGTGCGGCTGATGGCGACGCCGGACGACTTCACCGGCCCGGTCAACACCGGCAACCCGGTCGAGTTCACCATCCGCGAGCTGGCCGAGCAGGTGCTCGCCCTGACCGGCTCGACCTCGGTCATCGAGCAGCGGCCGCTGCCGGCCGACGATCCGACCCAGCGCCAGCCCGACATCACGCTGGCGCGCGAGCGGCTGGGCTGGGAGCCCAAGGTCGCCCTGGCCGAGGGGCTGCGACCGACCGTGGCCTATTTCCGCGAACTGCTCGGCCTGGGCTAGATGTCCGACGCCTTGCTGACACCCGACACCCGCATCCACCTGGCCGGCCACCGCGGCCTGGTCGGCTCGGCGCTGCTGCGCGCCCTCGAGGCCGGCGGGTTTCGCCAGGTCATCACCCGCACCCATGCCGAACTCGACCTCGGCGACCCGGCGGCGACCGACCGCTTCTACGCCGAGGAGCGGCCCGATGTGGTGTTCCTCGCCGCGGCCAAGGTCGGCGGCATCCATGCCAACAACAGCTACCCGGCCGACTTCATCCGCGCCAACCTGGCGATCGAGCTGAGTGTCATCGAGGCGGCGCGCCGGCACGGCATCGAGCGGCTGATCTTTCTCGGCTCGTCCTGCATCTACCCGCGCGACTGCCCGCAGCCGATGCGCGAGAGCCACCTGCTGAGCGGTCCGCTGGAGGCGACCAACCGCCCCTACGCCCTGGCCAAGATCGCCGGCATCGAGCTCTGCTCGGCCTGCAACCGCCAGTACGGTACCCGCTTCCTGGCGGTGATGCCGACCAACCTCTACGGCCCCGGCGACAACTACGACCTGGACAATGCGCACGTGCTGCCGGCCCTGATCCGCAAGCTGCACGAGGCCAAGGTCGGCGGGGCGGCCGAGGTGGTCGTCTGGGGCAGCGGCACGCCGCGGCGCGAATTCCTCTACAGCGACGACCTGGCGGCCGCCTGCCTGTTCCTGGCCGGCCTCGACGACGCGCGCTTCGACGCGCTGCTGACCGACGGGGAGTTTCCGCTGGTCAACGTCGGCATCGGCAAGGACCTGACCGTCCGCGAACTGGCGCAGCTCGCCGCCGCGGTGGTCGGCTACGACGGGGCGCTGGTGCAGGACCGGTCGCGGCCGGACGGCACGCCGCGCAAGCTGCTCGACGTGTCGAAGATGGAGGCCCTCGGCTGGCGCGCCACCGTCTCCCTGCGCGAGGGGATCGCCCGGGCCTACGCCGATTTCCTCGCCCATGGAGCCCGCTGATGAGACCCGCACGATGAAAATGGACCCCTCCGCCAATACCGTCTGGCACCACGCCACGGTGACCCGGCAGCGGCGCGAGGCGCAGAACGACCACCGCGCGGTCATCCTCTGGTTCACCGGGCTCTCCGGCGCCGGCAAGTCGACCCTGGCGCATGCGGTCGAAGAGGAGCTGCACAGCCGCGGCTGCCGCACCTTCGTCCTCGATGGCGACAACGTCCGCCACGGGCTCTGTTCCGACCTCGGCTTCAGCGAGAGCGACCGCGAGGAGAACATCCGCCGCATCGGCGAGATGGCGAAGCTGTTCAACGAGGCCGGGGTGATCACCCTGACCGCCTTCATCTCGCCCTTTCGCAGGGACCGCGAGGGGGTGCGCAACCTGGTGCCGCACGGCGATTTCCTCGAGATCTATTGCCAGGCGCCGCTGGAGGTGTGCGAGGCGCGCGACGTCAAGGGTCTCTACGCCCGCGCTCGGGCGGGCGAGATCCCCGATTTCACCGGCATCTCCTCGCCCTACGAGGAGCCGGTCAAACCGGAGCTGGTGGTGCCGACCGGGTCGGCGCCGCTGGCGGACTGCGTCGACGCGGTGCTGCGCTGTCTGGAGGGGCGCGGCGTCATCGTCACCCGGTCCGCGGCCGCCGGGCCCGTAGCGGACCGTCCGCCGCTGACCTCGGCGACCTGAACGGGGGCCGCGCTTCGCCCATGAACATCCTGGTCACCGGCGGCAACGGCTTCATCGGCTCGGCGCTGGTGCGCCGGCTGGTCGGCGCCAGCGACCACGCGGTGCTCAATCTCGACAAGATGACCTACGCCGCGACCACGGGGTCCGTCGCCAGCGTCGCCGCCGACCCGCGCTACCGCCACGTCCGCGGCGACATCAACGACCGCGCCCTGATGGCCGCGACCTTCACCGAGTTCCGGCCCGACGCGGTCATGCACCTGGCCGCCGAGTCGCATGTCGACCGCTCCATCGACGGCCCCGCGGCCTTCATCGAGACCAACGTCAACGGTACCGGCACCCTGCTCGAGGTGGCGCGCGACTACTGGCGCGGCCTGGTGGGCACGGCGCGCGACGCCTTCCGCTTCCTGCACGTCTCGACCGACGAGGTCTACGGCGACCTCGGGCCGGACGACCCGCCCTTCAGCGAGACCACCCCCTACCGGCCGAGTTCGCCCTACGCGGCGAGCAAGGCGGCCGCCGACCACCTGGTGCGCGCCTGGCAGCGCACCTACGGCCTGCCGGTGCTGATCACCAACTGCTCCAACAACTACGGCCCGTTCCAGTTCCCGGAAAAGCTGATCCCGTTGGTGCTCCGCAACGCCCTCGCCGGCCGGCCGCTGCCGGTCTACGGCGACGGCCGCCAGGTGCGCGACTGGCTGTTCGTCGACGATCACGTCGACGCCCTGCTGGCGGTGCTGGCACGCGGCCGCGTCGGCGAGACCTACAACGTCGGCGGCAACAGCGAACGGACCAACCTCGAGGTCGTGCACACCCTGTGCGACCTGCTCGACGCCCTCGATCCGCCCGGCCGGGCGCACGCCGGCGCCCATGCCGAGTTGATCGCCTTCGTCACCGACCGCCCGGGCCACGACCGTCGTTACGCCATCGATGCCTCCAAGGTCGCGCGCGAACTCGGCTGGACGCCGGCGACCCGGTTCGACGCGGGCCTGCGCCGGACGGTGCAGTGGTATCTCGACAACCGCGCCTGGTGCGACGCCATCCGCGACGGCAGCTACGCCGGCGAGCGCCTCGGCACCGGTGGCAAGTAACCGATCGGGCTCCAGTTTCGTAGGATGGGCAAAGCGCAGCGTGCCCATCAAACGGCTCAGCAACGGCAACCGTCCGGCCTTGCCCAGGTTCATCCATGATCGTCTTCCAACCACGGCCAGACCCGCCGAGGATGTTGGGCACGCTGCGCTTTGCCCAACCTACGCCGTGCGTCGTAGGTCGGGCTTCAGCCCGACGCGGGCCGATCCGGCGAGGAGGCCCGGTTTTTGTGGGTCGGGCTTCAGCCCGACAGGGCGCTGGAATGGATGTCGGACTGAAGTCCGACCTACAAGCACCAAACCTCACGTCGCTCCTCTTTGTAGGTCGGGCTTCAGCCCGACGCGGGCCGATCCGGCGAGGAGGCCCCAATTCTGTGGGTCGGGCTTCAGCCCGACGCCCGGCCGGTTAGAATCGATCCCTCCGCAGCGAACGATCCGCAGGACATGAAACGCAAGGGCATCATCCTCGCCGGCGGCTCCGGCACCCGGCTCTACCCGCTGACCCACGCGGTCAGCAAGCAGCTGATGCCGGTCTACGACAAGCCGCTGGTCTACTACCCGCTGGCGACGCTGATGCTGGCCGGCATCCGCGAGGTGCTGGTGATCACCACACCCGACGACCGGGCGGCCTTCGAGCGGCTGCTCGGCGACGGCAGCCAGTGGGGCATGGCCCTCGACTATGCGGTGCAGCCCAAGCCTGAAGGGCTGGCCCAGGCGTTCCTGATCGGCGCGCCCTTCCTCGGCCGCAGCCCGGCCTGCCTGGTGCTGGGCGACAACATCTTTTTCGGCCAGGGGCTGATCGAGCAACTCAAGCGGGCCGCGCGGCGGCGGCGTGGGGCGACGGTGTTCGGCTACTACGTCAACGACCCGGAGCGCTACGGCGTGGTCAGCTTCGACGCCGACGGTCGGGTCGCCTCGATCGAGGAAAAGCCGCGCCGGCCGCAGTCGAACTACGCCGTCACCGGGCTCTACTTCTACGACAACGACGTGATCGACATCGCCCGGGCGGTGCAGCCCTCGGCGCGCGGCGAACTGGAGATCACCGACGTCAACCGCGCCTACCTGGCACGCGGCGACCTGCAGGTCGAGCTGCTCGGCCGCGGCACCGCCTGGCTCGACACCGGCACCCAGGACGCGCTGCTCGACGCGGCCAACTTCATCCAGGTGGTCGAGCAGCGCCAGGGGCTGAAGATCGCCTGCCCCGAGGAGATCGCCTGGCGCATGGGCTTCATCGACGAAGAACAGCTGCTGCGCATCGCCCGGCGCTACCGCAACAACGGTTACGGCCGTTACCTGGCGCGGATTGTCGCGGAACCGTCGCGGTGAAGTTCACGCCGACGGCGCTCCCCGACGTGCTGCGGGTCGAACCGGAGGTGTTCGGCGACGCGCGCGGCTACTTCATGGAGACCGGCCGCGCCAGCGAGTTCGCTGCCCACGCCATCCCGCCCTTCGTCCAGGAGAACCAGAGCGGCTCGGCCGAGGGGGTGCTGCGCGGCCTCCACTACCAGCTGGTGCGGCCGCAGGGCAAGCTGGTGCGCACCCTGGTCGGCGAGGTGTTCGACGTCGCCGTCGACCTGCGCCGCGGTTCGCCGACCTTCGGCCGCTGGGTCGGCGAACTCCTGTCGGCGGCCAACCGGCGCATGCTCTGGGTGCCGCCCGGCTTCGCCCACGGCTTCCTGGTGACCAGCGGCTTCGCCGAGATCAGCTACCGCTGCACCGACTACTACGCCCCCGGGCACGAACGGGCGCTGCGCTGGGACGACCCCGCCCTGGCCATCGCCTGGCCGCTGCCGGATGGGCGGCCGCCCACCCTGTCGGCCAAGGACGCGGCGGGGGTCGCGCTCGAACACGCCGAGACCTTCCCGTGAAGGCGCTGCTGTTCGGCGCCGGACAACTCGGCCAGGAACTGGCAAGGACCTGCCCCGACGGCGTCGAGCCCGAACTCGTCGACCGCGACCGGGCCGACATCACCGACGCCGCGGCAGTCGGCGAGCTGGTCGGCCGGCTGCGCCCCGGGCTGATCGTCAACGCCGCCGCCTACACCTATGTCGACCGCGCCGAGGCGGAGCGCGAGGTGGCCTTCGCGGTCAACGACCAGGGCGCCGGCAACGTCGCCGCCGCCGCGGCGCGGGCCGGCGCCCGGCTGGTGCACATCTCCACCGACTTCGTCTTCGACGGCCGCCAGGGGCGCCCCTACCGGCCGCAGGACCCGCCCCGGCCGCTGTCGGTCTACGGCGCCAGCAAGCGCGCCGGCGAGGCGCGCGTCCTCGCCGGACGCCCCGACGCGGTGGTCGTGCGCACCGCCTGGCTCTACGCCGCCCACGGGAGCAACTTCGTCCAAACCATGCTGCGGCTGATGGGGCAGGGCGAGCCGCTGCGCGTGGTCGCCGACCAGGTCGGCAGCCCGACCTGGGCGCGGCCGCTGGCGCAGGCACTCTGGCGCCTGGCGCTGAACCCGGCGGCCCACGGCCTCCAGCACTGGACCGACGACGGCGTCGCCTCCTGGTACGACTTTGCCGTGGCGATCCAGGAGGAGGCGCTCGCCCTCGGGCTGCTGACGGCGGCGGTGCCGATCACGCCGATCCGCACCGAGGCCTACCCGACGCCGGCCACGCGGCCGGCCTTCAGCGTCCTCGACTGCGCCCAGACCCGGGCCCTGGCGGGACTGGAGGGGCGGCACTGGCGCGTCGCCCTGCGCGCCATGCTGGCCGAACTCGCCGCCCGGAGCTGACCGCCGCCCGCCGTCGCACCGCGCTGCCCGAGCGGGTATCCTTTTGTTCCCGCCTTGCCTCCCGAGGAGTCCTTCATGTCCGACAGCCCGTCCCCGCAGGTCAAGATGCCCGATCCCAAGCAGCTCGCCGAGACCATGCAGCGCGTGGCGCAAAAGGGCCAGCAGGTGATGCAGGCGTTTATCGACCGGCAGCAGCAGGGCGGTCACGAGTTCCGCGTCCTCGATCCGCAGGTGATGATGCACGCCTACCAGGAGTGGGCGCAGCAGCTGGTCAAGGACCCGGGCAAGGCGCTGGCGCTGCAGCTGGAGCTGTGGCAGAAGTCGCTGGCGCTGTGGCAGCAGACGGCCCAGCGCCTGGCCGGGCAGGAGGCCGCACCGGTGGCCGCGCCGCGGCCGGGCGACAAGCGCTTCAGCGCCGACGAGTGGCAAGAGAACCCGGTCTTCGACTTCATCAAGCAGAGCTACCTGCTGACCGCCGGCTACCTGCAGGACAGCGTCACCGCGGTCGACGGCGTCGATGAGCACACCCGGGCCAAGGTGGAGTTCTATACCCGCCAGTTCATCGACGCGCTGGCGCCGACCAACTTCGTCGCCACCAACCCCCAGGTGCTCAAGCAGACCCTCGAGAGCGGCGGCGAGAACCTGGTCAAGGGGCTCGAGAACATGCTCGCCGATCTCGAGAGCGGCGGCGGCAACAAGCTGCGCATCCGCATGACCGACCTCGACAAGTTCCGGCTCGGGGAGAACGTCGCCACCACCCCGGGCAAGGTGGTGTTCCAGAACGACCTGATGCAGCTGCTGCAGTACACGCCGACCAGCGCCAAGGTCTACCGGCGCCCGCTGCTGATCATCCCGCCGTGGATCAACAAGTTCTACATCCTCGACCTGCGGGCGAAGAACTCGTTCATCAAGTGGGCGGTGGACCAGGGCCACACGGTGTTCGTCATCTCCTGGGTCAACCCCGACGCCACGCTGGCCGAGAAGAGCTTCGACGACTACCTGCGCGAGGGGCCGCTGGCCGCGCTCGACGCCATCGAGCAGGCGACCGGCGAACGCGAGATCAAGGCGATCGGCTACTGTCTCGGCGGCACCCTGCTGGCGACCACGCTGGCCTGGCTCGCCGCCGCGGGCGAGGAGCGGATCAAGGCGGCCACCTTTTTCACCACCATGGTCGACTTCGCCGAGCCGGGCGAACTGGGCGTGTTCATCGACGACGAGCAGATCGGGATGATCGAGCGCGAGATGGACGAAAAGGGCTATTTCGAAGGCGCGACCATGGCCGAGGCGTTCAACCTGCTGCGCGCCAACGACCTGGTCTGGAGCTTCGTGGTCAACAACTACCTGATGGGGCGCGAGCCGTTCCCGTTCGACCTGCTCTACTGGAATTCCGACTCGACGCGCATGCCGCGCGCCATGCACAAGTTCTACCTGCGCAACATGTACCAGCGCAACCTGCTGCGCGAGCCGGGCGGCCTGACCCTCGCCGGGCGGTCGCTCGACCTGCGCGCCATCGCCACCCCGTGCTACGTGCTCGCCGCCAAGGACGACCACATCGCGCCGTGGACCTCGGCCTATGCCGCCACCCAGCTCTACGCGGGGACGGTGCGCTTCGTGCTCGGCGCCTCGGGCCACATCGCCGGGGTGATCAATCCGCCGGCGGCGAACAAGTACGGCTACTGGACCGGCGCGCAGCTCCCGCCCGACCCGGCGGCCTGGCTCGCCGGCGCGACCCGGCACGAGGGCTCATGGTGGAGCGACTGGAAAAAGTGGGTGGCGAAATACAACGGCAAGAAGGTGCCGGCGCGCCAGCCCGGCGACGGCGCGCTGGAGGTGCTCGAGGAGGCGCCGGGCAGCTACGTCAAGCTGCGGATCTAGTGTACTGCTTCACTCTTGGAGGTACATTCAGAGCCCCCCGAAAGTGCCAGGACAAGGCGCGGTGCGCAGGCAATGGCCCGGTCCTTGTCCAGCACCGCAACGCGGTCATGGTGCTTTCGGGGGGCTCCCTTCGGGCGCGCTGCTGGCCGGCCATCTGCGGCGTTGCGCTTGCTTGAAAGGACCCTGCCATTCCTGCGCAAGCGCGCCTTGCAGCTGACCGGCCAGCAACTCGCTGAATGTGCCTCCAAGAGTGAAGAAGTACACTAGCGCCGCTCGGGCCCGGTTGATAGGCCCGCTGCACTTTGCCCGTCCGGCTAAACTCGAACCTGATTCTTTGTAGGTCGGGCTTCAGCCCGACATCCGGGGCCGCGTCGGACTGAAGTCCGACCTACAAAGCGTCGACCCGCGCTGATCCTGGAGGTTGGGCAAAGCGCAGCGGACCCGACATCTTCTGCCCGCCCGATGCCGGTCGGGTGCGATCGAAGGGTCCGACTGTGCCGACGCGGCTGGTCCGGAGGGGTTGCAGGGGCGTGACCTAGGGATCACGTCCGGCAGGAAGCCCGTCCCCTATCCCCAATGGGGTAAGACGTGGCTTCGTTCCGGGTGAGCCAGGTCATGGCGGAGGCGTCCTCTTTTACCCACTTTGTAAGCAAGGGCAGAGCCGCCCGGTCCCATGCAGAGGACCGGGCGTGACCCGGCCCTGCGTCCACGTCCCCAGCCGGCGACGGTGCGGAGGTCAGAGGCGCCTTACCACCACAGGAGAGGAATTCCGTCCATGAACAAGAACCCCGCCCGTATCGTCCCGCTGCTGCTGGCCGTGGCCCTGTTCGCCGTGGCCCAGTTGGCACTCGCCGCCGAGAATCACCGGCTGATTCTGCAGGTCAACGACAACGACCCGGCGCGCATGAACCTGGTCATGAACAACGCCTCCAACATCATCAGCTACTACCAGGACAAGGGTGAGCCGATCGAAGTCGAGATCGTCGCCTACGGCCCAGGCCTGCACATGCTGCGCGCCGACACCTCGCCGGTGGCCAAGCGCGTCGCCTCGTTCAGCGACTCCTTCGACAACGTCACCTTCGCCGCCTGTGGCAACACCATGAAGGGCATGAGCAAGAAGGAGGGCAAGGAGGTCGAGCTGCTGCCGCAGGCCAAGGTGGTGCCGGCCGGCGTCGTGCGCATCCTCGAACTGCAGGAGCAGGGCTGGAGCTACGTCAAGCCCTGACCAGAACCCACACCCCATCCGAGTGCCCCGGCCGCGCGCCGGGGCACTGCTTTGGGGCGGTGTGGCCGCGGGGATTACCCGCGCGGGCCGTTTGTTGTCAGAATGGCGGCATGGACCCGCGACCCACCGACCCCACGCACGCACCCACTTATCCGACCGCGGGCCGGCACCCGGCCGACCCGCCATGGGCCGGGCCTGGATGACGGCCGCCGGCATGGTCCCTGCCGCGACCCGCTTCGCGAGGGTAACCGTGGCGCCCCGCAGCCCTGTGGTCTGGCCGGCCATACTGCTCTGCCTGCTGTTCGTCCGGGACGGCACGCCCCAGGCCGCGACCGTCTACAAGTGCACCGGCCCGACCGGCAAGACCACCTTTTCCGATCAGCCGTGCGCCGCGGGCGAGCGCGCCGACCAGGTCGACGTGCGCGGCCAGCCGCTGATCGGTGGGCCGGCGAGCGCGCAGAAGGGCGACGACGCAGCGGCCGCGGACGGCGCAGCTGAGGCACCGGCCGGGGAGGCGGCCGGGGAAGCGGCGGTCGACCAGGAGCCGGTCGAGGACGTGCGCGCTCCGCGTCTGCGGCGCCTCGATTTCCTGCTCAGCCAGCTGCTCTCCACGCTCAACCGCGCCGGCGACGATTGCACGGCGGCCACCGAGAGCATCCGGACCTGGATCGGCAAGCACGGCCAGGAGACGCGCGCGCTCTACGCCGACTGGAACGAGATCCGGTTCGAAAAGCTGGCGCTGAAGAAAAAGGAGCTCGAGGCCATGCGTGATCGGCTCAACCGCCAGGTGGCGCAGCTGAAAAACCAGTCGCTGCCGCGGCTCAACGCCAGGTGCTGGAACGACCGCACTCTCGGCGCCGCCTTCGACGACCTGCAGCCCTACCTGCCGGGCGGCTGAGCGCGTCGCCGCCACCGGATCCGCACCCATGCACGGCAGAGATTTCAGGGCGCTGCTGTTCGACGTCTTCGGCACCGTGGTCGACTGGCGCCGCAGCATCATCCACGAGGGTGAGGCGATCGGCGCCCACCTCGGCATCGACATCGACTGGGCCGCCTTCGCCGACGCCTGGCGCGGTCTCTACCAGCCGTCGATGGAGGCGGTGCGCAGCGGCCGGCGGCCGTGGTGCCGGCTCGACGACCTGCATCGGGAGAGCCTGCTGACGCTGCTCGACCGCTTCGGCATCGACCAGCTCGCCCCGGCCCAGGTCGAGCAGTTCAACCGCGCCTGGCACCGTCTCGACCCGTGGCCCGACGCGGTCCCGGGCCTGACCCGGCTGCGTCGCAGGTACACCCTGGCGACGCTGTCGAACGGCAACATCGCGCTGCTGGTCGACCTGGCCAAGCGGGCCGGCCTGCCGTGGGACGCCGTCCTCGGCGCCGAGACCGCCGGCTGCTACAAGCCGCAGCCGGAGGCCTACCTGCGCAGCGCCGACCAGCTCGGCCTGGCGCCGGCTCAGTGCGTCATGGTCGCCGCGCACAACGACGACCTGCGCACCGCGCAAGGGCTCGGCTTCGGCACCGCCTTCGTCTGCCGCCCGACCGAGTACGGACCCGACCAGCAGGCCGACCTCGGACCGGAAGGGGCGTGGGACTTCGTCGCCGACAGCCTGCTCGAACTGGCGGCAAAGATGGGGACCTGACGGGCGGCACCAAGACCCTGGGCCGATTCTCTGTCGGACTTCGCTCCGACGCGGCCCCGGATGTCGGGCTGTAGCCCGACCCACGAGGACGGGAAGTTTCGTAGTTTCGTAGATGGGAAAAGCGCAGCGTGCCCAACATTTCGGGCCGATCCGACGCGAACTCGCCCGGTTCGTGCCGCCTGCGCCGCCCGTGCCGGGGTGATGCCTGCGGCACGGCCATGGCGCCCGTGTTGGGCACGCTACGCTCTGCCCAACCTACCGGAAAACCATGGGCTGATCATTAGTAGGACTTCAGTCCGACGCGGCCCCGGATGTCGGGCTGAAGTTCGACCCACACCAAGACCCTCGACCAGAGTTTTGTGGGTCGGACTTCAGTCCGACATCTTGGATGGGTTGTTTCGAGGAGCGCCCGGCAGCGACGGCCTCCTGCCGGCGTGACCTGCTCTGCCCCGGCCGTTAGAATGCACGCCCACCTTCCCGACCGATCCCCGCCATGGACATCGACCAGCTGGCACGCAACTTCGAACTGCTCGGCGACTGGGACCAGCGCTACCAGTACCTGGCCGACATCGGCGCCAAGCTGGGCCAGATCGAACCCGAGCACCGCACCGACGCGACCAAGGTGCACGGCTGCATGAGCAACGTCTACATCGTTGCCGAGCCGGCCGGCCCCGCGGGCAGGATCCGCTTCCGCGCCGAGTGCGATACCGCCATCATCGCCGGCGTCATCGCCATCCTGCTCAAGGTCTACAACGGCCGCACCGCGCAGGAGGCGATCGATCTCGACGCCGACGAGCTGTTTGCCAAGCTCGACCTGTTCGACCATCTCAGCCCGACCCGCCACGTCGGCGTCTACGCCATCGTCGAGCGCATGCGGGCGGCGGCACGCGACCTGCTGCCGGCGCGCGAAGGCTGACGCTGAGTCGCTGATGGGTACGCTGCGCCTTGCCCAGGTGACGAAACGCGAATCGGATTTTCTTGTAGGTCGGGCTTCAGCCCGACGCAATGCTCTGTCGGGCTGAAGCCCGACCTGGAAAACTGCGCAGCTGCGTAGGTTGGGCAAAGCGAAGCGTGCCCAACATCCTCTATCCACAAAATCAGAAAGGTTATGGACAGGGCGCCGAAGGTGCCGTTAAGGTGGTCCCGGTCGTCCCGTTCGCCGCCGGTAGATTCACCTGACACGGTCCCGCACCATGCCCCGAGTTCGATCAACGCCCCTCCTCCAGCACGGTTGGCAGCGCATGCTGCCGCTGGTGCTGGTGCTGATGCTGGCGCTGGTCCCGTACCCGATCGCGGCCGCGAACAGCGCGGCGCAAACGGGCGCACGCGACCTGGTCAACGCCAAGGCGCGGCAGCTGTTCCTGCTCCACCGGCGCGAGATCAAGGCGCTGGAGCGCACTCTGCACAACGCCGCGTTCAGGGACTATTTCGTCACCACCGACCCGGTCCGGCAGGCGCAGTTGCGCAGTGAGATCGAGCAGGCGAGCCGCAAGCTCCAGCACTTTTCCGCCAGCGAGGAGATCTGCCTGATCGACCGCAGCGGCCACGAGCTGGTCCGCCTGGTCGACGGCGTGCTCGAGCCCCACATCAACCACGGCCAGGACGCCAAGTACTTTTTCGACGCCGCCTTCGCCCTGCCCGAGGGCGACGTGCTGGTCTCGCCGGTCTACCGCGCCCACGCCCTCGACCGCTGGGTGTTCGCCTACGTCACCCCGGTCAGGGTGGCCGGCGCGAACGTCGCGCTGCTGCACTACGCCCAGGAACTGGCCAGTTTCATCGCCGCCCTCGGCGAGGGACTCGACGGTGCGCGCCAGGCGTTGCTGGTGGTGGACGAGGCGGGGAGCGTGCTGTTCGACAGCCGGCAGCCGCAGGCGGCGCTGGATGCGGCGTCGTTGCCGGAGCGGGTCGGCGGGCACAGCGGCGCCGCCGTCGTCGCCGCCGCCGAGGCCGGGGAGACGCTGGACGGCTTCGCCACGGCGGCGAAGAAGGTGCGCGGCTGGACCCTGGTCGCGCTCCAGCTCTGACTCGGCAGCGCTGCGCGGACTGCTATTTGCGGATCACCAGGTGCCCGGCCATCCCCTCCTCGAGGTGGCCGGGGATGGTGCAGATGAAGTCGAGCTTGGCCACTCGCGTCGGCACCAGCCACAGCTCGAGCTCCTCCTTGGGCCGGATCAGCAGCCGCTCCAGATGGAAGGCGTCGACCTCGATCGAGGCGTTGCGCACCTTCTTGATGATGAACGACGAAAAGAAGGCCTCGCCGGCGATGTCGTGCGACTCGAAGCCGACGTTGACCAGGGTGATGCGGTAGGGCCGGTGCAGCTTGAGGTAGACCTCCTCCGGCTCGAACAGGTTGTCGTCGAGTTCGATACGCAGCCGGTCGACCCCGGTCCAGTCGATCCCCTCCATCAGTTGGGTCGCCTCGGTGTGCGATAGCCGGTAGGCGTCGCCGTTGTCCGCCAGCACCTGGTGAATCGCCGCCTCCTCGTCGTTGGGCAGGTTGTCGGACGCCCCGGCGGGGACGGTGCCGAGCAGGGTGAGCGCGGCGGCGAGGGGTAGCAGCAAACAGGCTAGGGGGAGGGCGCGGGAGCGGGTCATGGGTCGGCTTCCGGAAGTGGGTCTGGCAACATCATACTGACCATGTCGTTACCGTCCCACCCCGTAGGGGCGACCCTTGTGGTCGCCCGGTGACAGTACCTCTACAGGGTTGGTTACGACGTCGTCAGGGGCCGAACGAAAAAAGGCCCGCACATGGCGGGCCTTGGGCTGTCAGGATCCTGATTGGTCGGGGTGAGAGGATTCGAACCTCCGACCCCTGCCTCCCGAAGACAGTGCTCTACCAGGCTGAGCTACACCCCGATCAGGAGACGCGGCTGGCCGCGTAATCCGCCAAGCCGGTAAGCGCGTCGCGGTACGCCGAAGCCGGGAGTGCGTCGAGCGCGGCGCGGGCCTTCAAGGCCTCGTTCTTGGCGAGGCGCGAAGTGTACGCGATGGCCCCAGTCGACGCAATTGCCGCGGTGACCTCGTCGATCAACTCGCGCCCGCCGTCGCTGATCGCCTTGCGCACCGTCTCGACCTGGGCCGGTGTGCCGTTGCGCATGACGTGGATCAGCGGCAGCGTCGGCTTGCCCTCGGCCAGGTCGTCGCCGAGCTGCTTGCCGATGGTCGCCTCGTCGCCGCTGTAGTCGAGGGCGTCGTCGATCAGCTGGAAGGCGGTGCCGAGGTGGATGCCGTAGCTGGCCATCGCCGCCTCGGTCGTCGCGCCGGAACCGGCCAGCACCGCGCCGAGCTGGGCCGCGGCCTCGAACAGCTTGGCCGTCTTGCGCAGGATCACCTCGAGGTACTGCGCCTCGCTGGTGTCGGGCTCGTGGCAGTTGAGCAGCTGCAGCACCTCGCCCTCGGCGATGGTGTTGGTCGCCTCGGCGAGGATCTGCATCACCCGCATGCTGTCGATCTCGACCATCATCTCGAAGGCGCGCGAGTAGAGGAAGTCGCCGACCAGCACGCTCGCCTCGTTGCCCCAGACGGCGTTGGCGGTCTCGCGCCCGCGGCGCAGTTCCGAGGCGTCGACCACGTCGTCGTGCAGCAGGGTGGCGGTGTGGATGAACTCGACGATCGCCGCCAGGGCGTGGTGGTACGGGCCGGCATAGCCGAGCGCCTGCGCCGAGAGCAGCACCAGCAGCGGGCGCAGGCGTTTGCCGCCGCTGTTGATGATGTAGTGTCCGAGCTGGTTGATCAGCACCACGTCGGACTGCAGCCGGCGCCGGATCAGGTCGTCGACGGCGGCCGTGTCGGCGGCCACCAGGGTGCGGATCTGCTCGATGTCCATGCGCGGTCCGGTCCGGGAGTCCGCGCATGCTAGGGAGCGCGGCCTGGGGTGTCAAGGAAACCCGTGCCCGTGCAAGGCCTTGCGTGCATGGCGGCGATCGCGACGCGTGCGCTGCGGGGAGCGCACTGGCGCGGCGTGACGACCTGCCGTGCCGACCCGGTGGCGGGCGGTCCGGGTAAATCAGGCACCATAAACCCTTGCCCGTCAGGGGGGCGCGCGCTAGAATTCCCGCCTTTACGCGCACCGCCTTGGCGGCGGGGCCGACAGGTCCATAAAGAGGTTTCGCGATGTACGCTGTGATCCTTAGCGGCGGTAAGCAGTACAAGGTGGCCGAGGGTGACACCATCCGGGTCGAGAAGCTGGCCCTCGACGAGGGTGCCGCGCTCGAACTGGACAAGGTGCTGATGATCGCCGATGGCGACGACGTCAAGATCGGCGCGCCCTACCTCGACGGCGGCAAGGTCAGCGCCACCGTCAAGGCCCAGGGGCGCGGCAAGAAGGTCAAGATCATCAAGTTCCGTCGCCGCAAGCACCACATGAAGCGCCAGGGTCACCGCCAGGCGTACACCGAGCTGAAGATCACCGGCATCCAGGCCGGCTGACGCGGGAGCAGAGTCCATGGCACACAAAAAGGCAGGCGGCAGCACGCGCAACGGCCGCGATTCGGAGTCGAAACGGCTCGGCGTCAAGAAGTTCGGCGGCCAGCAGGTGCTCGCCGGCAACATCCTCGTCCGCCAGCGCGGCAACAAGTTCCACCCCGGCGTCAACGTCGGTTGCGGCCGCGACCACACCCTGTTCGCCACCGCCCCCGGGCAGGTGGTGTTCGAGGTCAAGGGGCCGACGCGGCGCAAGGTCGTGAGCGTCGTCTCCGCCTGAGCGTCGACGCCGCAGCCAGTGACCGGAAGCCCCGTCCGCGACGGGGCTTCTTGCTTTAAGGCTTCGTCCCGTCCAGCCCAGCCCAGCCCAGCCCAGCCATGAAATTCGTCGACGAAGCCAACATCACCGTCCAGGCCGGCAACGGCGGCAGCGGCTGCGTCAGCTTCCGGCGCGAGAAGTACATCCCCAAGGGCGGTCCCGACGGCGGTGACGGCGGCGACGGCGGCAGCGTCTGGCTGGTCGCCGACAGCGAACTCAACACCCTGGTCGACTTCCGCTACCAGCGCCACTACAAGGCCGGGCGCGGCACCGACGGCATGGGCCGCAACCGCACTGGCAAGAGCGGCGAAGACCTCGACATCCGGGTCCCGGTCGGCACCGTGATCTACGACCTCGCCACCGACGAGCTGCTCGGCGACCTGACGCGTCCCGGCGCGCGGCTGAAGGTTGCCCAGGGCGGCTTTCACGGCCTCGGCAACAGCCGCTACAAGTCCAGCACCAACCAGGCGCCGCGCCAGTTCAAGCCCGGCACGCCGGGGGAGGAGCGCGAGCTGCACCTGGAGCTGAAGCTGCTCGCCGACATCGGCCTGCTCGGCCTGCCCAACGCCGGTAAGTCGACCCTGATACATGCGGTCTCGGCGGCGCGGCCGAAGGTCGCCGACTACCCGTTCACCACCCTCTACCCCAACCTCGGCGTGGTGCGCATCGCGGCCCACCGCAGCTTCGTCATCGCCGACATCCCCGGCCTGATCGAAGGTGCGGCCGAGGGCGCCGGGCTCGGCGTGCGTTTCCTCAAGCACCTCGCCCGTACCCGGCTGCTGCTGCATATGGTCGATCTCGCCCCGCCCGACGGCAGCGACCCGGTCGCCGCGGTTGTCGCCATCGCCGGTGAGCTGGCCAAGTTCAGCGCCGACCTGGCCGGGCGCGAACGCTGGCTGGTGCTGAACAAGGCGGACCTGGTTCCGGATGACGAGGTCGAGGCCCTCGCCGGCGACATCGCCGCGCGCCTCGGCTGGGACGGACCGCTGTTCACCATCTCTGCCGCCGAGCGGCGTGGCACCGACGCGCTGATGCGGCGCGTGATGGCGCGCCTCGACGAACTCGGCCCGGGCCTACCGGTGCCCGAACTGAGCACGCCCGACGAGGTCGAGGCCGCGGCCGCAGCCGCAGAGGATGAGCCGCCCTACGATCCCACGGCCGGCTAAAGCGGGGCGGCATAGGTCATTCGAACAATCCACGGCCCCCGTCGGCTCGCCGGGGAATCGCGACCGGGGGGGGCGCTCCTACCGGGCGTCACGCCATCACGCATGCAGGCACGCTGCGCCGACGCCGCTGACGGACCGATGGGAAACCCCACGCCGCGCCGGTAAACTTTCGCCATGCGCAACCATCCCGTGGCTACGGGGTGCAATGAGACGACCACGCCGATGAAGGATCGCGAACATCTCGGACGCAGCCGCCGCTGGGTGATCAAGGTCGGCAGCGCGCTGCTCGCCGCGCCGGGCGGGCACGGCCTCAACGAGGAGCTGATCGCCAGCCTGGCCGAGCAGATGGCGGCCCTGGCCGACGACGGCCGCGAGCTGTTGCTGGTCTCCTCCGGGTCGGTCGCGGCCGGCATGCACCGGCTCGGCTGGGCGCGGCGGCCACGCGAACTGCACGAGCTGCAGGCCATCGCCGCGGTCGGCCAGTCGGGGCTGGTGCAGGCCTACGAGTCGGCCTTCCGCCGCCACCAGATCGTCACCGCCCAGGTGCTGCTGACCCACGACGACCTGGCCAACCGGCGCCGCTACCTGAATGCGCGCAGCGCCCTGCGCACGCTGCTCGGCCACCGGGTGGTGCCGGTGATCAACGAAAACGACACCGTCGCCGTCGAGGAGCTGCGCTTCGGCGACAACGACACCCTCGCCGCCATGGTCGCCAACCTGGTCGAGGCCGACCTGCTGGTCATCCTGACCGATCAGCGCGGCCTCTACGAGCAGGACCCGCGCCGCCACCCCGACGCCGCGCTGGTCACCGAGGCACGGGTCGACGATCCGCGCCTGGCCGGCATGGCGGGGGAGGGCGGCCACCTCGGCCGCGGCGGCATGGTGACCAAGGTGCGCGCCGCCGCCATCGCCGCCCGTTCCGGCAGTCCGACCATCATCGCCTGGGGGCGCGAACCCGACGTCCTCGGCCGCCTGGCCAACGGCGAAACCCTGGGCACCCTGCTCAACACCGAGCGCGAGCCGATTGCCGCGCGCAAGCAGTGGCTGGCTGGCCAGCTGCAGGTGCGCGGCCGGCTGCTGCTCGACGAAGGCGCCGCCCGGGTGCTCGCCCAGGACGGCCGCAGCCTGCTCGCGGTCGGCGTCAGCGGCGTCGAGGGCGGCTTCCAGCGCGGTGAGCCGGTGGTCTGCGTCGCGCCCGACGGCCGCGAGGTCGCGCGCGGGCTGGTCAACTACGGCGCCGACGAGACGCGCCGGATCATGGGCCGGCCGAGCCGCGAGATCGAGTCGCTGCTCGGCTACATCGACGAGCCCGAGCTGATCCACCGCGACAACCTGGTCCTGCTCTGAGTCCCCCGCGTCAGGCGGGCAGCCAGGCACGGCCGTGCGGTCCGGCCACGGCGACCACCGGATGGCCGTAGAGACGGGTCAGCGTCGCCTGGTCGACCACCTCGGCGAACGGCCCGGCGGCGTGCGCGCCCCCTTCGAACAGCAGCAGCGCGTGGTCGCAGTGGCGGGCGGCCAGGTTGACGTCGTGCAGCACCATCACCAGGGCGCCGCCCTCGCTGCGGGCGCGTGCCCGCAGCCGACCGATCAGTTCGACCTGGTGGCGCAGGTCGAGGTGGTTGGCCGGCTCGTCGAGCAGCGCCACCCGCGGCGCCTGACAGCGCAGCGTCGCCAGCGCCAGGCGCCGCCGCTCGCCGCCGGAGAGGGTGGTCACCGGGCGCGCCTCGAAACCGGTCAGCCCGACCTCCGCCAGGGCCGCGCGCGCCAGGGCACGGTCGGCGTCGCCCTCCCAGGCGAGGCGGTCGAGGTGCGGGTGGCGGCCGATCAGGGCGGTCTCGAGCACCGTCGCCGGGAACAGGTCCGGGGTCTCCTGCGGCAGCAGGCCGAGCAGGCGCGCCACCTGCCGGCGGGGCAGCGCGGCCAGCTCCCGGCCGAGCAGGCGCAGGCCGCCGGCGGCGGCCGGACGCAGGCCGGCGAGGGTGTGCAGCAGCGTGGTCTTGCCGGCGCCGTTGCGCCCGAGCAGGGCCCAGCTCTGGCCGGGCCGCACGGCCAGGTCGAGGTCGCGGCAGACCGCCTGGCCGGCGATCGAGACCGCCAGCCCGGTGGCCTCGAGCAGCGGCGCCTCAGCCATCGCGACCGCCCTCGCGGCGCAGCAGGTAGAGAAACAGCGGCACCCCGATCAGCGCCGTGACCACCCCGGTCGGCAGCTGCCGCGGCGCCAGCAGGCTGCGCGCCAGGGTGTCGGCCAGCAGCAGCAGCGCGCCGCCCAGCAGCAGGCACGCCGGTAGCAGCCGGCGGTGGTCGGTCAACCCGACCAGGCGCAGCATGTGCGGCGTCACCAGGCCGATGAACCCGATCGTCCCGGCCAGGGTCACGGCGCTGGCGGTCAGCAGCGAGGCGACCAGGTAGATCGCGCCGCGCAGCCGGCCGAGGTCGACACCGAGGCTGCGCGCCGGCAGGTCGCCGTGAGCGAGGACGTTGAGCTGGCCGGCGAGCAGCAGGCCGGCGACCAGGCCGATGGCGAGCACCGCCCAGCCGAACCCGGGCCCGGTAGCGGCGCCGGCGCCGAGGTCGCCCATCAGCCAGAACAGCATGCCCGGCAGGCGCCGGTCGGGGCTGGTGGCGAGCAGGAAGCTGATCACCGCGCCCCAGCCGGCGGCGATCACCACCCCGGTCAGCAGCAGCCGGGTCGGCGACCAGTCGCCGCGGCCACGGCCGAGGGCGAACACCAGCAGCATCGCCAGCAGCGCGCCGGCGAAGGCGCTGCCGGAGATCCAGGCGCCGCCGAGGCCGAGCAGCATCGCCACCAGCGCCGCGCAGGCGGCGCCGCCGGAGACGCCGAGGATGTAGGGGTCGGCCAGCGGGTTGCGCAGCAGCACCTGCATCAGCGCCCCGGCCAGGGCCAGCAGGCCGCCGACGGCGAACGCGGCCAGCGCGCGCGGCAGGCGCAGATCGAGCACCAGCGCGCGGTCGAGCGGGGTGCCGTCGCCGGCGAGCACCGCCAGCAGGCGCTCGGCGGGGATGGCCACGCTGCCGGTGGCCAGGGCGACGCCGAAGCTGCCCAGGGCGAGCAGTCCGAGCGCCGGGAACAGCCCGCGCGGTGCGTTCAACCTAGTACCGTGACCCATAGATTTCGCTACGACCAGAGCCCCCCGGAGGCGCCAGGACAAGGCGCAGCGCGCCGGCAATGGCCCAGCCCTTGGCAAGCGCTGCAACGCCGGCCTGGTGCCTCCGGGGGGCTCCCTTCGGGCGCGCCGCTGACCGGCCAGCTGCGGCGTTGTGCTTGCTTGAAAGGGGGCCCGCCCTTCCGGCGCAAGCGCGCCTTGCATCTGACCGGTCAGCGGCGCGCTGGTCGTGGCGAAATCTATGGGTCACGGTACTTCATCAGGCGGCCGCGCCGCGCAGGCTGATCACCGGCCAGTCGCGTTCGCTGGCGGCCTGCGCCAGGGCGTCGTCCGGGTCGACGGCGACCGGGTGGTCGACCACCTCCAGCAGCGGCAGGTCGTTGAGCGAGTCGGAATAGAACCAGCTGCCGGCGAGGCCGAGTCTCTGCTCGGCCAGCCAGGCGTGCAGCCGCGTGACCTTGCCCTCGCGGAAGCAGGGGATGCCGGCCGGCTGGCCGGTGTAGCGCCCGTCGACCTGCTCGGGCTCGGTGGCCAGCAGGTCGTCGATGCCGAGCAGGGCGGCGATCGGGCCGGTGACGAAGCGGTTGGTGGCGGTGATGATCGCCAGCCGGTCGCCGGCGGCGCGGTGGCGCGCCAGCAGCGCCGGGGCGCCCGGGGTGATGATCGGGGCGATGGTCTCGCTGACGAAGCGCTCGCGCATCACCTCGAGCAGGGCCGGATCGAGCTCGGCCAGCGGGCGCAGGGCGAAGCGCAGGAACTCGTGGATGTCGAGCTGGCCGGCCTGGTAGGCGCGGTAGTAGCGCAGGTTCTCGCGCTCGTAGGCCACGCCGTCGACCAGCCCCTCGTGGGCCAGGAAGCGGCCCCAGAGGTAGTCGCTGTCTCCGGCCAGCAGGGTGTTGTCGAGGTCGAACAGCGCCAGCGCCAAGGCTCGTCTCCGGTGATGCGGCACGGTCGCCAGCGCCGTGCGGGGCCACAGCATAGAGGCTGACGCCGTGCCCGGCCAAGCCGGGCCCGCTCATTTGCCGCATCCAGGACCCTGTGTGAGAATGGCTTTTAGTTGAATTCTTTACCGGGATGCTCGGTGGTTGACGAGGACGGATACAGGCCTAACGTCGGGATCATCCTGAGCAACGGGCGCGGCCGCCTGCTCTGGGCGCGGCGTATCGGGCGCCGTTCCTGGCAGTTCCCGCAGGGCGGCATCCAGGACGACGAGACGCCGGAAGCGGCGATGTACCGCGAGCTCTACGAGGAGGTCGGGCTCGAGGAAGGGCACGTCGAGATCCTCGGCTGCACCGACGACTGGCTGCGCTACCAGCTGCCCGACCGCTTCATCCGCCGCGGCCACTTCCCGCTGTGCATCGGCCAGAAGCAGATCTGGTTCCTGCTGCGGCTGCTGGTGCCCGACGAACAGGTGCGGCTCGACCGTTCCGACCACCCCGAGTTCGACGCCTGGCGCTGGGTCACCTACTGGTACCCGATGCACCAGGTGGTGTTCTTCAAGCGCAACGTCTACGCCGAGGCGCTGCGCGAACTCGCCCCGCTGATCTTTCCGGGTTACCGGCCGCGCCGCCGTCCCGAGCCGCCCCGCTCCGGGACGCAGCCCACGGCCGCGCGCCGGGCGGCGCCGCGCCGCTCCCGTTAAGCGCGCCGCATGCTCGCCCAGCTGCAGCGCATCATCCAGGAGGTCAACGAGGCTCACGACCTCGAGCAGGCGGTGGCGGTGATCGTGCGCCGGGTCAGCACCACCATGGCGGTGGACGTCTGCTCCATCTACCTGTTCGAACCGGTCAGCCGCCAACTGGTGCTGATGGCCACCGAGGGGCTCAATCCCGAGTCGATCGGCAAGGTGCGCCTCGACCTGAGCGAGGGCCTGGTCGGCCTGGTCGGCTCGCGCGCCGAGCCGGTCAACGTCGAGAACGCCCCGCAGCATCCCCAGTTCAAGTACTTCGAGGAGACCGGCGAGGAGCGCTACCACGCCTTCCTCGGCGTGCCGATCATCCACCAGCGCGCGGTCAAGGGCGTGCTGGTGGTGCAGCAGCAGGCGACACGACGCTTCAGCGACGAGGACGAGTCGCTGCTGTTCACCCTCGCCGCGCAGCTCGCCGGGGCGATCGCCCACGCCGAGGTTAACGGCGACATCAAGGCGCTGCGCGGCGGCGGCCGGCTGGAGGCGCACGCCATCGCCGGCATCGCCGGCGCCCCGGGGGTCGGCATCGGCCGGGTGCGGGTGATCTATCCGCCGGCCAACCTCGACGCCGTCCCGGACCGCCAGGCCAGCGACATCGCCGCCGAACGGGCCGCCTTCGAGCATGCCGTGGCCACGGTGCGCGACGAGATCCGCAGCCTCAACGACCGCCTGGCCGAGACCCTGCCGGCCGACGAGCGCGGCCTGTTCGACGCCTACCTGATGATCCTCTCCGGCGACAGCCTGGTGACCGAGACCCTGACCGCCATCGACGCCGGCAACTGGGCGCAAGGTGCGCTGCGCGCCACGGTGCAGAGCCATGCCCGGGTGTTCGACGAAATGGAGGACGCCTACCTGCGCGAGCGCGCCGCGGACCTGCGCGACATCGGCCGCCGCCTGCTGATGCAGCTGCAGGGCAGCGGCCCGCGCGAGATCGAGCCGCTGGCGCCGGGCAGCGTGCTGGTCGGCGACGACGTCACCGCCTCGCACCTGGCCGAGGCGCCCGCCGGCCACCTGGTCGGCGTCATCTCGGCGCGCGGCTCGAGTTCGTCGCATGTCGCCATCCTGGCCCAGGCGATGGGCATCCCGGCGGTGATGGGGGTGCGCGACCTGCCGGTCGGGCGCATCGACGGCGAGGAGGTGGTGGTCGACGGCTACCAGGGACGGGTCTACATCCGCCCGACGCCGGCGGTGAAAAAGGAGTTCGAGCGCCTGGCCAGCGAGGAGGCGGAGCTGTCCCAGGGGCTGAGCGAGCTGCGTGATCTGCCGGCCGAGACGGTCGACGGCCGGCGCATCCCGCTGCTGGCCAACACCGGCCTCGCCTCCGACATCCTGCCCTCGTTGCAGAGCGGGGCGGAGGGCATCGGCCTGTACCGCACCGAGGTGCCGTTCCTGATCCGCGAGCGCTTCCCGTCCGAGGACGAGCAGGCCGAGCTCTACCGGCGCGTGCTGGCGTCGTTCGCGCCGCGCCCGGTGACGCTGCGCACCCTCGACGTCGGCGGCGACAAGCCGCTGAGCTACTTCCCGATCCAGGAGGAGAATCCATTCCTCGGCTGGCGCGGCATCCGCATGACCCTCGACCATCCCGAGATCTTCGTCACCCAGCTGCGCGCCATGCTGCGTGCCAGCATCGGCCTGAACAACCTCCAGGTGCTGTTCCCGATGATCACCTCGGTGCAGGAACTGGAGGAGGCGACCGCGCTGCTCGAGCGGGCGCAGCACGAGCTGGTCGAGGCCGGCCAGCCGGTGCAGCGGCCGCAGATCGGGGTGATGATCGAGGTGCCGGCGGCGCTGTTCCAGATCGACGGCCTGGCGCGGCGTGCCGATTTCCTGTCGATCGGCTCCAACGACCTGGCCCAGTACCTGCTCGCCGTCGACCGCAACAACCCGCATGTCGCCGACCTCTACGACGCCCTGCATCCGGCTGTGCTACGCGCCATCCAGCAGGTGATCGAGGGCGCTCACGCCCACACGCGCCCGGTCGGCATCTGCGGTGAGATGGCGGGCCAGCCGGCGGCCGCGGTGCTGCTGCTCGGCATGGGTATCGACAGCCTGAGCATGCACGCCGCCAACCTGCCGCGGGTCAAGTGGGTGATCCGCACCTTCAGCCTGGAACAGGCGCAGGCGCTGGTGGCCGAGGCGCTGACCTTCGACAGCGCCGGCGAGGTGCGCCGCTACCTCAACGGCGCGCTCGAGCGGGCCGGGCTCGGCGGGCTGGTGCGGGCGGGCAAGTAGCCTCCCCGCCGGTCGGGTCCCGGCCCGGCAGAGCTGTTCCCGTCAAGTTGCCTTGGGGACTGAAGTCCGACAAAACTTCGGTCTGCGATCTGCCGGTAGGTTGGGCAAAGCGCAGCGTGCCCAACACCGAAGTCATGGCAGCGCCGCAGGCATTGGACCGGCACAGCCGGCGGAGGCAGCCTGACATCCGGGGCCACGTCGGACTGAAGTCCGACCCACAAAGACCCGACTCACGCCGATGCCTCGCTTGTGGGTCGGGCTTCAGCCCGACATTCCGGGTCGCGTCGGCCTGAAGTCCGGCCCACGACAGCTGGCACCAGGCCGGCTTCAGTCAGTCGCCGGCCGCAGCAGCGAGTGGCCGGTCATGTCGGTCGGGACCCCGAGGCCCATCAGCTGCAGCACGGTCGGCGCGATGTCGGCCAGGCCGGCGTCGGGGTCGAGCTCCCAGCGCCCCTCGTCGACCACCAGGCACGGCACCGGGAAGGTGGTGTGCTGGGTGTGGGCGGCGCCGGTCACCGGGTCGACCATCAACTCGCAGTTGCCGTGGTCGGCGGTCAGCACCACCGAAAAGCCCTGCTCGACGGCGGCGTCGAGCACCCGCCCGACCGCGTGGTCGAGGGCGCGCACGGCGGCGAGGATCGCCGTCCGGACGGCGGTGTGGCCGACCATGTCGCCGTTGGCGAAGTTGACGATGACCAGCCCGAAGCGGCCGCTCTGCATGGCGCCGATGACGGCGTCGGCGACCTCGGGGGCGCTCATCTCCGGCTTCAGGTCGTAGCTGGCGACCCGGGGCGAGGGCACCAGCAGCCGCTCCTCGCCTGGGTAGGGCAGCTCGCGGCCGCCGTTGAAGAAAAAGGTGACGTGGGCGTACTTCTCGGTCTCGGCGGTGCGGAACTGGGCGATGCCGGCGTCGCTGACCCACTGGCCCAGGGTCATGCGCGGGGTCTCCTGGCCGAACGCGATCGGCAGGTCGAACTGAGTGCCGTAGTCGGTCATGGTGGTGACCCGGGTCGGGACGAACCCGGGGCGGGCGAAGTGGCCGAAGCCGGGGTCGGCCAGCGCCGCCGTCGTCTGGCGCGGACGGTCGTTGCGGAAGTTGAAAAAGACCACCTCGTCGCCGCCGGCGATCGGGGTGCTGCCGGCGATCACGGTCGGGCGGATGAACTCGTCGTTCTCACCGGCGGCGTAGGCGGCGTCGATGGCGGCGGCGGCGCTAGCCACCTGGCGCTCGGCGCCGTGGCCGGTCAGCGCCCGCCACGCCAGTTCGGTGCGCTCCCAGCGCTGGTCGCGGTCCATGCCGTAGTAGCGGCCGATGACGCAGGCGATGCGCCCGCCGGCCGCGGCCAGGGCCGCCTCCAGTTCGGGCAGCCAGGTCGCCAGCGAGCGCGGCGGGGTGTCGCGGCCGTCGGCCAGCAGGTGCAGCTGCGGCGCGGCGCCGGCGCGGCGTGCCAGCTCGATCAGCGCCAGCAGGTGGCGCAGGTGGCTGTGGACGCCGCCGTCGGAGACCAGCCCGAGCAGGTGCAGCGGCCGGCCGCTGGCCGCGGCGCGCGCGGCGGCGGCGGTCAGCGCCGGGTTGGCGAAGAAGCTGCCGTCGGCGATGGCGTCGTCGATGCGCACCAGGGACTGGCGCATGACGGCGCCGGCGCCGAGGGTGATGTGGCCGACCTCGGAGTTGCCCATCTGCCCGGCCGGCAGGCCGGCGGCGCGGCCCGAGGTCTGCAGCGGCACGTGCGGGTAGCGGGCGAAGTAGCGGTCGAGGTGCGGCGTGCCGGCCTCGGCGATGGCGTTGTCCTGCACCTCGGGGTTGAGGCCGAAGCCGTCGAGGATCACCAGCAGGGTCGGGCGGCGCGGCGGTCGGTTCACGAGCGGGTCCATGAGTTGGCGCGAGGCGGCCTCCTGCCGCGCAGCGCGCCCGTTTGTGGGGGGACGGGTCTGGCGCCGGCCGGCTTCAGCCGGCCTGGCGCTGGCGCGCCTCCTCGGCGGAGACGATCTCGCGCATGCTGAAGACGCTGTCGGGGTTGAGCGAGATCGAGGTGATCCCCTTGTCGACCAGCCACGAGGTGATCTCGGGGAAGTCGGACGGCGCCTGGCCGCAGATGCCGACGTACTTGTTGCGCCGGCGGCAGGCGCTGATCGCCATCTCCATCAGGATGCCGACCGCCTCGTTGCGCTCGTCGTAGCCGGTCAGCAGGCCGGAATCGCGGTCGACGCCCAGGGTCAGCTGGGTCAGGTCGTTGGAGCCGATGGAGAAGCCGTCGAAGTCGTCCAGGAAGCGGTCGGCGAGCAGGGCGTTGGCCGGCAGCTCGCACATCAGGTAGACCTGCAGCCCCTTGTCGCCGCGCACCAGGCCGTGGCTGGCCATCAGCTCGAGCACGCGCTGGCCCTCGGCGACGGTGCGCACGAACGGCACCATGATGGTGACGTTGTCCAGGCCCATGGTCTCGCGCACCTGGCGCAGCGCCTGGCACTCGAGGGCGAACGACTCGGCGAACTCGGGCGACGGGTAGCGCGCCGCGCCGCGGAAGCCGAGCATCGGGTTCTCCTCGTCGGGTTCGAAGCCGGCGCCGCCGATCATCGACGCGTATTCGTTGGACTTGAAGTCGCTCAGGCGGACGATGATCTGGCGCGGATAGAAGGCCGCGGCGATGGTCGCCACCCCCTCGGCCAGCTTCTGGCGGAAGTAGTCGCGGCGCTCGGGGTAGCCCCGGGTCAGGGTGTCGATCTCGGCCTGCAGGGCGGGGTCGAGGCTGGCGTACTCGAGCAGCGCGCGCGGGTGGACGCGGATGGAGTTGTTGATGATGAACTCCAGCCGCGCCAGGCCGACCCCCTCGACCGGCAGCCGGCTGGTCTCGAAGGCGACCTCGGGATTGGCCAGGTTGAGCATGATCTTGGTGGCCAGGTTCTCCTGGCCGGTCAGCGGAATGCGCTCGACCTCGAACGCCTGGTGGCCGGCGTAGACGTAGCCGTCGTTGCCCTCGGCGCAGGAGACGGTCACCGCGGCATCGTGCGGCACGGTCTCGGTGGCGTTGCCGCAGCCGACCACCGCCGGGATGCCGAGTTCGCGGGCGATGATCGCCGCATGGCAGGTGCGCCCGCCGCGGTTGGTGACAATGGCCGCGGCGATCTTCATCACCGGCTCCCAGTCCGGGTCGGTGATGTCGGAGACCAGCACGTCGCCGGGCTGCACCTCGTGCATCTGCGAGGCGTCCTTGATCACCCGCGCCTTGCCGACGGCGATCTTCTGGCCGACGCTCTTGCCGGTGGCGACCACCGTGCCGCGCGCGCTGAGCTTGTACACCTCCTTGAAGTTCAGGTCGGCGGTCGCCTGCACCGTCTCCGGGCGCGCCTGGACGATGAACATCTCGCCGGAGAGGCCGTCCTTGGCCCACTCGATGTCCATCGGCTGGTCGCGGCCGGCCTGGGCGGAGTAGTGCTTCTCGATGGCGACGGCGTGGCGCGCCAGCTCCAGCACCTCGTCGTCGCTGAGGCAGAAGCGGTCGCGCTCGGCCTGGGGCACGTCGAGGTTGGTGACCGGGTTGGCCGCCGCCGCGTCGTCGCTGTAGACCATGCGCACCGCCTTGTCGCCGAGGTGGCGGCGGAAGATCGGCCGGTGGCCGGTCGCCAGGGTTGGCTTGAAGACGTAGTACTCGTCCGGGTTGACCGCGCCCTGGACCACGTTCTCGCCGAGGCCGTAGGCGGCGGTGATGAACACCGCGTCGCGGAAGCCCGACTCGGTATCGAGGGTGAACATCACCCCCGAGGTGGCGCGGTCCGAGCGCACCATCTTCTGCACCCCGACCGACAGCAGCACGTCCATGTGGGCGAAGCCCTGGTGGACGCGGTAGGAGATGGCGCGGTCGGTGAACAGCGAGGCGAACACGCGCTTGACCGTGGTCACCAGCTGGTCCTCGCCGCGGATGTTCAGGTAGGTGTCCTGCTGGCCGGCGAACGAGGCGTTGGGCAGGTCCTCGGCGGTGGCCGAGCTGCGCACCGCGACGTCGGGCTCGGCGCCGTACTCGCCGGCCAGTTCCTGGTAGGCGGCGTGGATCTCTTCGATCAGGTCGGCCGGCATGGTGCCGGCCAGGATCCAGTCGCGGATCTGCCTGCCGGCCGCGGCCAGGGCGACGACGTCGTCGGCGTCGAGCGCGGCCAGGGTGTCGGTGATGCGCTGGGTCAGGTCGTTGGCCTCGAAGAAGTGGCGGTAGGCGTCGGTGGTGGTGGCGAAGCCGTTCGGCACCTTGACCCCGTGGGCCTGCAGCGCGCAGTACATCTCGCCCAGCGAGGCGTTCTTGCCGCCGACCAGGGGCACGTCGCCCATGCCGAGCTCGGAGAAACGTTTGATGTAGCGCATGATTCTGGAGATCCTCAGCCTGCTCGATGATGTCGCCGCCGCCGTCCCCTGCGGGTGGCGGCCCCCCGGAGCCCGCCATGATACCGTGCCGGCCAGCGTGGCGCAGCTTGCCGCCGGGGTTGAATCCGCCGCCGCGCGCCCCCATCTCCCGGCGATCCGCCCCCGTCAGCAAGAGGAACCGCCGCCGATGACCGTCGAGGCCCACAAAGAGACACTCGGCTTCCAGGCCGAGGTCCGGCAGCTGCTGGACCTGATGATCCACTCGCTCTACTCCAACAAGGAGATCTTCCTGCGCGAGCTGGTCTCCAACGCCGCCGACGCCGCCGACAAGCTGCGCTTCGAGGCGCTCGGCGACGACGCCCTGTACGAGGGCGACGGCGAGCTGCGCATCCGCCTGGAGGTGGACAAGGAGGCGCGCACCGTCAGCGTGACCGACAACGGCATCGGCATGTCGCGCCAGGAGGTGCAGGAGCACCTCGGCACCATCGCCCGTTCCGGCACCCGCGAGTTCGTCAGCAAGCTGACCGGGGACCAGGCCAAGGACAGTCGCCTGATCGGCCAGTTCGGCGTCGGCTTCTACTCGACCTTCATCGTCGCCGACCGGGTCACGGTCGAGACCCGGCGCGCCGGCCTCGGTCCCGAGCACGGCGTGCGCTGGATCTCCGCCGGCGAGGGCGACTACACCCTCGAGACCGTCGCGCGGGCGGCGCGCGGCACCACCGTCACCCTGCACCTGCGCGCGGGCGAGGAGGAGTTCCTCGAGCCCCACCGGTTGCGCAGCATCGTCACCCGCTACTCCGACCACGTGCCGTTGCCGATCGAGATGCTCGGCGCGCCGAGCGGCGAGGGCGACGACGCCCAGCCGGCCGCATGGGAGACGGTCAACCGTGCCGCGGCGCTGTGGATGCGGCCCAAGAGCGAGATCAGCGACGCCGAGTACTACGCCTTCTACCAGCACGTGGCCCACGACTTCGAGGACCCGCTGCTGCACATGCACAACCGGGTCGAGGGCAAGCACGAGTACACCGCGCTGCTCTACATCCCCAAGCGGGCGCCGTTCGACCTGTGGGACCGCGAGCGCCGCCACGGCATCAAGCTCTACGTGCGCCGGGTGTTCATCATGGACGACGCCGAGCAGCTGATGCCGGGCTACCTGCGCTTCGTCCGCGGCGTGATCGACTCCGACGACCTGCCGCTGAACGTCTCGCGCGAGATCCTGCAGCACAACCGGGCGATCGACGCCATCCGCGGCGCCTCGGTCAAGCGCGTGCTCGGCCGCCTCGAGACCCTGGCCCAGGAGGAGCCGGAGCGCTACGCCGAGTTCTGGACCGCGTTCGGCAAGGTGCTCAAGGAGGGGCCGGGCGAGGACCACGAAAACCGCGAACGCATCGCCAAACTGCTGCGCTTCGCCTCGACCCGGGGCGAGGGCGACGCCGAGACCGTCGCCCTCGACGACTACGTCGGGCGCATGGTCGACGGCCAGGAGAAGATCTACTACATCACCGCCGACAGCTTCGCCGCGGCGGCCAACAGCCCGCACCTGGAGGTGTTCCGCAAGCAGGGCATCGAGGTGCTGCTGATGCACGACCGCATCGACGAATGGCTGGTCAGCATGCTGCCGGAGTTCGCCGGCAAGCCGCTGCAGTCGGTCAGCCAGGGTGAGCTCGAACTCGCCGGCCTCGACGAGGCCGACGCCAAGCGGGTCGAGCAGGCCAAGGTCGAGCACGGCGAACTGGTCGGCCGGGTCAAGAAGGCGCTCGGCGACCGCGTCGAACGGGTCCGCTTCAGCGCCCGGCTGACCGACTCGCCGGCCTGCCTGGTGGCACAGGAGGCGGGCATGAGCGCCCACCTCGGCCGCCTGCTCAAGGCAGCCGGCCAGGAGGTGCCGAACGTGCCGCTGACCCTGGAGCTCAACCCCGACCACCGGCTGGTGACCCGGCTCGAGGCCGAGGACGACGAGACGCGCTTCGGCGCCTGGGCCGAGCTGCTCTTCGAGCAGGCCCTGCTGAGCGAGGGCGGGCAGCTGCCCGACCCGGCGGGGTTCGTGCGGCGGATGAATGGCCTGTTGCTGGAACTGGCGGGCTGAGCCGGACCAGGGTCGGTGTTGGGCACGCTGCGCTTTGCCCAACCTACCCGGCTCCTACAGGGCACGGTGCCTGTAGGCGGCGCTCCGCCGCGATGCGGCCGTGGCCCCGGGCGACGCCGTGTCGGGCCAGTACCCGAGGGCATAAAGGTGGCCCTCCTACAGGGTGGGGTGCCTGTAGCGGCGCCTCGCCGCGATGCGGCCGTGCCTCGGGCGGTGCCGTATGAGGCCGGGTACCCAGGGGGCATGATGTCGCCCTGCCGGCGGACGCGACGCGGGCAAGGAGCGATCGCCCGCGGGGCCTATCGGATGGCGGCGGCTCCGGTATAATCGCCCGTTCGGCGCCCGGCCGCGGCCGGGTGCGCGGCGGACGTGGCGAAATTGGTAGACGCGCTGGCTTTAGGTGCCAGTACCTCACGGTGTGGGAGTTCGAGTCTCCCCGTCCGCACCAGCCACACCGGCCACCCCCCGTGCGGGCGGCGGTGCCGGCCCCCGGCAGATCGGGGGCGACAGCCCATGCGGGCCGCTGGCCAGGCCGGAAGGCAACCCGCCCGCTTACAGCAAGGTAGACCAAGCAAATGCAGGTATCGGTGGACAAGATCAGTGACCTCGAGCGCAAGTTGACCGTGCAGGTCCCGGCCGAGCAGGTCGACAGCCAGGTCGAGGAACGGCTCAAGTCGATGGCGCCGCGCACCAAGGTGCACGGCTTCCGTCCGGGCAAGGTGCCGCTGCGCGTGGTGCGCCAGATGTACGGCAAGCAGGTGCGCGAGGAGGTGCTCGGCGACCTGATCCAGGCGAGCTTCGTCGAGACCGTGCAGAAGGAGCAGCTGCGTCCGGCGGGCGGCCCGCAGGTCGAGCGCCAGCAGGACGCCCCCGGCCAGGCGTTCGAGTACAGCGCCACCTTCGAGATCTATCCCGAGGTCGAACTGGCCCCGCTGGAGGAGCTCGAGGTCACGCGCGTCTCGGCCACCATCACCGACGCCGATGTCGACCGGGTGGTCGAGAACATGCGCCGCCAGCGCACCCAGTGGGAGGGGGCCGAACGCCCGGCCGCGGAGGGCGACCGCGTCGACCTGGGCTTCGAGGGGCGCATCGACGGCGAACCCTTTCCGGGCGGCAGCGCGGCCGATTTCCAGCTGGTGCTCGGTTCCGGCCAGATGATCCCCGGTTTCGAGTCCGGGTTGATCGGCGCCAGCGCCGGCGACCGGCCGACCCTCGACCTGACCTTCCCCACGGACTACCCGAGTCCCGAGCTGGCGGGCAAGGCGGCGCAGTTCGCCGTCGAGGTCAAGGGCGTCTCGCGCCCGGTGCTGCCGGAGCTCGACGAGACCTTCTTCATCTCGTTCGGGATCGCCGAGGGGGGCAGGGAGGCGTTCTTCGACGCGGTCAAGCAGAACATGGCGCGCGAACTCGAGCAGGCGACCCGCGGCCGGGTCAAGAGCGAGCTGTTCGACCGCCTGCTCGCGGCCAACCCGGTCAGCGTGCCGCGCTCGCTGGTCGAGCAGGAGATCGACGGCATGGTCGAGCAGATGCAGCAGCGCACCGGCATCAAGGCCAAGTCCGGCTTGCCGCGCGAGCTGTTCACCGAGCAGGCCGAGCGCCGCGTGGCGCTCGGCCTGCTGGTCGGCGAGCTGGTCAAGGCCAGCGGGCTGCAGCCCGATCCGGCGCGCGTGCGCCAGGCGATCGAGAGCCATGCCAGCGGCTACGAGAATCCCGACGAGGTGGTCAAGTGGTTCTACGGCAACCGCGAGCAGCTGACGTCGGTGGAGATGGTGGTGCTCGAGGACCAGGTGGTCGACTGGGCCCTGGAGCGGGCCAAGGTGATCGACGAAGAGCTCTCGTTCGAGGAGATGATGCAGCCGCCGGGCCGGCCCCGGGCGCAGGAGGCAGAAGCATGAGCGGCGTGCACGAGACGGCGATGAGCCTGGTGCCGATGGTGGTCGAGCAGACCGCCCGCGGCGAGCGCGCCTACGACATCTACTCGCGCCTGCTCAAGGAGCGGGTGATCTTCCTGGTCGGCCCGGTCGAGGACTACGTCGCCAACCTGGTCGTTGCCCAGCTGCTGTTCCTCGAGGCGGAGAACCCGGACAAGGACATCCACCTGTACCTCAACTCGCCCGGGGGCGTGGTCAGCTCGGGGTTGTCGATCTACGACACCATGCAGTTCGTCAAGCCCGACGTCAGCACCATGTGCATCGGCCAGGCGGCCAGCATGGGTGCGCTGCTGCTCGCCGGCGGCGCCGCCGGCAAGCGTTACTGCCTGCCGCATTCGCGGGTGATGATCCACCAGCCGCTGGGCGGCATGCAGGGCCAGGCGGCGGACATCGAGATCCACGCCCGCGAGATGCTCAACACCCGTGACCGACTCAACCGCATCCTGTCGCAGCACACCGGCCAGGACCTCGACAAGGTCAAGAAGGACACCGACCGCGACTACTTCATGAGCGCCGAGGAGGCGATGAAGTACGGCCTGATCGACAAGGTGCTGAGCACCCGCACGCCGGCCCTGGAGAGCTGAACGGGCCGCATTCCGGGGTTCCCTGGATCCGACCGTTCCGCTGGCGATCCAAAAGGTTGGCGCCGCTTCCGCGACCCGGTCGCGACAGCCGGCGTGACCTGGCGCAACGGACGCCCGCCGCGCCCTTGCAATCAGGGGTAAAAGCCCGCATCTTGAACCAAACCAGACCACCGACGGGGTGAAACGATGAGCGACGATTCCCACGGCAAGGACGACGGCAAGCTGTTGTACTGCTCGTTCTGCGGCAAGAGCCAGCACGAGGTACGCAAGCTGATTGCCGGGCCGTCGGTCTACGTCTGTGACGAGTGCGTCGAGCTGTGCAACGACATCATCCGCGAGGAGATGCAGGAGCGGCCCGCGACCGAGGCCGGCAGTTCGCTGCCCAAGCCCAAGGAAATCAATGCGATCCTGGACGATTACGTGATCGGTCAGGAGCGCGCCAAGAAGACCCTGGCGGTCGCGGTCTACAACCACTACAAGCGCCTCAACGCCGCCGGCGACAGCGGGGGAGACGAGGTCGAGCTGACCAAGAGCAACATCCTGCTGATCGGTCCGACCGGTTCCGGCAAGACCCTGCTGGCCGAGACCCTGGCGCGACTGCTCAACGTCCCCTTCACCATCGCCGACGCGACCACCCTGACCGAGGCCGGGTACGTCGGCGAGGACGTCGAGAGCATCATCCAGAAGCTGTTGCAGAAGTGCGACTACGACGTCGACAAGGCGCAGACCGGCATCGTCTACATCGACGAGATCGACAAGATCTCGCGCAAGTCCGACAACCCGTCGATCACCCGCGACGTCTCCGGCGAGGGGGTGCAGCAGGCACTGCTCAAGCTGATCGAGGGCACGGTCGCCTCGGTGCCGCCGCAGGGCGGGCGCAAGCACCCGCAGCAGGAGTTCCTGCAGGTCGACACCGCCAACATCCTGTTCGTCGTCGGCGGCGCCTTCGACGGCCTGGAGAAGATCATCCGCCAGCGCTCGGAAAAGGGCGGCATCGGCTTCTCGGCCGAGGTCAAGGCCAAGGACGACCGGCGCTCGGTGGGCGAACTGCTCAATCACGTCGAGCCCGAGGACCTGATCCGCTACGGCCTGATCCCCGAGTTCGTCGGCCGGCTGCCGGTGGTGGCCACGCTCGAGGAACTCGACGAGGACTCGCTGGTGCGCATCCTGACCGAGCCGCGCAACGCCCTGACCAAGCAGTACGGCAAGCTGTTCCGCATGGAGGGGGTCGACCTCGAGTTCCGTGAAGATGCGCTGCGGGCGACCGCGCGCAAGGCGATGGAGCGCAAGACCGGCGCCCGCGGCCTGCGCACCATCCTCGAGCAGATCCTGCTCGACACCATGTACGACCTGCCGTCGCTGGAGAATGTCTGCAAGGTGGTGATCGACGAGTCGGTGGTGACCGGTGAGTCCAAGCCCTACATGATCTACGAGGGGATCGAGCGCCAGCGCATCGCCGCGGACTGATCGCCGACCGCCTGCCCCGGCGTGACGAGCGCGTCACACCGACCCGCGCAACGACCGAGGAGCCTCTCATGGCCGAGTCCGAATCCAACCTGTCCGTCGTCGACGGCGAACGCTTCGTCACGCCGGTCCTGCCGCTGCGCGACGTGGTGGTCTTTCCGCACATGGTCATCCCGCTGTTCGTCGGCCGCGACAAGTCGATCAAGGCGCTCGACGAGGCCCTCGGCAGCGACAAGCAGATCCTGCTGGTGTCGCAGCGCAGCGCCGAAATCGACGACCCGGCGGTGGCCGACATCCACCCGATCGGCACCCTGGCCACCGTCTTGCAACTGCTCAAGCTGCCTGACGGCACGGTCAAGGTGCTGGTCGAGGGCGAGCGGCGGGCGCTGGTCCACGACTACGTCGCCACCGAGCCCTACTTCGCCGCCGAAGTCTCGCCGATCGTCGAGACCGGCCAGCTGGTCGAGCGCGAGGCCGAGGTGCTGCTGCGCTCGGCGCTCGGCATGTTCGAGCAGTACGTCAAGCTGAACAAGAAGATCCCGCCGGAGATCCTGACCTCGCTGCAGGGCATCGACGACCTCGGCCGGCTGGCCGACACCATCGCCGCGCACATGACGCTGAAGCTCGAAGAGAAGCAGAACGTGCTCGAGATGGGCCACGTGCAGCAGCGCCTCGAGCACCTGATGGGGCTGATGGAGTCCGAGGTCGAGATCCTGCAGATGGAAAAGCGCATCCGCGGCCGGGTCAAGCGCCAGATGGAGAAGAGCCAGCGTGAGTACTACCTCAACGAGCAGATGAAGGCGATCCAGAAGGAGCTCGGCGAGCTCGAGGAGGCGCCGAACGAGGTCGAGGAGCTGGCGCAGAAGATCGAGAAGGCCGGCATGAGCAAGGAGGCCAAGACCAAGGCCACCGCCGAGCTCAACAAGCTGCGGATGATGTCGCCGATGTCGGCCGAGGCGACCGTGGTACGCAACTACATCGACTGGCTGGTCGGCGTGCCGTGGAAGAAGCGCACCAAGATCCTGCGCGACCTGGGCAAGGCCGAGGCGGTGCTCGAGGCCGACCACTACGGCCTGGAGAAGGTCAAGGAGCGCATCCTCGAGTACCTCGCCGTGCAGCTGCGGGTGCGCAAGATCAAGGGCCCGATCCTCTGCCTGGTCGGCCCGCCCGGGGTCGGCAAGACCTCGCTCGGGCAGTCGATCGCCCGCGCCACCGGGCGCAAGTTCGTGCGCATGTCGCTCGGCGGGGTGCGCGACGAGGCCGAGATCCGCGGTCACCGGCGCACCTACATCGGTTCCCTGCCGGGCAAGATCATCCAGAACATGTCCAAGATCGGGGTGCGTAACCCGCTGTTTCTGCTCGATGAAATCGACAAGATGTCGATGGATTTCCGCGGCGACCCGTCGTCGGCGCTGCTCGAGGTGCTCGACCCGGAACAGAACCACACCTTCAACGACCACTACCTCGAGGTCGATTTCGACCTCTCCGACGTGATGTTCGTGGCCACCGCCAACACCCTGAACATCCCCGGGCCGCTGCTCGACCGCATGGAGGTGATCCGCCTGCCCGGCTACACCGAGGACGAGAAGCTCGAGATCGCCCAGCGCTACCTGGTGCCGAAGCAGCTGGGCAACAACGGCCTCAAGGAGGAGGAACTGACGATTTCCGGGCCGTCGGTGCGCGACATCATCCGCCACTACACGCGCGAGGCCGGCGTGCGCAACCTCGAACGCGAGGTGGCCAAGATCTCGCGCAAGGTGGTCAAGGAGATCCTGCTGCAGCCGGAGAAGCGCGGCAAGGCGCAGCAGATCAAGGTCACGCCGCGCAACCTCGAACGCTACCTCGGCGTGCCGCGCTTCCGCTTCGGCAAGGCCGACGTCAACGACCAGGTCGGCCAGGTCACCGGCCTGGCCTGGACCGAGGTTGGCGGCGAACTGCTGACCATCGAGGCGGCGATGGTCGCCGGCAAGGGCAAGCTGATCCACACCGGCCACCTCGGCGAGGTGATGCGCGAGTCGATCCAGGCGGCCATGACGGTGGTGCGCAGCCGCGCCCAGATGCTCGGCCTCGATCCCGACTTCCACCAGAAGTACGACGTCCACATCCACGTCCCCGAAGGGGCGACGCCGAAGGACGGCCCCAGTGCAGGCATCGGCATGTGCACGGCGCTGGTCTCGGCATTGACCGGCATCCCGGTCCGGGCCGAGGTCGCCATGACCGGCGAGATCACGCTGCGCGGCGAAGTGCTGCCGATCGGCGGGCTCAAGGAGAAGCTGCTGGCGGCCCGGCGCGGCGGCATCAGCGTGGTGCTGATCCCGGAGGAGAACGCGCGTGATCTGACCGAAATACCGAAGAATATCAAGCAGGATCTCGACATCCGCCCGGTCAAGTGGATCGACGACGTCCTCGAGGTGGCCCTGCAGCACATGCCGACACCGCGTCCCGAGGCGACGGCCGAGGAGGTCAAGGAGGGCGCCAAGGATGGGAGCCAGAATGGCCTGCGCGCCCACTGACCAGCAACCCGGCGTGGCGGCCCCGCGCCGGGCGCTTCCGTGTTGACAGTCCCTGGGGTCGCCGGTATAAATTCCGCCACCCTGTTACCCCACCCGGTGAAGCGCACAAGACGCCCAAACCGGTTCATCCCAATGACACCAGCAAAGGCAAATCCATGAACAAAGCAGATCTGATCGACGCAGTCGCCGAGGCGGCTGATCTCTCCAAGGCGCAGGCCGGGCGTGCCGTCGAGGCCCTGGTCGATGCCGTCACCGGTGCACTGAAGGGGGGCGATCAGGTCTCCATCGTCGGCTTCGGCAGCTTTGTCGTCCGCCAGCGCGAGGCGCGCAAGGGGCGCAACCCGAAGACCGGCGCCGAGATCCAGATTCCGGCGTCGAAAGCGCCTGCATTCAAGGCTGGCAAAGCCCTGAAGGATGCCGTAAACTGACGCGCTTTTCGTGGGTGCTTAGCTCAGTTGGGAGAGCGTCGCCCTTACAAGGCGAATGTCGGGGGTTCAAATCCCTCAGCACCCACCAGCAGAATCTGGAGCGGTAGTTCAGTTGGTTAGAATACCGGCCTGTCACGCCGGGGGTCGCGGGTTCGAGTCCCGTCCGCTCCGCCAGATTTCCAACAGGGCGTTCTGAGGACGCCCTGTTGCGTTTCCGGGACCCGCGCCGCGGGTCCGGGAAGCGGCCACGGAACCGCCGACATGCTGAGCTCCATTCGAAATCATGCCAAGGGTTGGCTGGGCCTCACCCTGCTGGCCCTGATCGCCATCCCGTTCGCCTTCACCGGCGTCTACTCCTATGTCAGTGGCGGCGGCAGCGTGGTGGTGGCCGAGGTCGACGACCGCGAGATCGGCCAGCGCGAATACGCCAACGCCTACCAGTCCTACCGCCAGCAGCTACAGAACGTGCTCGGGTCGAACTTCCGTCCCGAACTGTTCGACGAAAAGGCCCTGCGGCGCGAGGCGCTGGAGCGGCTGATCGAGGAGATCGTGCTGGTCGATGCCGCCCGCGAGCAGGGTTACCAGGTGGGCGCCAACCAGTTGGCGCAGCGCATCACCACCACGCCCGCGTTTCAGACCGACGGCCGTTTCGATCGCGAACTCTATCAGGCGCGCCTGGCCCAGAGCGGGCTGACGCCGGAGCAGTACGAGCAGAACCTGCGCGCCCAACTGCTGACGGAGCAGCTGCTCGGCGGCATCGGCAGTACCGCCTTCGTTACACCGGGCGAACTGGCCGAGGTGCAGCGCCTGCAGCTGCAACGTCGCAGCCTCGCCTATGCGCTGATCCCGCCGGCCAGCCCGGAACTGCCGCCTCCCGACGCCGACGCCCTGGCGGCGTACTACGCGGCTTCGGGCGCGGCCTTTGCCGAACCCGAACAGCTGCAGGTCGACTACCTCGAACTGAGTGTCGAGCGCCTGATGGCGGCGGTGGATGAGCCCGACCAGGCGACCCTGGAACGGCTCTACGAAGAGGAGCGGTCACGCCTGGCCACGAGCGAGGAGCGGCGTGTGCGCCACCTGCTGCTGGAACTGCCCAGCGATGCCGACGCGGCCACCGAGGCGGCGACCCTGGAGCGGGCGCAGGCGCTGCGCACACAACTGGCCGATGGGGTCGATTTCGCCGAACTGGCGCGCACCGCGTCAGCCGATCCCGGCTCTGCGGACGCGGGCGGCGACCTCGGTTTCGTCGCCCGCGGGCAGATGGAACCGGCCTTCGAGGAGGCGGCGTTCGCCCTGGCGGTCGAGGAGGTCAGCGCGCCGGTGCGGACCGCGTTTGGCTACCACCTGATCCAGGTGACCGAAATCCGCGGCGGTCAGCCGCAGGAGTTCGCCGCCATGCGCACCACCCTGACCGAACTCTACCGCCGGCAGCAAGCCGGGCAGATCTTTTTCGACCGCTCCGAAACCCTGGCCAACCTCGCCTACGAGCACCCGGACTCGCTCGAACCGGCCGCCGAGGCGCTCGGCCTGCAGGTCCAGCGCAGCCCGTGGCTGACGCGCGACGGTGGCGACGACTGGCTGCTGGCCGAACCCCAGGTCCTGGACGCGGCCTTCGCGCCGGAAGTCCTGGGCGAGGGGCTCAACAGCGGGGTGCTGGAGCTGGCCGACGGCCGCCTGTTGGTGTTGCGCCTGGGCCAGCGCAAGCCGGCGCGCCAGCCGGAACTGGAGGAGGTGCGCGCCGCCGTGGTCGCCCGCTACCAGGAGCAGCGCGCGCGCGAACTGGCGCGGGAACGCGGCCAGCAACTCCTTGCCCGGCTGCGCGCCGGCGCGACCCTGGAGGCGGTCGCCGCCGAGGCCGGACTGGAGACCGTCGAGGTCAGCGGCATGACGCGTGACGACACGGCGCGGCCGCTGCCGCTGGTACGCGCCGCCTTCCGCCTGCCGCGCCCGGCGGCCACGGGCCCGAGCGTGGCGGGGGTCGAACTCGACGACGGTGGCTACGCGCTGCTGCAGTTGCTGGCGGTCGAAGCGGGTACGCCCGAGACGGCCGCCGACGAGGCCCGTCTGCGCGAGGCGCTGGCGCGGGTGCAGGGGACAGGCGAACTGGCCGGGGTGGTCAGCGGCGTGCGCCAGCGCGCCAGCGTGGTCATCAACGAAGAGAATCTCTAGCGGTCTTCAGCCGACGCCGATGCCGGTGATGTTGTAGCCGGCGTCGACGTACATGATCTCGCCGGTGATGCCCGAGGCGAGATCGGAGCAGAGGAACGCCGCCGCGTTACCCACCTCGTCGATGTTGACGTTGCGCCGCAGCGGCGCATTCGCGGCCGTGTGTTCGAGCAGCCGGCGGAAGTCGCTGATGCCGACCGCGGCCAGGGTCTTGATCGGCCCCGCCGAGATGCCGTTGACCCGGATCCCTTCCGGCCCGAGCGATTCCGCCAGGTAGCGGACATTCGCCTCCAGGCTCGCCTTGGCCAGACCCATGACGTTGTAGTGCGGGCAGGTGCGCACGGCGCCCAAGTAGGTCAGGGTCAGCAGCGCGCCGCGTCGGCCCTGCATCAGGGGGTGGCCGGCCCGCGCCAGTGCGGAGAGGCTGTAGGAGCTGATGTCGTGGGCGATGCGGAAGCCCTCGCGATCGATGGCGTCGAGATAGCTTCCGGCCAGTTGCTCACGCGGCGCATAGGCGACGGCGTGGACGATGGTATCGAGCTGCCCCCAGTGCGTCCCCAGGGCGGCGAACACAGCGTCGATCTGCGCATCGTCGGTGACGTCGAGCGGCAGCACGATGTCGGAGTCGACCTCGGCGGCCAGTTTCTGCACCCGCTCGGCGAGCTTGTCGCCCTGGTAGGTGAAGGCGAGCTGGGCGCCCTGGCGATGCATCGCCTTGGCGATGCCCCAGGCGATCGAACGCTCACTGGCGACACCGACGATCAGTGCCCGCTTGTCGGCGAGAAAGGCCATGCTGGTTCCCTGCGCTGGTGAGATGCGGTGGCGGTTGCCACGGTGAATGCAGACTAAAAATACAGAAATTCATGCCGCACGAAAAGCACGAAGATAACACCTTCCCGGATTGGGGCGCGTGCTAAGGTACGCAGGAATGCAAGCGCCGCCATCAGAAACCGCGCTGCTGGTGGCGAGGGGGTGAGCGGAAGGGGCTGGGGCGTTGGACAAGCTCTCACTGCTGGCGCAGTTGCTGGCCGCCGGGTTGACCTGCCTGGTGCTGCTGCTGTTCGTACGCTACAGCCGCCGTCACGACATCGAGCGCGTGCAGGGCTGGCTGGCGATCAGCATCGGTTTCTCGCTGCTGCTGTTCGGCATGCTGCTCGAGATCACGCTCAGCAATGCCGCGTTCAGCGCCCTGCTGCCGCCACGCTGGCTGCAGGTCGAGGAACTCCTGGCTCGCTATGTCGGCCAACTCGGCGCGGTCATCTGTCTCGCCTACGGGTTCGCCCGCTGGATGCCGGCGATCAACCGCCTGCGCGAGACCGAGGTGGAACTGCGCCGCTACCGCGACGTGCTCGAGCGCCGCGTCGCCGAGCGCACGCGCGAACTCGAGGATGCCAATGCGCGCATCCTGCGCGAAAGCGCCGGGCACGAGCGGCTCTCCATGCAGTTGGGCGAGAGCCAGCGCCGCATGCAGACCCTGCTCGGCAACCTGCCCGGCATGGCCTATCGCGGCCCGGTCCGGCGCGGGCATGAGCTGGAATTCGTCAGCGAGGGCTGCATCGAGCTGACCGGCCTGGCCGACGACCACCTGCTGCGCCACCCGGAGCTGTTCGGCGAAATGATCGACCCGCGCGACCGCGCCCGGGTCGACGCGGTCATCACCCGCGCCCTCGCCCAGGGTGAGCGCTACCAGGTCGAGTACCGGCTGCAGACGCCGGGCGGCGAGGTCAAGCAGGTCTGGGAACAGGGCGCCGGCGTGGTCGACGACCGCGGCCAGGTGGTGGCGACCGAGGGGTTGGTGATCGACATCACCGAGCGCAAGCGCGCCGAGGAGAAGCTGCAACTCGCCTCGCTGATCATCGCCAACGCCCTCGAGGGGATCGTCGTCACCGGAGCGGACGGGGTGATCGAATCGATCAATCCGTCGTTCACCACCATCACCGGTTTTGGCGCCGACGAAGTGATCGGGCGCAACCCGAGCCTGCTCAAGTCCGGGCGCCACGAGCCGGAGTTCTTCGCCCAGATGTGGCACGAGCTGAAGGTCAACGGCAGTTGGCGGGGCGAGATCTGGAACCGGCGCAAGAACGGTGAGATCTACCCGGAGTGGCTGACCATCACCGCCATCCGCAACGACGATGGTGCCATCGCGCGCATGATCGGCATCTTCTCCGACATCACCCAGCGCAAGATGACCGAGGAGCACCTGAAGCACCTGGCCCACCACGATCTGCTCACCGGGCTGCCCAACCGCACGCTCTACCTCGACCGCCTCGGCCAGCAGATCCGCCTGGCCAAACGCGATCGCAAGGAGCTGGCGGTGCTGTTCCTCGATCTCGACCGGTTCAAACCGATCAACGACCGCTACGGTCACAACGTCGGTGACGAGGTGCTCAAGCAGGTCGCCGACCGCCTGGCCGACTGCGTCCGCAGCGCCGACACGGTGGCGCGTATCGGCGGTGACGAGTTCACCGTCATCGTCGGCGCCATGGACCAGCCCGACGATGCGCGCACCGTCACCGAGAAGATCTCAGGCGAGCTGTGTCGGCCGATCACGGTCAAGGGCGTCAGCCACGAACTCGGGGTCAGCATCGGCGTCAGCATGTTCCCGGCCGACGGTGAGGAGGCCGACACCCTGACCCGTCGGGCGGACCTGGCGATGTACGCCGCCAAGAGCGTGGGCGGCAACGCCATCCGCTTCTACGCGGCCGAGCTGGAGGCTAACCCGGATATCTCACTGGGCTAGTTGCGCACCACCAGCACCGAACCCTTGAAGTGGCGTACCACGCGCGCGGCATTCGGCCCGAGCAGGTAGTCGGCCAAGCCCGGCCGGTGCGAGGCCATGATGACCAGGTCGGCGCCGAGGCGCTCGGCGGTCTGGATGATCTCGTGGTAGATGGTGCCCTGGGCGACGATCACCTGGGCGCGCAGTTCCGCCGGCAGCTGGGCGTCGAGCAGGGCGTGCAGCTTGACCCGCGCGTCCTCGACCGCCTTGGCGGCGTAGTTGGCCGGGAAGTAGGCGCCGACCATGCTCATGCCGACATCCGGGACCACCGCCAGGACGTGCAGGCGGGAACCGAAGTTGCGGCACAGTTCGACCGCCGTGGGCAGCGCCTTGCGCCAGCTGTTTTCATCGTTCAGGTCGACGCTGACGAGGATGTTCTGGTACATGTCTCTTCCCTAGCTGGCGCTGGCGGCGGCCGTGACCTGGCGCGCCCGGCGCCGGCGCTGGGAGAACAGCACCAGGCCGAACAGGAGCAGCGCCGGGAGGTTCATCCACAGTTTGGAGGGTCGCTCCGCCTCGAGCTTGAGTTCGCGGATCTCCCAGTCGAAGTCCAGCCCCAGCTGTTCCGCCGGACTGCCGAACACCAGGCTGTCGACCAGCACCTTGCCACCCTCTTCGCGCACCTCGAGCCCGGCCTCGGCGAGCCGCTCGGCGCCGCCGTCGGCGACGCCGAGCGGCAGCAGCACCTGGCGGGTCACGAACTCGCCATCGAGGGTATCGCCGGCCACTTCCATGCGCAGCTGCGCGCCGGCCGGCAGGCTGCCGGCGACCTCGATCAGGTGGCTGCCCGGCCGCGTCTCCAGCGGCGGATAGAGGTAGTCCCAGAAAAAGCCGGGGCGGAACAGGGTGAAGGCGATCAGCAGCATCGCCAGCGTCTCCCACAGCCGGTTTCTGATCAGCATGTAGTTCTGGGTGGCGGCGGCGAACAGCAGCATCGCCAGGATCGCGCTGGCCACCACCACCACCAGCTCGACGATGCTGCCGATGCCGATCATCAGCAGCTGGGTGTTGAAGATGAACATGAACGGCAGGATGGCCGTGCGGATGTCGTAGGTGAAGCCCTGGATGCCGGTACGGATCGGGTCGCTGCGGGCGATCGCCGCGGCGGCGAAGGCGGCCAGGCCGACCGGCGGGGTGTCGTCGGCCAGGATGCCGAAGTAGAAGACGAACAGGTGCACCGCGATCAGCGGCACGACCAACCCGGACTGGGCGCCGAGGGTGACGATCACCGGCGCCATCAGGGTCGAGACGACGATGTAGTTGGCGGTGGTCGGCAGGCCCATGCCGAGCAGCAGGCTGATCACGGCGGTGAACAGCAGCATCAGCATCAGGTTGCCGCCGGAGATGAACTCGACGAACTCGGTCATCACCAGGCCGATGCCGGTCAGGGTCACGGTGCCGACGACCACGCCGGCGGCGGCGGTGGCGACCCCGATGCCGATCATGTTGCGCGCCCCGGTGGCCAGGCCCATGACCAACTCACCCAGGCCCTGGCGTACGGCGACGACCGGATCACGGTGCCGGAACAGGGCGATCAGCGGGCGCTGGGTGGCGACGATGAAGAGCATGAACAGGGTCGCCCAGAAGGCCGACAGGCCGGGCGAGAGGCGTTCCACGGTCAGGCTCCAGACCAGCACCACCACCGGCAGCAGGAAGTGCAGCCCCGACTTGACCGTCGGTCCCGGTTCGGGGAGTTCGGTAATGACGCTGTCGGGATCGTCGACATGCAACTCCGGGAAGCGCGTGGCGTAGCGCACCAGGCCGACGTAGGCGACGGTGATCAGCACGGCGAGGATCCACGAGGCCGCATCGCCGAAGGCGGTCTTGATCCAGCCGATGCCGTAGTAGACCGCCAGGGTCAGCAGCATGGTGCCGACGACCACGCTGAGGAAGACGAACAGCCGCTGCAGCCAGGTCCGCTCGACCCGGCGCGGCAGCCCCTGCATGTCGGCCTTCAGCGCCTCGAGGTGGACGATGTAGATCAGCGCGATGTAGGAGATGATCGCCGGCAGGAAGGCGTGCTTGATCACCTCGAGGTAGGAGATGCCGACATACTCCACCATCAGGAACGCCGCCGCGCCCATGATCGGCGGGGTCAGCTGGCCGTTGGTCGATGCCGCGACCTCGATCGCCCCGGCCTTGTAGGCCGGGAAGCCGACCCGCTTCATCAGCGGGATGGTGAAGGTCCCGGTGGTGACCACGTTGGCGATCGACGATCCCGAGATCAGCCCGGTCATACCCGACGAGACCACGGCCGCCTTGGCCGGTCCGCCGCGCAGGTGGCCGAGCAGCGAGAAGGCGACCTTGATGAAGTAGTTGCCGGCCCCGGCCTGTTCGAGCAGCGCGCCGAACAGCACGAACAGGAAGACGAAGCTGGTCGACACGCCGAGGGCGACGCCGAACACGCCCTCGGTGGTCAGCCACTGGTGCGACATGGTCTTGGACAGGCTGGCGCCCTTGTGGGCGATGACGTCGGGCATGTGGGCGCCGGCGAAGGTGTAGAACAGGAACAGCGCGCAGACCACCATCAACGGCGGCCCGAGGGCGCGGCGGGTCGCCTCGAGCAGCAGCAGCATGCCGGTCACCGCGACCACCAGGTCGAACCGGGTCGGGGCGCCGGCGCGGTCGGCCAGTTCGGCGTAGTAGAGAAAGAGGTAGCCGGCGCAGAAGGCGCCGACCAGGGCGAAGAGCCAGTCGGCCAGCGGGATGTACCCCCGCGGCGAGCGCTTGAAGGCGGGAAACGCCGTGTAGGCGAGGAAGATGGCGAAGGCGAGGTGGATGGCGCGCGCCTCGGTGTCGTTGAGGACACCGAATTCGAACAGGAACGGCAGCGGCGAGGCGTACCAGAGCTGGAACAGTGACCAGGCGAAGGGCACGCCGAACAGCACCATGGCCGCGGCGCCGGTCGGGTTGCGGGCGCCGGTGTCGGCCTTGGCGACCAGGTCTTCGACATTCTCCGGGAGGTCGTGCTCGCGCGCTTCACTCATGCGTCGACTCCACCGCCGCTGTGGCATCCGCTCATGGGGCTGGGTGGCCGCCGCCGTGGCCGACTGGGGCGGGGCTACCTATCGTTGTAGTCGCAGGCCGTGACGGCCACGTTCGCGTGTGAGGCGGGCCGGGGGCGGGCAGGCCCCCGGCCCACGGGCGTTACATCAGGCCGGCCTCCTTGTAGTAGCGGACCGCACCGGGGTGCAGCGGCGCCGACAGGCCGTCCTTGATCATCTCCTCCTTTTTCAGGACCTCGAAGGCGGGATGCAGCCCCTTGAAGTCGTCGAAGTTCTCGAACACGGCCTTGACCACCTGGTAGACCACGTCGTCGGGGACGTTGGCCGAGGTGACGAAGGTGGCGCCGACACCGAAGGTCATGACGTCGTTGTCGTTGCCGCGGTACATGCCGCCGGGGATGGTCGCGGTCCGGTAGTAGGCGTTCTCCTTGACCAGCTTGGCGACCACCGGGCCGGCGACCTCGACCAGGATGCTGTCGCAGGTGGTGGTCGCCTCCTGGATCGATCCGGCGGGGTGGCCGACGGTGTAGACCATGGCGTCGATCTTGTTGTCGCACAGCGCGCGCGACTGCTCGGCCGCCTTGAGCTCGGAGGCGAGCTTGAAGTCGGCGTTGGTCCAGCCCAGCGCCTCCATCAGCACCTCCATGGTGCCGCGCTGGCCGGAGCCGGGGTTGCCGATGTTGACCCGCTTGCCCTTCAGGTCCTGGAACTTCTTGATCCCGGAATCGGTCCGGGCGACGACGGTGAACGGCTCCGGGTGGACCGAGAAGACCGCGCGCAGCTCCTTGAACGGACCGGCCTCCTCGAACTTGCTGGTGCCGTGGTAGGCGTGGTGCTGCCAGTCGGACTGGGCCACGCCCATGTCCAGTTCGCCGGCACGGATGGTGTTGATGTTGTAGACCGAGCCGCCGGTGCTCTCGACCGAGCAGCGGATGCCGTGCTCCTTGCGTCCCTTGTTGACCAGGCGGCAGATGGCCCCGCCGGTCGGGTAGTAGACGCCGGTGACCCCGCCGGTACCGATGGTGATGAAGGTCTGTTCGGCGCCGAGGGTCGGGCTCGCCAGGGCGAGACCGAGAACGCCGGCGGCGAGGAAGTGGATTGACTTGCGCATGCACATCTCCTGGACTGGAAAGATCGGGTGATGCAGGGCGCATACGGCGGAAAGATCGACCTGACCGCCATGCGGCAACCAGAACCGGGGGACTCCGAATGCGTCCTGCGTCAATAGAATATAGGTCAGAATCAGCATGCTGTGACGGTCCGGGACGATTCTGCGCCGTGGCCCGACGAGCCCGGGTAGCGCACCGGCCACTGGCCGGCGGGTGAGCTATCCGGGCTAGAATGCGCTCTGGAAGCAACGCCGGGCCTGCCGCCCGTAGCGATGGAGTAGTGATGACCCAGGGCATGCCAAGCCGGCTCGGCAAGTATGAGGTACTGAACGAAATCGCCCGCGGCGGCATGGGCATCGTCTTCCTCGGCTACGACTCCTTCGTCGACCGCGAGGTGGCGATCAAGGTGCAGCACAACGACTCGGTGGTCGGCGGCGACCGCGCCGCACGCAACCGCAAGATGTTCTTCAACGAGGCGCACACCGCCGGTCGCCTGCACCACCCGAACATCCTCAGCATCTACGACGCCGGGGTCGAGGGCGACATCTGCTACATCGTCATGGAGCTGATCCAGGACGGCAATACGCTCAAGCCGTTCTGCACGCCGGCCTCGCTGCTGCCGGTCGACAAGGTCGTGGAGATGATCTTCAAGTGCGCCAAGGCGCTCGACTACGCCCACCGCAACGGCGTGGTGCACCGCGACATCAAGCCGGGCAATATCCTGGTCACCCCGGACATGGACGTGAAGGTCGGCGACTTCAGCATCGCGCTGTTTACCGAGAGCGACCTGACGGTGACCCAGCCGCTCGGCGTGATGGGCTCGCCGCTGTACATGTCGCCGGAGCAGATCAACGACCAGGAGGTGACCAGCCGCACCGACCTGTTCTCGCTCGGCGTGATCATGTACGAACTGCTCACCGGTCATCACCCGTTCCAGGCGGACAAGATCTCGACCCTGCTCAACAAGGTGATCAACGACCAGCCGACGTCGATGCGTTTTTTCCGTAACGACCTGCCGGCCAATCTCGAGACCGTGGTCGAGCGCGCGCTGGCCAAGAACCCGGACCAGCGCTACCAGACCGGGCTCGAATTCGCCGCCGATCTCAGCACCGTCAGCGATCTCGGCAGTGCCGAGGACGATCTCTACAGCCAGGAGCGGTTCAACGCCGTGCGCCAGCTCGACTTCTTCCAGGACTTCGCCGATCCGGAGATCTGGGAGATCCTGCGCGCGACCATCTGGCAGGACTACCAGCCGGGCGAGGAGATCATCACCGAGGGCGAGATCGACGACGCCTTCTACGTCATCGTCACCGGCTCGGTGCTGGTGCGCAAGGGGGCCAAGTCGATCGCCATCCTGCGTCGTGGCGACTGCTTCGGCGAGATGGGCTACATCACCAAGACCAAGCGCACCGCGACCATCCTGGTCACCAGCCTGGTCAGCATCATGAAGATCAACGCGACCCTGATCGAGCAGCTCTCCAAGGACACCCAGCTGCGCTTCCACCGGGTCTTCCTGCGCACCCTGGTCGACCGTCTCTCCCGGGCCAGCGACCAGCTGAGCCAGTAGCCCGCGCGGCCCGACGGCCGCGCGTGACGGCTGGCGCCGTACTTACGGCATGGTCAGCAGCCGCATCAGGCTCGAGGTGTCCCAGCGGTTGCCGCCGCGCGCCTGCACGCTGGCGTAGAACTGGTCGACCAGCGCGGAGACCGGCAGCAGGCTGCCGTTGCGGTTGGCCTCGGCCAGGCAGATGCCGAGGTCCTTGCGCATCCAGTCGACGGCGAACCCGAACTCGAACTCGTCGCGCACCATGGTCCGCCCGCGGTTCTCCATCTGCCACGACTGCGCTGCCCCCTTGGAGATGACGTCGAGCACCAGGTCGGCGTCGAGCCCGGCGCGGACGGCGAAATTGAGCGCCTCGGCCAGCCCCTGCACCAGGCCGGCGATCGAGATCTGGTTGACCATCTTGGTCAGCTGACCGGCGCCGGTCGGCCCCATCAGCGTCACCGCGCGGGCGTAGCAGTCGATCACCGGGCGGGCACGCTCGAACGGGGCGCTGTCGCCTCCGACCATGACCGTCAGCTGGCCGTTCTCGGCCCCGGCCTGGCCGCCGGAGACCGGGGCGTCGAGGAAGTGGAAGCCGCGTTCGCCGGCGGCCGCGGCCAGGTCGCGGGCGACGTCCGCCGAGGCCGTGGTGTTGTCGACGAAGATGGTGTCGGCGCCCATGGCCGCGAACGCGCCGTCGTCGCCCAGGGTGATCGCGCGCAGGTCGTCGTCGTTGCCGACGCAGCTGAAGACGACGGCCGCCTCACGGGCCGCCGCGGCCGGGGTCGGCGCGCGGTGGCCGCCGTGTTTTTCCACCCAGGCGTCGGCCTTGGCCGCGGTCCGGTTGTAGACCGTGACCGGGTAGCCGGCGGCGGCGATGTGGCCGGCCATCGGCCCGCCCATGACGCCGAGGCCGAGGAATGCGACGGGGGTGTTTGCTGGATCAGGCTGGGACATGTGCTGCCTCCTTGGCGGGATGGGAAGACTGGCCACAGGAAGGGTCACCAGGACGATCGGTGGCGGTACCGGTCGGTGCGGGCAGCGGGGTCTGGCCTGGCCATCGGGCGCGGCCTGGGGGCTTCCGCTGTCGACCTGGTCCGCCCGGCGGCTGGTGACCCGCCAGGGCCCACCTCACCCGAGTCGGAGCGCAGGCTGCGACTGCGGCTCCAGTGGGGCGCCGGACCGGCTGCCAGGACCGCCAGCTTCCGGGATTCCTGGTGAATGCTCCGGGCTACGACCGGACGGACGGTAGCACGAACGATCGGGTGGCCCAACACCCCGTGGGCGGGAGGCCCCGACTTTTCACCGCAATATTGATCTGGCTCTGTACGCCCGCCGCGGGGCGGGGGCGCACGGGGCCTCAGAGCCTGAGAAGAAATCTACTGCGCGGTCCTATCGCTGCGTTGGGCGGTGCTCGCTCCTCGCCGATCGACGTGATAGGTCTCGTCGCCGCGCTCCGTCCGCCTTGTGCTCAAACCGCTCGCTACGATTTCTGCTCAAGCTCTCAGCCGGCGCTGGCCTGGCGGGTGACGTCGACGTGCAGGGTCAGCTTCTGGCCGGGATGGAGCAGGTCGCTGTTGCCGAGATCGTTCCAGTGGCGCAGATCGCTGACGCGGACGTTGAAGCGCGCGGAGATGGACGACAACGAATCGCCGGGACGCACGGTGTAGCGGATGGACTGCAACGTGGCGGCGCGCGTCGGCGTCTTGCCCGAGGCCTGCGCCGGCAGCCAGACGGCGAGCTGCCGGCCTACCGCCAGGGTGTCCCTGGGGGCCATGCCGTTCCAGCGTGCCAGACTGCCGCTGCTGACGCCGTAGCGGCGTCCGATGTCCCACAGACTCTCGCCGCCGCGCACGGTGTGGACCACCTTGCGCGTACCCGCCTTGGGCGGGGTGGCGGCGCCGCTGGCCTGGCGCTGGCTGGCGCTGAGGGTGTAGGCGCTGGTCGGCTTCGAGGCGACCGGGATCAGCAGGTGGTGACCGGCGCGGATCAGGTTGCCGTCGATCTGGTTGACCTGGCGCAGCACCGCCGGGGTGGTGCGGTAGCGGTTGGCGATGGCGTTCAGGCTCTCGCCGCTACGGATCTGGTGGCGCTGCCACTGCAGGCGGCCGTCCGGGTCCAGGCTGGCCAGTGCGCTGCGGAAGGTCGCCTCGACCTCACGCGGGACCAGCAGGGTGTGCGGCCCCTCCGGATCGGTCGCCCAGCGGTTGAAGCCCGGGTTGAGCCGGTAGAGTTCGTCGACGCTGATGCCGGCGAGGTCGGCGGCGCGCGCCAGGTCGATCTGGCCGCCGGTGTCGACCTCGGCCAGGACCGGGGTGTCGTCGACGGTCGTCAGGGTCAGGCCGAACGCCTGCGGACGGGCGAAGACGGCGCTGACGGCGAGCAGCTTGGGCACGTAGGCGGTGGTCTCGCGCGGCAGCTTCAGCGACCAGAAGTCGATCGGCAGGCCGGCCTTCTGGTTGCGCTTGACCGCGGCCATGACCGTGCCCTCGCCGGCATTGTAGGCGGCCAGCGCCAGCAGCCAGTCGCCGTTGAAATCACGATTCAGCTTTTCCAGGTAGTCGAGGGCGGCGCCGGTCGCCGCCTTGACGTCGCGCCGGCCGTCGTACCACCAGTTCTGCTTCAGGCCGTAGAGGCGCCCGGTCGACGGGATGAACTGCCACAGGCCGGCGGCGCGGCCGTGCGAGTAGGCGAACGGCTGGAATGCGCTCTCGACCACCGGCAGCAGCGCGATCTCGCCCGGCATGCCGCGCGCCTCGACCTCCTCGACGATCAGGTGCAGGTAGGGACGGGCGCGCTCGATCACCCGGCCGAGGTAGGCGGGGCGGTCGACCAGCCAGGTGCGTTCGCGTAGGGCCCGCGGATGCTCCTTGTCGGGCAGCGCATGGCGTGCCGCGATGCGACCGAGCAGATCGCGCGGCGCCTGCACTGCCGGCGTCGACTCCACGGCGGCGGCGGTCTGATGGTCGGGGACCTCTTCGTTGACCTCGACACGCTTTGGCAGCGGCTCGGTCGGCGTTACCGTCACGCCAGGCGTGAACGCGTCCGCGGCTGCGACCGGTGGGTCGCCTGCGGGCGTCATGGCGTCGGTAGCGATCCCGTTCGTGCTCCGCTCGGGTGGCATGGCGCAACTGCCCAGGAGCAGCAGCACGGGGACGAGCAGGGTCCGGCGGGATCTGGACAGTGGCACTGGAGTGATCTCGTAAGTATATGATTATTATTGGATAATATAGCTTAAGATGCCTCAGGTCAATGCCTTACCCCGGATCGAGGGCGGAAATGTGAACCGGGTCACACTTTGCCGGCGCTGGCCGCAGGTCGCAGTCGATCGAGGCGCAGGCCGCTGCGCCCCAGCACGGCCAGCGCCAGCAGGGTGGTGGGCAGGTACTGGATGGCGTGCATCACCAGCGCCGCCGCCAGCGCCTGTTCGGACGCCACACCGAACCACCCCAGGGCGAGCACCACCGCGGCCTCGTAGACCCCCAGCGCCCCCGGCGAGGACGGCACAGCCATGCCCGAGGCGGCGACGACGAACACCACCAGCACTTCCCCCGCGGTCAGCTCGAGATCGAAGACCCAGGTCAGCACCAGCCACGACCCGGCAGCGTAGAGCAGCCAGACCAGGGTGCTGAGCAGCGCGCCGGCGACCAGGACGCCGCGCACCATGCGCGTGTCGAGGTGCTCGTGCACGTCGTAGAGGAAGGCGCGCACCCGCGCCCACGGCAGGCGCGCGATCGCGGCCCTGACCGGGGCGCCGAAGCGGAGCACGCTCCAGGCCACGCCCCAGGCCGCCATCAGCGCCAGCGCCACCGGTACCAGCAGGGTGTCGTGCAGGTAGGGGTAGGCGCCGGCGAGGGCCATCAGCACCAGCACGTTGAGGTCGAAAAAGCGCTCCCAGCCAACGATCACCGCCGCCTCGCCGAGCGGCATCGCGCCGCGCTGCCTAAGGTAGAGCGCCTTGGCCACCTCGCCCAGCTTGGCCGGCAGCAGGTTGTTGACGCCGAGGCAGACCAGCGACGCCGCCAGGCCGGTGCGCAGCGGCAGGCGCTGGTGGCTGAGCAGGCGCAGGCGCACAGCCAGGGCGAGGTAGCCGAGGGCGGTGAACAGCGTCACCAGCGCCACGCGTAGCGGATCGACGCCGGCCAGCGTGGCCAGCAGGGTTCCGGGGTCGACGTTCCAGAAGGCGTAGCCGAGGCAGACGGCGACCAACGCCAGGCGCAGCAGGCGACCGACCCAGCGGGAGCCGCAGCCGGCGGTCACGGCATGCCCCGAAGGCGCCTGCGGCGGCCGTGGCCGGGCGTCGGAAGGGGGTGTCGGATCACGTGCCGGCCGCGGTCGGCTCGGCGTCGAACGTGGCGAACAGGGGCGCCAGGTCGGCCACCGCGGTGGCCAGGAAGCGCGAACCGTGCTCGGGTCGGGCCAGCCCCGAGTCGCTGCCCATGCGCCCGTCGGGGTAGCGCGCGCGGAAATCCTCGGCCCCGTGGACCGCGCCGTCGCACGGCCCGGCCGGCGGCAGGTCGGCGTGGTGTGCCGTGGCCGGCAGCAGGTGCTGGGTCAGCGCCACCTCGCTCGGCGTGGCGTGGTGGCCCTCGGCGGCGCCGTAGAGTTCCGCCGCCAGCCGCGCCACCCCCGGCAGCTGCCACCAGTTGTGCAGGGCGCAGCGCACCTGCGCCGCCCCGGGTCGGTCGTGGCGCGCGAGATCGGCGTGCAACTCGGCAAAGGCGCTCTGCAACGGGGCGACATTGCCGCCGTGGCCGTTGACGAAAAAGAAGTGGGCGAAGCCGGCCCGCTGCCACCCCTCGAGCAGGTCGACGACCACCCGGATCAGGGTCGACGGCCGCAGGCTGGCGGAGCCGGGGAAGCCGAGGTGGTGCTGGGCCATGCCGTAGTTCAGCGCCGGCGCCACCAGGGCGCCGGTGGTCGCCCCCAGTTCGAGCGCGATCGCCTCGGCACAGAGGGCGTCGGTGCCGATCAGGCCGAGCGGCCCGTGCTGCTCGGTGGAGCCGATCGGCACGATCAGCGCCCGTTCGGTCTCGAGCCGGGACGCCACCTCGGGCCAGGTGCAGTGAGCCAGGCGCATCGATGATCCTAGAAACCGCAGTTGGACGCGCCCGAGAGTGCGCCTGGCGGGTCGGCTGGCAAGGCGCGACGACGCCGCATGGCCGCCCCCTGCAAGGAGGAGCAACGCCGCCAGGCGGCGCGCCAGGCGTGCGCCCGGGTGCGTAGCGCGCTGACCCACTCGGTGAGCCTGGTTGACGATATAAGCATGTTCATTCGCATATGGTTACCAAAGCCAAACAGCGGTCAACTGCGGTTTCTAGGATGCTATCTCCCGCATGGAACCGGGGGCAGTATAGCGGCCGCCGGACCTGTATCAGCGGCGGGGCAGGGCGTAGCGCTGGCCGCGGTACTCGAGCACGATGCCTTCGGCGTCGATCCGCTCGAGCACGCTGCCGTCGGTCAGGGTGTCGCCCTCGCGGTATTTCTTCATCTCGATCATGACAAAGCGGCGTGCCGGATCGGGGGCGTGGACGTGGACGTCGAGATTCGGGTGCGGCAGGGCCTGGCGCTGGTCCGGCGGCAGGTCGCGCCACGCCGGGACCGCGCTCCCGGACGGCGGCGGGTCGTCCGCCGGCGCGCTGGCCGGCGCTGGACGTTCACCCCCGGCCGCATCCGGCGCCTCGGCGCGCGCCGGCGGCGGGAGGGCGACGGCCGCGATCGCCGCGTCGGCGCGTGGCGCAGGCGCGGTCGCATCCGGACCGGGCGACGCCGTGGGTGTCTGGGCTGCACGGGGTGCGGCGGGTGGTACGGCGGGTGACACGGCGGCCGCCTGCTGGGGGGGGGGCGCTACGGCCGGGACGTCGGTGCCGGACGGGTCGGGGGGCGCGTCCGCAGCGATCCAGAACCAGGCGATCGCGGCCGCGAGCACGACCACGGCGGCCACGCCGAGACCGAGCCGGTGCGCCGTCCGTGGTGCCACGGGAACCGCCGGACCCGGCGTCAGCTCGGGGGTGCGCGGCACGTGCTGCTTTCGTTCGTCGTCGGCACGGCGCAGGGCGTCGAGGATGTAGGACATCGGGTCAATCCTCAGCGCGCGCCAGGCGCGGTCCGGGTCCGGCGAGGAGGTCGAGCTGGAGCATGGTCTGCGGTCCGACCAGGCCGTCGGCGGTCAGGTCATGCGCCTGCTGGAAGGCGAGCACACGCGCCTCGAGGTCGGCGTCGAACAGCAGCGGGTCGGCGCTTGCGGGGGCGCGTTGGTCGAGGCGCGCGCGCAGCCAGGCCACGGCGGGACCGCGATCACCCCGGCGCAGCAGGGGTACGCCGGGCGGCTGCCAGACCAGGTCGAAGCGGCCGAACCAGGCCGCCAGCAGGGTGTCGCGATCGACGCTCTGGCGGGAACCGTCCGCGGCCAGCAGTTCGACCCGGTCGCCGGCGACTACCACGGCCACCGCGTAGGCCACCCGCGCCGACGTCCCGGGCGCGGTCAGCGTCAACACCGCCGGCCGGTCGAGTGCCCGCAGCGCGGCCCAGGAACCCTGGCCGGAGAAGCAGGCGAGGCCCGCTGCCGGCAGGGTGCCGCACGCTCTGGCAACCTCCGCGGCGGCCGGGTCCCACAGGTGGGCGAGGCGGGCCAGCGCCGCGCCGCGGTCGGTGTGCAGGGCGGCAGCGAGCGCCGCGGCCGGAGGGGCGGCGGGTGGTGCCGCGACGGGTGCTGGCACGGGCGCCGGCGCGGTTGCGGGCGCGGCGGGTGCGGCGGCCGGTGCAGTGCGGCTCGCGCTCGGTGCGACGGCCAGGTCGCTGGCCGGTTCGAGGTCGCGCAGCTGGGTGGCGTAGAGCCAGCCGCCGACGCCGGCGGCGGCGAGCAGCGGCAGCGCCAGCCAGGCGTGCCAGCCGCGGCGACGCGGGGCGTGGCCGAGCACCTCGGCGGCCGCGCGTCGCGCGGTCCGGGTGTCGACCCGGGCGCGGCCCTCGGCGTAGGCGCCGAGCAGGGCGCGGTCGCAGATGCTGTTGATCAGGCGCGGGATGCCGCGGCTGGCGCGCTGGATGCACCCCTTGGCGCGCGGCTCGAACAGGCTGCCGTCGGCGCCGGCCAGGCGCAGGCGGTGGTCGATGTAGGCGTCGACCTCGGCGCGGGTCAGGGGTTCGAGGTGGTAGCGCGCGGTGATGCGCTGCGCCAATTGGCGCAGACCCGGCCGGGCGAGCAGGCGGCGCAGCTCGGGCTGGCCGATCAGGATCACCTGCAGCAGCTTGTCGGTGTGGGTCTCGAGATTGGTCAGCAGGCGCACCTGCTCCAGCGCCTCGGGGTCGAGCAGCTGCGCCTCGTCGATGATCAGCACGCTGCGCCGGCCGCTGGCGTGCACCGCCAGCAGGTGCCGGTTGAGCTGGTCGACCCGCGCCTTGCCGGACCCCGCCGCCGGCCGCGCGACGCCCAGTTCGTCGCAGATGGCGTCGAGCAGCGCGTCGGCGCCGAGGCTCGGGTTGATCATCAGCGCCGCGTCGACGTCGGCCGGCAGCTGCTCCAGCAGGCCGCGGCACAGCGTGGTCTTGCCGGTGCCGACCTCACCGGTCAGCAGCACGAAACCGCCGCCCGCGCCGACCCCGTAGAGCAGGTGCGCGAGCGCCTCGCGGTAGCGCTCGCTCAGGTAGAGGAAGCGCGGATCCGGGGTGATCGCGAACGGCTTGTGCTGGAGCCCGAAATGGCTGAGGTACATCGCCGGTGCCAGGTGCGGCGCGCGTGCCGCGCCGCTTCGTCAGCGCAGCATACGTGATGCGTCCCGCGCATAGAACCGGCCCCGGGTCGGAGCCGGTCAGGCGGGGGTGCGGTAGGGACTGTGCTGGCCCAGGGCGGCGATCTGCCGCTTCACGGTGCGGGTCTCGCGGGCGAGGTGGTCGCCGAGGGCGACGCGGAAGCGCGGGTCGGCGATCCAGTGCGCCGAGCGGGTGGCGCTGGGCAGGAAGCCGCGCGCGATCTTGTACTCGCCCTGGGCGCCGGGTTCGAAGCGCGTCAGCCCGTGGGCCAGGCAGTACTCCAGGCCGCGGTAGTAGCAGAGTTCGAAGTGGAGGCCGGCAACATTGCGCCGGCACCCCCAGTGGCGCCCGTACAGGGTGGTGTCGCTGCGCAGGAACAGCGCGGCGGCGACCAGCGTGTCGTCCGCGGGTTCGCGCGCCAGCTGCAGCACCACCCGCCGGCCGAGGGTGCGGCCGATGTCGGCGAAAAAGCCGCGCGACAGCGTCGGGACGCCCCACTTGCGTTGATACAGGCCGACGTAGAGGGCGTGGAACGCGTCCCAGTCGGCGGGTCCGGCCGCGTCGCTGTGCAGGGTCTCGAAGTGCAGGCCCGAGGCGGCGGCGCGGCGCCGCTCCTGGCGTACCTTCTTGCGCTTGTCGCGGGTGAAGGCGGCGAGCAGGTCGGCGAAGTCGCGCTCGCCGCGATGGTGCCAGTGGTACTGCCAGCCGGTGCGCGGCAGCAGGCCGCCGGCATCGAGCCGGGCGCTGTCGCGCGCGTCGGTGAAGTTCCAGTGCACCGACGACAGCCCCTGTGCGCTCGCGAACTCGTGCACGGCGGCGATCAGTTGGTTGGCGCCGGCCTCGTCGTCCGGGTCGGCCAGCAGCAGGCGCGGTCCGGTGGCCGGCGTGTAGGGCACGCCGACGACCCCCTTGGGGTAGTAGGGCAGGCCGGCGCGCTGGTAGGCCTCGGCCCACTCCCAGTCGAACACGAACTCGCCGTAGGAGTTCTCCTTCTGGTAGAGCGGGACCGCGCCGCGCAGCACGCCGCGGTCGTCCCACAGGGTGACGTGGCGTGGCTGCCAGCCGAACGGCTGCAGGCAGTCGTGGTGCTCGAGGGCGGCGAGGAAGGCGTGGCTGACGAACGGGTTGCTGGCGGTGGCGAGGCCGTCCCAGGCGGTGGCCGGCACGGCGTCGAGGGATTCGAGGATGCGGATCGGCATGCTCCGCTATGACCGTGCCGGCCGGGCTGAGTTCGTCAGGACCGGCGGATCAGCTAGCCGCACTGCCCGACCGAGCCGGGACGGCAGCGGCGGCGGTCGCTCCAGGTGGCGTTGCCGAGCCTGGCCCCGTCGAGCCGCACGCCGCGCAGCTGGGCGGTGCTGAGCACGGCGCGGGTCAGGTCGGCGTCGGTCAGGTCGGCGAAGCTGAGATCGGCACCGTCGAGGCGGGCGCCGGTGAGATCGGCACCGGCCAGGCGGGCCTCCTTGAGTTCGGCGCGGTTCAGTTGGGCCGCGGCCATCCGGGCGCCCTCGAGTTGGCCGCCGACCAGGCGGGCACGTTCCAGGTTGGCCTCCCCGAGATGGGCCCCGGCGAGATCGATGCCGTCGGCCGTGACCTGGTAGAGCGACGCGCCGCGCAGGCTGGCGCCAGCGAAGCGGGCCCCGGTCAGCACGGCCCGATCGAGGCGGGCGCCGTCGAGCAGGGTGTCGGCGGCGCTGGCCTCGGTCAGCACGGCCGAGACCAGGCGTGCATCGAGCATCACCGCGCCGTCGAGGCGGGCCCCGTCGAGGCGCGCGAAGCCGAGGTCGGCGCCGCTGAGGTCGGCCTCGCGCAGGTCGGCACCGCGCAGGTCGATGCGGCTCAGCGTCGCCTGGCGCAGGTCGGCGCCGCGCAGGTCCGCCCCCTGCCGGTCGCAGCCGCTCCAGTAGACTCCGCGTGCCGGCGGGTCGCTGCAGTCGGCCAGCGCCGGCTGGGCCAGCGTGGCGAGCAGCAGCAGGGCGCCGCAGAGTCGCGTCGTGCGACCCTCTGGACGTCGGTTCCGCGCCCGTTGGAGAAGGCCTTTTCTACCCCCAGAGGGGGGGGGTGTTCTGGTTGACCTCAGGACGTTGGTCTGTGGCATGATGGCCGCTCGTCGTTCAGGGAAGCGGAGACAAACATTATGAAAATCATCCTGCTGGGGCCGCCCGGGGCCGGCAAGGGCACCCAGGCCAACTATGTCAAAAACAAGTATGGCATCCCGCAGATCTCGACCGGCGACATGCTGCGCGCCGCGGTCAAGGAAGGCACCCCGCTGGGCAAGCTGGCGAAGGAGGTGATGGATGCCGGGGGTCTCGTTTCCGACGACATCATAATGGGTCTGGTCAAGGAGCGCATTCGCCAGGACGACTGCGCCGCGGGCTACCTGCTCGACGGGTTCCCGCGCACCCTGGTCCAGGCCGAGGCGCTGCGCGCCGAGGGGGTGAAGATCGACGCCGTGGTCGAGATCGATGTCGACGACGAGGAGATCGTGCGCCGCATGAGCGGCCGGCGCGTCCATATGGCGTCGGGACGGACCTACCACATCGAGTTCAATCCACCGAAGAAGGACGGCATCGACGACGTCACCGGCGAGCCGCTGGTGCAGCGTGACGATGATCGCGAGGAAACGGTGCGCAAGCGCCTCGCCGTCTACCACGACCAGACCCGGCCGCTGGTCGACTACTACACCGAGTGGTCGAAGAGCGAGGAGGAGGGGGCGCCGAAGTTCGTGCGCATCGAGGGCACCGGCAAGGTCACCGACATCCGCGACGCCATATTCAACGCCCTCGACGAGGCGACATGACCCGCACCCCCGTGGTCGCGGGGTGAGGCGCCGATCGCTGCGGGCCCCGGCATGAGTCCGGCCGCGACCACGCCTCCGCAACGGATCGGCATCCTGCTGAACAACCTCGGCTCGCCGACCGCGCCGACGCCGGTGGCGGTGCGCCGCTTCCTGGCCGAGTTCCTCTGGGACCGCCGCGTGGTCGACGTCTTCCGGCCGCTCTGGTGGCTGATCCTCAACGGCGTCATCCTGCCCCTGCGTCCGCGCCGGGTGGCCAAGGCCTACGCCGCGGTCTGGAGCGAGGAGGGGTCGCCGCTGCTGGCCATCAGCTGCCACCAGGCCTCGGCCTTGCGCGCGGAGCTCGAACGCCGGCGGCCCGGGCAGTGCCAGCTCGAACTGGCGATGCGCTACGGCGAACCGACGGTGGCCGGGGCGCTGGCGCGGCTGCGCGCGGGCGGCTGCGAGCGGGTGCTGGTGCTGCCGCTCTACCCGCAGTACTCGTCGTCGACCTCGGCCAGCACCTTCGACGCCGTGGCCGACGCGCTCAAGGCGACGCGCTGGTACCCGGAGCTGCGCCTGGTGCGCGACTACCATGTCGAACCCGGCTACATCGCCGCGCTGGCCGCCAGCGTGCGCGCGGCGTGGGCCGAGCACGGCCGCCCCGACCGCCTGCTGGTCTCGCTGCACGGCATCCCGCAGCGCTTCGCCGACCAGGGTGACGCCTACCCGGACCAGTGCGCCGCCACCGCCGCCGCGCTGGCCGCCGAACTCGGTCTGGCCGCTGCGGAGTGGCAGCTCGGCTATCAGTCGCGCTTCGGCCGCGAGCCGTGGCTGCAGCCCTACGCCGACCGGACGCTGGAGCGCTGGGGTGCCGAGGGTGTCGGCCATGTGCAGGTGATCTGTCCCGGCTTCGCCGCCGACTGCCTGGAGACGCTGGAGGAGATCGCGGTCGAGAACCGCGACGTTTTCCTCGCCGCCGGCGGCCGCGAGTACCACTACATCCCGGCCCTGAACACCCGTCCCGACCACATCGCGGCTCTGGCCACGCTGGTCGAGCGCCACCTCGCCGGCTGGCCGTGACGGCGCGGCGCCACGCCGGCGTCAGCGCCGCGCGCTGCCGAAGGCGACGGCCTCCACGTCCGGGTAGTCGTTGGCGAAGTGCACGGTCAGCCCGGCGCGGATGTGGTCGGGCAGCTCCTCGTATTCGCCGCGGTTGGCTTCGGGCAGGATCAGCTCCCTGATCTTGCTGCGCCGCGCGGCGATCACCTTTTCGCGAATGCCGCCGACCGCCAGCACCTGTCCGGTCAGGGTCAGTTCGCCGGTCATCGCCAGCGCCCGCGGCTTGCGCCCGCGCGCCAGCGACAGCAGCGCCGTGGCCATGGTCACTCCGGCGCTCGGTCCGTCCTTGGGCGTCGCCCCCTCGGGGACGTGCAGGTGGATGAAGGCGCTGTCGAGGAAGTCGGCCGGGGCGCCGAAGTGGGCCAGGTGGCCGGCGACGTAGCTGTAGGCGATCTCGGCCGACTCGCGCATCACCTCGCCGAGCTTGCCGGTCAGCTTGAAGCCGCGGGTCTTGGCGTGGACCCGGGTCGCCTCGATGCTCAGTGTGACCCCGCCGACCGGGGTCCAGGCCAGGCCGGTGACCACGCCGACACCGACCATCGGCCGTTCCGGCCGGAACGGCGGCCGGCCGAGGTACGCCTCGACCGCCTGCTGACCGATGCGGATGACCGCGGTCTCGCCGCCGACGATCTGCACCACGGCCTTGCGGATGATGGCGCCGAGGCGCTTCTCCAGGCTGCGCACCCCGGCCTCGCGGGCGTAGCCGTCGATCACCCGGCGCAGCGCGGCGTCACTGATCTTGACCTTGCTGCGCTTGACCCCCATGCGCGCCAGCTGCTTCGGCCACAGGTGGTTGCGGGCGATGACCATCTTCTCGGCGGTGATGTAACCGCCGAGGCGGATGGTCTCCATGCGGTCGAACAGCGCGGCGGGGATGGTGTCGAGCTGGTTGGCGGTGCAGATGAACAGCACCTTCGACAGGTCGAAGCGGACGTCGAGGTAGTGGTCGAGGAAGTCGTTGTTCTGCTCCGGGTCGAGCACCTCGAGCAGGGCCGAGGCTGGGTCACCCTGAAACGAGGCACCGATCTTGTCGATCTCGTCGAGCATGATCAGCGGGTTGGCGACGCCGACCTCCTTGATCGCCTGGATGAACTTGCCCGGCATGGCGCCGATGTAGGTGCGCCGATGACCCTTGATCTCGGCCTCGTCGCGCATGCCGCCGAGGCTGAAGCGGAAGAACTTGCGCCCGAGGGCGGTGGCGATGGAGCGGCCGATGGAGGTCTTGCCGACGCCGGGCGGGCCGACCAGCAGCAGGATCGACCCGGAGATCTCCTGCTTCAGCGCGCCGACGGCGAGAAACTCGATGATCCGGTCCTTGACGTCGTCTAGACTGTCGTGGTCGCGGTCGAGGATCCGGCGCGCCTCGACCAGGTCGATCTTGTCCTCGGAGTGGATGCCCCAGGGCAGCGCAGTCAGGGTGTCGAGGTAGTTGCGCGTCACCGCGTACTCGGGCGAGCCGGACTCGAGGATCGCCAGCTTCTCCAGCTCCTCGTCGATGCGCTGTTGCGCCTGCGCGGACAGGGTCAGCGTCTCCAGCCGTTCGCGGAAGCGGTCGATGTCGGCGGTGCGGTCGTCCTTGGCGATGCCGAGCTCCTTCTGGATCGCTTTGAGCTGCTCGCGCAGGAAGAACTGCCGCTGCTGGTCGGTCATGGTCTCCTCAACCTGGCGGCTGATCTTGACCTGCAGCCGGGCGACCTCGATCTCCTTGCGGATCAGGATCAGCACCTTTTCCATGCGCCGGCGCACGTCAAGGGTCTCCAGCACCGACTGCAGCTCCTCCTTGTCGGCGGTGGTCAGCGTGGCGGCGAAGTCGGCCAGCGCCGACGGTTCGTTGGGGCTGAAGCGGTTGACGAAGTTCTTCAACTCCTCGCTGTAGAGCGGGTTGAGTGGCAGCAGCTCCTTGATCGCGCTGATCAGGGCCATGGCGTAGGCGCGCAGCTCCGCCTCCTTGGCGTCGAAATGGTCGTCGAGGTACTCGACCTGGACCAGGTAGGGCTGTTCCGGCTTGAGCCAGCGCACCACCCGGAAGCGGCGCAGGCCTTCGGCGATGAACTGGATCTTGCCGCTGGCGCGCATCGGCTGGTGCATGCGCACCACGGTGCCGACGGCATGGAAATCGCTCGGCGTGGAGTGGTCGGTCTCCTCGGCGCGGCTCAGCAGCAGCCCGACCGCGTGCTGGGCGGCGTCGCCGACCTTCTCCACCGTCTCCAGCCAGGGCTCCTCGTTCATCAGCAACGGCAGCGCCTGGGCCGGGAAGAACGGACGTTCCGCCAGCGGCAGCAGGTGCAGGGTGCTCGGCAGGATCTGGTTGGCGAGGGCAAGCTCGCCAGCGAGAGGTTGACGATCCTGCGCTTCGTCGTCCGCTTCGATCAGCTCGGGTTCGATCGGCTCGGCCTGTTTCATGCCTACATCCTGTCGTGGCGGGGCGGCAGCCTGGAGCGGTGCCGCGGTTCCATGTGAATCGACCCATCCGTTCTGGCGCGGGAAGGGATGGGCCTGCAGACTAGATGGCGTCGCCGGCGGCGAATTCAACCCTCCCCCAGGCAAGTATAGGAATCAGAATGGGCGCGTGGGGGAGTTGCCGGACAAAGAGAGGCCCGCCTGCCGGGGTGCGGCGGGCGGGCCGGTTGGCAGGCGTGTGTTACTTGTTGGCGCGGTTGGCGACCAGGTCCTCGACCACCGACGGGTCGGCCAGGGTCGAAGTGTCGCCCAGGCTGCCGAGTTCGTTTTCGGCCACCTTGCGCAGGATGCGCCGCATGATCTTGCCGGAACGGGTCTTGGGCAGGCCGGGCGCCCACTGGATGACGTCGGGCGAGGCGATCGGGCCGATCTCCTCGCGCACGTGCCGGATCAGCTCCTTGCGCAGGTCGTCGGTCGGCTCGACGCCGACCATCAGGGTGACGTAGGCGTAGATGCCCTGGCCCTTGATGTCGTGCGGGTAGCCGACCACGGCGGCCTCGGCGACGGCGTCGTGCAGCACCAGCGCGCTCTCCACCTCGGCGGTGCCCATGCGGTGGCCGGAGACGTTGATCACGTCATCGACGCGGCCGGTGATCCAGTAGTAGCCGTCCTCGTCCCGGCGGCAGCCGTCACCGGTGAAGTAGTAGCCCGGATACATCGAAAAGTAGGTGTCGTAGAAGCGCTGCTGGTCGCCGTAGACGGTGCGCATCTGCCCCGGCCAGGGCCGGGTGATCACCAGGTTGCCGGAGGCGGCGCCCTCGAGCAGGTTGCCCTGGTCGTCGACCAGGGCCGGGCTGACGCCGAAGAACGGGCGCGTGGCCGAGCCGGGCTTGAGCCTGGTGGCCCCGGGCAGCGGCGTGATCAGGATGCCGCCGGTCTCGGTCTGCCACCAGGTGTCGACGATCGGGCAGCGGTCGTCGCCGACCACCCGGTGGTACCACTCCCACGCCTCGGGATTGATCGGCTCGCCGACGCTGCCGAGGAGCTTGAGGCTCTTGCGCGAGGTCTTGGTGACGTGGTCGTCACCCTGGCCCATCAGCGCGCGGATGGCGGTCGGCGCGGTGTAGAAGATGTTGACCTGGTGCTTGTCGACCACCTGCCAGAAGCGGCCGGCGTCGGGGTAGGTCGGCACCCCCTCGAACATCAGCGTGGTGGCGCCGTTGGTCAGCGGGCCGTAGATGATGTAGGTGTGGCCGGTGACCCAGCCGACGTCGGCGGTGCACCAGTAGATGTCGCCGTCGTGGTAGTCGAAGACGTACTTGTGGGTGATCGCGGCGTAGAGGTTGTAACCGCCGGTGGTGTGCAGCACTCCCTTCGGCTTGCCGGTCGAGCCCGAGGTGTAGAGGATGAACAGCGGATCCTCGGCATCCATCTCCTCCGGCGGGCAGTCGGGCGCGGCCGCCTCGAGGGCGTCGTGATACCAGACGTCGCGCCCGTCGTGCATCGGCACGTCGTTGCCGGTGACCCGGGCGACGAACACGGTGTGGACGTTGGGGCAGCTCTTCAGCGCCTTGTCGACGTTGCCCTTCAGCGGCACCGGGCGGCCGCCACGGCGGCCCTCGTCGGAGGTGACCACCACCTGGCAGTCGGAGTCGAGGATGCGATCCTTGAGGGCGTCGGCAGAAAAACCGCCGAAGACGATCGAGTGGACCGCGCCGATGCGCGCGCAGGCGAGCATCGCCACCGCCACCTCGGGCACCATCGGCATGTAGATCGAGACGCGGTCACCCTTCTTGACGCCGCGCGCCTTGAGCGCGTTGGCGAAGCGGCAGACGTCGGCGTGCAGTTCGCGGTAGGTGATCTTCTTGTCCAGGTTCGGGTCGTCGCCCTCCCAGATGATCGCCACCTGGTCGCCGCGCGTCTCCAGATGACGGTCGAGGCAGTTGGCGCTGACGTTGAGCTTGCCGCCCTCGAACCAGCGTATGTACGCCTTGTTGAAGTCGTAATCGAGCACCTTGTCCCACGGCTTCATCCAGGTCAGGAACTTCTCGGCCTGCTCGCCCCAGAAGCCTTCGGGGTCGTCGATCGAGCGCTGGTACATCGCCTGGTACTGGGCATCGTCGATCAGGGCGCTTGCCGCGAAATCGGCGGGAACGTCGTAGACCTTCGTCGTCATCTGCTTTTCTCCCTTACAGTCGGACGGGTGTCCCGTGCCGGGACCGGTTCTGGATTGTATCGTCGCGCCACCCGGGTCGCTGCGAACCGCAGGCCGTCGCCCGGCCACGCCGGTCGCCGAGGTCGTGGCGGGCCCGGGTCAGACCGCGCCCGCCACAGGAATTAATTATGAGTGCAAAAAAACATATTATGAGATAAGGACGTTTCTGTGAAGGGGCGTGGCGGCAGGCGCGGTGATTCTCGCTCGGTTTTTCAGCGCTTGGAGCGCGGCAGGTCGAAGCGCTGCCGGCGCTCCCACAGCGCCTTGCGGCTGATGCCGAGCCGGCGGGCGAGTTCGGTCTCGGTCAGGCCGTCCTGGTGCTCGAGGACGAAGGCGCGGAAGTAGGCCTCGAGCGACTGGTTCGCGGCGACCGGCAGCGCCGTCGGCGGGGGCGCCGGGTAACCCGGCCCGAGGGCCAGCGCGGCGGTGCCGATCTCGGCGTCGTCGTTGAGGATGACGGCGCGTTCGATGGCATTTTCCATCTCGCGCACGTTGCCTGGCCACGGGTAGGCCTGGATCGCCGCCAGGGCGTCGGGGGCGAATCTCAGCGGCTGACGGTTGAGGCGCGTGCACATCTTGGCCAGCAGGAATTCGGCCAGCGCCGGGATGTCCTCGCCACGTTCGCGCAGCGGCGGTAGCAGGATCTCCATCACCCGCAGGCGGAAGTAGAGGTCCTCGCGGAAGCGGTGGTCGCTGACCAGCTGGCGCAGGTCGCGATGGGTCGCGGCGATCAGGCGGATGTCGACCTGGCGATCGTGGTCGGCGCCGACGCGGCGGATCTCGCCCTGCTGCAGGACGCGCAGCAGGCGCGCCTGGGTCGACAGCGACAGCTCGCCGATTTCGTCGAGAAACAGCGAGCCGCCGTCGGCCATCTCGATCAGCCCCTGGCGCGTCTCGAGCGCGCCGGTGAAGGCCCCCTTCTCGTGGCCGAACAGTTCCGACTCGATCAGGCCCTCGGGGATGGCGGCACAGTTGACGGTGATGATCGGCGCATCGCTGCGGGCGCTGTTCTCGTGCACCGCGCGGGCGGCGAGTTCCTTGCCGGTGCCCGACTCGCCGAGGATCAGCACCGTGGTGTCGGTCGGCGCGACGCGGCGGATGAGTTCGAAGGTCGCGCGCATGGTCGGGCAGTTGCCGACCATGCCGGTGACCGGGTAGCTGCGTTCGAGGTCGGACTTCAGTGCATGGTTCTGGCGCGCCAGGCGGTTGCGCGCCAGCGCGCGCTCGACCAGCAGCAGCATTTCGTCGTGGTCGAAGGGCTTGGCGATGTAGTCGGCCGCGCCGAGCTTCATCGATTCGACCGCGGAGCGGATGCTGGCGTAGCTGGTCATCACCAGCACCGGGACCTCGTTGGCCAACGGGATGACGTCGGTCCCGGGCGCGCCCGGGAGCCGCAGGTCGGCGATCACCAGGTCGAACTCCTGCTGCGCCAGGATCGGCTTGGCCTCGCCGACGCTGCCGGCCTCGGCCGGGTGGTAGCCGTGGCGTTCGAGCAGGCGACAGAGCGCGCTGCGAATGACCTTTTCGTCCTCGATGACCAGGATGCGGTTCACGCCTGGGCTCCTGGCGTGACCTCGCCCGAGGCGGTGGCTGCGGCGGCCGCCAGGGTCAGGCCCGGGAGATCGAGCAGCATGCGCGTGCCGTGGCCCTCGCTGCTGTCGACCGTGATGGAGCCGCCGTGGTCCTGGACGATGCTGTAGACCAGCGACAGGCCGAGGCCGGTGCCCTCGCCCGGTTCGCGGGTGGTGAAGAAGGGCTCGAAGATCCGTTCGCGCACGGCCTTGGGCATGCCGCAGCCCTGGTCGCGGATCTCGACCGTCACCCGGTCGCCACGCTGCCGCGCATGGACCTCGACGCGGTCGCCGGGTTGCGACGCGTGACAGGCGTTGGTCAGCAGGTTGACCAGGACCTGGCCGAGGCGCTGACGGTCGCCGAGCAGCTGCAGCTCGGCGTCGCAGCCGTTGACGCAGGTCACCTGGCGGCCGGAGTGGCTCAGGCGCACCAGCCGCATCGCCTCGTCGACGATGTCGTGCAGTACGACCGGGGTGCGGGTGCCGCGCTCGAGCTGGCCGCTGTGGCTGAAGCTGACCAGGGAGTGGACGATCTCGGTGATGCGCCGCGTCTGCTCGAGGATCGCCTCGACGCTCTCGCGCAACGAGTCGGGGTCGTGCTCCTCGCGCAGGTTCTGCGCCAGGCAGGCGATGCCGGTGACCGGGTTGCCGATCTCGTGGGCGACGCCGGCCGCCAGCCGGCCGATCGACGCCAGCCGCTCGCTGTGGGCCAGCTCCGCCTCCAGCGTGCTGATGTCGGTCAGGTCCTCGAGCAGGATGACCATGCCGCCGGCGCCGAGTTCGCGGTCCCGGAAATGGTCGCCGCTGGCCGAGGCGAGGGCCGCGCGGTGCAGGTTGAAACTGCGCAGCCGGCCGCCGATCACCAGCTGGTGCTTGTGCACATGCAGGTCGTCGGTGCGGCTGAAATCGCCCAGCAGCGTGGCCCATGGCGCGGGCAGCTCGGCCAGCGGCGTACCGGCCGCGGCGACGCGCGAGATGCCGGAGATCAGCTCCATCGCCAGGTTCCAGATCACCACTTCGTTGGCCGGACCGACCGAGCAGACGCCGATCGGCAGGTCCTGCAGCACCTGGCGGTGGTAACGGCGCAGGGAGTCGAGTTCCACGGCGAGGCCGCGCAGCTGGCTGCGTGAACGCTCCAGCCGCTCCTCGATGAAACGCATGCTGTCGCCCAGGGCCATCTGCTCGCGCGGGTTCAGGCGCAACCGGGTGTCGACGATCATGCGCGCCATTTCCGGGCCCATCAGGCCGGAGAGGTTGCGTTCGATGCGGTCGCGCAGGCGTCGCAGTTCGTTCGGTCGCGCCTCGTCGCTGGCCATCTCCAGGTCATCGAGGGCCTGGCGCACCTCGTGCTCGGCGGCCTTGGGGCCCATCACCTGGGCCAGCTGCTGGCGGAACTGGGTGGTGCTCTCGGCGGTGACCACGCCGCGCGGGGGCGCCATGCTCTCGAGCACACAGGCGTAGGCCGCTTCGCGCTCCTCCTCGTCCGGCCGGGTCAGCAGCGAGAAGACCACGAACAGCAGGCCGTTGACGGCCAGCGACCAGAAGGTGGCGTACTGCCACTTGTCCTGTCCCGGCGGATCGACCAGCTGCAGCACCTCGGGATCTACCGCGAAGGCGCCGGCGCGACCGAGCAGCGGCACCAGCAGGGTGCCGGCCCAGATCAGCGCCCCGGCGCCGAGCCCGGCGAGGAAGCCCAAGCGCGTGGCGCGCGGCCAGTAGAGCAGGCCGAACATGCCGGGCAGGAACTGGGCCACGGCGACGAACGAGATCAGGCCCAGCTCGACCAGCCCGCGGTTGTGCTGCAGGATCAGATAGAAGACGAAGCCGGCGAAGATGATCAGACCGATCAGCAGCCGCCGGCCCCACAGCAGCCAGCGGTAGACGTCGAGCTTGGGGTCGGGGTAGGTGAGCGGCAGCAGCAGGTGGTTCAGGCACATCGACGACAGCGCCAGGGTGGTCACGATCATCATCGCGCTGGCCGAGGAGATGCCGCCGATGTAGGCGATCAGCGGCAGCAGCGTGCCGCCGCCCTCGAGGGTGATGCCGAGGACGTAGTAGTCGGCCGCCACGGTCGTGCCGCTGACCTGGCCGGCCCACAGGATCAGCGGGATCGGCAGGTTGAGCAGCAGCAGGAACAGCGGGAAGCCCCAGGCGGCGACCGGCAGCGCGCGCGGCACCAGGTTTTCGGTGAAGCTCATGTGGAACTGGCGCGGCAGCAGGAAGGCGGCGGCGAAGGCGAGCAGCAGGTAGGTCGCCCACGGGCCCTCGGTGACCGGCCGGTAGAGGGCGTCGAGGGCCTCGGGGTTGATCGCCAGCCAGCGGTCGAGGCCGCTGGGTCCGCCGAACACGCCGAGCAGGGCGAAGGCGCCGACACTCAGCAGCGCCAGCAGCTTGACCAGCGACTCGAAGGCGATCGCCAGCACCAACCCCTCGTGTTTTTCGCGCGGCGAGATGTGGCGGGCGCCGAACAGGATGGCGAAGACGGTCACGCAGATGCAGAAACCGAGCGCCAGGGTGGTCGGCGCGGCCTCCTGGGAGAGCACGCCGATCGACTCGGTCACCGCCTGGATCTGCAGCGCGATGTAGGGCAGCGTGCCGGTGAGCATGAACAGCGTGACCAGGATGCCGGCCAGCTGGCTGCGGTAGCGGAAGGCGAACAGGTCGGCCAGCGAGGTCAGCTGGAAGCGGCGGGTCAGGCGCAGGATCGGCAGCAGCAGCACCGGGGTCAGCAGGAAGGCGAGGGTGACCCCGAGGTAGATGGCCAGGAAATTGTAGCCCTGGCCGCGGGCGAAACCGACGCTGCCGTAATAGCTCCACGAAGTGGCGTAGACCCCGAGCGAAAGGACATAGACCAGCGGGTGGCGCGTGATCGCCGAGGGCACCCAGCCGCGCTCCGCCGCGTAGGCGATCAGGAACAGCAGCAGCAGATAGCCGACGCCGACGACGAACAGGCCGGGGAGTTCAAACGTCATGGTGGCGGCTGCGCGTCTGCAGCCAGGCGGCCAGCAGGATGATCAGGCCCCAGATCAGGTAGGGCGCGTACCACGCCAGGCCGGCCGTGGCCCACCAGGTGGCAAAGGGCGGCAGCAGCAGGAACAGCGCAAACAGGAACAGCAGGATGACCAGGTCAGATTGCCGGCCTTTGTCCCTCGGGGCGCGCATCGCGCAAGCGTACCAGATGGCGTTACATATCGTAACGTATCGGTGAAGGGGCGGTGCGCTGCCGTGGCATGCGCGACGGCTCCCAGCCGGCGAGCGCCCAGCGCCACAGGTCGTCGAGGCTGCCGGCGGCGAGCTCCGGCGGCGGCGCCTGGCCGAGAAACGTCAGGGCGTCGATCAGGTCCGGGCGCGGGTCGGCCGCGTCCAGCGCGCGGGCACCGGTCTGCTTGCTCAGCTTGTTGCCGTGCACCCCGACCGCCAGGGGATGGTGCAGGTAGGCCGGCGTCGGCAGGCCGAGCAGGCGCTGCAGGTGCAGCTGGGCCGGGGTCAGGTCGAGCAGGTCGGCGCCGCGCACCACCTCGGTCACCCCCTGCGCGGCGTCATCGACCACCACCGCCAGCTGGTAGGCGAACAGGCCGTCGGCGCGCCGGAGCACGAAATCGCCGATGGCGTGCTCGAGATCGAATTCGCAACGGCCGAAGTGGCCGTCGTCGAAGCCGATCTGCACCCCCGCGGTGCGCAGCCGGATCGCCAGGCCACGTCTGCGGCGCCGGTGACCGCTGCGGCAGGTCCCGGGGTAGATCGGTCCGGCGACGCCGTTGCGGGCCAGCTGGGCGATCTCGCGCCGGCTGCAGCTGCAGGGGTAGGTCAGTCCGGCCGCGGCGAGCCGCTCGAGCGCCGCCGCGTAGGCCGCGCCGCGCCGGCTCTGGTAGAGCACCGGGCCGTCCCAGGCGAAGCCGTAGCGCTCGAGGGCGCGCAGGATGGCCGTGGTGGCGCCGGCCATATCGCGCGGCGGATCGAGGTCCTCGACCCGGACCAGCCAGCGACCGCCACGGCGGCGCGCCTGCAGGCAGCTGGCCAGGGCGGCGACCAGCGAGCCGAAGTGCAACGGCCCGGTGGGGGACGGCGCGAAACGGCCGCACGGGGCCGCGGCCTGGTGCGAGTCGAAAGCGTCGGGAAGGGTGGCCAAGGCCGGGCCGCGGACCGCGCGTTGCGGTCCGCGCGGATCAGGTGCGCATCTGGCGCTCGCGGATCTCGTCGAGCTCCTTGCACTCGATGCACAGCGTGGCCGTCGGCCGCGCCTCGAGCCGGCGGATGCCGATCTCGACGCCGCAGGTGCCGCAGTAGCCGTAATCGTTGGTCTCGATCCGGTGGGCGGCCTCGTCGATCTTGCGGATCAGCTTGCGCTCGCGGTCGCGGGTGCGCAGTTCCATGCTGAACTCGGACTCCTGGGTGGCGCGATCGTTGGGGTCCGGGAAGTTGGCGGCGTCGTCCTGCATGTGGTGGACGGTGCGGTCGACCTCCTCCATCAGGGTCTTTTTCCACGCCTGGAGGATCGCCAGGAAATGCGCCTGCTGCTGTTCGTTCATGTACTTCTCGCCCCGCTTTTCCTTGTAGGGCTTGAAGCCTTCGTACCAGGTGGTACCGGTCGGTGCGCGTTTTTTCGCTGCAGGCATGTGTCACTCCGTACGGCAGGCCTGAAAATGAAGCGCGAATCTATACCATGATCGCCATGGGGGTGCAATAAAAGTTGCTTCGACGCCGGCGTGCTATACAGTTCCCGCCCGCTGCGGGCGCTGCAGGGAGAGGTCGATGGTTCGGGTGCTGTTCGTCTGCATGGGCAACATCTGCCGCTCACCCACCGCCGAGGGGGTGTTCCGGCAGCTGTTGCACGAACGCGGGTTGGCCGATCGCATCGACGTCGACTCGGCCGGCACCCATGCCTACCACGTCGGCGAGCCGCCCGACCCGCGCGCCCAGGCCGCCGCGCGGCGTCGTGGCATCGAGCTCGCTGGCCAGCGGGCGCGCCAGGTGGTGGTCGCGGATTTCACCACCTTCGATCACATCCTGGCGATGGACCGCGATAACCTGGCGCTGCTCGAGGCGCACTGCCCCGACGCCCAGCGCCACAAGCTGGGCCTGCTGCTGGACTATGCGCCGGATGCCGGCCGCCGCGACGTTCCCGACCCCTATTACGGTGGCGGCCGCGGATTCGAGGAGGTCCTCGACCTGGTCACCGACGCCGGGCAGGGTCTGCTCGACGCCCTCGTGCCGCGCTTGCGCTGACCCGTCCGCCGCGCATCAGTCGCCTTTGGGCTCGCTGCCCGCCGTCTCGGGGGTCGGTTTGCGCGCCTCGGGGCGTTCGGTGATGACCGGCCGTGCTGGTGCAGGAGCGGCTGGCGTGGCCACGCCCGCGATCGACGCTGCCGGGGCGGTCGGCGGAGCCGGCGCCGGGGTGGGTGGCGTCACCACAGGCCGGGTCTCGGGCCGGGTCTCGGGCGGCGTCACCGGCGCAGCGGCCGCCGGTTGCCGTTCCGCTGCTACACCCGGTGCCGTTGCGTGGATCGGCAGCTCGGCCTGGCTCGGCCGGGCCGTTGGTGCGGGCGGCGGTGTGGGCGCGGGCGCGGTCGTGGCCGGCGCCGGCGGCACCGGGGCTGCCGCCGAGCGTGCCGGGACGGGCGGCGGCAGGTCGGGACGCGTCATCGCCGGGGCCGCCGGGCGTGGCACGGTGGGGGCTGCGGCCGCGGGGCGGGGCGGAATCGTCGCGGTGTCCGTGGGCACGGACGCCGGTGCCGGATCGGCCCGGTCGCTGGACGGAACCGGCCGCGGGGACGGTGTCGCGGCTGCGGGTGGTGCCACCGGGAGTGCTGACGCTGGCGCCGCCGGCGGCGTCATGGGCGGAGTCGTCGGTGCGGGGGCCGCTCTCGCAGCCGGTTCGCCACCCGCGGCTCTAGCGGGCGCTGCGGCCGGCGTCCGCGCCGGACCTGGGGCCGCGGCCGTGGGCGACGGGTCAGCCGGATCGCGCTCCACCCCGGACGATCCCGTGCTGTCCGCCTGGGGGCGTTCCGGCGCGCGTGGCGCGGGGCGTCGTGGCGCCTGGGCTGCGGGGCCGGTCTCATGGGCGCTGGCCGCTTCGCCAGCGCCGGGCTCGGTGCTCCCCGTGTGGGCGCCACCGCCCTGGGTCTCGCTGCCATTGGCGCCCTCGGGACGACGGCGGCGGCGGCCGCCGCGGCGGCCGCGGCGGCTCGAGCTGCGCTGCGCCTGGCCGTCGCTGGCTGTGCCCGCCTCGTCCCTGGCCTGTTCGGGTGCTGGCTGCGGCTGCGCCTGGACCGGGTCGGCCTTCGGCTCGCGCTTTTCGGCAGGCTTGCGCGCCGCCGGCTCGTCCTGCGACCCACTCTCGCTCTTGCGTCGGCTGCGGCCGCGGCTCGGTTCGCGCGCGCCGCCGCTGCCGCGGCCGTCACGCCCTTCGCGCGCGGGGCCGCTGCTGCGTCGGCTGCTGCCACTGTCGCGCCGTCCAGTGGGGCGAGACGGCGTGCTGACGCGTGGCTTCGGTTTGCTCTCGCTGTCGGCGTCGTCGGTGTCCGCACCGGAACCGAGCAGCGAACTCCAGAGCCGGCTGAACAGCCCCGGGCGTTCGACCACGGGCGGCGCCGGGCGGGCGGCCGGGGCCGCGGTCGGCGGCGCCAGGTGCTTGACCATCGGCTCTTCGCCGCGCGGCCGTTCGGCCGTTGCGCCGGCGGCGGGTGCGGTGTCGTCGATCTCCTCGATCAGTTCGTAGCTCGGCGGCGCGCCCTCCGTGGGCAGGTCGGCGCGCTTGAGCCGCTCGATGTGGAAGTGCGGCGTCTCCAGGTTGGGGTTGGGGATGACGACGATGGAGGTCTCCTGGCGCGCCTCGATGGCGGTGATGTTGTCGCGCTTTTCGTTGAGCAGGAAGGTGGCCACGTCGACCGGCAGCTGGGCCAGCACGCGGCCGGTGTTCTCCTTCATCGACTCCTCCTCGATCACCCGCAGGATCGACAGCGAGAGCGATTCGACGTCGCGGATGGTGCCCTGGCCGCTGCAGCGCGGGCAGGTCACCTGGCTCGACTCGCCGAGCGAGGGCCGCAGCCGCTGGCGCGACATCTCGAGCAGGCCGAAGCGCGAGATGCGCCCGGTCTGGACCCGGGCGCGGTCCATCTTCAGCGCCTCGTTGAGTCGGTTCTCGACCTCGCGCTGGTTGCGCGCCGGGGTCATGTCGATGAAGTCGATGACGATCAGGCCACCGAGGTCGCGGATGCGCAGCTGGCGGGAGACCTCGTCGGCCGCCTCGAGGTTGGTGTTGAGCGCCGTCTCCTCGATGTCGCTGCCCCTGGTGGCGCGCGCCGAGTTGACGTCGATGGCGGTCAGCGCCTCGGTGTGGTCGATGGTGATGGTGCCGCCGGAGGGGAGGATCACCTCACGGTTGAACGCCGACTCGATCTGGTTCTCGATCTGGTAGCGGCTGAACAGCGGCACCTCGTCCTGGTACAGTTTGACCTTGCCGACGTTGTGCGGCATCACCTGCTGCATGAAGTCGTGGGCCTGGCGGTAGACCGCGGGGTCGTCGATAAGCACCTCGCCGATGTCCGAGCGCATGTAGTCGCGCAGCGCGCGCACGGTCAGGTTGCTGTCCTGGAAGATCAGGAACGGCCCCTTCTTGGCCTCCGCGGCAAGCTCGATCGCACCCCACAGGTGGAGCAGGTAGTCGAGGTCCCACTGCAGCTCCTCGGCGGAGCGGCCGACGCCGGCGGTGCGCACGATCAGCCCCATCGACTCGGGGATGTCGAGGCTGCTCAGGGCCTCGCGCAGGTCGGCCCGGTCATCGCCCTCGATGCGGCGCGAGACGCCCCCGGCACGCGGGTTGTTCGGCATCAGCACCAGGTAGCGGCCGGCGAGGCTGATGAAGGTGGTCAGGGCGGCCCCCTTGTTGCCGCGCTCCTCCTTCTCGACCTGGACCACCAGCTCCTGGCCCTCGGCCAGCAGCTCCTTGATGTTCTGCTTGCCGCCCTTGTCGGTCGCGTCCTCGCGGAAGCAGCTGCGCGCGATCTCCTTCAGCGGCAGGAAGCCGTGCCGGTTGCCGCCGTACTCGATGAAGGCGGCCTCGAGGCTCGGCTCGACCCGGGTCACCTTGCCCTTGTAGATGTTGGACTTTTTCTGCTCGCGTGACGGGGTCTCGATATCGAGGTCATAGAGCCGCTGGCCATCGACCAGGGCGACGCGCAACTCTTCCTGCTGGGTTGCGTTGATCAGCATGCGTTTCATGGTGAGCTTCTCGGGCCGCAACCTGGAACGGGCGCCACCATGCGCCGGTACACGAGCAGCGGGCCGCGCCGAGGCGCGGTCCGGTCGGGGAGGGTCGGCTGGGACTGGGCACGGCCGAAGTTCTCCGTCTGCTCATTGCACCGGACAGGGCGTACCCTCGCGACTGGAGCCTGCGCAGACCGGTTCGACGCCGCGGTACGCCGTCATGACAGCGTCTGCGGGTGGCCACGCCAGGGCGCGGCCGCGTCGATCAAAGGCCCCGGGGGTGCCGCTGGGCGCCGGTTCCGGGGTTGCAACCTGCAATTTCATCGCTCTTGGTTAGGGGCCGAGCAATGGTTGGGCCCATGCCTGGCCAGTCGCGTTCGCCTCGGGGTCGGCCGCCTGGGGCGGCGCCACGGCGCGCTTGCTGTGGGCGGTCCCTGCACCGTCATTCACGACGGCCGGCCGGCGCCCCACTGGCCCTGCTGTTCACGCGACCGCCCGGTCTGGAGCGGCCGTCTTCGAAACGGGACCGGCCCGACGCCACGCGGGCGACGCGACCGGTAGTCAATTCAACCCATTGAATATATCAGCACGGAGGCCCTGCGGGCAAACGACCGGGGGTTGTTGCTATCATGGCGCGATGAGTGATGGCGCAGCGCAGCAACGGGTCGCGGTCCGGGTCGAGCAGATCGGCCCCGAGGCGGCCGGTCAGCGGATCGACAACTACCTGATCACCCAGCTCAAGGGGGTGCCGAAGAGCCGCGTCTACCGCATCCTGCGGCGCGGCGAGGTGCGGGTGAACCGTGGCCGGGTGAGCGCCGACTACCGGCTCCAGGCCGGTGACGCCGTGCGCATCCCGCCGCTGCGCGTCAACGTCGCGCCGACGCCGGTCACCAACTCGCCGCTGCCGGCGCGCCTGGCGCGTTCGATCCTGTACGAGGACGACCGCCTGCTGGTGCTGAACAAGCCGAGCGGCGTCGCCGCCCACGGCGGCAGCGGCATTGCGCTGGGCGCCATCGAGGCGCTGCGTGCGGCCCGTCCCGAGGCCCCCTACCTCGAACTGGTCCATCGCCTCGACCGCGAGACCTCCGGCTGCCTGATGGTGGCCAAGCGGCGCAGCCTGCTGCGCGAACTGCACGCCCAGCTGCGCGCCCACGCGATCGACAAGCGCTACCTGCTGCTGGTCCAGGGCCGTTGGCAGGGCGGCGACCGGCGCGTCGACCTGGCGCTGAGCCGCGACCTGGTGCGCGGGGGCGAACGGGTGGTGCGGGTGGCCGCCGACGGTCAGGAGTCCGCGACCCGCTTCACCCCGCTCGAGCCGTTCGCCGGCGCCACCCTGCTGCAGGCGCGTCCGCTCAGCGGCCGCACCCACCAGATCCGGGTCCATGCCGCCGCCAGCGGCCACCCGATCGCCGGCGACAGCAAGTACGGCGACCCGGCATTCAATGCGGCGCTGCGCGAGCGCGGCCTGCGGCGGCTGTTCCTGCACGCCAGCGAGCTGCGCCTGGAGCTTCCCGGCGGGGCGCCGTTGCGGGTGGCGGCGCCGCTCGATCCCGAACTCGAGCGGCTGCTGGACGAACTCCGCCGCGCCGACGCGGTCTGACGGCGGTACGCTGCGGATCGGCGGACCACAGAGGCACGGACACGACATGGCACGCGCTTACCGGTTACTGGTGTTCGACTGGGACGGGACGGTGATGGACTCGGCCGCGCGCATCGTCGCCTGCATCGAGGGCACCATCGCCGACCTGGGTCTCGAGCCGCGCCCGCGCGACGCCATCCGCCACATCATCGGCCTGAGCATGGGCGAGGCGATCGACCACCTCTACCCCGGCCGGGACGCGGTCTTCCACGCGCGCATGACCGCCAGCTACCGCCACCACTTCCTGGTCGCCGACCCGACCCCGAGCGCCCCCTTTGCCGGTGCCGGCGAGACCCTGGCCGCGCTGCACGCGGCCGGCTACCTGCTCGGCGTGGCCACCGGCAAGAGCCGTCGCGGCCTCGACCAGGTGCTGGCGACGACCGGCTTCGGCGCCTACTTCCACGCCACCCGCTGTGCCGACGAGGCGCCGTCGAAGCCGCACCCGGGCATGCTCGAGCAGCTGCTTGCCACCCTCGGCGCGAGTGCCGGGGAGACCCTGGTGATCGGCGACACCCTGTTCGACCTGGAGATGGCGCGCAACGCCGGCGCCGACGCTGTGGCGGTCACCTGCGGCGCCCATCCGCGCGCGCGGCTCGAGCAGGCGGCGCCGCTGGCCTGCCTCAATGACATCCGTGAACTGCCGTCCTGGCTCGGACAGGCCGGCTGAGGAGCGACCATGAGCGACACCCACGACGAGCGCGACCGCTGGACCGACGGTCCCCAAGTCCCGGGCGGCAAGCCGGTGCCAGGCGGTGCGGGCTGGGCGGAACGGCAGATGACCTCCCTGCTGCAGGCCTCGCTGACCGAGCAGCGCCGCAGCCGGCGCTGGGGCATCCTGTTCAAGGGCCTGTTCCTGGTCTACCTGGTCGCGGTGACGCTGCTGCTCGTCTACAACGGCGCCGAGGTGACCGAGGAGTCCTCCGGCGGGCGGCACACCGCCCTGGTCGACCTGACCGGCATCATCGCCGCGGACAGCGATGCCGATGCCGACACCATTGCCAGCGGCCTGCGCGCGGCTTTCGACGACGCCAAGACCGCCGGCGTGATCCTGCGCATCAACAGCCCGGGCGGCAGCCCGGTGCAGTCGCGCTACATCTACGACGAGATCCGGCGCCTGCGCGGCCTGCACCCCGACACCCCGCTGTACGCCGTGATCGTCGACGTCGGCGCCTCGGGCGGTTACTACGTCGCCGCGGCCGCCGACCGCATCTACGCCGCGGAGTCGAGCCTGGTCGGCTCGATCGGCGTGCGCATGGACGGCTTCGGCCTCGAACAGGCGATCGACAAGCTCGGCATCGAGCGCCGCCTGCTGACCGCCGGCGAGAACAAGGGGTTGCTCGACCCGTTCCTGCCGGTCGACCCGGAGCAGCAACGGCACGTCCAGGGACTGCTCGACGGCATCCACCGCCAGTTCATCGACGCGGTCCGCGCCGGCCGCGGCGATCGCCTCAAGGACGACCCGGCGCTGTTCAGCGGCCTGATCTGGACCGGCGTGCAGGGGGTCGAGCTCGGCCTGGTCGACGCCATCGGCAGCAGCGGCCAGGTGGCGCGCGAGGTGATCGGGGTCGAGAAGATCGTCGACTTCACGCCCAAGCGCCAGTTCTGGCAGCTCCTGGTCGACCGCTTCGGCCTCGTGCTGGCGAACAGCCTGGCCCAGGGCGGGCCGACGCTGCTGCGCTGAGCTGCCCCGTGACCGGGTTCAGGGCTTGAGAAGAAATCATAGCGAGCGGTTTGAGCGCAAGGCGAACGGAGCACCTATCAGGTCGATGGCGAGGAGCGAGCACCGCCCAACGCAGCGATCGGGCCGCGACGTAGATCGCTTACCAAGCGCTCAGGGCAGGCGCACCCCGGCCTCGCCCAGCAGCGCGACCAGGCGGATCAGCGGCAGGCCGACCAAGCTGTTGGGGTCGTCGCCCTCGAGGCGCGCGAACAGCGCAATGCCGAGGCCCTCGGACTTGAAGCTGCCGGCGCAGTCGTAGGGCTGCTCGGCCGCGAGGTAGCGCGCGATCTGTGCGGCGGTGAGCGCACGGAAGTGGACGGTGAATGGCTCCACCACGACCCACGCCCGGTCGCGCCCGGCGTCGAGCAGGCAGAGGCCGGTCAGGAACCGCACGCTGCGTCCCGACGCCCGTTGCAGCTGTTGCTGCGCCACCGCCGGCGTGCCGGGCTTGCCGAGCACCTCGCCGTCGAGCACCGCGACCTGGTCGGAGCCGATCACCAGCGCCGCCGGATGGTCCGCCGCGACCGAGCGCGCCTTGGCCTCGGCCAGGCGGCGCACCAGGGCCTCGGGGGCCTCGCCCGCCAGCGGCGTCTCGTCGGTGGCGGGGCGGGCGCTGGCGAACGGCAGACCGAGGCGGCCGAGCAGTTCGCGCCGGTAGGGCGAGGTCGACGCCAGGATCAGGCCGCCCGGCGGCAGGCTGGACGCGGGCGCGCTCACGGACCCACTAGTACCGTGACCCATAGATTTCGCCACGACCAGAGCCCCCCGGAGGTGTCAGGACAAGGCGCAGCGCGCAGGCAATGGCCCAGCCCTTGGCAAGCGCTGCAACGCCGGCCTGGCGCCTCCGGGGGGCTCCCTTCGGGCGCGCCGCTGACCGGCCATCTGCGGCGTTGCGCTTGCTTGAAAGGGGGCCTGCCCTTCCGGCGCAAGCGCGCCTTGCATCTGACCGGTCTGCGGCGCGCTGGTGGTGGCGAAATCTATGGGTCACGGTACTAGCGCCAGCAGGATGCCGGCGGCCACCGCCGAACCGATCACGCCGGCCACATTCGGGCCCATGGCGTGCATCAGCAGGAAGTTGTGGTGGTCGGCCTCGAGCCCGACCTTGTTGACCACGCGCGCCTCGAGACGGCGGATGGCCAGCGAGACCATGTGCACGGTCAACACCAGCAGGGTGAGGAAGGCGAAAACCACCCCCATGCCGATGAGCATCAGTTCACCACCGCGCGCGATCAGTTGCTCCAGCGCCATCGAGCGCTCCCCTCGTGTCTGCTAATCCACTCCCGTCGCGTCCCGGGCACCGACGCCCCGGGGCCGGGCACCTGTGGCGGTGACGCGTGCCGGCGTTGTCGTGGCGAACCGCCGATCTCCTGGCGGCGTGCATTCTAGTGTACTGCTTCACTCTTGAAGGTACCTTCAGAGCCCCCCGAAAGTGCCAGGACAAGGCGCGGTGCGCAGGCCATGGCCCGGTCCTTGTCCAGCACCGCAACGCGGTCATGGTGCTTTCGGGGGGGCTCCCTTCGGGCGCGCTGCTGGCCGGCCATCTGCGGCGTTGCGCTTGCTTGAAAGGTCCCTGCCATTCCTGCACAAGCGCGCCTTGCAGCTGACCGGCCAGCAACTCGCTGAAGGTGCCTCCAAGAGTGAAACAGTACACTAGCATCGGGGCCGGCACCTGCAGGGACACTGCGCTCAGATCGCCTGCTGAGCTCATAGCCGGCGCTTATTCGCCAGCCCGGGAGCGCCGGTCGGCTCTGCTACAATCGGCCCCGTTCTGCGTCGGCCGGCGCCAGCAGCGCCGCGACGTCGGCAGGCCATCCGGGCACCGGACCACGACCACCGCGGTCGACCGGCGCGGTGAGGAGACGGTCGAGGAGCGCAGCCATCGCCACTGATCGCAGGACCCCCCCGGCCGGCGCACGGCCGGAGCGGGTCCAAATCGAGGCCCACGATGTGGCCTACGCCGGTTTCTTCCGCCTCGAGCGGCTGCGCCTGCGCCACGCCCTGTTCGCCGGCGGCATGAGTCCGCCGCTGACACGCGAGTTGTTCGAGCGCGGCCACGCCGTGGCCGTTCTCCCCTACGACCCGGTGGCCGATGCGGTGGTGCTGATCGAGCAGTTCCGGGTCGGCGCGCTCGCCCGGCCCGGCGGCCCGTGGCTGGTCGAAATCGTCGCCGGGATCATCGACGGCGACGAGGGGCCGGAGGCGGTCGCCCGACGCGAGGCGGTCGAAGAGGCCGACCTGCGCCTCGGCCGGCTGGAGCAGATCGGCCGGTTCTACGTCAGTCCGGGCGGCAGCAGCGAATCGGTCCAGCTGTTCTGCGGCGAGGTCGACGCCGGCGGCGCCGGCGGGGTCCATGGCCTGGTCGAGGAGGGCGAGGACATCCGCGTCTTCGCCGAACCGTTTGCCGCCGCCATGCAGCGCCTGGCGGCCGGTGGGATCGACTCGGCCACCCCGGTGATCGCCCTGCAGTGGCTGGCGCTCAACCGGGCACGGTTGCGCCAGGCCTGGGCCGGCCGCGTCTGAGTCGGTTCCATCCGGTAGCGCGACCTGGCGGCTGCTATTGTTGAACGATGGTCAAGGCGTCGCATCACGCTGCACTCAGGTCACCCGGCCTGCGTGCTTCGACGCTGGGCAAAGCCCTCGCCATCCTGGCCGCGATCCTGCTGCTGGCCGTCATCCTGATCGACTGGCTGGCGCTGCTCGAGACCGGGCCGTTCGATCTCGACCGGATCACGTTGGCACCCGAGGCATTCGTCGAGCTGATTCGCGGCTGGGGTGTCTGGGGTGTTGCCGGCGCCATCGGCCTGATGGTCCTCCACTCCTTCGTGCCGTTCCCGGCCGAATACCTGGCGCTGGCCAACGGCATGGTGTTCGGCCTGCTCTGGGGCACGCTGATCACCTGGAGCGGGGCGATGCTCGGCGCCTGGGCCGCCTTCGGCCTGGCCCGTGCCTGCGGCAAGCCGTTCGTCGATCGCCTGCTGTCGGCGCCGCATCGTGAGCGGCTCGAAGGCTGGTCCGGTGACCACGGTTGGTCGACGCTGCTGGCGGCACGGCTGATGCCAGTGGTCGCCTTCAACCTGATCAACTACGCCGCCGGCCTGGTCAACGTGTCGTGGTGGACCTTCACCTGGACCACCGCCGTCGGCATCCTGCCGCTGACCTTCTTGATGGTGCTGCTGGGCGATCAGATGACTGCGATGCCGGCCTGGGCCTGGCTGCTGTTCGCGCTCGCCGCGGTCGGACTCTGGTGGCTGCTGCGCCGCTTGCAGCGCCCGGTTACCGGCGCGCCGGTTGCGACCGGATCCGCGGATGACGGGCCGACCGTCCCCTGAGTCCGGGTTCTGGTACGTGCCTCGGACGCCTCCTCAGCGGCATTCGTAGGCAGTGATCACGCCGCAGGGGTTGCGCCGGTAGGCGTCGATGCAGCCGGCGCGGGCCGCCTGCGGATCGGCATAGACGTCGATGACGTAGTCGTCTCCGCCGACGACCAACTGCGGCTTGCCGAGGCGGAAGGTCGGTGGACCGAGGGCGGCGACCAGCTCCTGCTCGCGGTGGCCGATCCAGGCGCTGTCGCCGGGGGCATGGGCGTGGTTCGCGGCCGCAGGCGCATGGCAGGCGAGGGTGTCGGTCGCGGGCAGCTTCCACGTCACCGAGTCGGCCCCGCTCTGCCGGGCGATCTCCTCGAGAGTGACGCAGCCGGCAAGCGGCAATACGGTGGCCAGGCACAGGAGGGTGCGCAGGCTCCGGCTCGTGACTCCATCCATGGTGTCTCCTGGCGGGCGACGCTCGCGACCCCAATGGCGGCTCGCCCTGGCTCCAGTCTAGTCCTTTCCATGCCGCGTGCAGGGCGGCACCGGGCGCGTGGAGTGGCGCCCGACCCGGGTCCCCGGCCAGGCGCCGTCGGTCGTTGCCGGCGCTGCTCGGAGCTTGCGAAGCAATCTACTGCGCGGCCCGATCGCTGCGTTGGGCGGTGCTCGCTCCTCGCCTAGCGATCTGATAGGTCTCGTCGCAGCGCTCCGCCAACCGCTCGCCACGATGTCTTTCAAGCGCTCAGTTGATGGTGAACGAAAGCCCGGTCGGTGGGCGGAGGTGACGGACGGCGCCGTCGCCATGGACCACCCGCCCGGTCACCGTCAGCGGGCTCCAGGCCGGCACGACGGTGCCGCTTGCCAGCAGGGCCGCGCGCACGTCGTGGTAGGTGTAGGCCGGATTCTGGGTCCAGAGCAGGGCGGCGATCCCGGCCGCCTGCGGGGTGGCCATGGAGGTGCCACTCATGACGATGAAGTCGGGCGCGTAGCCGGTGCTGAGGATGTTGCTGCCGGGGGCGGCGAGGTCGACGCTGGAGGTGCCGGAGTTGCCGAAGGTGGTCGGCTGGTGCGCCTGGTCCGAGGCGGTGACGCAGACCAGGTTGTCCTGGGGGAAGGCGCAGGGGAAGAACCGGGTGGCCGGGTCGCCGTCGTCCCCACCGCCGTCCATATCGTCACCGAGGCCGTCGCCGCCGCCGTTGCCCGCCGTGGCGACCGCCAGCACGCCGGCCGCACGGGCGTAGTCGATGGCCCCACCGAACAGTGGGTCGGCATCGATCCGGAACTCGCCGCCGAAGCTCATGTTGAGCACGCTGGCGCCGTGGTCGACGGCGAACTCGATCGCTGCGATGACGTCGCTGGTGGACAGGCCGCCAGGGGAACTGCCTGCGCGCAGGACCATGATCTCGGTGCGCCAGCAGACGCCGCTGATGCCGCTGGCGTTGTTGCCGGTCGCACCGATGATGCCGGCGACGTGGCTGCCGTGGACGTCCTCGGCGACCGCCTTGTTTGGCATCGGGTCGTTGTCGCCGGCAGCGAAATCCCAGCCGTGGTTGGGGTAGGTCGGTGCGCCGTCCCACATCGCGCCAGAGAGGTCGCCGTGGCCGTAGTCGACGCCGGTGTCGATGACCGCGACGACCACCCCCAGGCAGTTGGTCTGCGCCGCCCACGCCTGCGCCAGTCCCAGGTCGGCGCCCGGGGTTCCCGGATTGTTGAACGGGTAGTTGGCGCCGACGATCAGCTGGCCGCTGTTCTCGACCGCCCAGAGCTGGCCGATCTCGGTGTCGTTGGGCAGCGCGGTCGGGTAGTAGAGGTGGTTCGGCTGGACCAGGTCGACCCCGGCCAGGCCGCCCAGATAGCTGACCGCCTGCACGACCGACGTCGACGGGTCGAGGCGCAGGCGCTGCACCTGGCCGCGGCCGGGGAGCGCCGCCGCCGTGCCCAGCGCGGCCACCGTCGGCGCAAGAGACCGTTCCGCGGCCGGGCTGCTGTAACGGATCAGCACCTCGCCCGGGACCTGGGTCGGTCGTGGCGCCGCGCCCGGGCCCGCGGCGATCGGCGTGGTCGGCAGGACGGCGAGGATCAGCGCGAGCAGCAGACCGGCGTCCCGACGTCGCTGCCGCTGGCCGGTGCGCGGCCTCATGGCGCCACCACCAGCGCCAGCTCGGCCGAGGGGGCGCTGCCGGCGGGGTTGAGCGCGGAAAAGGCGACCACCCGGAGATACCAGGTGCCGGCAGCAAACTGCAGCGCGGTCGACGTCGGGGTCTGGCCCAGGCCCGGGTCGTAGGCCACGGTCTCCCGGGTCGCCTGGGCAAGGGCGGTGTTCGGGCTGGTTGCGTAATAGACGTGGTAGCCGCCTCCGGCCGCGTTGACCCCAGCCTCCCGGTTGGCGCTCCAGCTCAGGGTCAGGGCGCACGGGCTGCTGCAGTCGGACGCCACCGCGGGCGCCGACGCGCCGCCGCCGCCGCCACAGGCGGCGAGCAGCAGGGCGAGGGCCAGGGGGATGCAGTGCTGTGAACGGATGTCGGTCACCGGAAGGCAGGTGGCAGCGCCCGTGTGGCGAGGCCCTCTTCCACGATGGATCTTAATGCGTCAGACCAGCATGGGCCGGTGAAGTGCCCCCAGGACGGCGCAAAAAAATGCCCGTCAGGAGGTGACGGGCATAAACCACCATTAAGGAGGTTGGAGGAGAGTCTTGACTGTACGTGCGATGCTGCATTGCAGCAAGAGGCGCGAACGGTTTTGTTGCGCTGTGTCAATTTGTTGCCATGGGAGCGAGCGATCGGGTCGCGGTGGACCCGGTTTGCGGGCCCTGACCGCGTGCGCCGGCGGCCGGGCGAACCCCCCGTCTCGCCCAACCGGGCTGGCGTGAGGCGCGGTGGCGCCGGAAGGCGCGGGGGCAAGAAAAAGCCCGCGCGGCGCGGGCCTTCTAAATCGTTAAATCAACTTGGCTCCCCGGGACGGGCTCGAACCGCCGACCCAGTGATTAACAGTCACTTGCTCTACCGACTGAGCTACCGGGGAAAGGTAAGGGGCGGAATGGTAAAGGCCGCACCGGGAGGGGTCAATAGCGCATCCGGGCGCTCAGCGGTCGGCCAGCAGGGTCGCACGGTCGACGGCGGCGTACGGCGAGCTGCGCACGCGGTCGTGTTCGTGCATGCGGTAGTGGACGAAATCGGGCAGGCGTTCGAACTGCATGAAGGGGTTGCCCTCACGCTGCTCGGCCAGGGTCGAGGTCGGCTTGATCGCGTAATTGTGGCCGGGGTGGACCACGGTCTCGCCGGGCAGGGCGGCGGCGATGTGGCGCAGGGTGGCGTACATCTGCTCCGGATCGCCGCCGCGCAGGTCGCAGCGGCCGCAGCCGAAGACGAACAGGGTGTCGCCGGCGATCAGGTGGCCGGGGAGGTGCAGGCAGGCCGAGCCCGGGGTGTGTCCCGGGGTGTGCCAGAGCTCGATCGGCGTGGTCCCGATCTGCACGATGTCGCCGCCGTGGTGCAGCGTCGGCACCACCGGGCAGTCGCCCCAGAAGTCGGCCTCGGCCTTGAGCAGGTGGACCTGGGCGTCGGTCTCGGCCAGCAACGCCTCGACCCCGTTGATGTGGTCGGGGTGGCTGTGGGTCAGCAGCACGTCGGTGATCCGGGCCTCGTGCTCACGCGCCATGGCCAGGATCGCCGGCACGTCCCAGGCGGGATCGACCACCGCGGCGCGGCCGGTCGCTTGGTCGTGGATCAGATAGATGAAGTTCTCCCAGCTGCCGAGTTCGCGGGAATGGATGGAGAACGTCGTCTCGGTGCCGCTCATCTGGCCTCTCCTGCCGTCGCCCGAACCGGTGCGGGCCGAATCAATAGTTGACAACCACGGTGGGTAATAATATCCTACTGTCTAGCTCAAGTATGAGCTATCCTCCTGTCCCCAATATTGACCCCGCACCCCCCTGCGGGGTTCTTTTTGTGCGCCCACCCCTGGCGTCAGCAGTAGTCCTGGCGGTCGAGACCGTGCTTGCGCATCTTGTCGTACAGGGTCTTGCGCGGCAGGCCCAGGGTGACCAGCACCTCCTTGATGCTGCCGTGGTGGCGTGCCAGTGCCTGTTCGATCAGCGCGCGCTCGAACCGTTCGACCTGCTCGGGCAGGGTGGCGCCGGCGCCGCTGGGGTCGCTGACCGCGTCATCCCCCTGCTGCGGGGCGCAGTCGCCCAGCAGCAGGAAGCGCTCGGCGCAGTTGCGCAGCTCGCGCACGTTGCCGGGCCAGTCGTGGCCCAGCAGCCGCTGCACCTGGACCGGGCCTGGCGGCGGCGCCTCGCGCCGGTAGCGGATGGCGGCGAGCTGGACGAAATGCTGGAACAGCAGCGGGATGTCTTCGGCCCGGTCGCGCAGCGGCGGGATCTCCAGGGTGACCACGTTCAGCCGGTAGTAGAGGTCCTCGCGGAAGCGCCCCTCGGCGCTGGCCTCCTTGAGGTCGACCTTGGTCGCGGCGACGATGCGCAGGTCGAGCGGGATCAGCTCGTTCGAGCCCAGCCGTTCGATGCTCCGTTCCTGCAGCACGCGCAGCAGGCGGGTCTGCAGCGGCAGCGGCATGTTCTCGATCTCGTCCAGGAACAGGGTGCCGCCGTTGGCGTGTTCGAACTTGCCGATACGGCGTTTCTGCGCGCCGGTGAAGGCACCCGCCTCGTGGCCGAACAGCTCGCTCTCGATCATCGATTCGGGCAGGGCGCCGCAGTTGACGGCGACGAAGTTGCGCCCGCTGCGGCTGCTCTGCTCGTGCAGGCTGCGCGCCACCAGTTCCTTGCCGGTGCCGGTCTCGCCGAGGATCAGCACGTCGGCATCGGTGTCGGCGATCTGGGCGATCAGGCCGCGCAAGCGGTGCATCGAGCGGCTGTTGCCGACCAGCCGGTTGGCGCTCGCGCCCTGGCTCTCGAGTTCGCGCCGCAGGCTGCGGTTCTCCAGGGTCAGGGCGCGTTTTTCCATGGCGCGCTTGATCACGTCGCTCAGGTGCTCGGACGAGAACGGCTTTTCGAGGAAGTCGTAGGCGCCGTCGCGAATGGCGTTGACCGCCATGTTGATGTCGCCGTGCCCGGTGACCAGGATGAGCGGCAGGTCGCGGTCGATCTCGAGCACCCGGTTGAGGAAGGTCAGGCCGTCCATGTCGGGCATCTTGATGTCGCTGATCACCACTCCGGACCACTCCGGCGTCAGCAGCGGCAGGGCCGCGACCGGTGAGCTGAAGGCACGCACGTCGTAACCGGCCAGTTCGAGCATCTGTGCGCCGGCGACCCGGATGTGCTTTTCGTCGTCGATCAGGAAAACCGGTCCGCTGGCGCTCATGCGCTCTTCTCCTGCAGGAGATGGGCGCGCGGCAGGCGCATGGTGAACAGCGCCCCGCCGTCCGGGTGGTTGGCGGCGCGCAGGGTGCCGCCGAAACCGTCGATGATGCGGTAGGAGATCGACAGGCCGAGGCCGAGGCCCTGGCCGACCTCCTTGGTGCTGAAAAAGGGGTCGAACACCTGGTCGAGGTACTCCGGGGCGATCCCCGGGCCGGTGTCGCGGACGCGCAGCGTGACCGCCTCGGCGCTGGTCTCGGCGTGCAGCTCGATGCGCCGGATGGCGCAGCCCTCGAGCGCCTGCAGGGCGTTGCCGATCAGGTTCACCAGCACCTGCTCCAGGCGCACCATGTCGGCGAGGACGAACAGCTCCCCGCCCGGCAGGTCGCGCCGCAGTTCGACGTCGCTGCGGTCGATGCGCAGCAGGGCCAGGGCGCCGTCGATCGCGGCCAGCAGCGAGACCGCCACGGCATGGCCCGAGCTCTTGCGGGCGAAGGCCTTGAGCTGGGTGATGATCTGGGCCATGCGCCCGGTCAGCTGGCCGATCTGCTCCAGGTTCCAGCGCGCCTCTTCGCCGCGCTCCTTCTCCAGCAGCAGGCGCGCGTTGTCGGCGTAGGTGCGGATGGCCGCCAGCGGCTGGTTGAGTTCGTGGTTGATGCCCGCCGACATCTGTCCCAGTGCCGCCAGCTTGGCCGCCTGGATCAACTCCTCCTGGGTGCGGCGCAGCGCCTCCTCGGTGGCGCGGTGTTCGCCGATCTCGCGCACCAGCCGGGTGTTGATGGCCACCAGGTCGGCGGTACGCTCGAGGACGCGCCGTTCGAGTTCGTCGTGGGCGCGCTGCAGCGCGGCCTCCTGCTCCTTGAGTTCGCTGATGTCGTGGATGGTGGCGATCAGCTTGCCCCCGGCGACCGGCAGCGGGTCGATGGTCAGCTCCATCGGGAAGGCCTGGCCGTCGGCGCGCAGGCCGCGCACCTCGTGGGTGTGGTCCGCAACCCGGGTGGGTGCGGCGAGCTGGCCGGCACACAGCGGCCGATCCCGATCCTGGATCAGGTCGAGGAACGGGCGGCCGGTGAAATGGGCTGCGCGGTGGCCGAACAGGCTCTCGGCGGTCGGGTTGAACGAGTCGATCCGGCCGTGGGCGTCGATGGTGACCAGGCCGGCGCGGGTGCCGTCGATGATCGCCCGGATGCGCGCCTCGTTGGCTTCCAGGGTGGCCTTGGCCTGCTGCTCGAACCGGCGGCGCTGGCGGTGGGTCGCCTGGCGCTGAAAGACGAACAGCACGACCGAGAAGATCGCGGTCAGGATCACCACCGCGAGCAGGGCGGCGCGGCGCATCTGCAGCCCGACCGGCGCGAGGCTGTTCAGGGCGTGGATGGTCCAGCCGGCATACGGCATCGCCATGCTGCGCATCAGGTAGCCGACCTCCTCCACGCCCTCGTTCAGGTCGCCGAAGGCGTTGTAGCGCGAGGCCTGACGCAGGTGGATCAGGCTGGTGGCGGCGTCGCCGTATGGCTCCTGTTCGACCACGTCGAGAGGGGTCGGCTCGACGTCGACGTAGCGGCGACTGGCGCGGATCCGCGATTGGGTCGCGGGCGTCAGCGGGGCCAGGCTGCGGAACTTCCACTCGGGCCGGGTGGTGATGAAGATCACCCCGTCCGGGTCGGTGACCAGGAACTCCCCGAGGGCGCCGGCCCACTCGAACTCGACCGGGGCGATGGAGAGCTTGACGGTGATGACCCCGAGCACCTCCTGCTCGTCGCGCACCGGGTAGGAGAAGTAGTAGCCGCGCTGCAGCGAGGTGGTGCCGAGGGCGAAGTAGCGCCCCAGCCCCCCGGCCAGTGCCTCGGTGAAATAGGGGCGGAAGCTGAAGTTCTTGCCGACGAAGGTGCGCGCCTCCTGCCAGTTGCTCGCCGCCAGGGTCAGGCCGTCGCGGTCCATCAGGTAGGTGTCGGCGGCGCCGGCGACCTCGTTGGCCAGCGACAGGAAGCGGTTGATCCGCTGCACCAGGTAGGGGTTGCGCGGTTCGCGCAGCAGGCGGACCAGTTCGTACTGGGTCGACAGCACCGCCGGCAGGTATTCGTACTTGGCCAGTTCGCCGTCGATATGGGTGGCGTAGAGCTCGAGGTTCTGGCGGGCGCTCTCGTGCAGCGCCGCGAGGGCGCTGTCGCGCGCCCACCAGACGGCCTGCCAGATCACCAGGGCGGCCAGCAGCAGCGCCACCGGGATGGCGAGGCGCAAGCGCAGCCGATCTTCGGTCAAGGCCGGCCCCGGCTCCCGGCGCCGGTTGCGGCCGGGTCGTCCAGCGGGTAGGGCGGGGCGTGCAGCACCACCTCGGGACCGTCGGCCGCGCCCAGGCGCAGGCCATCCGCTGCCAGCGTCTTGCGTTCGACCACCGCCAACAGTTCGCACGCCCGCGCGCCGGTGGCGATGGCGTCGACCACCGTGCCGGCCCCCTGGCGGCTGGTGCTGCCGGGGCTGAACAGCGGTGTGCCCGGCGCCGGGACCTCGGCAGCCGACACAGTTCCCGGGTAGGCGCGGCGCTTGACCTCGCCCAGGTGGTGCAGGCGGGCGACCACCTCCTGGCCGACGTAGCACCCCTTGCCGAAGCTGACCCCGCCGAGCCGGTCGTAGTTGAGCATCTGCGGCAGCAGAGCCTCGCTGGTCTCGGCACGCACCCAGCCGAGGCCGGCACGGATGTCGAGCAGCCGCCAGGCGGCCTCCTGGCAGACCTCGGCCCCGGCGGCCGTGAGCGCGGTCCACGCCTCGATGGCCGTCGCCACCGGGAGCAGCAGCTCCAGCCGCGGTTCCGCACCCGGCAGCCGCAGCACGCTGCAGCCATCCCGGCTGGATTGCCGGAACGGGGCCTCCGGGACGGCACCGACCAGTGCCGCGGCCACGTCCATGGCGGCCGCGCCCCAGGCGCCGAGCCGGACCAGGGTCTCGTCCGCCCGCCCGACGGTCGCCTTGCTGCGCAGCAGGAACATGCTCAGGCGCCGGGTCATGGCCTCGGCCAGCGCCTGCGGCAATTGCAGATAAAAGGTGTCGTCGACCCGCCAGGCGAGGAAGCTGGCGACGGCCCGGCCCTTGGGGGTCAGGTGCGCAGCCGGCAGCAGATCGCCGTTGGCGAGGCGGCGCACGTCGCAGGTCAGCTGGCCCTGGAGGAAGGTCTCGGCCTCGGCGCCGTCCACGGTCAGCAGCGCCTGGCTGCCGAGATCACAGCAGCCCGACGCCGGCAGGGGGTCGGGCAGGGTCGGCTCGTCGGCCGCGGGATCGTAGCCGAGGCCGGCAAGGTGGTCGTACCAGGCGCTGATCGTCATCGGTGGACTCCGGGGACGGCGGGAGAGGGTGATTCTAACGTCGGCAGGGCACGGATGGCGGCGTCGGGACGGAATCGGGCGGCTGGCGACATATTTCCAATCGTACCTTATCGCCCTATAATGTTCGCTTATCGGTGGCCCCTGGATGGACTTCCATCCGGTGCTGCCTCGGGGGTTCATTCGCATTCGGCCCGGGCCGTACCCGGCTCGACCGGCCCGCCAGGGCCAACGTTGCCACAGCGCGCTGTGCGACGCGTTCACGACTGGACCGCGGAGCGCCGACTGCCGGGTGTGCCGCGGCCCGAAATGCGCTGAGTTGAGGGGGCTTATGCAAAGCAAAACGCAACGTCCGGTGTTTCTCGACCTGCGGATCCTGACGCCCAGGCTGCCGCTGGTTGCGATCATGTCGATCATGAACCGCGCCACGGGCGTCCTGATGTTCGTCTCGGCCCCGGTGCTGATCTACCTGCTCGGCGTGTCGCTCGATGGACCCGCTGGTTACGACCGGGCGCTGGTCCTGCTCGACGGCATCCTCACCAAACTGTGGCTGTTCGCGCTGATCTGGGCGGTCGCCCACCATATGTTCGCCGGCATCCGCTTCCTGCTGTTCGACATCGATGTCGGTGCGGAACTGGAGCAGGCGCGCAAGAGCGCGCTCTGGGTGGTGGTGGGCGGCGCAGTCGTGGCCGCCCTGGCCCTGATCGGAGTCATGCTGTGAGCCGCCAGGCCGCGGGGCTGTGGGCCTGGTTCCTGCAGCGCATCACCGGCGCCTACATTGCGCTGTTCGTCGTCTACCTGACTGGCGTGTTCCTGTTCGCCGCCCCGGCGGACTACGCCGCCTGGAGCGGCTGGGTCGCCGCACCCTGGGTGACCGTCACCGGGATGCTGTTCTTTCTGGCCGTGCTGCTGCACGCCTGGATTGGGGTGCGTGACATCCTGATCGATTACGTCCACCCCACCGGTCTGCGCCTCGGCGCCCTGACCGGCGTCGCCCTGGTCCTGCTCGGCTGCGGCGTCTGGGTGACCAAGATCCTGCTGCTGACGGTGCACTCATGACGATCAATCGACGCAAATTCGACGCCCTGGTGATCGGGGCCGGCGGCGGCGGCCTGCGCGCCGCGCTGCATCTGGCCCGCGAGGGGGTCCACACCGCCGTGGTCTCCAAGGTGTTCCCGACCCGCTCCCACACCGTGGCTGCGCAGGGCGGGATCAACGCCGCGCTGGCGAACATGGTGCCGGACAACTGGCACTGGCACATGTTCGACACCGTCAAGGGCAGCGACTATCTGGGCGACCAGGACGCCATCGAGTACATGTGCCGGGTCGCGCCGCAGATCGTCTACGAACTGGAGCACTTCGGCGTGCCGTTCTCGCGCACCGAAAAGGGCCGGATCTACCAGCGCCCGTTCGGTGGCCAGAGCCAGAACTTCGGCGGCGATCAGGCGGCACGCACCTGCGCCGCGGCCGACCGCACCGGCCACGCCATGCTGCATTCGCTCTACCAGCAGAACATCGCCGCCAACAGCCATTTCTTCGACGAGTACTTCGCCATCGACCTGCTGCGCGATGACGACGGCGTGGTCACCGGCGCGCTGGTGATCGAGATCGAGACCGGCGAACCGCTGATCATCGAGGCGCGGGCGACTCTGCTCGCCACCGGCGGCTGCGGCCAGATGTACAAGACCAACACCAACGCCCACGTCAACACCGGCGACGGCATGGCGATGGCGTTGCGCGCCGGCATCCCGCTGCAGGACATGGAGTTCTTCCAGTTCCACCCCACCGGCATCGCCGGCCGCGGCCTGCTGCTGACCGAGGGCTGCCGCGGCGAGGGCGGTTACCTGGTGAACAAGGACGGCGAGCGCTTCATGGAGCGCTACGCGCCCAACGCCAAGGACCTGGCCAGCCGTGACGTGGTCAGCCGGGCGATCTACACCGAGGTCAAGGAGGGGCGTGGTTGCGGGCCCGATGCCGATCACGTCTTCCTCAAGCTCGACCACCTCGGCGCCGAGGTCATCATGAAGCGACTGCCCGGCATCCGCGACACCTGCATGACCTTCCTGCACAAGGACCCGATCACCGACCCGATCCCGATCTACCCGACCGCCCACTACGTCATGGGCGGCATCCCGACCAACCGCCAGGGTGAGGTCGTCGGCGTCGGCGACAGCGGTCCGGAAGAGGTCGTCCCCGGCCTCTACGCCGCCGGCGAGTGCGCCTGCGTCTCGGTCCACGGCGCCAACCGGCTCGGCGGCAACTCGCTGCTCGACATCGTCGTCTTCGGCCGCGCCGCGGCCGAAAGCATGATCGAGTACGTCAAGACCCACCCGACCCACCGCGACCTGCCCGCGGCGGCGGTGGAGCAGATCGAGGGGCGCCTGGCGCGCTGGGAGCAGACCGGCGACGGCCCCTCGGTGCTCGACCTGCGCAACGAGCTCAAGAGCGCCATGGAGACCTACTGCGGCGTCTACCGCGACGAGGAGACCCTGGCCACCGGCGTCGAGCAGGTGGCCGCGGTGGTGGAGCGGATCAAGGAGGTGCGGCTCAAGGACCAGAGCAAGGTGTTCAACACCTCGCGCATCGAGGCGCTCGAGCTCGAGAACCTGGCCGACATCGCCATGGCGACGGTCACCTCGGCGCATGCGCGCAAGGAGAGCCGCGGCGCCCATTCGCGGGTCGACTATCCCGAGCGCGACGACCAGAACTGGATGCAGCACACCCTCTACCTGCGCGACGGGCGCCGGCTTGCCTACAAGCCGGTGCGCACCCAGCCGCTGACGGTGGAGAGCTTCCCGCCGAAGAAGCGCACCTACTGAGTCCGCCGGTCCGGCCGCCGCCAATCACCGCGAGAGAGCACGACCCATGCGTTTTCGAATCTACCGCTACAACCCCGAGACCGATCGCGAGCCCTACATGCAGGAGTACGACCTGCCCGGGATCGGCGCCGACATGGTGGTCCGCGAGGCCCTGATCAAGATCAAGGGGGTCGACGAGACGCTGAGCTTCCGCCACTCCTGCGGCGAGGGGGTGTGCGGGTCCGACGCCATGTACATCAACGGCCGCTCGCGCCTGGCCTGCCTGACCAAGCTGGCCGACCTGGCCGAGCCGATCGAGATCCGTCCGGTCCCCGGCCTGCCGGTGGTGCGCGACCTGGTGGTCGACATGACCGGCTTCTACCGCCAGTACCGCGCGGTCAAGCCCTACCTGATCAACCACGATCCGCTGCCGGAGGTCGAGCACCTGCAGAGCATCGAGGAGCGCGAGCGGCTCGACGGCCTCTACGAGTGCATCATGTGCGGCTGCTGTTCGACCATGTGCCCGTCGTACTGGTGGAATCCCGACAAGTACCTCGGCCCGCAGGCGCTGCTGCAGGCCTGGCGCTTCCTCGCCGACTCGCGCGATCAGGCGACCGACGCCCGCCTCGACGACCTCGAGGGGCCGTACAAGCTGTTCCGCTGCCACACCATCATGAACTGCACCGAGGTCTGCCCGAAGGGGCTGAACCCGGCCAAGGCGATCGGTCACATCAAGCAGCTGATGCTGAAAAAGGCGATCTGACCCGCCGCCCATGGAAGCCGACCGCGCCCGCCTCTCCTGGGCCTGCCGGCGCGGCATGCTCGAACTCGACCTGCTGTTGCAGGCCTTCATGGAGCGCGGCTTCGACGCCCTGACCGCCACCCAGCGCGCCACCTTCGAGCGCCTGCTCGAGGCCGGCGACCAGCAGCTGCTCGGCTGGCTGCTGGGCCACGAGGAACCGGATGAAAAGGAGTTCATCCCCATCATCGAGGCGATCCGCGCCAGCACCTGACCTGGCGTTGCGGCCGTCGCCGCGGCTGCGCCTGGCGGTGGGCGCGGCGCACGGCTGCGCCCTGGCCCTCCTCCCCATGATCCCCTGGCCGCGCCCCTGGCTGCTGCTGCTCGGCGGGCTGCTGCTGGCCAGCGCCTGGCGCGGCCTGCGGGCGTCGCCCTGGAGTCGGGTGGTGGCCCAGGGCGACGGCGCCTGGCAGCTGTTCGACCGTGACGGCGGCGTCCACCGGGCCGGTCTCGGCCCCGGCGGCCTGCGCCACCCGTGGCTGGTGACCCTGCCGCTGCGCCTGGCCGACGGCCGGCGCTGCCGTGTCGTCGTCTGTGCCGACAGCGTGGCGGCCGCCGAGCACCGGGCGTTGCGCCGCTGGCTGGCGGGGGCGGTCAGCGGTCGTTGAACGGCCGCGCCGGCGCGTTGGCCGGCACCAGCACGGTGTCGCGGGGCGGGACCGAGGCGTCGGTTTGCGGATGGTCCAGGGTGTAGTGCAGGCCGCGGCTCTCGCGCCGGGCCTGGGCCGAGCGGATGATCAGGTCGGCGACCACGGCCAGGTGGCGCAGCTCGAGCAGGTCGTTGGTGACGCGGAAGTTGCCGTAGTACTCGGCGATCTCGCGCAGCAGCAGCTCGGACCGGCTGCGCGCCCGCTGCAGGCGCTTGTCGCTGCGCACGATGCCGACGTAGTCCCACATGAAGTGGCGCAACTCGTCCCAGTTGTGCGCCACCACCACCTCCTCGTCGGAGTCGGTCACCTGGCTCTCGTCCCAGGCCGGGGGCGCGGCTGGCGGCGCCAGGTCGGGCAGCCGGGCGCGCAGGTCGGCGGCCGCGGCACGGCCGAAGACCAGGCACTCGAGCAGCGAATTGCTGGCCATGCGGTTGGCCCCGTGCAGGCCGGTGCAGGCGGTCTCGCCGACGGCATAGAGGCCGTCGACGTCGCTGCGCCCGCGCCGGTCGGTGAGCACGCCGCCGCAGGTGTAGTGGGCGGCGGGCACCACCGGGATCGGCTCGCGGGTGATGTCGATGCCGAACTCGAGGCAGCGGTCGTGGACGGTCGGGAAGTGGCTGCGGATGAACGCCGCCGGCTTATGGCTGATGTCGAGGTAGACGCAGTCGATGCCGAGCCGCTTGATCTCGTGGTCGATGGCGCGGGCGACGATGTCGCGCGGCGCCAGCTCCGCCCGCGGGTCGAAACCCGGCATGAAACGGCTGCCGTCGGGCAGCAGCAGGCGGCCGCCCTCGCCGCGCACCGCCTCGGTGATCAGGAACGACTTGGCCTCGGGGTGGTAGAGGCAGGTCGGATGGAACTGGTTGAACTCGAGGTTGGCCACCCGGCAGCCGCCGCGCCAGGCCATGGCGATGCCGTCGCCGGTCGCCCCGTCCGGGTTGCTGGTGTAGAGGTAGACCTTGCTCGCGCCGCCGCTGGCCAGCACCACGCTGCGTGCGCTGAAGGTGACCACCTGCTCGCGTTCGCGGTCGAGGGCGTAGGCGCCGACGCAGCGCTGGGCGCCGGGCGCGCCGGCCATGATCAGGTCGATGGCGATGTGGCGCCCGTACAGGTGGATCCGCGGGTGGGCACGGGCGTGCTCGAGCAGGGTCTCCTCGATGCTGCGACCGGTGTAGTCGGCGGCATGGATCACCCGGCGGTGGCTGTGTCCACCCTCGCGGGTCAGGTGGTAGACGGGACGGCCGTCGCTCCCGGTCTCGCAGGTGAAGGGCACTCCGAGGTCGATCAGCCAGCCGATCGCCGCGGCCGCATGTTCGACGGTGAAGCGCACCGCCTCCGGGTCGCACAACCCGGCGCCGGCGGCGAGGGTATCCTCGACGTGGGCGCTGATCGAGTCGGTGCGGTCGAGCACCGCCGCGACCCCCCCCTGGGCGTAGCGGGTCGAGCACTCGTCCAGGGCGCCCTTGGCAAGGACGGCCACGTCGGCCACGGCGGCCAGGTGCAGGGCGGTGGTCAGGCCGGCCGCACCGCTGCCGATCACCAGCACGTCGTGTCGGTGATGCACGTGCATGACCTCCGAAACGGAACGCAGTTAAACTAGGGGCGCGGACCTGGCGCCGAACACCATAAGCGAGAAACAAAAGTCTAGCACCCGCGGTCTCCTCCCAGCGAACTTAAACCATGCTCACGTTGTCTATTCACCGACCCATGGCCATGCGGCCCCGTCACGATGGAGCCAGCCGCCTTGGGTGAACGGAATGTCGACCTCGAACTGGTGCGCCGGGTACAGCAGGGCGAGCGACAGGCGTTCGACGTACTGGTGCGCAAATATCAGCACAAGGTGGTCAAATTGGTAGCGCGCTACGTTTCCGACCAGAGCGAGGCGCTGGACGTCACCCAGGAGACCTTCCTCAAGGCCTACCGGGCGATCCGCAAGTTCCGCGGCGACAGCGCGTTCTACACCTGGCTCTACCGGATCGCGATCAACACGGCCAAGAACTACCTGGTGGCCCAGAGCCGCCGGCCACTGGAGACCGATATCGACCTGCAGCCACCGGAACACCTCGAGGGACCGGGTCCGCTGTCGCTGCGCGAGATCGCCACGCCGGAGAACCTGCTGCTGCGCGACGAGATCGAGACCACCGTGTTCAGTGCCATCGAGGCCCTGCCGGAAGACCTGCGCACCGCCATCACGTTGCGCGAACTCGAGGGACTCAGCTACGAGGAGATCGCCCAGGCCATGGGCTGCCCGGTGGGCACCGTCCGGTCACGCATCTTCCGCGCCCGTGAGGCGATCAATCACAAGCTCGAGCCCTTGCTGTCGTGAACCCCATGGGGACAGAGGACAGACTATGAAGAGTGAAGACGAACTGCTTTCGGCCCTGGTCGACGACGCGTTGTCCCCGGCCGAGACCGCGCGCGTGCTTGCCTCCCTGGTCGCCGAGCCGGCTCGGCGCGAGACCTGGGCGCGCTACCAGCTGATCGGCACCGCCCTCAGGCGCGGCGTGCCCGAGGTGGTCGACCTGGGGTTCGCCGCCCGCGTGCAGGCGGCCATCGGCGATCGCCTGCCCGATGCCGGTGACGGCTTGCCGGAGCCGACGTCAGCCGCGGCCGGCAGACGCGGCTGGAAGCGAACCGCCGGCGGCATCGCCATGGCGGCCTCGGTGGCTGCCGTCGCCCTGTTCGGAATGCGTTACCTCGCCGTAACCGAAGAAGGGACCACGGTGGCCGCCAAGGTCGCCTCGACGCCGCTGCTGCAGGCCCAGCCGGTGGCCCAGGCCGGCGCCGAGCACGCGGGCAGCGCCACGCTCGACCAGGAGCGGCTCAACGCCTACCTGATCCGGCACAACGAGTTGGCCGCCACCGGCGGGCTGCGCGGTCTGCCGCCCTACGTGCGTGTGGTCGGCGCGGAAACCACCGGTCCGGTCCGCTGATCCGCAACATGCCCCAGCCACGGTTCGCCGCCGCCTTGCTGCTGGCCCTGGCCCCCGCGCTGGTCGCGGCGGCCCGGGGTCCGCTGGACGACCTGATGCGGATGAGCGAGGCGGTGGCGCAGCTCAATTACCAGGGCACCTTCGTCTACGACCATGCCGGCATGCTCGAGACCATGCGCATCGTCCACCAGGCCGATGCCAACGGCGAACGCGAGCACCTGGTTTCGCTCGATGGCGACATGCGTGAAGTGGTGCGCGATCGCGACGACGTGATCTGCATCCTCGGTGACGCCAAGCCGTTGCTGCTCAGCCGGGTCGAGGCGCGCACCGGTTTCCCGGGTCGGCCGCGGGGCGACATCGACCAGTTGCAGGAGCACTACACCTTCAGTCACGGCCCGCTGGCGCGGGTGGCCGAGCGCCCGGCGCGGACGCTCGAGATCCGGCCGCGCGACGACCTGCGCTACGGCTACCGGTTGTGGCTCGACCAGGCCACCGGCCTGCCGTTGCGTACCGAACTGGTCGGCGCCGATGGCCAGGTGCTGGAACGGATCGTGTTCACCCAGATCGAGGTGCTCGCGGCCGCCGACCCGAACGTGGCCGCGGCCATCCTGGCGCGCAAGGCGTGGGCGAACGAAGCGGTCAACCGTACCGTGACCCGCCCGCTCGATGGCGTCCGCCGCTGGCAGGTGACCGAGCTGCCGTCAGGCTTCCGGCTGGCCGACTACCGAACCTTCGGTGCCGTGGGTGCCGGCGCCGATCACCTGGTGTTCAGCGACGGTCTGGCGACCGTCTCGGTCTATGTCGAACCGCTCAATACCGAACGGCCGCTGAATGGCGTGCGTCGGTTGGGGGCGGTCAGCACCGTCGCCCTGGTCCACGAGGCGCACCAGGTGGTGGTCGTCGGCGACGTGCCGATGGCCACCGCACATATCATCGGCAGCGCGGTCCAACCCCTCGCGGGAGGTGCGCAGTGAGCACCTGCCCAGCGCGGACCCGGAGTGCCCGTGCCGGTTCCGCGGCCCGTCTGCAGGCATCCGGAACCGGCGCCGCGGACCGCGAACCCGAAACGTTGTTCTCTGCTACCAAAGGATTGACTTCAATGATGATGCGACTCACCACCCTGCGCCACCCGGGCGCCCTCCTGTCCGGCCTGCTGCTGATCGCCTGGAGTGGCTTGGCCGCGGCGGCGGTCTCCGGCCTGCCCGATTTCACCGGGCTGGTCGAACAGAACAGCCCCGCCGTGGTCAATATCAGCACCACCCAGAAAGTGGCGCGCCAGCAGCAGCAGCAGTTCGAGATGCCGGACCTGCCCGAGGGCAGCCCGTTCGAGGACCTGTTCCGCCACTTCTTCGGCGAGGGCCAGGGCGGCGGCATGGAGATCCCCGAGCACGAGGCCAGGTCGCTCGGTTCGGGGCTGATCATCTCGGCCGACGGCTACGTGGTGACCAACGCCCACGTGATCAAGGACGCCGACGAGATCGTCGTGCGCCTGAACGACCGGCGCCAGCTGGTCGCCGAGGTGGTCGGGGCCGACCCGCGCAGTGACGTCGCCCTGCTCAAGATCGATGCCGACGATCTGCCGGTGGTCCGGATCGGCGATTCGGACCGGCTCAAGGTCGGCGCCTGGGTGCTGGCCATCGGCTCGCCGTTCGGCTTCGACCACACCGTCACCGCCGGCATCGTCAGCGCCCTCGGGCGCAACCTGCCGCGTGAGAACTACGTCCCCTTCATCCAGACCGACGTGGCGATCAACCCGGGCAACTCCGGCGGTCCGCTGTTCAATCTCGACGGCGAGGTGATCGGCGTCAACTCGCAGATCTACAGCCGCACCGGCGGTTTCATGGGGCTGTCGTTCGCCATCCCGATCAACGTCGTGATGAACATCGCCGACCAGCTCAAGACCACGGGCAAGGTGAGCCGCGGCTGGCTCGGCGTGCTGATCCAGGACGTCACCCGCGAGCTGGCCGAGGCGTTTGGCATGAGCAAGCCGCAGGGGGCGCTGGTCTCCAAGGTGCTCGACGACAGTCCCGCCGCCGCGGCCGGATTCAAGTCCGGTGACGTGATCGTGCGCTACAGCGGCCGCGAGGTGGCCGATTCCGCCAGCCTGCCGCCGCTGGTTGGCCAGACCCCGGTCGGCAAGAGCGCCGCGGTGGTGGTCATTCGCGAAGGCAAGGAGCGGACCCTCGAGGTGACCATCGGCGAACTGCCCGGTGACGACGCGCTGGCCGAGGCGGTTGAGCCGAAGTCCCGGTCGGTCACCGAGCAGCGGCTCGGCATCAAGGTGAGCGAGGTGCCCGAGGCGCTGCGCGAGGCGCTGGAACTGGCCCAGGGCGGGGTCCTGGTCGAGGAGATCGCCTCGGGCGTGGCGTCGCGCGCCGGCGTGCGCCAGGGTGACGTCATCGTCATGCTCAACCAGCAGGCGATCAGCGATCCCGGCCAGTTCGGCGAGCTGGTCGAGGCCCTGCCCAAGGGCAAGTCGGTGGCACTGCGCATCCAGCGCCAGAACGGTCCGCTCTGGCTGGCACTGAAGCTCGGCGACCAAGAGTAATGCCGGGCGCGCGGCGGCCGACGCTGCGCCTCTACGGCCACAGCTACTGCAGCCTGTGCGAGGTCATGCATGCCCAACTCCTCGGTCTGGCCGGGGAGCTGGGCTTTGCCGTCGAGCTGATCGACATCCACGACGACGCCAGCCTCGAGGCCCGTTTCGGCGAGCGGGTGCCGGTGCTCTGGGGTGAGACGGGGGAGATCTGCCACCACCGCCTCGACGAGCAGGCGCTGCGCCGCTATGTTAGCGCGGCCTGAATTGCGCTATACTCCGCGTCCCTGAAAAATCATTTTTAATCAGGGTGTTGGACGATGTCACGGCATCCGTCCACGCCCTGATCCTCGTTCGCCGGACGCATCACGCTCCGGCCGGGTCCCGATGCAGCAGATCCGCAACTTTTCCATCATCGCCCACATCGACCACGGCAAGTCGACCCTGGCCGACCGCTTCATCCAGCACTGCGGTGGCCTGAGCGAGCGCGAAATGGGGGCGCAGGTGCTCGACTCGATGGACATCGAGCGCGAGCGCGGCATCACCATCAAGGCGCAGAGCGTGACCCTGAACTACCAGGCCCGCGACGGCCTGACCTACCAGTTGAACTTCATCGACACCCCGGGGCATGTCGATTTCTCCTACGAGGTGTCGCGTTCGCTGGCCGCCTGCGAGGGCGCCCTGCTGGTGGTCGACGCGGCGCAGGGGGTCGAGGCGCAGAGCGTGGCCAACTGCTATACCGCCATCGACCAGGGGCTCGAGGTGGTGCCGGTGCTGAACAAGATCGACCTGCCGTCGGCCGAACCGGAACGGGTCAGCCACGAGATCGAGGAGATCATCGGCATCGAGGCGGCCAACGCGCTGCACGTCAGCGCCAAGACCGGGGTCGGCATCCCGGAACTGCTCGAGGAGTTGGTGCGCCGCGTGCCGCCGCCGGTCGGCGACCCCGGGGCGCCGCTGCAGGCGCTGATCATCGACTCCTGGTTCGATCCCTACGTCGGCGTCATCTCGCTGGTGCGGGTGGTCCACGGTGAACTGCACGTCAAGCAGAAGCTGCGGGTGATGTCGACCGGGCGTGACCACCTGGTGGAGAAGGTCGGCATCTTCACCCCCAAGCAGTTCGCCCTGGAGCGGCTCGGCACCGGCGAGGTCGGCTTCGTCATCGCCGGCATCAAGGAGATCGACGGGGCGCCGGTCGGCGACACCCTGACCCTGGCCGAACGACCGGCGACGGCGCCGCTGCCCGGCTTCAAGCAGGTCCAGCCGCGGGTCTTCGCCGGCCTCTACCCGATCGATTCCGACGCCTACGAGGAGTTCCGCGAGGCGCTGCGCAAGCTGCGCCTGAACGACGCGGCGCTGTTCTTCGAGCCGGAGACCTCGCAGGCGCTCGGCTTCGGTTTTCGCTGCGGTTTCCTCGGCATGCTGCACATGGAGATCGTGCAGCAGCGGCTGGAGCGCGAGTACGACCTCGAGCTGATCACCACGGCGCCGACCGTGGTCTACGAGGTCGCGACCACCGCCGGCGAGGTGCTCAGGCTCGACAACCCGGCCGAACTGCCGCCGGCCAACGCCATCGCCGAGATCCGCGAGCCGATCATCCGCGCCTCGATTCTGGTGCCGCAGGACTACCTCGGGGCGGTGATCGGCCTGTGCGTCGAAAAGCGCGGCACCCAGGTGCGCATGCAGTACCTCGGCGGCCAGGTGGCGCTCGACTACGAACTGCCGCTGAACGAGGTGGTGCTCGACTTTTTCGACCGGCTCAAGTCTGCCAGCCGCGGCTACGCCTCGTTCGACTACGAACTCCTGCGCTTCGAGGCGGCCAACCTGGTCAAGCTCGACCTCATGATCAACGGCGACCGGGTCGATGCGCTGTCGACCATCGTCCATCGCGACCATGCCTACGCGCGCGGGCGCGAGCTGTGCGAACGGCTGCGCGAGATCATTCCGCGGCAGATGTTCGCGGTGGCCATCCAGGCGGCCATCGGCGGCCAGATCATCTCCCGCGCCACCGTCAGCGCGCTGCGCAAGGACGTCACCGCCAAGTGCTACGGTGGCGACGCCACGCG
>Ga0326597_10000219_pt1 | contig 106597 bp, 82 predicted proteins | sample RVTome_12_FD_203789 | JGI IMG/M metagenome (GOLD analysis project Ga0326597, IMG submission 203789) | Soil microbial communities from uranium-contaminated site in the Upper Colorado River Basin, Wyoming, United States - RVT100D185 | ecosystem: Environmental > Terrestrial > Soil > Contaminated...
GTCCACTTCGGCAGCGCGGTGCTGTGCCAGCTGTCGTGCCAGGCGTCGCGGTAGTCAGCCTCGAGGTGGTCACGCAGCGGCAGCGGTGGCGCGAACGTGCTGCTCGCACCGTTCGTGGTCAGTCCCGAGTGATGCGTCATCAGGTCGGCGACCGTGATGTCGCGGTCGCCCAGGGGGTTGTGGACCTCGAACGGCAGGTGGTCGTTGATCGAGTCATCGAGGCCGATGACGCCGCGCTCGACCAGTTGCAGGATCGCCGTCCCCGTGTAGGTCTTGCCCATCGAACCGGAGCGGAACACGGTGTCGGCAGTCATGGGGCGGTTGGTCGCGATGTCCGCAAGCCCGAACCCGTCAGCCAGAACCGTCGTGCCGTGGCGTGAGACGGCCAGCAGGATGCCGGGTACGTGATGCTGGCGCATCACCTCGGGGACGTAGGCGCGGAGCGCGTCGGCGAGGGCGTCGTTGGTGACGTCGTCGGGTGTCATGGGCTCTCCTGGAGGATGTCAGCCTGCTCGGCGGGCTGCAGGTCGAGGCGGGCGACCGTGACGGCGTCCACCGCCGTGTCGGTCCAGGGCAGGGGGTGTTGGGCGCCGGCGATCCACAGGTCGAACTGGTCGGCGAAGTGCGGCGAGGCGGGATTTCCGGAGGTGCCAGTCGTGAGGACGCCGGTGGACCGGTCGATGTCGGCGAGGTCGATGACCGCGCGCCAGACGCCGCCACCCGTCGCCACCGCTGAGTCCCGCGGGTGGCTCGTCGCTGCGGGCGAGGTGCCGTCACCACCGACGGGGGCCACGCCAGCCACGATGTCCGGTACGAGCGAGTGGCGGAACTCGACGCGATGGTGGTCGCCCCACCGCCACCGGGTCGGGTCGTCGCCAAGTTCGTCGAGCGCGAGCTCGAGTGCGCGCCTGACCGCCTCGTCGCGGGCCTGCGACCCGCGTGGGCCGAACAGGAACACCGGCGGGCGGTCGAGGATCTCGGGCAGGTGGGATTCGGCCGACGCATAGTCGCGCAGGAGGTCCGCGTCGAGGAGGCCACCGAACACGGTCGCCACGAGGTGGTGGGTCCAGCGCTTGTAGAGGGCGGCGGCTGCGGAGTCGGCGGCGAGTGCGCCGTCCCAGCCCTGCAGCAACTCGACGGCGCGCCCCTGTCGAGCATCCGCAGGCGTCGTCGCGACCAAGCGGCGCGAGAGTTCGCGGGCGAGGTCGGAGACGGTGTCGGCCTGAAGGCGCTGGGAGACCTCGACGGTGTGGAGCGGCTCGGTGCTCAGGACTTCGGTCACCCGGCGAATCCGCCACGGCGGGGCGAAGTCGCGGCCCAGCGCGTAGGCGTAGCTCTCGTCCACGGGCCGGTTGTTGGACGAGGCGACGTAACCCTGGGCGGGGTTGGTGACCGTGGGCAGTTCGTCGAACGGGATGTGGCCGTCCCACTGGTGTTCGGGCAGCCAGCCGCATGATGGGACCGTTCCGTCGCCGTGGCGCCGCCGGGGCCAGGGACCGGTCAACTGGTAGCCGATGTCGCCGTGGGCGTCGCCGTAGACGATGTTCCAGTGAATGAAGTCGACGTCGCGCAGTGCCGCCCGAAACTGCGCCCACGAGCGCGCCTCGGCCATGCGGTGCAGCACACCTGGTCCCAGACCGTCGAGCGAGGAGTAGGCCACGCTGTAGGCGTGGCCGGGACCTGCATCGGCGACGATGGGGCCGTTGTGCGTGCCACGTGACTCGATGACGACCGGGTCGGCCTGCCCCCGCACCGCGATCTCCTCACGGTGGATGACGATCGGTTCCCAGCGGCCGTCGTAGAGGGTGGCGGTCCCGTCGTCGCTCAGACGCTCGAGGTAGACCTCGGTCTTGTTCCCGAGGGCGGACGTGATGCCCCAGGCGTGGAAGTCGGTGTGGCCCGCGACCACGACCGGGAACGCCGGGTTGGTCGCGCCGGCGACACCGAACCCCGGTGCCGTGAGGTGGAACTCCGTCCACCCGGGGGTCGTGAAGGCCAGGTGCGGGTCGTAGGCGACGATCGGCTTGCCCGTCTGCGTGCGCGAGCCGTGGATCGCCCAGGCGTTCGAGCCCTGGTCCAGCACGGGCGGCGGCTGCAATGCACCGGTTGGCATGGGCCCACCGGCGCGGATCCCCATCGGCTCGTTGGGCCAACCCGGCAGGAGCACGCCGGCCGCTTCCGGGCCAAGTGCGGCAGCGAGTCGCGTCCGCAGGAGCACGCTGTGCCAGCCGACCTGCTCCGCGGCGACGAGGACCGAGGCCATCCGCGCCGGAGCATCGTCGCCCTGCGGGAGCGATGGTGTGGCGTCGAGCAGGACGTACTCGGGTGGCAGCGCGGGCATGCTGTCGATGAAGGCATGCACGCCGGCCAGCCAGGCCTGCCAGATCTCGATGGACAGGTCGTCGAGGCGGGTGGCGACGTACTCGTGGTGGCGACTTCGGCCCTGAAGCCGTGCCCACCGGTCGGCGTCGATGCCGTCCTCGCCGATCAGTTCGCTCAAGGTTCCCGACGACGTGCGGTAGGACGCCTCGATCTGGAAGAGCCGATCGGACGCGGCCACGAATCCCTGCGCGACGTAGACGTCCTGGATGGAGTTCGCCGTGATGTGCGGCACGCCCCAACGATCGCGCCGCACGGTGACCGGCTGCTTCAGCGCCGGCACGACGACGGTGCCCTCGTACGGCGGCAAGGCCGCACGGGCGGCGCGGAGGAACTTGTCGGCTCCCGTCACTGTCCCGTCCCACTCCGGAGGCGGCGGACCCTACGACGATGACCCGATGCGGATTGGTGCGTTCCACCCGATCGTGCTGACTGCCGCGGTGGATGCGACCATGTCCGACGTCACAGTTCACGTGGGCTTGATCTGTCGTTGGCGATGATTGATCGTTGTCGACCGGGCGTAGGGTGCGAGACCGGCATGTTGGCACTGCATGCGCAAGGGGCGCCAAATGGCGGCTTGGAGGTCTGGCATCGAGGGCGGGGAACGGGCGAGGCGATATTCGCCGTTGTTCGGCGGGTTCATGGGCTGCCTGCTCGCGATCTTCGTCCTGCCGTCAGCGCTCAACGTCCCGCAGTCGAACCCGACCCAGACACTCGAGTTCGCCCCCATCCCGCCCGACGACGAGGCGCCACCGCCCGCCGCGGCGAACCTCGCATCCTTGTCGCTGGGAACCAGGGGCTCATCGCCCGGGGACGCACTCGGCGGTGGCGGCCCCCAGGACCCGCCGCCCGTCCCGGGTCTGCCCGACGGAATCGGTGAGCGCCCTGTCACCAAGCGTTGCGTGGGCACTCCTCCCCGCCAGACCGAAGACCGGATGTCACCACCATGTGTGGCCCACTTCCAGGGTGACAACGGCGGCGCCACCCATGCCGGAGTGACCGAGGACGAGGTCACGATCCTCTTCTACCTCGACAACTTCTGCACGGGTCCTCGAAGCATGGCCGACTGCCCCCCAGCCGCAGGTGGGCTCTTCGACCTGTGGGAGGCGCCCACGACCGAGGAGTACCTCGAGATCCGCCTCCTGCGGGCGATGCAGAACTATTTCAACAGCCGGTTCCAGACCTACAACCGGCGGGTGCATTTCTGGCTCTTCGTCGGCAGCGTTGGGGACGCCTCCGACGGATCGCCAGAATTGCGTCGGGCCGACGCGGCGTCGCACTTGGAGCAGCCCAACCCCTTCGCGGTTCTGCCTTACCTGCGCAACGGCTCAGAACAGGACTACCTGGACGTGATGGCCCAGGAGGACCGCCTCAACTTCGGCTCCTTCACGGCCAGGCCGGCCGAGTTCTTCCGCAAGTACCCGGGCCTCGTGTGGAGCTATGAGCCGTCGATCGAGGAGTCCGCGAATGCGTTTGCAAGCTTCGTGTGCAACCGGCTCGTGCCCTATCCGACGAGCTTCACGGACAGCGAGAACCTCGGGCGTGACCGCCGACTCGCCCTGCTGTACCCCACGGACGTGGAAGCGCCGGTACTGACCGCGTTCGCAGAGGAAGTGCGCCGGCACGTGGAGAAATGCGGTGGGAGCTTCGTTGTCGACGGCACCTACCCCGTCTCTGGCAGCTTCAACGGTGGGCGTGCCGGCACCACGGATTCGAACCAGGCCTCGGCGGCCACCAACATCGCGACGTTCGTCGCGAACGAAGTGACGACCATCGTCTGGACGCAGGGGTATGACGGCCGTGCACACACGGATGCTGCAGCCAACGCCCAGTACTACCCAGAATGGGTCGTCGCCGGCGACGGCCATGTCGACGGCTACCAGACCGGCCAGCTCACCAACCAGGATGTCTGGGACGGACACGCCTGGACGGTCACCACGGTGCCGCTGTCAGCCGCGCTGGAGGAGAGCCAGTGCTACCTCGCCTTCCAGGAAGGCAACCCGGACATGTCCGCCGCGGACATCGAGTACGGCTGCCAGACGCACACGTACTACCAGGACCTCCAGATGCTGTTCACGGGCATTCAGGTTGCGGGCCCCGTTCTCACGCCCGACTCGATGGACCGCGGCTTCCACGCCATCCCGGCGGTCCTCAGTCCCGACCCCGCCACGCCGGCCTGCTTCTACCGGCTGAACGACTACACATGTGTGAAGGACGCCACGGCGGCCTATTGGGACGGGAGCACAACACCACCCGGAGGGACCGTGGCAGGGTGCTGGCGATACGCCGAGGGCGGCCGCAGGTTCTATGCGGAGGCCTGGCCGAAGGCGGATCCTCTGATGAGTCGGGCGGCCTCGGATCCCTGCAACTCGTTCGCCGGAGCCGTCGGCGCGCTCTGAATCGGAGAAGACGATGGCTCACGATCCCGTTGCTCGCACGCTCGACGCCGCCGACGACCTGTGCGTCCGCATGATGAACGAGATCACCATGCCGGGTCTCGGCGTCGGCATCGTGCGGGGAGGGGAGGTCGTCTACGCCCGCGGGTTCGGGATGGCCGACGCGGGGCGCGGGGTCCCCTTCACCCCCGACACCGTGTTCAAGATCGGGTCCTCGTCGAAGACCTTCGTGGCCGTCTCGATCATGCAACTGGAGGAGCAGGGCCTGCTCGACCTCGACGATCCGGTCGCCGAGCACATGCGGGGCTTTTCCATCCACGTTCCCAAGGGATCGCCGCAGCCCACCATCCGGCAAGCCATGACACATACGGCGGGCGTGGGCGAGTGGCGTGAATTGCGCGGCCTGGTCCGGCGCGGAGGTCGGCTCGGCTGGCCGGCTGACCGGCCGCTGCCGACCTACCCCGACCTCTATCGCAACGGCTTGAAGGTCGAGGTACCTCCAGGCACAAAGTGGGCGTACGCCAACCACATGATCGCCGCGCTCGACCAGATGGTCCAGGAGGTGTCGGGCATGCCGTTCGACGCCTACCTGCGGGAACACATCCTCGATCCGCTCGGGATGGACTCGACCGATCTGCACCGGGGCCACCGTCACGAAGGACGCGTCGCGCTCGGTTACAAGAACGACATGTCGAAGGGGCTCCAGCCCAACAAGGACGTCGAGATGGTCATCGGCGGGGCGGGCTCGATCCTGTCGACCATCAACGACATGAACGCGTACATGCTGGCATTGCTCGCCGGGGGGTCCGGGCCGTCAGGGCAGATCCTCAAGCCTGAGTCGGTCGAGCAGCTGTTCACCTCTCAAGGGGTGACCGACGAGCGCCTCAGCTATCGCCAGGGCCTGTCGTTCTTCATGCAGGACTTCTCCGGGCACAAGATCGCCTACCACGGTGGGGGTCGGACCGGCTACATCACGATGATGATGCTGGCCCCGGACGACGATCTGGGCGTCGTCGCTTTCGTCAACGCCTCGCGTGGCGGCTCGTACCAGGTCGCCAGACACCTGCTCTGCCAACTCCTCGACATCCCGGTCCCGGCAGCGGCCGTCGACGCGCTGAACCTCCCTGAACGCGCCGACCTCTGGGGTCAGCTTGTCGGGATCTACCGGCCGCTGCCCGGCCTGAACTCCGCGTTCCGGCCGATCGCGCTCTCCGGGGGCGAGTTCGAAATTCTCGTGCACGACGCGCACCTCGCGATCCGCGGCCTGAGGAAGGGTCTGGCGCTGCCGATCCGGCTCAAGCGGTCCGACCCGGAGGACCCGCTCGTGTACAGGGCGGCGATCGGTGGCGGGTTCAGTCGCGACGTCTGGGAGTTCGCGTTCAAGCCGGGTGACGCTGGCCGGGCGCAGTCGTTCGAGGCCTTCATCTCCGTCCCGATGGAGTTTCGGCGCAGGCCTGATGCCACCAGCCTGAGGAAGGCCCGGACGGTGAGCCTGCGGACGGCCGCAGCCGGCGCGGTGGTCGGAGCCGCTGCCGGCGCCAGGTATCTGCTCGAGCGGTCCAGATGACGCCCGGTGGCGCGCTCTCACCCGCCCGCGGTCGAACCTTGGTGAACTGGCACATCGAGTTGCGGGGCATTGGTCGGCAGGCACGAACGACTGGTTGCGGCACGGCGGAAGACTTCGCTCGACCGGATCGACCCGCCGCCACTGATGACGGCAATCGCCGGGGAGGCTGCTTCCGATGTCCACGTCCGCCGCCATCTGGCCGACCGCGATCGACCGGGACGAACACGCCTGGCTCCTGACCGACAGCGACGATGCCCTTGCGTGGCTGAGCGACCAGGACGCCGCCGCGCGCGCCGAGATCGACGGCTGGCCCGAGAGCGCCACCGTCCGTCGGCTGGTGGAGGCCCTGCGGCCGCCCGACCGTCCCATGGCAGGATCGGTCCGTCAGGGACACCTGTCGGTCGGCCAGTCGGATGAGGGACCGGGCGCCCGGCTGGACCTGACCGACCCGGACGGCGCGATGCGCACCCTGCTCGACCTGGGCCCGACGGCTCGGCAGGTCGGTTCCCGGCTCGGGATCGACTACCTCGTCCCGAGCCCCACCGGGGAGCACCTGGCCGTCGGCTACGGCCCGGCCGGGGCCGAGGAGAGCACGCTTTGCGTCATCGACCTGCGCGACGGCGTCGTCGCGCCGATGCGCGATCCCTACGCCGGCCGCACCGTGGTTGCCTGGCGGCCTGACGGACGCAGCCTGCTCTACAGCGCCGGCGCCGGCCCGGCGTCCAAGACCATGCAGCGCTGCGTGCGCGAGTGGCGTGTCGGCGATGCCGACCCACGTGACGTCGACGTCGAACTCCACGGCCGACTGTGGGTTCACCCCCAGATCGCGCACGACCGCGATGTGATCATCGTGTCGTCCGGCAACTTCCTCGGCCGCCCCTGGTATGTCCGCCTGCACGACGACCCGGCGGGGCGCTGGCAGCCGTTCCTCGTCGACGACCCGGCCGACGCGATTCGCGGGGAGTTCGTCGGCTCGACGTACGTGGCCGTCCACCTCGAGGGCCACAGCCTGGGCAGGGTCGTGGAGATCGACCCGGCCACGCCGGGCCGCGACGCGTGGCGGGTCGTGCTCGACCAGTCCGATGTCGCCCTGCGAGGGATCCGTCACCTCGGCGGCCGCCGCGCCCTCGTGGTCGGCCTGCGCGACGGCGTCAGGGTTGGCCAGGTGCTCGATCTCGACACCGGGGCGATCGTGGAACTGGCCAGGCCCGGCCCCGGCGTGACCGGCTATCCCGTCCCGGAGCTCGCGCAGTACATGCCGCCCGTGGCCCCCGACGCACCGCGGCCGGCACACGTCAACATCGGGCATGCCGCCAGCGACCGGTCTCCGATCCAGTTCCGGGCGGATCTCCAGGACGGCAGCATCGAGGCCATCACCGAGCCGGCCATCCGCGTGGACGGGATCCGGCGTCGGCGGCTGCACGTCGAGGTGTCTGACGGCGAGCAGGTCACCGTCGATGTCGTCGAGCGCGAGGACCTGGCCCAGGACACCCCACTCCCGACGCTCGTGTTCGCCTACGGCGGGTTCGACTCGACAGGGGAGCGCGGGTTCGACCCGCTGGGCCTGGCACTCGTGCTCAGCGGTGGCCGGCTCGTCCTGCCGCACCTGCGCGGCGGCGGGGAACGCGGCTGGCCGTGGTGGCATGCCGGCCGCCGCGAACGCAAGCAGCGGACGTTCGACGACCTGTACGACGTGGTCGACGCCCTGGTCGGTCGCGGCATCATCGACGGCGACCGCGTTGCGGTTCACGGGCTGAGCAACGGCGGACTCCTCGCGGCGGTCGCCGCGACCCAGCGCCCGCAGCGCTGGGCCGCAGTCGGGGTTCTCGTCCCGGTCACCGACCTCCGGCGCATCACCCTCGACCCCTGGGGTGAGTTCCGTTGCGTCCCGGAGTACGGCGATCCCGACGACCCGCGGGACGCCGCATGGATGGCCGCCTACTCGCCGTACCACGCGGTCAGGCACGGCGTGGACTACCCGCCCACGATCGTCGTCACGGCCCGTCACGACCGGCGCACGCCTGACTGGCACGGCCGGATCTTCACGGCCGCCATGCTCGACGCGGGCGCCCCCGTCCGCCAGCTGTCGCTGGACGACGTGGGCCACTTCGCACCCATGGACGGTCCGGAGCTGTGGCGCTGGCTCGCGTTCTACCTGCATCACCTCGGCTTGGCCCCGACCGAGCCCGACGATGCGCAGATCCATCGTCAGTCCGCGCCTTCCTGACCCGGAGCACCCGATGGCCAGCAACGACCGCAGCGCAGCGATGCGCCGGTACCCGCCCTTGGGCGGGGTGATCCTGGCCGCGGTGATGGCAATGTTCGTGCTGCCGTCGGCCCTGAACGTCCCGCAGTCCAACCCCACGCAGACCCTCGAGTTCGCACCGATCCCGCCCGAGGACGACGACCCGCCGCCACCGCAGGAGGCCAACCTCGAGTCGCTCAGCCTGGGCAACTCCTCCACGGCCCCGTCGGCCGATGCGGAGGGTGGAGTCGGGCCCGGACTGCCCGCCCCACCGATCCCGGGGGGCGTGGGTGACCGCCCGGTGACGAAGCGGTGCGTGGGCAATCCACCCCGCCAGACCGAGGACAAACTGTCCCCGCCCTGCGTTGCGCACTTCGACGGGGACAATGGCGGCTCGACCTACCGCGGGGTCACGGGCGACGAGATCCGCATCCTCGTCTACCTCGACGGCACGACCACCGCCGGGCCGGAGACTGACGCCGCCGAGGCCGCCGAGGAGGGCTGCATCGACCTGGCGACGGCGCCGGACGCGTCCGAGACGATCACGCCGAAGTACCTGCGCGTCTTCCAGACGTACTTCAACGACCGGTACCAGACGTACGGGCGGTCCGCGCGGTTCATTGTCTGCTTCGGCGACTCGGCCGCGACGCCCGAGACGCGCCGCGCCGACGCGGTCGAAAACCTTGCTGACTGGGATCCCTTCGCCGTGGTCATGTCCCAGATCCGGTACGGGAGGATGACCGACTACGCCGACGTGATGCTCGGCGCCGGCGTGCTCGTTTTCGGCTCGGCTGCCGGTGCCCAGCCGGCCGACTACTTTCGTCGTTACCCCGGCCAGCTGTGGAGCTACCTGCCGTCGGTCGAGGAACAGGCGCGGCTGTACTCGTCGTACGTCTGCCAGAAGGTCGCCGGTCGGCCGGTCGTCGACTCGGGAAACGCGGGCGAGAACGGCGGCCCCCGGACGTTCGGCTGGCTCGCCACCACTGACGAATCCCAACCGAACCTGCTCCTGTTCCGCGACGTCGCCCGTGCCGGGATCGAGGGCTGCGGCGTTGCGTTTGCCCACGAGGCGACGTTTCCGAAGGCCGGCCGCGTCACGCAGCCGGACAACACCGGACCGGCCCAGACCAACATCAGCCAGTTCCAGCTCGCCCGCGTGACGACCATCCTGTGGCCCGGCGGCTTCGACACCGACCACGGCAAGGCGGCCACGCAGGTCGGCTATCTGCCCGAGCTCATCATCGCGGGCGACGGCATCTTCGACGGCACGACGGGCGGCCTGTACCAGGAGGACGAGTGGTTCGCGCACGCGTGGACCAGCACGCAGCAGGTTTACCTGGCCGAGGACGAGGAGTCGCCGTGCGAGCGGGCGATCGACGAGGCCTACCCAGCCGCGGGCACGCGCGACAAGGACCGGGTCTGCAGCTTCCCGTACTACCAGGACCTGCGGCAGCTCTTCACGGGGATCCAGGTCGCCGGCCCCGACCTCTCCCTGGCGACAATCGACCGCGGCTTCCACGCCATCCCGGGGACGCCGAGCGACGACCCACGCGTCGCCGCGTGCTTCTACAACCCCGGTGACTACACCTGCGTCAAGGACGCCACCTCCGAGTGGTGGGATCCGACACAGAACACGAACACGGGCTGCTGGCGCATGGTCGACCGTGGTCGCCGCCATGTCGCCGACGCCTGGGACGACGGCAACATCGATGCCCGTGTCTCCGAAGAAGACCCCTGCAACAACTACAGCGTCTCACCGCTGGTCTTCTGACCGGCGGCTCCATCAGGCCGCCACCGAACTCAGGCCGCGGTTCCCACGCCAAGGACAATGCCCCGTGACGACCACCGTTCGCCCTCTGTCTGCCGCGCTGCTCTTCGCGCAACCCGCCCGCGTGGCGCCTCGCCTTGCACCGGATGGTCAGCGGCTGTCCTGGCTCGCTCCGGTCGACGGTGCGCTGAACCTCTGGGTCGCCGACCGCTCCGGCGAGAATCCCCGCGTCATCACCGACGTCCCCGGTCGTGGGATGGCGGCTCCCAGCCCCGTCGCTCCGGGCTACGTGTGGCTCAAGGACTCGCGCACGATCGTGTACTTCCTCGACGGGGACGGTGACGAGCACTGGCGTCCGCACCTGGTCAACGTCGACACGGGCGTCACGCGGACCGTCACCCAGCGGACCGACGCGGTCTGGCAGTTCCTGCGCCACCATCGCGACGACACCGGGCGGGTCCTCCTGGCTGCCAACGATCGTGACCCCCATCTGTTTGACGCGCACGTGCTCGACGTCGCCAGTGCCACGACGACGCGGGTGTTCACCAACCCCGGGTTCACGTCGATCGCGGCGGACGGCGCCCTGGTCGTCCGGGCAGCGACGTCGATGAGCGACGACGGGACGATCCGCTTCCACGTCCGCGACGGCGAGGACGACGACTGGCGGGTCGCGCTTGAGATCGCTGACGGTGAACCTGCGAGCGAGCACCTGGTCCATGTGAGCGACGACGGTCAGCAGGCCTATGCCATGACGTCCGTGGACGCCGACACATCACGACCCGTCATGATCGACACCGCGAGCGGGGCCTGGAAGGAGCTCGCCCAGGCCTCTGCGTACGACGCCGCGGACCTGCGGTTGCACCCGGTCGACGGGTTGCCGCAGTGGGTCGAGCTGTTCGGCGCACGCCGCGACCGTTTCGTCCTCGACCCTGGCGTCGAGGACGGCCTGGCCTTGGCCGACGCGGTGACCGACGTCGGTGACGTTGACATCGTGTCCCGCTCCGACGACGACCTCACCTGGCTCGTCGCGGACATCCGATCCGACGCCACGACCATCTTCCACGTGGTCGACCGTTCGCAGGGTCGGAGCGCGCCGCTGTTTCGGTCCCGCGACGACCTCGACAACGTGGCCCTGGCCTCGATGGAGCCTTTCACCTACACGGCACGCGACGGCGTGGAGATCGAGGGCTACCTGACGTTTCCGGCCGATGGCCGCCGCACGAGTCTGTCGGGCGTGTTGAGCGTGCACGGCGGTCCGGTCTACCGCGATTACTGGGGCTTTGACCCGCTGTCCCAGATGTTGGCATCCCGCGGCCACCTCACGGTCAAGGTCAACTACCGCGGCTCGTACGGCTACGGCAAGACGTTCACCGCCCTGGGCAACCGCCAGTGGGCGGCCGCCATGCACACCGACTTGCTCGACGCGGTCGACCACCTCGCTCGGCTCGGCGTCCTCGATCCGGACCGGGTCGCGATAACGGGCGGCTCGTACGGCGGCTACGCGACCATGGTGGCCGCAACGTTCACGCCGACGGTGTTCCGTGCCGCGGCGGCGGTGGTGGCCCCGGTCAACCTCGAGACCCTCATTCGCAGCTTTCCGGCCTACTGGGGCCCGACCGTGGCCACTTGGCATCGGCGCATCGGTGACCCGGACACCGAGGCAGATGTGCTGTGGTCGCGCTCGCCGCTGTCGCGGGCGGCGGACGTCGTCCGACCGCTGATGATCGTGCAGACCACCAACGACCCCAGGGTCACGGTAGGAGAGGCGGAGCAGATGGTTGCCGCGCTGAAGGCCAACGGCGTCGAGCATGAGTACCTGCTCATCGACGGCGAGGGTCACGGGTTCACCAAGGAGTCCAACCGGATCGAGGTGTATGACCGCCTGGTGGCGTTCCTGGACCAGCACCGGGTGGCGTGAGCCGACGGGTCGGCGCCGTCAGGCGCCGACCCAGATCGCCTCATGACCAGGGCCAAGGTCGGTCAGCGTGCCCGTCCCGACGTCGTAGACGGCCACGCGCCCCAGCCGATCGATCGGGTTCTCCACCGGATCCCAGGTCACCAGCACGTGGAGCCCGTCGGCGGAGAACTCACCGTCGGCGTTGCGGCCCTGCGCGAGTTCCACAGCCTCCGCGCCGGTCGCGTCGAGCAGGACGACGCGAAGCGCCAGCGCGGTGAGCGACGTCCCCACGCGCGCGAGCGCATGCGCGCCGGTGGGGGACGGGCGAAGCAGGGTCGGGTCGACGCCCTGGTCGGGCTCCGGCGCGTAGGTCTGCGTCGCCGTCCCGGCGACCAGATCGAGCGCGACGACCGGCTGGATGCCGTCGGCTGACGCGAACCAGACCACCGACCCCCCGATGGTCGCCGGTGCTGGGTTGGCGCCGGCAGGCAACGAGACCGTCCGGGTGTCCCCACTGGCCAGGTCGACGAGATCGTTGCGGAAGCCACCCCCTGCGCCGTCGAAGACCAGCACCCGGGAGCCGGCCGCATCGACCGCCACCGGCAGGACGAACGGCCCATCACCGGTGTGCAACTCTCGGGCTCCGTCGCGTCCCACGACGTACATGGTGCGGTTCTGCACCAAGACCAGGCCGGACGTGCTGGGCAGCGACGCATCGATGGCGCCGACCCTGACACGGGCCGCGGCCGTGCCGACGAGCGGTTCGGCGTGCAGGATCCCCTGCTCGCCCGGCGAGGTGCGCACGTATTCGAGCCCGCGGCCGTCCCCGAGCCAGCGGACGAACGTGAACTCATCCTGGGGCCCGCTGAGCCGTCGGGTCGTACCGACCGCGCTCACGATCCGGGCGCCGTCGGGCAGCGTGAGCAACCCCGCGTCCCCGACCGGCGCGATGCGCAACGCCGGGGGCGCCGCGTCCGACTGGGCGGCAGCGTCCGCGTCCGGCACGTCGTTCACGATCGTGAAGATGCCACTGGTCACATTGACGATCGCGATGCTGCGCGCCTCCTCGTCGATGAGGACAGAGAGCGTGCCCGGGTGGATGGTCGGCGTTCCGAGGAGGCGGATCGCCTCCCAGTCGCCCGGTGGGAGGTCGACATCCGTCAGTGTCCCGGCCAGGACGTCGAGCACTGCCACGGACGTCGACGTCGCCTCGACGGTGCGGCGAAGGACCAGGACGTGCTGCGTGCTGGCCGTCTGGCGCAGGCGCACCAGGGCGGGGTCGATCGCGATCTCGTGCAGCGGCGACCCGCTGGGCGCGGCAACGACGATGGTGTCGGTCGGCTGCTCGGGGTCGCTGCCGCGGGCGAACACGGCGGCACGGGTCGTCGGTGCTGGGGCGACAAACGTCGGCTCGCCTGTGGCCGCTCGTACCTCGTCCTCGAAGCTCGTGTCCGAACACGCAGCGGTGAGAAGGGCCAGCAGCACGAGGCCGACGGCGGTCGCGCGACCCTGGTGTCGGCGTCTGCGCGCAGGGGCATGACGTCGCGCGTGGGCGTCGCCGTCCATCAGGTCGCCGTCCATGAGGTCCCTCCCGGCCGGTCGAGGCCATGACGGCGGCAGGCGGCGAGCAGGCCAGCCATGGGGATCGCCCTGACCGGGGTGCCGTCTGCCTCGACAGCATCCGCGGCCATGGTCAGCGAGTTGACAACCGCCTCGTCGACCGCCTCGAGGGCACCCAGGAACAGCTGGTTCAGCGCGGTGTCGTCGACCCGGGCCGGGTCGACAGCACGCACCGTGGAGAACGAGATCGCGTAATCGCCACTGCGGTCGGAGTACCACGCGCCAGTGCGGGCGAGGGCGTAGACGGCCCGCCGGGCAAGGCGCCCGAGCTGGCGCGAGTCCAGTGGCGCGTCGGTCCCAACGACCACCATGATCGACCCCGGCAGCTCGCCTGGGAGGTCGCCGTCGAGGTGGCGTCCGACGGGGACGCCCTCGATCGTGAGCGTCCCGCCATGGTTGCTCTGTACCAGGACCCCGATCGTGAACCCGTCGCCCCCCACGGCAACAAGTCGCGACGCGGTTCCGATGCCGCCCTTGAAGCCGAGCGCCCGGGTCCCGGTCCCCGCGCCGACACCGCCTTCCGCGACCAGGCCGGGCGCTGCACTCTCCAGGGCCGAGCGGACGTGGTGGGCTTCGACACGGGCAGCCGGCGGGGCACCCCAGCCCCCATCATTGGTCTCGCCAACCAGCGGATTCACGGACAGGGCGCCCGGATTGGCGGCGATCGTCCAGTGCAGCAGCGCGTCGGCGACGCGGAAGGTCGACAGGGTTCCGGTCAGCAGGATCGGGGTCTCGATCTCGCCCCGTTCGAGAACCTGCGTCGTGCCGACGACCTTGCCGTGCCCGTTGCCGCTGAAGAAGCTGCCGCGGATGGGTGAGGCGTACAGGTCCGATGCGGGGACGATTGCGGTGACACCACTGCGGACGCCGTCGGCAAGGACGCTCTCGTGCCCGACGCGGACGCCGGGGACGTCGGTGATGGCATTGACGGGTCCGGCTGTCAGCGTCCCCATCCGAATGCCGAGGTCACGCAGTCGTCCTCGAGGCGCGGGGTCGTTGGGTGATGGCACGGGTGCTCCAGAGGTTGCGCGCGCAGTCCACCATCGCACTGCCGGCGCATGATTGTCCCCGTGGCCCAGCGGCGGTGGTGCCTTTCGTGAGACCGGACCAACGACGCCGTCGTGGCGCGCGGCAGCATGGCCCCTCAACGACCGTACGAGGACGACGACACATGGCATCTGCGCTGGGCGATCGCCCCATCTACCTCGCCGGCGTGGCCGAGACGAAACTCGGCGAGGTCCATGACGAGACCGAGTACTCGATGTTCGCCAAGGCGGCCATCGAGGCCCTGGACGAGGCCGGCTTGACACTGGACGACGTCGACGGCCTGTTCCTGAACTACATGGGCGAGGAGGGCACCGTGCAGGTCGGCGAGTACCTCGGCCTGCACAACGTGCGCTACCTCGACTCGACCGACTCCGGTGGATCCGCCTTCGAGCTCTTCGTCCACCACGCGATGCTGGCCGTCGCCGAAGGGCGCTGCGACGTGGCACTGATCGGGTACGCCTCGCGCCAGCGCACGCGGCGCCAGCGCACCCTGGGGGACTGGACCGCCCGGGACACGTACAGCCTCGGTGCGCAGTTCCAGGCGCCGTACGGCCTGCCGATGCCGATCGGCCACTACGCCATGATGGCCGCCCGCCACATGCACCAGTACGGCACCACCAGCGAACAGCTCGCCGAGATCGCGGTCGCCGCGAACCAGTGGGCCCAGCGCAACCCCAAGGCCTGGCGCTACGGCAAGCCCCTCACCGTCGACGACATCGTCACGTCCACGATGATGTCGGACCCGTTGCACAAGCTCGACTGTTGCCTCGTGACCGACGGTGGCGCGGCCATCGTCGTGACCAATGCCGACCGTGCCAAGGATGCTCGCAAGAAGGCGATCCGCGTTCTGGGCGCGGGCGAGAGCCAGACGCACTGGCACATCTCCCAGATGCCGGACCTGACCGTCACCGCCGGCCAGATCGCGGGCCGGGAGGCGTTCGGCATGGCGGGGATCACCGCTGCGGACGTCGATGTGTTCGAGCCGTACGACTCCTTCACGATCACCGTGCTCAAGGCGCTCGAGGACCTTGGCTTCTGTGGCCAGGGAGAGGGGGGCGAGTTCGTCCAGAAGGGCCGACTCGGTCCCGGGGGCGAGCTTCCGTCCATGACCTCCGGCGGTGGCCTGTCCTACAACCACCCCGGCGCGCTCGGCGCCCTGCTCCTTGTCGAGGCCGTTCGACAGCTGCGTGGCGAGGCGGGCGAACGGCAGGTCGAGGGTGCCGAGATTGGTGTTGCCCACGGCGTCGGCGGGTTCATGTCGACCGCCGGGACCGTCGTGCTTGCCCGCGAGTGATCCGCGACGCGCACTGCCCATCTGCAGACTGGAGAACCCCATGAGCACCGACGCCGACACGTTCGACTACGGCGACACGCTGAGCCGTCCGTTCTGGGAGGCCGCCGCCCGCAAGGAACTGGTCATGCAGCAGTGCGCCACCTGTGGCAATGTCCAGTTCTACCCGCGGCCGATGTGCCTGGAGTGCCGCGGCACCGACCTGGGCTGGACGGCCGTCAGCGGTGACGCCACCGTCTACTCCATGACGACCGTCCACGTCCAGATCGACCCGGACCTCGTCCCTCCGTACGTCGTGGCGCTGGTCGACCTCGACGAGGGACCGCGGCTGCTCACCAACATCGACGGTGACGTCGAGATCGGCGTCCGCGTCCGCGTCGCGTGGCGTGACCGCGACGACGCGCCGCCGCTGCCGGTGTTCGAGCCCGCCTGATCGTGGCGTCCGGCGACGCCGGTTCGGCGTGCCACGAGATCTCGTCACACTCCGGACGACCTGTCACGTGCCGAAGGCTGGCTCGCGGTGGAAGATCGACGACACCATGGGCAGGAAGCGCTCCAGCGGGTAGGTCTCGTAATCCGGGTCGAACGCCGTCTGGTCCCACTTCTCGCAGAACTCGACGCAGTCGTCGTACCAGGGTTCGTCCTTGAATGCGTCGCGGACGTTGCGGTCCATCCCGTAGTGGTGGGCGTAGTAGTACATCTGGAAGGCGCCGTGATGGCGAACGATCGCGTAGTTGCGGTCGCTGACGTAGGGCCGCAGGATGTCGGCTGAAACTGCCGAATGGTTGGCGGGGGAGATCACATCCCCGATGTCGTGGAGGAGCGCACACACGATGAGCTCCTCGCTGGCCCCGTCGTTCATCGCCCGGGTCCCCGTCTGCAGCGAGTGCTCGTACCGCGTGATCTGGTAGGGCGACTCCTGGTCGAGCGCGCGCAGGAACCCCAGTGCCATGGCCATGACGTCGTCCGCGGTCGGTGCGTTGGTGGCCAGGAGCTTGTAGTCCTGTGTCGTCCCGTCGATCATGTGACGGAACCCGACCTTCTGCGTGGCGGTGGTCATCGTTGTGCTCCTCGGCTCCGTTGACCCGGCGGTCGCGGCCCTGCGAGTTTGGCATGCGACCCGTACAGGGTGCGCCTCGAGTGCGGCTGATGTGTTGTGACTCGCCACCACGTCTGGTCCCGAACTTCGTCAGCGTGGCAAGACACCGGGCGACGGGAAGCGGTTGCCTTGGGACTCCGATGTTCACTGGCCCCGAAGGTCGCATCATGGTCATGCGGAGCGAAGTCGAGCGTGCACTGTCGGACGTCGACGACCTCGTCGTCGACCTCATGAACCGGCACGCGTCGCCGGGGCTGTCCCTGGCCGTCGTCCACGATGGCGAGGTCGTCCACCTGAAGGGCTACGGGCTCGCCGACGTCACCACGGGCCGGGCCGTCACACCGGACACGGTGTTCCGGATCGGCTCGACGTCCAAGACCATGACGGCGATAGCCCTGATGCAGTTGTGGGAGGCCGGCCGCTTCGACCTTGATGACCCGGTCGCCGCGCATCTCACGAGCTACCAGCTGCACCAGCCCCGAGGCACTCGCCCTGTCACGATCCGCGACATGCTGACCCACACGTCGGGATCCGGGGAGGGGCGCAACCATGGCGACCTGGTCCGGCCCGGTCACGGGCTCGGTATCCCGGAGGGGCAGGTGATCCCACCGCTGCGGGACTGGTACCCCAAGGGGTTGCGCACGGAGGTCGAGCCTGGCCACAAGTGGGCCTATGCCAACCATGCGGTCGCCACGCTTGGCCAGGTCGTCGAGGATGTGTCCGGTGTCCCGTTCGCAAGTTACGTGCGCGACAACATCTTCACGCCGCTGGGCATGGACCACTCCGACTTCGAGCGCAACGATCGCGTCCGGGACCAGCTCGCCGTCGGCTACGGGACCAAGCGTGGCCGCTTCGGACCAGTGCCGTACCAGCACATCGTGCCGGAGGCGGCCGGATCCGTGTACAGCAGCGCCCGCGACATGACCCGGTACATGACCGCGCTCATGCACGGCGGCAGCAACGATGCCGGGACCGTCCTGAAGCCCGAGTCGCTGGAGCGCATGTACCTGCCGTTGTGGCAGATTGACCCGCGCCTGTTCAGCATGGGTGTCCTGTTCATGCTTGACAGCCTGAACGGCCACCGCGTCGTGCACCACGGCGGCGGCTGGAAGGGCTTCGTCACCATGATGCGTGTTGCGCCAGACGACAAGGTCGGTGTGTTTGCGGTCACGAACTCCAACGCCGGGTCGTCGTGGCACATCGCAGACGTCCTGCTGCGCCGCATCCTCGATGTGCCCCAGGTCGGCGAAGACCTGCCCCGGCCGGGCATCCTCGAACGCCCCGACCGGTGGGGCGACCTCGTCGGCGTTTACAAGCCGCCGCCGGGGCCGCTGACGAACGCCCGGATCTTCGCGGCGTACGGCAACCAGATCGAGATCCTGGCCCACGACGGCAAGCTGCACGCCCAGGCGTTGCGCGGGACCCTCAAGTCACCGGTGCGCCTGTACCCGACCGATCCAACCGACCCTCTGCTGTTCACCGCGAAGGTCTGGCACGGGCCCCGGCCGGTCGAGGCGAAGTTTCTCTTCGAGGTCGACGAGAACGGCCGGGCCGTCGCGTTGCGCGGCGAGGACGACCTGCCGTTCCAGCTTTACCGCGCGCCGGATTGGCGCAACATGCGCAACGTCGGCAAGGTGGTCGCAGGCGCGACCGTCGCGACCGTCGGGGCCGCTGGGCTTCGCCGCCTGCGCCCTCGACGCTGAACCGAAAGGGCACCGGATGACGGCTGGTCGAGGTGAGACACTGAGCGGGGCCGCGGCACCCACCCGCCTGCGGTGTGAGAACAACGTCGATCCCCTCGGGATCGACGCGCTCCAACCGCGGCTGTCGTGGCAGCTCTCCGACGGGCGTCGGGGAGTGCGCCAGACCGCCTACGAGCTCCAGGTCGCGTCGTCGGGCGACGGGCTCGCGCGAGGCGAAGCCGACCGTTGGTCGACGGGGCGCGTGGAGGCTGCAGACAGCCTGGTCGTGTACGACGGTGCGCCGCTGGGGTCGCGCGACGGCTGCTGGTGGCGCGTGCGCACCTGGGACGCCGACGGAGCCGCCACACCCTGGAGCGATGCAGCCCATTTCGAAGTCGGCCTTGTTCGCCCCTTCAACTTCCCGGCATACTCGGACTGGCGCGCCACGCTCATCCGGTCCGCGGTGGTCGGCACCCGGACCGACGGCGTCCCCGCGCCGTTCATGCGCCGCCAGTTCACCGTGCCTGGCGACGTCGTCAGCGCCCGCCTGTACATCACGGCGCAAGGGCTGTACGAGGCCTGGATCAACGGTCGCCGGGTTGGTCACGACCGTCACCGTCCCGGCTGGACGGACTACCGCATCCGGCTGCCGTACCAGACCCACGACGTGACCGACCTGGTCGCCAACGGCGACAATGCCATCGGCGCCATTCTCGGTGACGGCTGGTTCTGCGGCCACGTCGCCATCGCCGGTGGCCGCCAGGGCTACGGCGACCGGCCCGGCCTGTTCGCCCAACTGGAGATCGAGGTGGCCGGCGAGGATGAGCGTCTGGTCATCGCGACCGATGCGGACTGGCTGACGACCACCGGGCCGATCCTGAGTTCCGACAACTACCTCGGTGAGCACCACGACGCACGGCTGGAACTGCCCGGTTGGTCCGAGGCCGGCATGGACACGACGGCCTGGGAGCCGGTCCAGCTGGGTGCGCCGATCCTCGCCGGCCTCGTCGCGACGGTCGCCCCGCCGGTGCGGGCCGTCGCCGAGCTGCGCCCGGTTGCCCAGTGGGAGTCCGCGCCCGGTGTGCACGTCTTCGACCTGGGTCAGAACATGGTGGGTCACGTGCGCCTGCGCGTCGCCGGCGCACCGGCAGGCACGACGATCCAACTCCGTCATGCCGAGGTGCTCGACGCCGATGGCCGCACGATCTGGACTGCCAACCTGCACCGGGCGATCGCGACGGATTCGTACACGTGCCGTGGCGATGCCGTCGAGACGTGGGAGCCCCGGTTCACCTTCCACGGGTTCCGTTACGTCGAGGTGACTGGTCATCCGGGCACGCCGTCGCTGGATGACGTGACGGGCGTCGTCGTGCACTCCGCTATGACGCCGACCGGCGAGTTCGAGTGCTCCAACGCGCTGATCTCGCGGCTGTACCAGAACATCGTCTGGTCCTGGCGGGGCAACTCGGTCGACCTGCCCACGGACTGCCCACAGCGGTACGAGCGGCTGGGCTGGACCGGCGACATCGCGATGTTCGCCAGGACTGCGGTGTTCCTGGAGGATGCCCAGGAGTTCCTGCGCAAGTGGATCCACGACCTCATCGACAGCCAGATCGTCGGGGGAGTCGAGGACGGGCAGTTCCCGACGGTTGCCCCACGCAGCTCGCGATGGGGTGGCGGCCCGGCATGGGCCGACGCGGCGGTGTTCGTCCCTTGGGCGCTGTACACCGCGTACGGCGACACGACGACGCTCACGGAGATCTACCCGGCGCTGCAGCGCTGGATGGGCTATCTCGCCCGCGAGGAGGCGGGTCGTGCGCCCGGGTCGTGGATCGGGTTCGGGGACTGGGTGTCCCTCGACACGGATCCGGACAACCCGCTCGGGCCCGACGATCGCTGGGGCGGGACGTCGCTTGCTTTCCTGCGCGACGCGTTCCGCGCGCACGCGACCGACCTCGTCGGCCGGATCGCCGACGTGATCGGCCGCCGTCACGACGCTGCCGAATGGTTCGAGGTCGCCGACCGCCGCCGGCGGGCGTTCGTCACCGCCCATGTCGTCGACGGCCGCCTGGCCGAGCCGACGCAGACGGGGTGCACGCTGGCGCTGACCTTCGACCTGCTCCCCGACGCCGCGTCACGGCAGGCCGTCGGGGAGGACCTGGCCAAGGACGTCGAGTCGCGCGGCCACCTCGTCACCGGGTTCGTCGGGACGCCCTGGCTGCTGCACGCGCTCGAGCGAGCTGGGCGTCTGGACCTGGCCTACCAGCTGATCGAACGTGAGGAGCTCCCAGGCTGGCTGTACCCCGTCACCCAAGGGGCCACGACCATGTGGGAGCGGTGGGACGCATGGACGCCGGAACGGGGGTTCCACCCGTCGGGCATGAACTCGTTCAACCACTACGCCTACGGCGCGGTCGGCCATTGGTTGCATCGCACGATCGGCGGCCTGGACATCGATGACGAGCGGCCCGGAAGCGGTCGACTGCGGATCGCACCGCGTCCTGGCGGCTCGATCCGATCCGGGCGCGCCGCCCTGCAGACGACCTCCGGTGCTGCGTCGTGCGCATGGGAGCTGGCAGACGGGCGGATGCAGCTCGCGTTCACCATCCCACCCAATCGAAGCGCGACGGTGCTGCTCCCCGCACGATCGACTCACGCCGTCGTGGGGTCGTTGGCCGACGTCGACGGCGTCAGCGATCTCCGATCAGTCGACGGGTTCGTCGCCTTCGAAGCGGCCGCCGGCAGCTACGAGCTGACGATCGCTGACCCTGTCGTCGCCTGAGCGGGTGGATGGCGGTCAGTTGAGCCGCTCGACGATCATCGCGATGCCCTGACCGCCGCCGCAGCACATCGTCTCCAGGCCAATCTCGCGGTCCAGCGTGTGCAGGTCGTTCAGCAGCGTCGTCATGATGCGCGCGCCGGTCTGCCCGAAGGGGTGACCAAGCGCAATCGCGCCGCCGTGCGGGTTCAGCCGGTCGCTGAACGGGTCGAGGCCGACCTCGCGGGTCACGGCCAGAACCTGGGAGGCAAATGCCTCGTTCAGCTCCATCACGTCGATGTCGTCGATCTTCATGTTGGCCTGGTCGAGCACCTTCTTGATCGCCTCGATCGGGCCGACGCCCATGATCTCCGGCATCAGCCCAGTCACCCCGGAGGTGATGATCCGGGCCAGCGGGGTCAGGCCCTCGGCCCTCGCGCGGTCCTCGTCCATCACGACCACGGCCGCGGCTCCGTCGTTGAGGGGGCAGGCGTTGCCGGCTGTGACGCTGCCGCCTTCGCGGAACACCGGCTCGAGCGACGCGAGCTTCTCCAGCGTCGAGCTGGCCCGCGGGCCGTCGTCCTTGGTCACGACCGTGCCGTCTGCCTTGGTGACCTGCACGATCTCGCGGTCGAAGACGCCGGCGGACTGGGCGGCGACGGCGCGCTCCTGGGACTGCTGGGCGAACCGATCCATGTCCTCGCGGGAGACGCCGAACTGTTCGGCGACGTTCTCAGCGGTCTCTCCCATCGTGATGTAGATGTTGGGCAGCCCGTGGCCGTCCTCGCGCCAGGCGGGGTGGACCTCGTCGCTGCCATCACCACCGCCGCGTACCCACGACACGGCGTCGATGCCGCCGACCAGGATGGCGCTGGCCTCGCCGACGCGGATCGCGTGGTCGGCGATCCGGATCGCCTGGAGCGAGGAGCCGCACTGGCGGTTGACGACCTGCGCGGGGACGGTCATCGGGATGTCGCCGAGCACTTGGGCGCCGCGGCTCACGTTCAGGATGTTGGACGCTCCGCCGTGGATCGTCGACCCGACGACGAAGTCGTCGTAACCGTCGCGCGGGATCCCGGTCTTCTCCGCGACGGCGTCCACGACCAGCCCCAGGAGGTCGTCGGGTCGGACGTCGCTGAGGGAGCCCTTGAACGCGCGCCCGATCGGAGTGCGGGCGGTGGCAACGATCACGCTGGACATGCGGAAACCCCTGTCGACCTTTGCGGTCGGTCTCGTGTCATCGCGTGATCATTGCGTGCGTCATCCCGTGTGTCGCAGTCGCGTCGTACAACGTGGGCTGACGGGCGTGGTCGCGTCGCACAGACTCGCCCGGCGCTGCCACCTGCGGGTCGTGACGACGGGGCAGACAGCCGCACCTGGACCTTCGGTGGACCGATCAACGCATGGCAGGCGGCTCAGCGCAGCGGCAGGCGACCACCACCGTCGAGGCGGATGACCTGGCCGTTGATGTAGTGGGTGTCGATGAACCACTCACAGGTCCTGGCGAACTCGCTTGGCCAGCCGAACCGCTTCGGGAATGGCGTCTGCTCCAGGATGCGGTCACCGACCGCGTAGCCGCTGCCGGTCTCGTAGACCTCGCCCTCCGCCGCCATGCCGTTTGGAGCGATGCAGTTGACCCGGATGCCGAGGACGCCGACGTCGCGCGCGGCCGGGATCGTGAGGCCGGCGACGCCGGCCTTGGCGGTGCCGTACGCGGTCTGGCCCGCCGAGCCCTCCAGCCCGGCAAGGCTGGCCACGTTGACCACCAGTCCGCGCTGTCCGTCGCTGTCGAGGGGGTCCTGACTCGCCATGACCTTGGCGGCCTGGCACAGCACGTTGTAGGTGCCGACGATGTTGACGTCGATGATCTCCTGGAACTTGTCCAGCGGGTAGACCTCGCCGTCACGCGACAGCAGCCGGTCCATCTTCCACCACCAGCCCGCGCAGGAGATGACGACGCGCAATGGACCCTGCGCGGCTGCCTGGGTGCAGGCGTCGGCGACCTCCTGCGGGTCGCGGACGTCGGCAGTGGACAGGGACAGCTGCGCGCCGAGGGGCCCCAGTCGTTCGACCAGCTCGTCGAAGCGATCCTTGGCCTTGTCGAGCACGACGACGTGGGCGCCACGTTCGGCGAGCATCTTCACGCAGGCGCTGCCGAGCAGGCCGGCCCCGCCGGTCACGATGGTGGAAGCGTTGGCGAGGTCCATGTGATCACCGATTGTGTGGAGAGCGGGCCGCGCCCGCAGTGAATGCGGCCGACGCTAGGACCCACCCAAGGGGCACCGCTCGTTCCTGCGCACAAGCAGGGGCCGCCGCAGTTGTGCCACCCGCCGTTCCGTTGCGCGCCGTCACGATCGCAGCCTGCGTCGACGAGGATCGATGCCCGCCGCCCGGGCGTGTCCGTTCAGCGCGGCTCGACGTGGACGAGTCGCAGGGGTGGCTCGCCGCGCAGGACACGATCGATGTTGTCCAGCGCCCCCTGGGTGATCGCGGACAGCGCATGTTGGGTCACACCGGCGAGGTGGGGAGTCAGGGTCACGTTGTCGAGGTCGCGGTAGCGGTGGTCCTCAGGGAGTGGCTCCTCGTCGAAGACGTCCAACGCCGCCCCGTGGATGCGCTTGTCACGAAGGGCCTCGACCAGCGCGTCCTCGTCCACGACCGGACCGCGGGCAGCGTTGACCAGGACCGCGCTCGGCTTCATCTTCGCGATCAGCTCGCGTGACACGAGGCCGCGGGTCCGGTCGGTCAGCGCCACCATCACGATCACGACGTCGCTCGTCGCCATCAGCTCTTCGAGTTCGAGCCAGCTGACGCCGAGTTCGGCCTCCACCTCGGCCGGGCGCCGCCGCCGCGACCAGTAGACGACCTCCGCCCGGCAAGCGACGAACCGCGCGGCGCAGGCCCGTCCGATCGACCCGAGCCCGATGATCCCGACGCGGCTGGTGGCCAGGTCGTAGCGTGTGACGTACTCCCTCGTCCAGCCACCTCCGGCCAGGAGGCGGTCCGACGCCGTCAGCAGCCGCTGTGCCGAGATGGCGCCCCACAGGCACCATTCGGCCACCGCGTCGGCGTTCAGGCCGGATCCCGAGGCGACGGGGATCCCTGCCGCCGCACAGGCGGCGGCATCGATCGAGTCGTACCCAGCCCCGATCGACTGGACGAGGCGGCAGGTGGGGGCGAGCGCGTCGACGACAGCGCCCGCGACCTGGTGGTGGCCGGTCCAGTCGCTGATGACGGCGTCGGAGCCCTTGCACCCGGCGGCCGGATCCTCGTCGCGGCCGACGACGGAGACGTCGTGCCCGGGGAAGCGTTCCGCCGCGGATCGCTGGTCCATCGGGGAGAGGATCACAAGTCGGGCCATGCGGTTTCCTCCGGTGTCAGGACGTCCGGCAGTCTGGTCTGCCGTAGGTGCCCGACTCGACCACCAGGTCGAAGGTCGGCTCGTCCGGATTGATGCTGTCGTACATCTCGAGGTGGATCACCCCGTCGGCCGAGCAGACGGCCTGGACGTGGCCGATCCCGGCCACGTCGGACCGGGACTCGTTCGTGCCCACGACGACGACGTTGTCGCTCGTCGTGAACCGGAACGCGTCGAAGCTGGTATCGGGCGCGGGGGCGTCCCCATTGCACCGGTCCACGACTGCGAACGTCACGTCGTAGGTGACGCCGACGCGCCACGACGGGGGTTCCCGCCGGTCGCCCTGCCCGTCGGTGCCGACCCAGTCGGTCGGCAGGGACGGCCCGAACCGGTGGCGCCACCGCAGCCTCACGACACCGGCCACCGCTTCGTTGGGCGGGACGGCGAACTGCGCCGACGCCGGCTCCAGAACCTCGACGACGTCACCGCAGGCCGGTTCGATCGAGACACCGTAGAACGCCGGCGGTACCGACACGGACACCTGACCGTTGGCATCGGCCGTGGCGGTGAACACCTCGCCGGACTCGGACGTGAAGGTCACCGCAACACCCGGGACGCCGTAGTCGGCGGACGCCCCAATGATCGTCAGGTCGATGCGCCCGTCCACGTAGTCGGTCGTATCGCCCGTCCCCGTGTCGGTCGCGGTCGGCTCCACCAATCCGGCGGGTGCTGCGGGCGACGCCTCAGCGTCCGTCGTGGCGGCAGGCGACGTCGGCGATGCGCTCGGCGTGGCGAGGTCGCTCGAGCCGGCGTCAGTGGCCGACGTCGAAGTCGAGCCGCCGCAGGCCGTGGCCAGCACGGCGACGATGGTGACGATGGTGTCGCGTGGGGGCATCGGCACGTGTCAGCCTGCGGGTCCAGAGCTCAGCATCGAGATGCCTCACCGCGATCGAGTCGGCCCACAGACCAGCACGTGGCCGACTGGCCAGCACGGTAGCTGACGGTCGCTCCCCGACGGTCGGTGCAGCCGGGCAGCGGACGTGCCCGTCGTTTGTCGCCATCGACAACGCCGGCCGCGTCCATGGCGAGTTCGCTTCGAGCGGACTGGGAGACCACCATCGGCCCGTCGTCAGCGCTGAACAGGCGGCACGCGTCGGGGACTACCGGCGCCTCGGGGTCGAGGAGGGCGCGACGGTCCTGGCCGGCGGCAGCCGCGTCAGCGAGGCGCGTCATCTCGCCGCGCAGCAGCACGAGTTGGTCGGCGAATGTGTCGTCCTCCAGGTGGGCGATCCCCTCTGACTGCTGTGCGAGCTCCAACAGGCGGAGGTTGGCCCGGTGGCCCACGCGCGCGCGGACGGGCACTTCCGCGACCGCCGCCAGTCGCGCGGCGACCGGAGCGGCCAGCGACACCGTGACGAACGCGGCGAGCAGCCGTCCGATTGGCCCCTCGAACGAGCCTGCGGCCACCGCCTGCGGGACGGCCGACACGACCAGGCCGATGGCGATCGTGTTCAGCAGCCCGAGAGTGGCCGAGACGCCGACGGTGGCGAACAGCCAGACCGCCGGGCCGGGACCCGACGCCCACAGAGCCCGCACGGCGGCCCGCGACTCGGCGGACGGCCACTGCCGCCGGAGTGCGACGAATGTGCTCATGCCAGTGCCCCTTCCGGTTCGCGGCCATGGGCCGCGCAGGTACGGCGAGCGGTGCAGCAGCTCGCGGAACGGACCCGTCGCGGTGACGCGACCGTCCTCGACCAGGATCACCTGGTCGGCGCGCTCCAGAGCGGCGCGCCGGTTGGACACCAACAGGAACGTGGTTGCGCCGTCCTGGGCGCCGAGGCGATCCCACATCTGGCGCTCCGTCCGCGTGTCCAGCGCCGACGACAGGTCGTCGATCACCAGCAGCTCCGGGCGGCGCAGGAAGGCACGGGCCGCCGCCGCGCGCTGGATCTGTCCACCCGACAGCCGCGTCCCGCGGGGCCCGAGGACGGTGGCCAGGCCCTCCGGCATCCGTTCCAGATCACGCTCGAACGCGGCCGTGTAGATCGCGCCGCGGACGACATCGTGGTCGGCGTCGGAGCCCAGCCGGATGTTGTCCTCCAGCGGTTCGCTGAACAGGCGCGGCACCTGCGGCAGGTAGGCGCAGCGGTCCGGCACGAAGAACGCGGCCCGGTCCGACACGACCTCGCCGTTCCACACCACGTCGCCATTGACGCCGCGGGCCAGGCCGATGATGGCCCGCAGCAGCGTCGTCTTGCCGGCTCCGACGGGCCCCGTGACGACCGTGAAGGAGCCACGCTCGACGCTGAACGCCGCGTGCTGCAGACCGCGACCGCTCGCGTGTTCGCAGCGCAGGTCCCGGACCTCCAGGAGCTCCAGGACCGGGGCGGCGACCGTGCTCACGTCGGGCAGTTCGACCTCGTCACCCGTATTCAGGTGGTCGGGCTGATGCGTGTAGATCGCGCCGACCTCGCCTGGCGGCACCAGTTGCGCCATCCGCTGCACCGACACGCCCGTCTGCTTCACACGGAAGCTCAACCGTCCGACGAACCTGGGCAGTTGACCCAGGTGCTGCAGGTAGGTGACGAACAGCGCCAGGTCGCCGACGGACAGGTCCCCGGGCCCGGCACGCACGGCCACGATCAGCAGCATGAGGCCGATCGCGAGGTTGACCGTCGACCCGTTGAAGGTCTCCAGCACGTCGGTCAGGAGCCGGTCCTTGAGTGCCGCCTGCCGCCTCTGGTCGCCCAGTTCGTCGAATCTGGCGAGCATGCGGTCCTCGGCGCGCGCCACCTTCACGGCCAGCACGCCGCCGTACAGCTCCCCGATGAACGCCTGCAGCCGGGTCGCGGCCTCGCGGTCGGCTTCACGGTTGGCGATGATCCGCGGCGTCAGGAGCCGCGTCGCCAGCAGGACACCCACCAGGGGCAGGACGACCACGGCCGTCGCCGCTGGGCTGATACGGAACATGATGGCGATCGCCACGGTCGCGAACACGGAGTGGTTGACGACGTCGATGCAGTTGTCGATGAACCAGAACATCTCCATGGGGTCGTCGTGCAGCCGGCCCACGCCGTCCCCCGGCGATCCGGGCAGCTCACCGCGATGCATCGCGCTGCGTAGCAGCCACGACAGGGCGTTGCGGTGCTGCAACGTCACCATTGACACGAACAACCGGTTGAACGTGATCTCCGCAGCGAACAGGACGACCGACCACGACACCGACAGCGCCACGAAGACCGCCAGCGCCGACGCCATGTTGATGCCGACCGGTTCGCTCAGCCGGTCGAACATGGCCCGTAGGACCAACCCGATTGGGATCTGCAGCATGGCGAGCAGCAGCCAGAACAACGACGGCCTCAGCAGGGCCCCAGGGTCGCTCGTGGCAAGGCGCCAGCCTGCTCTCCAGGGGCTCATGAGACCACCTCCGGTGTGTGTTGCAGGTACGACGAGAAGCGTGACGACGGGTCGCAGGCCAGGTCGGCCGGGGCCCCCTGCTCGACCACGCGGCCATCCGCCACGACGGCGACGGCGTCCGAGCGCAGCAACGTCGCGAGCCGGTGGGCGATGATGATCCCGGTACGGCCCTCCAGCAGGCGGGCCACGGCGGTGTTGAGCCGACGTTCGGCCTGCGGATCCAGCCGGCTGGACGCTTCGTCGAGGACGATCACGGACGGGTCGATCACGAACACGCGCGCCAGCGCGAGCAGCTGCGCCTCACCGCCGGACAGTTGGTCCGACCCGGTCTGCAGCTCGGTGTCCAGACCGGCCTCCAGCCCGTCGAGCCAGGCCGCCAGGCCCACCTCCGCGAGCGCATCGCGGATCTGCTCGTCGGTCACGTCGGTGCGAAACAGTGCAACGTTGTCGCGCACGGACACGCGGAACAGCTGGACCTCCTGGGTCACCAGGGCGACGCGGTGCCGCAGCGAGGCGAGTGGGACGTCGCGCAGGTCGATCCCGCCCACCCGCACGGCACCGACCGTCGGGTCGTTGATGCGCGCCACCAGCTTGCCGAGCGTGGTCTTGCCCGAACCGGTCCGGCCGGCCAGACCCAGCGTCGTCCCGGCGGGAACGGTCAGCGTCACACCGTGGAGCACCGGCGCGTCGTCGTAGGCGAACGTGACCCCGTCGATCGTCACCTCCAGCGGCCCGCCCGGCAACGACTGCGTGCCGACGTCGGGAAGGCTGGAACGCAGGGCGAACAGACCGGCGATGCGGTTGGCGCCGGCCTGCGCCTCCTGGAACTGCCTGAGCTGGTCGGTCAGGCGCCACAACGGCTCACGGATCTGTTCGGAGTAGTGGAACATCATGAAAACGGCGCCGAGCGTCAGCGTGCCGCGGGCATGCAGCCACGCGCTGACGCCGATGGCGGCAGCCGAGCCGAGTGACAGGACCGTGTTCGAGGTCAGGTGGATCCGGGTCCCGCTGCGTACTGCCTGCTGGCCGGTGTTGAGCACCTCTCGGGCGACCTCGAGGTAACGGCGCAGTGCATGGTGTCCGCCCGCGTTCGCCCGCAGGTCGTCCAGGCCGTCAAGGCGTTCCTCGAGGTCGCCGTACAACGTCGACCATGCCTTGCGATGGGCGGTCGACGCGGGAACGGCGGCACCCCGCAGCCTCACCAGCGTCGTGAAGGCAGTTGCGGCGAAGAGGGCCATGACGACGCCGACGCGCCAGTCCTCGAACGCGACGATGAACAGGATTCCAGTCAGCGTCAGGAGGCTGCCGAGGACGACCAGGACGAAGACTGCGAAGAAGTCCGCGACCTTGGTGACGTCGCCGTCGATCCGCACGATCATCGCGCCAGGGGAGTGACGCTGGTGGAACCCCATGTCCAGGTCCACTGTGTGCCGGGTCAGCTCCGACCGGATCGTGTTCGTCGTCCGCCACGCCAGGCGCGTGGCGACGTAGGACGCGGCGACGGACACCACCTGCCCGGTCACGGCAACGGCGACATAGAGGCCGGCGATCCGACCGAGCGTGGTGACCGGCGCCTCCGCCACTGCCTGGTCGACGAAGTCGGCCAGCAGCCTCGGCAGGGCCAGTGGCAACGTCGAGGTGACGACGGTGATGAGCGCCAACCCCAGGAGCGCACGCCGGTGCGGGCCCAGGTAGCCCAGCAGGACCCGGACCGGGGACGGCGGTGGGGTGTCAGCGATGGAAGGAGGCATGAGCGTGATCTCGAACGGTCGTCCCGCCGCAGAACGGCGGGGCCAACGGTCCCGGTGGTGGGGGTGACCGACGGTGCGGGAAGGGCGCAGCGTCAGTCGGGTCGACGAATCGGATGGCCGGCCGCGGAGCGGCGTCGGCGAATCGGTCGGGTGGTGCCCGAAGCGGGCGTCACCTCAACCGGTTGACGATTCGCTTCCCATGCCCGAAGTAGTCCACTCCCTCGCGGGTGCAGCCGAAGGCTGCGAGGACCTCGGGGCGCGCCGACGCCGACCCCGAACGGGTCGTGATGTGCATCTGCGGGCTCATGGCACCCCCCTTTGGCCGTTCACGGTGGACCAGCCACGGCGATCGAGTGCGCTGACACAACCAGAGGCCGCTGGTGCGGTCAAGCATCGTGCGTCCAGAGCACGTGCACCGCCGGCGCCGTTCCGGTCGTTGGTGTGACCGCGCATCCGACGGCGTGATCGTTCGTCCCGCACGACAACACGCCGCCCGGGGGCAGCCGGTTGGATGTCCCGGTCGTGGTTGCGGCGATGAAGGGGAAACCGCGGATGACGGAATCGGACGGACCGGCGCGAATGCAGCAGGTACTCGATGCGGCCGGATGCACGGCCGCCGTGCACGCTCGTGACATCGACAGCGATCAGCAGGTCGGGCTGGACGCCGACGCCGACGTGCAGTTGGCGTCGGTCTTCAAGGTCGGCGTGCTGCTGGAGCTGATGCGACGCGCGTACGACGACGGCGACCTCGACCTGCTCGAGCGGATCGTGGTCCCGGCCGGAAGCGCGACGCTCGGCCCGACCGGCTTGTCGATCTGCGTCGACGACGTCGAGATGTCGCTGCGTGACCTTGCGCTCTCCATGATGTACGTGAGCGACAACACCGCCACGGATGTCGTCGCCGCCATTGTCGGTCTGGACCGGGTCCAGAAGACACTCGACGCGCTGGGCCTCGAGCACACGTACGTCCGGCAGGACTGCCGTGACCTGCTCGACAAGCTGGCGCGCGATGTTGGCCTGGAGTCCCTGGCTCAGACGAGCGAGCCCGAAACGGCCCGGCGCATCGCCGCGGACCCGTTCGCTCACGCCCGCGCCATGGCGCAGGCCGACGCCATCGCCGTCCGTGACACCAACCAGTCGACCCCGCGGGAGGTGACCCGCCTGCTGCAGCTCATCTGGCGCGACGAAGCGGCGTCGCCGGCCGCGTGCGCTCATGTCCGCGCCATCATGGGAAAGCAGCTGTTCGGGCACCGGCTGCGCACCGGCTTCCCCGACACCGTCGCGACCGCGGCCAAGACGGGCACGCTGCCGTTCCTGAAGAACGAGGCGGGCGTCGTCACCTACCCGGACGGTCGGCGCTACGCGGTGGCCGTGTTCACGCGGTCGAGGAGCATGGTGGGCAACCAGCCCGACCAGGACCGGGTCATCGGCACGGTCGCGCGCCTCGCCGTCGACCACCTGCGCGAGCTCGATGGCCTGCCCACCGACGTCGCCATGGAGATCAGCCTGTGAGCGAGTCACGCCCGAGGAGATCGAGGCCCGACCTGACGTGCTCGTCTACACAACGGCCCCCCACGGGTGCGCCGAGCCGCGTCGAGCTTCCGGTCGTCGAGGGCAGCCTGCCGCGGTGATGCTCCAATGGCTCGTCCGGCGCAGGGTCAGGTCAGTTCGACCCCGCCGCCGTTGCATGGGTCCGTCGACGCGTCACCGCGCTGCGCCTCGACGTCACCCCCGGGCCACGTCCCGGCGAGGTAGCGCTTGCCCTCTTGCATGAGACGCCAACAACCGGCTTCCTCGCGTCCGGGTGCTCGGCCGGCCGGGTCCCACCACTGGGCCATCGCGTCCTTCACACAGGTGTAGTCCGTCGGCCGGTAGAAGCATGCGGGCGTATGGTCTCGGCCGCGTCCGCGCGGCGCGACTCCGGGGTCCACACGGCGTTGCCGTGATAGCCGTAGACGTGCACGCGGCGACCGTAGGTCTGGTAGCGGTTGTTGAAGTGGTAGGTCAGGACACGCACCATGCGGTCAAACGCGAATTCGTCCTCGGCCGGCGCCGAGTCAAAGTCCACCCACGTCTGGTCGGGGTAGGGCTCGCTGCCGCGGCTGGTCAGCTCGCTGCTGCCGTCCTTGCCGTCGAAGTACACGACGATGCGGACCTCGTTCTCGTTGACGCCGCGGTGGGTCGCACCGCCGTTGTCCCCGTCGAAGTGGCCCACGCAGGGCGGTGACATGGGGTCTTCGGTCTGACGAGGCGGGTTGCCCACGCAGCGCTTGGTGATCGGCCGTACGCCGACACCGTCGGGCAGGGGTGGCGGTGGCAGGCCGGGCCCGGCACCGCCGTCGGCGTCGGCGGCTGGTGCGGTGCTGGAGGATCCCAGGCTCAGGGACTGGACGTTGCCGGGGTCCGGGGGAGGGGGATCGTCGTCCTCGGGCGGGATCGGCGCGAACTCCAAGGTCTGTGTCGGGTTGGACTGCGGGATGTTGAGTGCCGACGGCAGGACGAACACGGCGATCAGCGCCGACACGAGCGCCCCGCCCAGCGGCGGGTAACGCCGCAGGCGGTCGCCGCGACTCTCCCTCGATGACATGGCAGGTGCTCCGACCGCTCCCTGCGTGACGCTATTGGGTGGCTTGTCGTTGCCAGTTGATCCTCTGGGACGGGCGGGCACCTGCAGTGTCGTGCGTTGCGACCAAGCCCGCCCACATCGGCGCGTGCCACTCTCGCGGCCACACGAAATCGCGAGGTGCTCGACGTGGCAACGCTTCCGACCTCTGTGACGGACTTCCTCGCAGCCGGCCACGGCCAGCTGCTCATCGACGGCCGGTTCGTCGATGCCGCTGACGGGCAGACCTTCGACTCGCTGAACCCGGCCACCGGTGAGGTGCTGCGCAGCGTCGCGGCCGGCGGGGCCGAAGACGTCGACCGCGCCGTCGTCGCTGCACGCAAGGCGTTCGAAGGTGGCTGGCGCCACTCGTCGGCGACCAAGCGTTCGCGCCTGCTGTGGCGGCTCGCGGACCTGCTCGAGGAGAACGTCGAACTCCTCGCCCACCTGGAGACGCTGGACAACGGCAAGCCGCTGGAAGCGGCCAGGGGCGACATCCACGGCTCCGCGGCGTGGTTCCGCTACTACGCGGGCTGGCCCACCAAGATCGAGGGTCGCACGATCCCCGTCGCGGCACGCGACACCCTCGCCTACACGTTGCGTGAGCCGGTCGGCGTCTGTGGGCAGATCATCCCATGGAACTACCCGATGCTGATGGCCGCCTGGAAGCTGGCACCGTCGCTTGCGGTGGGCTGCACGAGCGTCCTCAAGCCTGCCGAGCAGACGCCTCTGTCGGCCCTGGTCCTGGGGCAGCTGATCCTCGAAGCCGGGTTCCCCGCCGGAGTCGTGAACGTCGTGACCGGTTTCGGCGAGAGCGCCGGTGCCGCCATCGCCCGCCACCAGGACGTCGACAAGGTGGCGTTCACCGGCAGTACGGCCGTGGGCAAGGAGATCCTGAAGGCCGCCGGCGAGACCAACATGAAGCGGGTCACCATCGAGGCCGGCGGCAAGAGCCCCAACATCATCTTCGCCGACGCGGACCTCGACGTCGCCAAGCAGGGTGCCGTTGTCGGGATCTTCGCGAACATGGGGCAGAACTGCACGGCCGGCTCGCGGGTCCTGGTGGAGGAGTCGATCTACGACGAGATCGCCCAGCACCTCGCCGACACGGCCAAGCGACTGACCCTCGGCAACGGCCTGGACGAGGGTGTCGACATGGGCCCGGTCGTCAGCTCTGAACAGGCCGCACGCGTGGGGGACTACCTGCGCCTCGGGGTCGAGGAGGGCGCGACGGTCCTGGCCGGCGGCAGCCGCGTCAGCGAGGGCCCCCTGGCGGACGGCTACTTCGTCGAGCCGACGGTCTTCACCGATGCCCGCAACGACATGCGCATCGCCCAGGAGGAGATCTTCGGGCCCGTGGTCGCGGTCATGCCGTTTCGCACCGCCGAGGACGCCCTGGAGATCGGCAACGCCGTGAGCTACGGCCTCGGTGCGAGCGTGTGGACCCGCGACCTCGGCAAGGCGCACCGCATGGCTGCCGAGTTGCGCGCGGGCACGGTGTGGATCAACAACCACCTGCCGAGCGACCCGGGCCTGCCCTTCGGCGGCTTCAAGCAGAGCGGCATCGGCCGCGAGCACGGCGAGGCCGGCATCGACACCTATACGGAGACCAAGGCCGTCTGGGTCACCCTGCCCTGATCCTGCCCTGACCGACCGCGTTCATCCGACGCCATCGATCAAGTGCGCGCTGCGGTCGCCGTTGGACCCAGTCGGCAGGGCGCTCAGCCGGTCAGGTCGACGTGACGCCGGGCGAGGTGTTCCGCGGCCGACATCGCGTCGTTCCGCACTGCGTACGGCGTTTCCGGGGGGCCGGAGGCAACCCCGTGATGGTTGCCGTCGGCGTCCAGCGCCACGATCTGCATCATGATCCGGTCGCTTGGCATCCCGAGCGTTGAGATGTCGTGCATGGCCGCGTCGCAGGCCTGGACGAGGTCCATGCCGCGGGCCAGGTCGGCGACGACCGACCGTGCCGTGCCGGCGCGGATCGCGAGCTCGCCGTGGCCGGTGCAGGCCGCGGCGCCGTAGCGCGTGTCGCAGTAGTTGCCGGCCCCGATGATCGGCGAGTCGCCGGCGCGGCCCGGGTACTTCCACCCCCAGCCACTGGTCGACACCGCGCTGGCGATCCGTCCCTGGCGGTCCTGGGCAAGGAAGTCAACGGTGCCGGCGATGTGGTCGGGGTCGCTGGCGAGGTCGACCAGCTGGCTGAGCACGAGTTCGCGGGCGGGGCCGGCACTGCCGTTGCCGCCCACGGCGTCGGACAGCCGTGACAGGAGCAGTTCAGCGACGCTGCCCGGCTCTGCCTGGCCCTCCAGGCCTTGCCGCCAGACCGCCTCGGCCTCCGGGGTCAGCAGGTCTTCGGGCTCCATGCCCAGCTCCCGGGCGAGCTGCGCCGCACCTTCGCCGACCACCAGGACGTGGGGGAGCCGGTCCATGACTGCCCGCGCGACGGAGATCGCGTGACGATGGTTGCGCAGTCCAGCCACGCACCCCGCCTTGCGGGACGTGCCGTCCATGATGGAGGCGTCCAGCTCGACCTCGCCGACGAGGTTCGGGTAGCCCGAATAGCCGACCGTGTGGTCGTCCGGGTTGGACTCGACGACGCGGCAGCACGCCTCGACGGCGTCGACGGCCGACCCGCCCGAGGCGAGGATGTCCCACCCCACCTCGTCGATGGCGTCACGGCCGTTGGCGCTGGCGACGATGATCACAGCCTTGGCTCCTCGGTCACCAATGAATGGTCACCCGCACACCGCCTCGAACACCCGCAGGAAGTTGCCGCCCAGGATGCCGGCGAGCTGCTCGTCGAGGTGGGTGTGGGTTCAAGGCTCAGCTGGCGCAGACCTGGGGGAGGGCCTCGCACAGCGGGCGGGCGACTGGGCCACGGGCAGCCTCGCCGTTCGGCGGCTCCGGGCCATCCTGCCACGAGGGGCGGCCGGCAGCAGCGGTCGGCCAGAAGGCGGCGTCGGCGGCCAGCCGGGCAGTCACGGTCGGCGACCCCAGTCCCAGGTCGGACCCGCCGACCGGCGCGGCGCAGTCGTACGTCCCAGCGCTGCCGGTCGACGCACCGACCGGATCGGAGGTGACGATGGTGGCCTGGCCGATGCAGTTGGAGTTGGGCACGCCCAGGGCGACGGCGAAGTCGGTGCTGTTGGTGTTCGACGTGACCGACTTGGTCTTGTTCGACGTCGGGATGTTGTCGCCCATGGACGCGTAGAGGATCCCGTAGCCGGCGTTGGTCAGGAACTCCATGAACTGGAAGGAGTTCTTGTGACCGCCCGCGACGACGAGGCCGTGGCCGAACCACTCGCCGGTCCACCCGGTCGTCGGCGTGAGCGGGTTGCCGTTCTCATTGACGCTGGCGTACTGCATCGTGACTTCGCCCTGCTCCGGACCGTCTGCCTCGGCGCGGTTCGCGAAGATGGCCCCGGTGCCATTGAACGACCAGTTGGTCTCCGAGATCTCGATGCCAGAGGCGTTCTCGACCAGCAGGCCCACGGCGTTGTTGATCCCCTGGCTCAGCCGAAGGTTGATGCCGCACGGACCACAGGCCGTCAGGGCATGCCCGGCAAGCCCCGCGCTCGAGGACGTCGTGTTGTAGATCTCACCGTTGGTGGCGCCGATCGTGGCGAACCCGTAACGCCCGTGGTTGTACGAGGCGATGTGGTGGACGGTGAAGCCGGACACGCCCTCGATCCGGATGCCGTCCTGGGTGAATCCCGTCACCCGCAGGGAGCTGACCTCGACATTGTCCGCCAGGACCGTGATGCCGGTCGCGAGTTCGCCTCCACCATCGATCACCCGGAACGTGGCAGGGTCGGCGGGACCGGCGACAAAGACCTGGCTCTCGTTGCCGGTCAGGTGGATCCCGGGGGTCGTGATGACGACTTCCTCGGCATAGGTGCCGGCTGGGACGACGACCATGTCGCCCCTTCGCGCCATGTCGACAGTTGCCTGGATCGAGCCGCCATCAGGCACGTGGATCACGCGCGTGGTCGGCGTTGCCGCGACAAGCAGGGCACCGAGAGCGGCTGAGGCAGCGAGTGAGCCTGCAAACTTGCGCATCGGACGGCCTTGTACGGGTACATGGGAGATGTTCAACAAGTGGGGGCAGGAGTCCTGCTCGGTCAGCCGCAGACGGACTCGAAGACCCGCAGGAAGTTGCCACCGAGGATTCCCGCGATCTGCTCGTCGGCGTAGCCCCGGCTGACCAGCCCGCGGGTGATGTTGGGGAAGTCGCGGTAGTCGTCGAAGCCGACCAGGTTCGCCGTCGGCTGGATGTTGTGCTCCTCGCGGAAGCCCATCTCCGACGTCATGGGGATGAGGACGTCACCGAGCGTCTGCTTGTCGGCCTGCAGCGGCCAGTCCGTCCCGATGCCGACGTGCTGCCACCCGACAAGCTCGCTCACGTGGTCGATGTGGTCCAGCATCGCCTCGATCGTGACCTCGCTGCCGGTGCCCAGGAAGAACGGCACGGCAACGATCCCGATCAGGCCGCCGGTCTCGGCCAGCGCGTGGATCTCCTCGTCACTCTTGGCACGGTCGTGGGGGACCACGGCGTCGGCCGAGCTGTGGCTGCACACGACCGGCGCCTCGGAGAGCTCGCACGCGTCGAGGGTGGTCTGACGGCCGCAGTGGCCGGTGTCGACGATGATCCCGAGCTCGTTCATCTTCGCGATGACGGCGGCGCCGAAGTTGCTGACCCCGGTATCGGTGCGCTCGGTGCAGCCGCCACCCACCGCGTTCTGGTTGTTGTAGGTCAGCCCGATCATGCGCATGCCGAAGTCATGGGCGGCCTGCAGACGCGCAAGCTTGGGGTCGAGCCCGTCGGTGTTCTGCGTGCTGATGTAGCCGGCACGCTTGCCCTCATCCTTCGCGCGCCGGAAATCGGCCGCGGTGGTGGCCTTGACCAGCCAAGGGAGGTTGTCGAACTGGGCCTGGTTCAACGCCCAGATGGGGAAGGCCTCCTCGGAGAGCCCGGCCTGGCGGTTGCCGCCCGTGATCCCCGATGCCTCCCAGGTTTCCTGGAACTCCTTGAACGTGCCCGCCATGCCAGCACGGATCGGCGCGGAAGCGGCGGCGGCGTAGGCCTCGCCCGGGGAGCCGGCGGCACGCTTGGCCTCGACCGCAGCGAGGACCTCGCCCGCGTAGGCGCGGTAACCGACCGGGCCCTGGAACAGCATGTCGATGACGATCGACTGGGCGTGCAACCGAGCGGCACGTTCCTCCTGGTCGGCGGTCAGGCCGAAGTCGTAGGTGCCGAAGGTGTCGTTGCTCATTGGTCTGCCTTGTCGGTCGTCAGCTCGGCGGGGATACCGACGACGGCGCCCCCCGTGGGGCCGAGCAGTTCACGGTTCACGAGGTACATCTCAGCTGGGGAAACGCCGATCCGGTCGGAGGCCAGGAATGCATGGATGCCCGCGCCGGTCGGTTCGGCGAGGGAGAAGTCGGCCACCCCCGCTCGGAAGCCCTCGGCGTCCCACAGTTCGACGCCGCCGCGACCTGCGTCGACGCTGCGGGCGCCGCCGGTCATGGCGTCGAGGTGGGCGTCGGTCAGCGGCTCCTCGATGCCGAGGTACGGGCCGAAGCGGTTGGCCGCAACGAGCCCGGTCACATACGACACCTTCCACGCCCACGGGTGCGCGTGACCGCGGTGGGCCGAGATCGGCCGGTCGGCGCGCAGCAGGTGGCCGAGGACCGCGGTCAGGTCATCCCCCTCGCCGTAACGCGGGTTGTGCTCACCCTCGAAGAGGTTCCAGTGGTTGGCGGACACGGCGATGGCGATGCGGTGGTTCAGAAAGCCCGTGGACGTGTTGGTCCAGCCCCACATGTGTGCGCCACTGTGTCCGAACGTGGCCAGTTCAGTCCCGACGCCGCGCAGCATCCAGACCAGCCCGACGGCCGTGGCTGGGAAGATCCCCTCTCGCTGGGGCGTGAGCATCTCCTGCACCGTCTCCGGCTTGAGGAGTTGGCGCCCGTCGAGGGTGCCGCCCTCCAGGTAGGCCGCCAGCAGCCGGACGTGGTCGCCGGGCGTCAGGACGGCCGTGCCGGCCGGGAAATCGGCGAAGCACAGCCGCGGCGACGGGATGTGGACGCCGCCACCCAGCCGCGAGTACCCGGTGGACATTCGGCCGAGCAGGTCCGGTCGGATGTGATCAGGGTCCTGGACGGGCGGGTACTGCGTCGACGTCATGCCGAGCAGGTCGATGACGTTGCGCTGGACGTACTCCGAGAACGGCAGGCCGTCCGGATTGGCGCGCTGGACGATGAGCCCCAGCGTGGCGATGCCGATGTTGGAGTACTGGGCGGCCTCGCCGGTGGGCGCGGACCACATCGGCAGGTCCATCTTCGGGAAGAAGTCGATGCCGATCTCACCCGCGTAGTGCTGGCGCAGGTGCTCCTCGAGCGGCGTCGGCGTGCTGAAGGTGCTGCAGGCGCCATTGGTCATCATGCCGCTGCTGTGTGTCAGCAGGTGGCGCACGGTCACCTCGCCGCCACCCAGCGGGTTGTCGATCCGGAAGGCAAGGTGGGCGTCTGCGCGACCGTCGAGTTCGACGATCCCCTGCTCGACGAGCTGCATGACGGCCGTGGCCGTGTAGGTCTTGCCCATCGACCCGGACCGGTTGACGGTTGCCGGCGTCATCGGGATGCCGCGCTCGAGGTCGGCCAGGCCTTCGGCACCCTCCCAGATGACCTGTCCGTCGCGGGCGACGGCGGCGTTCACCCCGGGGCTGTGGTGCTGGCGGGCGATCTCGGGCAGGCAGGCGTCGAGCGCCTCGCGCAGATCGGCGTTGCTGAGGGTCATCGAGGGTCCTTCTTCAGGGTCATGGTCTCGGGCCCGGGGCCGCGCTGATTGGGATGGACGGACAACGTCGAGGGGGGCCGTTCGTCGACGGGGACATCTCGGTGGGGACGGGGCCGCGCGACCCTCCGGTCCGACCCAGGAGGGGACCCGTGGCGAGCAGTATTGCGGTCGTCGGCGGTGGGGCCATCGGTCTGGCCACGGCCTACTACCTCGCCAAGGAGGGCCACGACGTCGTCGTGGTCGAGGCCCGCCGGATCGGCAGCGGCGCCTCGTGGGGCAACGCCGGCTGGTTGGTGCCGTCGCTGGCCGGGCCGGTCCCAGCAAAGGGGCTCGCTGCCTACACGTTGCGATCCCTGGGCAAGCCGGACTCGCCGGTCTACCTGCGTCCTCGGCTCACCCCGGCACTGGTGTCATGGGCGTGGCACTTCTGGCGCAACTGCAACGACGCGGACCACTATCGCGGCCTGCACGAGACAGCCCGCCTGGGCTCGAACACCCACGACCTTTTCGACCAGCTGAAGGCCGACGGGGTCGAGTTCCAGATGTGGAAGGACGGGCTGCTCTTCGTCTCCCTCGACGCAGCAGGCGCTGAGGCGGAACTCGAGTACCTGCAGCCCCTGGGCGAGTACGGCTACGACCTGCCCGGCGACATCCTCCGTGGTGACGCACTGCGCGCCGAGGAGCCCTTCCTGTCCAACGGCGTTGGCGGCGGCTTCGTGATTGGGGAGGAGCGCCACGTCGTCCCGGCGAGCCTGACCCGCGGCCTCGCTGACGCCGTCGAACGGCTTGGTGGGCGTGTCCTGGAGGGGGCGGAGGTCACCGCGATCGACCGTCGCGGGCGTCGCGTCGGAGCGCTGCACACGACCGCCGGCCTGCTCGATGCCGACCAGGTCATCCTCGCCGCCGGCGCCTGGACGACGCCGTTGGCCCGGCTGCTCGGTGCCAGGATCCCCATGCAGGCCGGCAAGGGCTACAGCTTCTCCATCAAGCCCGATCTCATGCCGCGTCGACCGATCTATCTCGGCGACGCGAAGGTGGGGGTCACCCCGATGGGGGACCGGGTCCGCTTCGCCGGGACCATGGAGATCAGTGGGATCGACCTGGGCCTGAACCCGCGCCGGATCCGCGCGATTGTGGCCGGTTCGCGCCGGTTCGTGGCCGACTGGCCCAGTCAAGCGCTGCAGGAACCGTGGGCCGGCCTGCGGCCAATGGCGCCCGACGGCCAGCCGATCATCGGACGCGTCCCCGGATTCGACAACGCGTTCGTGTCGACCGGGCACGCGATGCTCGGGGTCACGCTTGCACCGTCGTCGGGCCTGGCCTTGGCTGAGCTCGTCGCCACCGGCACGGCACCGGGCGTGCTGCGGCCGTTCGACCCTGCCCGGTTCGGCTGATCATGCGCTCCGCTGCGTGCCGCTTCACTCGGCTGGCCGCATCGTTCGTGGTCGCGGCGAGCGCGACCGCGGGCTCGCTCGCGCTGGCCGCATCGGCCCGGGCACAGCAGCCTGTGGCCGTGGACGTGATCGAGATCCGCGGCTTGGTCGACCCGCCAACGGCGGCGCACGTGCGCCAGGTCATCGAGGGAGCAGCCCTGTCCGGCAGCTCGGCTGTCCTGGTGGACATCGACAGTCCAGGCGCACTCGCGGTCGACCTGGCGTTCATCACGCCGATCGTGGAGTCGTCGGTGCCCGTCATCGCCTGGATCGGCCCGGGCGCGCGCGCACGAGGCGGTGCGGCGTTCGCGGCCGTCGCGGCCGACGTTGTCATCATGGCGCCCGACGGGCAGTTGGGTCCGGCCGTCCCCTTCGAGCTGGGGGACGGCGAACCAGGCGACGCGGATCCGGCCGGCGACGGACTCACGGACTACACCAAGCTGCGGCGCACGTTGCCGGGCCCGGCGGCCGTCGCCGTGCAACTGGCCGCCGACCTGGCCACGGAGGCCTTCGACGGTCAAGCGACCCTCGAGCTGGGCCTGACGATGGCGCTCGCGGACAGCCGCGAGGCGGGCCTGGCGGGCCTGACCGGGACGACGGTGACCAAGGGCACGACCGTCCACGCGCTGCGCTTCGAGCCCGGGGCGACCCAGCTGCGCATCCACGGGCTCACGACCGCGCAGCGCCTCCTGAGGGCGGCGGCCGATCCTACGACCGCATTCCTCCTGCTGGTCGTTGTCGTTGCCGCCGTGCTCTCGCTGCCCATGCGGCCCGGACTGGCGACCCTCGTCCTCGGACTGACCGGGCCGTTCGCGGTGTTCGGCATCCAGGTCGTGCCGGCCACCTGGTGGGCCATCGGGCTGATCGTCGCCGGCGTGGTGCTGGTGACGTTCGACACGGCCGTCGTCTGGATCGGCGGGCCAACGGCGGCCGGGATCCTCGCCCTGGTGGTTGGTGGTGTCCGGCTGACCCGCGGCGCCGAACGACTCGATGTGGACCTCGGCGCGCTCGTGGTCGTGGCACTCGCGGCCGCCGCGATCTCGTGGTCGGGCAACCAACGTCAGGTCCGTCGACTCCTGCTCGCCCGGGACGAAGAGGAGGCAGCCGCAACGCCCCTCGCGCACTGATGGACGCGGGTCGCGCACGTGCTGGCGCCTTGTGGGTGTCCGGCAGGGGTTCGTACTCAGGCACGGAACATGAGGGGAGAGATAGTTCCAGGCGACAGGTCGAGTTCGGCGGGCGATCGTTACGGTCCCGACACCATGCGGCCACCAGGCCGACTCGACCGGGGACGTCGGGGCAGGGACCCGACGAAGACCACGTCTCAGGGGACGACCGAGGGGTCGTGCGACCGACAACAGGGGAGATCCACACCAATGGCCACCATCACGAAGAAGACGACGCCTCGGAAGCGGTCAGCGACGATCACGCCGAAGGTCTTCAAGGAGAACTTCGACCTGCTGGTCGACAACGTCGAGACGGTCATCAAGGGCAAGACCGACGTCGTCCGGCTTTCACTGGTGGCCATGCTCTGTGAGGGACACGTCCTGTTCGAGGACGTGCCCGGCACCGGCAAGTCGATGCTCGCGCGTGCGCTCGCCCAGTCGATGAGCGCCGAGTCGAACCGCGTGCAGTGCACGCCGGACATCCTCCCGGGCGACATCACCGGCTCGTCGATCTTCGACCAGCGCAAGGGCACCTTCGAATTCCAGGCCGGCCCGATCTTCTGCCAGGTCTTCCTTGTGGACGAGGTCAACCGCGCCACGCCCAAGACGCAGTCCGCGCTCCTGGAGGCCATGGCCGAGCGCCGCGTCTCGTCCGACGGAGTGACGCGCGACCTTCCGCGCCCCTTCTTCGTGCTCGCCACGCAGAACCCCGTCGAGCAGGCCGGCACCTTCCCCCTGCCGGAAGCCCAGCTCGACCGGTTCATCTTCAAGCTCTCGATGGGCTACCTCGACCGCGAGCATGAGCTCGAGGTCATGTTCGACAACGCCGTCAGGCTGAAGATCGAGGACCTCGGGTCCGTCATCGACCCCGACACCGTCATGGACATGATCGAGTACGGCGCCGAGATCGAGGTCAGCCGCGAGGTCGGGCTCTACATCGTCGACCTGGTCAACGCCTCGCGTACCGACGCGGCGGTGGCCATGGGCGGCTCGCCGCGTGCCTCGATCGCGCTGCTGCGAGCCGCTCGCGTCCTGGCCGCTTCTGACGGTCGCAGCCACGTCTACCCCGACGACGTGCGCGCCGTCCTGCAGGCAGTCCTGGCCCACCGCATCATCCTGAACCCGGAGTCCCTGCTGCGCGGCGAGTCGATCGACCACGTGCTGGAGCGCATCGTCGGTTCCGTCAAGCCTCCGCTGACTGGTCGTGAGGGCTTGAAGGCGGCCAGCTGAACGCCCACTCGACGCACGCTGAGCCCCTACGGAGAGCTTGATGGCGAGGTTTCCTGGTCGGAAGAAGGGCGCAGCGTCGGGTGGGGCTGCTCCGCAGCCCCAGTTCGGCGTTCTACGCCCCACCGAGGAGAAGCGTCGGAAGCTGAGCTTCCGGGAGCGCACGGACGCGCTCGGCGACGCCCTGTCGCCGCGCCAGCTGCGCAAGCGCACCGAGGCGCTGCAGCGCAGGATTGGCCTTACCCGCTACGGGCAGGCGGCGATTGTTGCCGCGGTCGTGCTGTGGGTGGCCGCCTACCTCGTGGCCGGCACCGCCATGTACCTGTTCGCCTACGGCGTCATCATGCTGCTGGTGATGGCCTATTTTCTCGCCCGCCCCAAGCTCAAGCTCGAGGGTGAGCGCGTCGGGCTGTTCCCGCGCACCATGGAGGGCGACCGCCTTGCGGTCACGGTCAAGCTGACCGCGAAGAAGCGGGCCTCCACGTTCATCCTTGAGGACCGCGTGCCGGAACGCCTCGGCTCTCCCGCGCGCGTGCACATCACCAAGCTGTCCGCCGGGACGTCGACCGAGCACCACTACGGGCTGCGCTGCACCCGCCGTGGCGTCTACAACGTCGGCCCGATGGTCGCGATCGCAGGCGACCCGCTCGGCCTCACCCAGCGCGAGATGGTGATCGCCGACCAGTTCGAGCTGCTGGTCCACCCGCGCATCGAGCTGGTGTCGGACCGCCCACTCACCCGACAGTTCGAGGACCCGCCAATCCGGCCGCCCGTGTCGAAGCCGTGGCCGTCCGGCCTCGAGTTCTACGGCATGCGCGAGTACGTCCCAGGCGACGACCTGCGTCGCATCGTGTGGCGCGCCTCGGCCCGCGTCGGGAAGCTGATGGTGCGCGTTGCCGAGCAGGGCATCACCGACCGCATCACGATCATGCTTGACACCGACCGTGGCTCGCACTCCAAGGATGGCGACGGCCTCTCCGAATCCTTCGAGATGGGCGTCCGTGCCGCCGCCTCGCTGGGCGTTCGTCACCTGCGTGAGGGCTACCAGGTCACCGTCGAGACCAACGGCGGGCCGCTGACGCGAACCCTGCAGGGTGCGACGAGGCAGATGATCATCATGGACTCCATGGCACGGCTGGAGATGAGCCGCCAGCCGATGTCGGCCATGATCATGCGCATCCTCGCCAATGGCGCGCGCGACGCCCACACGGTGTTGATCACGCCCAGGCTCGGAGAGCACGAGGCCGCGCAGCTCAAGCTCCTCCTCGACGCTGGCGTGTCGATGCTGGTCGTCGCCTTGCTGTGGGACGAGGACGACGATACGGCACGCCGCGCCGCGGCCCTGGGCTGCCAGGTCGCCGGCGTGCGGCCGGGCGACGACCTCGCGTCGGCGCTCGCGCATGAGATCGGCGCCGGGATGGGGGCACGCTGATGGCGGACACCACGACCCGGGATCTCGTCGACGAGGACCTCATCGAGGAGCTCACGACCGACGCGATCGCCGCCACCAGCGGCGAGCGACCTCCGGACCTCCCCGACGGTGAGGGCGCCGAAGAGGACGAGGAAGCCCTCGCCGACGTGTCCTGGCGCCTCGCCATCGCGATCGCGCTGCCGGTTGTCTCGGCCGGTGTCATGGTCGGCGGCATCTTCAAGGGCGCCTCGCCGCGGATCTACGCCATCATCGCTGGCATCCTCGGCATCGCGCTGGCAGCCGGTCTGGCCCGGATGCGCAAGCCACTCATGGTGATGCTGCTGAACATCGCCGGCATGTTCGCCATCGGGCTGCTGATGGCCGCCCCGAGCGGCATCGATCACGTCCTCAACATTGGCGACGCCATCGCGGTGTCGCGTGGCGGCGGTGACCTCCTGCGTCCGCCCGTCCCGATCGACCCGGGCTGGCAGGCCATCATCGGCTGGCTGATGGCGTTGCTCTCCTTCACGACGGGCTGGATCGCGTTCGTCTTGAGGCGGCCGACCACGGCGCTCATGCTGCCCCTGCCGATCGCGGCCATCGCGGGCATCTCGGTGCCGGAGGACCAGCAGATCGCCAGCGGCATCGTCGTCCTGCTGCTGTTCGCCCTTTCCATGGGCCTGCTGTCGTCGAGTTCGTCGCTCGACAGCGACGACGGGTCACGCCCGCCGCTGGCCTACGAAGTTCGGCGGATGGTCAAGTCCCTGCCGCTGCTGGCCGTGCTGACTGGTCTCCTCGTCGCCCTGTCACAAGCCGGGTTCCTCTTCCCGGACTCCCTCATCGACCCGACCAAGGAGCCGCAGAAGCCCAGGACAGTTCCCCTGAGCGAGGTCGAGGACCGGGTCCTGTTCGCGCTCTCCGAACTTGAGCCGGAGGGACTGTCCGGCCCGTGGCGCACCGGCTCGCTCGACGTCTACGACGGCACCACCTGGCGGCTGCCTCCCTTCGCCGAGAACGAACTGCAGGAGGTGCCCGAGAGCGGCATCGTCGACGACACCCTGCAGACTGGTGCGGTCGCGGTCGTCGAGGTGTTCGGCATGACCGGCGCGGTGCTGCCGACGCTGCCCAACCCCAATGGCATCGTGGCGGAGGGGCCGCGCCTGTCCTACGACCCGCGCAACGGCAACATCCGCGTCACCGAGGGGACGATCGAGCCGGGGCTGCGGTACACGATCACGGCGGCCGCGCTGCCGTCGGTCGATGAACTGCGCAACCTGACGGGCACGGTGCCGGCTGAGATCGTCCAGTTCACCGAGATCCCGCCGCCACCGGCGGGCATCCAGGCCCTCATCGACCAGGCGCCGACCACGTCCAAGTGGGACCAGTTCGACTACCTGCGGCTGTACGTGCTGGACAACGTGACCGTGTCCGGCCCGGGTCTCCCGGTTGACATCACACCGGCGCGGGCCGAGGAGATCCTCACGGTGACCAAGGAGGGCACGCCCTTCGAGATCGTCGCCCTGCAGGCCATGCTCGCACGTTGGATCGACCTGCCCTCGCGTATCGGATTCGGCTTCGACGGTGGCGAGGCCCAGGACGACGGCACGCTCGAGGTGCGGCCCAAGCACGGCGCCACATTCGTCGAGGTCTACTTCCCGACCTTCAAGTGGCTCCCGGTCATCGGCACCCCGAAGAACGCCAAGCCCTCGCTCGGCAACGAAGGTGAGCTGAACTTCGACCCGAACGTCCTGCCAAGCGACGACATCAGCGTCCAGCTGTTCCTGCCCCTGGCTGTCGACCCGCCGTCGACGCTGATCCGCCAGATCCGCCAGATCGTGTTCATCGTCGTGCCGGCCATCACGGCGATCATGCTCGTCTACTTCACCTACCCGGCCCTGGCGAAGGCGCGGCTCAAGTCCCGCCGCCGACGTGCGGCGGTCAAGGCAGGCGCGCGCGCCCGGATCGCGTTGGCCTACGCCGAGTTCCGCGACCTGTGTACGGATTACGGCTATCGCCACCATTCCGACACGCCGCTGATGTTCCTGGACCGGTTCGTCCAGGATGAGGAGCACAGCGAGTTCGCGTGGCTCATCACCCGGGCCATGTGGGGCGACCTCGACGGGAAGCTGACCGTCGACCACGCGTCCGCTGCAGAGGAGTACTCGCGGACCCTCCGTCGCCGCCTGTCCGGTGCACAGCCCGGGTCCATGCGGGCCGTGGCCGCGATCTCGCGCCTGTCGCTGCGCAACCCGTATGCACCAGAGACCGACCTGTCTGCCCGTCGACCGAAGGCAAGGAAGAAGCGTGAAGCGCACTCACTCCGTGCTTGAACCGTTCGGCCGCATGACGCTTGGGGGAGCCCGTCGCGTACCGGCGCTTGCCGCCGTGGCCGCGATGGCGTTGTCGGCCTGCGTCGAGGCGGGCCCACCCGGCCTGACAGTCAAGGCGCTCCCGGCCAACCTCGTGTTCGGGTCACCGCCCGAACCGATCCTGGCCGCTGCACCGGCCAACAGCGTCGCGCAGCCGATCGCCCTGCCGCCCCTGCCACCGCCACGGCTGTCGATCTCGATGCCGCCACGGTTCACGCTGCCTCCGATCGCACCGGCGGCGGACTGCCCGGTTGCCGGCATCAACGTCTTCCCGGCCGAGGTTGCCGCCCGCAACGTCGATGCGGACCGACGGCCAGCACTGGGCATCTACCGGTGGACCCGTGAGGGCACGCAGTCCGGTACGCACACGGCTGGCTTCGAAATCCCGGCGAGCGGGTTTGAGCGTCGCGAGATCTCCAACCTCGTCGATCTGGGGGAGACCCAATTCACCTACGACCTGAGCCAGAAGGATGCCGTCACCAACGAACTGGTCGTGACCACCTACCAGGTGCGCACTGCCGGTACGAGCGTCGGCCCGGACACGATCGGTCTCGACCCTGTCCCGGACGCGCCGGATGCTCCCACGGTGGGTGAACCCGACCGCGGTATCTCGATCACCCGCATCGCCCGGTACGACAGCGACGGGACCCAGATCGCCGACTACAACCCCTCGGTCCCGCTGCTGCTGTTGCCGCTCCCGGTCCGGGTGGACGAGCAGTTCCAGTCCGCGTCGACCGACCCGACCACGCTCCAGCAGATCACCTTCGAGGGCACCGTCCAGCCGGTCACGCGGGTGGACGCCTGCGGCGAGGTCGTCGAGGGTTGGCCCGTTGCCGGGTCGATGACGATCTCGCTGAGCAACGTGACCGAGACCCGTGACTACGAGGTCGTGTTCATCCCGCAGATGGGCGGGATCATGGCCTACGAGCACGTGGTCGGGACCAGCAGCCAAGGTGCCGCGGCAGCGACGCTCGACATCGAATTCACCCTCGGCCAGCTCGAACCTGATCCCGCCGAGGCCTGATCGGTCCGGCTCCCCGCACCACCCACTTCCAGGAGAGGCCAACGAAGTGGAACGACTTCGCGCCAACCCAAGCCTGCGCACCGGTGTGATCGCCGGTGGGGCGTTCGTCCTGTTGTTGCTCATCACGCAGTTCCTGCTGCCGGGCGACAACCAGGGTAATGGCACCCCGATCGCGATCATGTTCTCCGGCCTGGTGTTCGGCCTGCTGAACGCCCTGACCGCGGTCGGCATCGTGATCGTGTTCCGGTCCACCCGGGTCATCAACTTCTCCGCCACCGCCATGGGTGCGGCCGGGGGCGAGATGACCTTCCAGCTGCTGATCCAGCACCCGGGTGTCACCTTCTGGGTCGCATTCCCGGTCGGCGTGCTCACGGCTGCCCTGGCCGGTCTTCTGTTCGACCTGGCGCTGGGCCGGCGGTTCTTCAAGGCGCCGCGCCTGGTGTTGACGATCGCCACGATCGCCGCCGCCGGCGTGTTCGCCGGTCCGGTCCGGTCGGGCCTGTACCGCTTGCCGATCTTCAACGCCGACGACCTCACCTTCGAGGAGGCCGCCGGCCTGGTCGCGCTGAGGGACCGACTGCCCTTCCGCGACTTCGCGTTCACACTCGGCAACCTCAAGATCCCGTACGGGTTCGCGGAGATCGCCGCAATCGTGCTCGCTGTCGCCACCATCGTCGGGGTGGTCCTGTACTTCCGCATCGCGAAGTCCGGCGTCGCCGTGCGGGCCATGGCCGAGAACACCGAGCGCGCGTCGCTGCTCGGTATCAGCACGCTGAACCTGTCGTCGATCGTCTGGGTCATTGCCGGCATCGTGTCCGGGGTCGGCATCATCCTGACCGGCATCCTCACCAACCCATCGGCCGCTCAGGGCATAGCCCCGTCGATCCTGCTCCCGGGCTTCGCGGCGGCGGTCCTCGCGCGCATGCGCAGCATTCCCGTGGCTGCGCTCGCGGCCGTGGGGATCCAGCTGTTCACCGTCGCGTGGAACCATTCGTTCGTCGACGACGGCCAGCTGGTGAGCCTCATCCTGTTCCTCGTCATCGCCGGCGGCATGCTCCTGCAGCGCAAGACGCTGCAGCGCAGCGAGGAGTCGGGCGGCGTCTCGTGGGAGGCGGCCGAGGAACAGCGCGCCATCCCGCGCGAGCTCCTGGCCGTCGGCGGCATCCGTGCTGCCCGCTGGGCCATGGTCGCCATCGGTCTGATCGCACTGGGCCTGCTGCCGTTCATCGCCTCGACTCGCACGGTCGTTCTGGCCGGCGTCATCGCGCTGAACGCGATCGTGGGCCTTTCGATCCTGGTCCTCACGGGCTGGGCCGGGCAGGTGAGCCTCGGGCAGGTCGCGTTCGCCGGCATCGGCGGCATCATCGGTGCGTCGCTGACGTCCACGGCGGGGCTGTCGTTCTGGCTCGCTGTCCCGATCACGGCGGCGCTTGTTGCCGGGTTCGCGGTCCTGATCGGCATCCCAGCCCTGCGCATCAAGGGCCTGTTCCTGCTGGTCAGCACGTTCGCATTCGCCATCGCCGTCAGCGCAGTGCTGTTCAACGACCGCTACTTCGGCTGGGCGATCCCCGACTCGGTCGAGCGGCCAACGCTGTTCCTGTTCGACTTCGAGGACGAACGCTCCATGTACTTCCTGTGCGTCGGCGCGCTGATCATTGCAACCGTCGGTGTCCTGAACCTCCGGCGCAGCCGCCCCGGTCGCATCCTGATCGCCGTCCGTGAGAATGACGCCAACCTGCAGTCCTTCGGCGTGTCGGCTTTCAAGGCCAAGCTGACCGCGTTCGCCGTCTCCGGCGCGCTGGCGGGCTTCTCCGGGGCGATCTTCGTCCACCTGCAGCGAGGCATCAGCGCCGACTCGTTCCTGCCGCAACGCAGCGTCGACCTCTTCCTGTACGCCGTCGTCGGTGGCATCACGTCCATTGGCGGTGTCGTCATGGGAACGGCCACCTTCGCGACGCTCACGTTCTTCATGGGGTCGAACATCATTGTCCAGGTGTTCGGCGCTCCCATGCTGACCCTGCTGCTGCTGTACGCCGAGCCCGGCGGCCTCATCGCGATCTTCAACCGGGCGCGTGACAGCATCCTGCGGATCGTGGCCCAGCGTCGCCAGCTGATTGTCCCCAGCCTGTTCGCGGACATCGACCCCGACGCCCTGCGCTCGCGGCTGATCCCGCTGTCGCCGCCGATCGCGGGTGGTGGGCTCGAGGCGCTCGGTCCGGAGGGCCGGTTCGCGCTTGCGTCCGAGCTGTACGCAGGCCGGGGTGTGCGGTTCATGGACAAGATGAAGCCGAAGAAGAAGTCTGCCGAAGCGAGCCTGCTTGAAGCTGCCGCATCTGCCGCCGAGGAAGCCGAAGAGGTCATGGCATGAGCGACAACAACCATGGCGGGCGAGTGCCGCGCAATCTGGCCGGTTTCGACCCCGACAGCGAGGCACCGCAGCCGGTTGCGTCCACCAACGGCGACCCGAGGCTTGACGACGACATCCACGTCGCCGCGCTCCATGCCACGCACCACGAGGAAGACCTCCAGGACGAGCATGCCACCAGCATGGGGGCGACGTTTCGCTCGTGGAAGGAGCTGCGGACGACGAAGTACGGCCTGTATCCGGCAATGCTCCTGTCCGGCATCGGCCTGTTCCAGGGCCTGGCCTCCGCCACCTTCGCCGTGTCGCTGCCCGAGATCATCCAGGACATCGACCTGGACATCTTCGGTCTCATCGGGCTCGTTCAGATCACCGGCGTCCTGGTTCTGTTCATGACCATCGGGGTGGGCTGGTATGGCGACCGCCACCGCCGTATCCCGCTGGTGGCCGGAGGTGCCCTGGTCTCCGGCATCACGACGATGGCCAACGCGACTTCGGCCACGCCGTTCCAGTTCGGGGCCTGGATGGTTCCCGGGTCAGTCTTCAACGCCGCCGGCGACGTTCCGAACCTCTCGCTCTTCGGTGACTACTACGCGCCCAAGTACCGCGGCAAGATCATCTCGCTCTTCCTCGTGATGGGTCGCTTCGCCGCGATCCTCGCCCCGCTCATCGTGGCCATGGTCGCGTACTGGTTCGGTTGGCGCGTCGGCTTCCTCGTGTTCGGCGCGCCCGTCATCGTCCTGGCGATCCTTGCATTCTTCCTGCCCGAGCCGATCCGTGGCTACTGGGAACGGCGCGAACTCGGGGCCCAGGAGGACGTCGCGCTGGTGGAGGAGGACCCGCAGTCCTTCGGCGAGGCGTGGCGGACGATCTGGGCCGTCCGCACGCTGCGGCGCCTGTTCATCTCCACCATTCCCGCCGCAGCAACCGGCAGGATCCTGGGCATCTTCATGCCGATCTTCCTGGCCGACGTCTACAGCCTGAACGTGCTGCAGCGCGGCCTGATGGGCATCCCGGCTGCGCTCGTCGGCGTCGTTGGCGTGTACTACGGCGGCAACCTGATCGACGTCCTGACGCGACGCAATCCAGGCCGTGTGCTCACCTGGATCGGTGCGCTGAGCCTCGTCGGCGTCGCCGGGCAGGCCATCTGGCTGCTGACTCCCCCCCTGTGGGTGGCCTTGACCCTCGGGGCCGTGTTCGCGTTCGCCGGGTCGCTGGTCGAGCCCGCCTCGGGCGTCGTCATGGTCCAGGTCATCCCACCAACCGTCCGGACGATGGGCGTGCAGCTCTTGGGTCTGGCCGCGATACCGGCCCTGATCTTCGGCCTGCCCCTGGCCGGTGCTGCCCAGGCAAGCTTCGACATGGGCATCACGGCCATCTTCGTCGTGACCATCCCGTTCTCGATCATCGCCGCGATCGTCACCATGTCGGCCAGTGGCTTCTTCGAGCTCGACATGCGCAACGCCATGGCAGCCGCCATGGCCAAGGAGGAGCACCGGCGCGCCGTCCAGGCTGGCACGGCCAAGCTGCTGGTCTGCCGTGACGTCGACGTCGCATACGACGGCGTCCAGGTCCTGTTCGGGGTCGACTTCGACGTCGAGAAGGGCGAGATCATCGCCCTGCTCGGAACCAATGGCGCGGGGAAGTCGACGCTGCTGCGAGCGATCAGTGGCTCACAGGAGGCCAGCGGTGGCGGCATCGTCATGGACGGCCGCGACATCACGCACATGCCGCCGCACGAGATCGCCCGCCGTGGCGTCATCCACATGCCGGGTGGTCGCGGCATCTTTCCGGGCCTGTCGGTGGCGGAGAACATCGCCCTCGGGGCCTGGATGATCGAGGACGAACAGGAGAAGAAGGCCGCGATCGACGAGACCTACCAGACCTTCCCGGCGCTGCATGAACGGCGCACGACCGACGCGGGCGCGCTCTCCGGCGGTGAGCAGCAGCAGCTCTCCCTCGCGCAGGCGTTCCTCGGCCGACCGAAGCTGCTCATGATCGACGAGCTGTCGCTCGGCCTTTCCCCCGCGATCGTCGCCGAACTGCTGGACAAGGTCCGGGCGATCCACGCGCGCGGCGCGACGATCATCATCGTCGAGCAGTCCGTGAACGTCGCCCTGACAATCGCCGAACGGGCCATCTTCATGGAGAAGGGCCAGGTGAAGTTCGTGGGCGACACCAAGGAACTGCTGCGCCGGCCCGACATCCTGCGCGCCGTCTACGTCAAGGGCACCGGCGCACTCACGACCGGCACCACGGCGGCACGGCGTTCCTCGGCCGACCAGCGCATGCTCGACTTCGAGCGTTCCACCAAGATCCTCGAGGTCGAGGGGCTGGTCAAGAACTACGGCGGGGTCAGGGCGCTCGGCGGGGTCACGTTCGACGTGGCCGAGGGCATGGTGCTCGGCGTCGTGGGTCCGAACGGCTCCGGCAAGACGACGATGTTCGACGTCATCAGCGGCTTCCAGCCAGCCAACGAGGGCGTGGTCCGCTACCGAGGCGTCGACATCACCAAGGCGAGCCCGGAGGAACGCGCCAACCAAGGGCTCATCCGCCGGTTCCAGGATGCGCGCCTGTTCCCGTCGCTGACGGTCTACGAGACCCTGCTGGTCGCACTGGATCAGCGGCACGAGGCGCGAAACACCATCGTCAACGCGCTCTCCCTGCCCAACGCCCGCAAGGCCGAACGTCGCCAGCGGACACGAGCTGACAGCCTCATCGAACTGCTCGAACTGGGCTCGTACCAGGACAAGTTCGTGAAGGATCTGTCGACCGGTCTGCGCCGCATTGTCGACATTGCCTGCACGTTGGCGGCGCAGCCGAAGCTGCTTCTTCTCGACGAGCCGTCCTCCGGCATCGCCCAGTCAGAGGCCGAGGGACTCGCCCCATTGCTGCGCCGGATCCAGCACGAAACCGGTGCGACGATCATGATCATTGAGCACGACATGCCGCTGCTGTCGCGGGTGTCCGACGAGATGATCGTCCTCGATCGAGGGGCCCTGCTGATGCGCGGTACGCCAGCAGAGGTCCTCAACGACGACCGTGTCATCGAGGCCTACCTCGGGACGTCGGAGGCTGCCGTGCAACGTTCCGGAGGGCTCGCATGACCGTGTTGGGTTCGCTTCGCCCGCTGTTGGCCGTGGTGGCCGCGGCCCTGGTTCTGGGCGCCTGCAGTGGTGAGGTGTCGGTCGGGTCGGGGGTGGACACCAGCGTCGACGGCGGCGCCACCGGCCCACGCCTGGGGGACCGCTCCGACGAGCCCTCCGAGGAGCCCTCGGAGGAGCCGACCCTCGAGCCGACCCCCGAGCCGACGCTTGAGCCGACCCCGGAGCCGACCCCGGAGCCGACGCCGGTGGACACCGGACCCGCGGTCGCCCTGGACATCAGCATCACCGGCGACCAGTCGGGCACGTCGCAGTTCGACCCGTCGGCGAGCTCGATCTTCCTTGGCACGTGCGTGCGGTTCCTGAACAAGGATTCGGTCCCGCGATCAGCCGAGGCGGACGACGGCTCGTTCGCGTCACCCATGCTGGACCCCGGCGCGGAATGGGTCTTCTGCCCCGACGAGGCCCGGCGTTACAACTACCACGACGGCACCCGGCCCTACGCGGTGGCGTTCCTGGAGGTCGTCTCCCCATGACGACAGCACCGACTTCCCGCACCCTCATCGCACTCTTCGCGGTCGTGGCCCTCTTGGGCTCGGCCTGCGGTGACGACGAGCCACGTGTCTACGGGTTCGCCGGCTCGGAGGTCCTGGGCCTGGAGGACAACCCGTTCCCCGCCCAGATCCTCGACCTGACCGTCGAGGAGGAGGACGTGACCGAAACGCTCCAACAGGTGCAGAACACCTACGTCGACGTCCTGTCGATCTACAGCTTCCGGTTCGGTGAACAGCTCCAGGCCACGCTCCAGGTCGGGCACTTCGGCCCGCAGTACCAGGGCCAGGTGCTCGACCCGGAGGCGCCCTACTACCAGGACGAGAAGTTTCGCCTTGGCCTGGTGAACAACATCGGCGGGTCGGCACCTCGCGAGGTGCGCCTGCAGGGTGAGCCCATCTGGCTGACCACGGGCACCAACCAACAGCTGGCCATCTGGTTCCGCGGCGAGTACTTCCTCGTCCTGGCCACACGCAACGACTACACGCAGCCGAGGAGCCTGCTGCGCGAACTCGTCGGGGTGGAACTGTGAGAGCGATCCTGGACACCCACCTGAGGCGGCGAGGGCTCGCCCTGCTGCTTGCAATGGTCATGCTCGGCTCGGGTTGCGGGTCGGCCGACACGCGCGAGCCCGCCGACGTGATGCGTGACGTGGTCCGCAACACGGAGACGCAGCCGCGGCGCTTCACCTACGACTTCAAGACGCCCGACGCGCATTACACGGTCACCGGCCTGTTCGAGGACGACTTCCGCTACGAGGCGTCGTGGTACATCGACGACACCCTCGTCTACGAGGAGGTCGTGAGCGATGACCGACTGGCGGTCCGCGTCCACGACGAGCGCGCGTTGGAACTCCTCCGTCGGCCGGAGCCCAGCGAGGAGGAGATCGCCGCCGACGTGGCCGGTCTGGTGGACGCGGCAACCGGCGAGGCGACCGACGCGCCCACCGACGAGCTGACCGACCCCGAGGCAGCTGCCACCGCATCGGACGAGCCGACCGACGAGGCCACCGATGCCGTCATCGACGAGCCCGTCGATGACGGCAAGCTCGACGAGGCGGAGGTGGAGGAACTGCTCCTGTCCGGCGTGTGGGTCGAAGACTCCGTTGGCGCTCCGTCGCTGTTGCCCACGGCCGACGACCGCGACCTCGGTGCCGACGCGGTCCTCGATTCGCTCAAGGTCCTCCGCTATGTCCTGCAGGCAATGCAGGAGGGCTTCGGGACGCGGATCTTCGACGACGAATCGGTGTTCTACCGCCCGTCCGAGGACCCCTTCCCGCACCCCGACCCCGCCGCCGGCGAGGTCGACCGCATCGACTTCGAACGACTCTGGTTGCCGCGCAGGAGCGACGTGAACGAGTCGGGGCAGCAGCCCGCCCCCAACATGGGCAACCTGCGCAAGATGGTGATCTACGTTGACGAGAACGAGGACATCATCCGGGTCAACGAGATCGTCGACCTGCGCCGGCGCTTCAAGGACCTGCGGGAACGCTACGACATGGACCTCCCGGAGGAACTGCCCGACGAGCAACTCGAGCTCATGGCGCTGGAACAGATCAACGCGCTTCGCGTCGCCCAGGGCGAGGACCCGATCGAACTGCGTTCCCTCAGCATCGAGTTCGAGGACGTCGGTGACGAGGATCTTCGCGTGACGTTCCCGACCGGGACAACGATCGCGCCCCTGCGCCTCCTCGCGTCCCGCGGCTCCGAGACAGGCAGTCCGCCGGAACTCCCCGAGGAGACCCCGTCCGACGCCGTCCTCGACCCGGAGGTCGCACCTCCCGCCGACGGCGACGCATCGGAGGAAGCCACGCCGTCGGACGGTCCGAGCGACGCCTCGGACGGCTGACCCACCGTGCGTGGACTGCTCGCCGCTGCTGCGGTCGCGGTGGCCATCGCTGCCGGTGCCTGCAGCAGCGAGCCACCCTCGCCGGTGGCTGGGCTGGACGTCCTCGGTGGCGTGCCCAGGGTCGCGGACGCCGCGGGCGTCCTGACCGCCGTCGACGGCGACACCCTGATGTTGGACGACGGCCTGGTCCTCGACCTCGGCCCCGACGTTGCGACCTTCTCGACCTACACCCTGACGCTGCTGCCGCTGGACGGACGCGTCGGCCAGTACGTCCACGTCGGCCTGGCCGACGACGGCCGCGTGGTGTGGGTCGCTGTCGTCGGCAACGTCACCCGCGCCGCCGACGGCACGAGCACCGTGCTCGTGACCAGCGACCTGCTCCTGGTGCACGACGGACGGGCCTACTTCCGCGACGGCACGGTGCTTGCCACCGGACCGGGCGTGACCGTCGACGGCCTCCCTGCCTACGCGTTCGCCCGCATCGACGTCGCTACCGACTTGGTGATCGAGATCACCGTCCCGTAGGCGGGCTTGCGCAGTGGCATCAGCGGATCGGGAAGGTCTGGGCCTGGGCGAGCCAACCACGTTCCGGGTCGCGGACGATGGTGAAGACGTCCTTGTAGTTTGGGCAGCACAGGTCGGCGCCGTCGCCGTAGTTCAGGGCCTCGATCGTGACACCGTCGGAACGGACCTGGACCTTCGGGGACACGAGGGTCGTGAGGCTGGCGATGGGTCCCGGCTCCTCCTGGTCAGTGAAGGTGACGATGTCGAAGTCGTGGATGTTCCCGGGCCGGTCGAGGTCGTACTCGACCAGCACGTATGCCTCCCCCCCGCTGGTGCCTTCGTACAGCACGATCGACTCGAAATCGAGCGTCGTGACGGTGGCGGCGACGAGCGTCAGCGATCCGTCCTGACGGTAAACGCGGCCCTGGAGGCCGCGCGTGCTGTCCTGGCGGCCGGTCCACACCACGAACCGCCCGGCCGTCCCGGTTGTCGTGACGCACTGGATCGTCTGGTAGCCCGACGGCTGTACCGGGCAGCTGCCCGACTGGGCGCGAATGCCGTTCTCCGGCTGAAACGTCGCGTCCAGATGGTTGCCCGCGTTTGTCAGCAGGTAGATGTCCACCGGCGGCTCGGGCTGCGACGTGGTCGTCGCGTCACTGGTGGCAGCCGGCTCGCCCTCGCCGACGCTGGTGGGGCCGCCGCCACTGGGGGCGACGGTCGACGAACCCGTCGACGTCGGGCCCGAGCCGGCGGCTCCCTCGGCGGGCCCCGGCGAGAAGACGATCGACCGTGGTGACGCGGCATCGCCCGAGCCACAGGCGGTGGCCAGGATGCCGAGGGCCGCTGCCGCGACAGCGTGACGGCGCATCAGCCAGCGATTCGAGCGTGGACGCGTCCCTGCAGGCGCAGCCAGACCAGGTCACCGTCGTCGTTGCGCAGCACGTCGCCCCGGGCCGGCGCGAACGGACCGTCCAAGACCTTGAACGCGCCGCCGTCGTACATCTCGACCGGCATCGCGGGGCTGGGGTCGTTCGGTCCATCCGTGATGCTCACCCGTGGGATGACGGTGAACTCGAGCCCCCTCTCACCCCTGGCCACCTCGACGTCGGCCGCTGCTGCGCGATATGTCCCGACGTACTGGTCGAGCGCGTCCGGCGCGGCCGGCACCTGCGTGTTCGTCGGCCGTTCGAGGTCGACCAGGTTGCGCAGAGCCCACTTCGACACCTCGCGCTGCAGCACGACGCCGCGGTCGGCGTTCGTCAGCACCGTGATGGCGAAGCCGTGGTCCGGGACGACCACGAACGCCGACTCCTGCCCGATCGTGGACCCACCGTGGGCGAGGACACCCGGGGTGCGTTGGATCAGCCACGAGATGCCGGCGTGCGCGGCCCGGCCACCGTCAGCCCTGATCTGCGGTGTCCGCATCTGAACCAGGGCGTCGTGGTCGATGATGCGCGTTCCGTCCCGGCTCGTGCCGTCGCCGAGGTGGAACGTCGCGTAGGTGAGCTGGTCCCTCGCCGACGAGATCAGCCCCCCTGCCGGGTTGATCGAGCGCGGCAGCTGCCACGGGGTCATCACGGTCGGGCCGGCATCGGTCGTGGCGTGGCCGACGGCAACGCCGTGTGTGATGGCCTCCGACGCCAGGTAGCAGGAATGATCCATTCCCAGCGGCTCGAGAACCACCTGCCGGGTGGCCAGCTCGAACGTGAGGCCCGTGATCGCCTCAATGACGTGACCCGCGAGCGCAAACCCCGCGTTGTTGTAGTTCCAGACCTTGCCCAGCGGGGTGACCTGCGGCAGGTCGCGCATCCGCTCGACGCAACACGCCAGGGCGTCGTCGCCTGGCCCGAAGTCGTCGAAGAAGTCACCGTCGAACCCAGCCGTGTGGGTCAGCAGGTGGCGCAGGGTCACGTGGTTGGTGACCTCCAGGCTGGCCAACTCCAGGTCCGGCAGGTAGGTCTTGACCGGCTCGTCCAGGTCGGCCCGCCCCTCCTGCACCAGGCGGAGGGCGACCAGGGCTGTCAGCGTCTTGGTCGTCGACCCGACCTGGAAGAGCGTGTTCTCGTCGACGTCGAGAGGATGGCTGACGTTCGTCACTCCGAACGCGTCGATGTACTCCTCGCCATCACGGTGCACTGCCACGGCGACGCCGGGGACACCAAGCTCCGCCATGCGCTCGCGGACCAGCTTCGCCAGCTGGCTGCGTGCTTCGTCCAGGGACATCGCGATCACGTCGCCTTCTGTCAGCGCCTGCGGGACCGTAGGCGCTGATCGGGAGCAACCGTTGGTGCCGACAGACAACCGCGGACCGTCTGCGCTGCCCGCTCCACCCAAGTGTCGCGGCGACGAGTGGGCTTCGATCCCTGCAACCTCGATCGATCAGTCGACCATCAGGAGATCACCGTGGGCAGGTTGACAGGACGCGTCGCCATCGTTACCGGCGCCGGCCGTGGCTTGGGTCGCGAGCACGCGCTGAAGCTGGCCGAGGAAGGGGCCAGCGTCGTCGTCAACGACCTTGGGGGCTCGGTCCACGGCGATGGCGCCGACGCCACCGCGGCGGAACTCGTGGTCAAGGAGATAGAGGAACTCGGCGGCCAGGCCATTGCGTCGCCGCACAACGTTGCCAACTGGGCACAGGCCAAGGAGATGATCGACCTGGCCGTCGACACGTTCGGCGACCTGCACGTGCTGGTCAACAACGCCGGGATCCTGCGCGACAAGACCTTGGCCAACATGGAAGAGGCCGAGTGGGACGCCGTCATCAACGTCCACCTGAAGGGGCACGCGGCCCCCACCCGCCACGCGGTGGCCTACTGGAAGGAGCGCGCCAAGGCGGGCAAGGACGTCAACGCCTCGGTCATCATGACCAGCTCGATCGCCGGCCTTGCCGGCAACTTCGGCCAAGCCAACTACTCGGCCGTGAAGATCGCCGTCCTGGCCCTGTCAGCCGTCGTGAACCTGGAGTACGGCAGGTATGGGGTTCGTGCGAACGCCGTGTCGCCGGGCGGCCGCACGCGACTGTCCATGGCCGTCCCCGGTGCCGAGGACTCCACACCCGCCGATCCGGACGTCTTCGATCACTCCGCGCCTGGCAACGTGTCCCCGCTGATCGCCTGGCTCGCCGCTGCGGACTGCCCGGCTGCCGCGCAGGTCTTCCACATCACCGGCGACCACCTTGTCATCTCCAGCATGCCACCGATCGTGCACGAGCAGGAGCTCGGTCGGAAGTGGACCATGGACGACCTCGACGAGTGGGTCACGCCGCGGCTCGTATCGCCGCTCAGCGTGCCCGACTGGGTGCCCGGGATGCGCGGCGCCAGCTGATGGCCATCACCACGAGCGGCGTTGGCAACAGCAGCCGGCCGGTCATCAACGCCATCCCCCCGCCGCGCGCACGCGCCTACGCCGCCGCGACCAACGACGACCTTGCCGCGCACGCGCGCGGGGACCTGGTCCCACCGGTGCTCACGTACCCCTTGGTCCAGGGCGCCGGGAACGAGGCCCTGTCCTTCGTCGTCCCCGACGGCGACTACGGCGGCCCGGCACTCCACGGCGAGCACGATTTCCGGTTCCACCGGCCCGTGCGGACCGAGGAGACGGTGACGACGAGGGCGGAGGTCGTCGGCGTGCACGCGAAGCGATCCGGAACGACGATCGTCGTCCACTTCAAGGGTGTCGATGTCGCCGGCCTCGACGTCGTCGAGCAGTACCTCACGATCTTCGTGCCCGGTGCCATCGCGCCCGAGAGCGCCGGTGACACCGCGCCCTCCCACGGCGCTCCGGACGGCCTGCTCAACCGGGAGCCGATCGCGGTCATTGAGCAGCACGTCGATGACGACCAGACGTGGCGCTTCTGCGGGCCCAGCGGCGACACCAACCCGATCCATCTCTACGACGACGCTGCCGTCGCGGCCGGGCTGCCGGGGATCATTAACCACGGCATGAACACGCTTGCCGTCGCCACGTCCGGCCTGATCCGGGAGGTTGCCGGCGCGGATCCCGCCCGGCTCGCGCGGGTCGCCGTGCGGTTCTCCAGCATGCTGGTGCCCGGCCAGACCATCACCACGTCGGTCTGGGATGGTGGCGCCGGCAGCTTCCACTTCCAGACCGTCGACGCATCCGGGACCGTCGTCATGAGTGACGGCCTGATGGAGGTCCGATCGTGAGTGCCATCCCCGACGCCACCGACGTCGAGCTGTGGTCCTACGGCCGCCGACTGACCCACCTCGGGACGACCCGCGGCGACGATGTCGCCGTGCACTTCGTCCCGCTCGAGGGCCAGGATCAGCAGGTCACCTACGGCGAACTCGAACGGCGCGCGAACCAGGCAGCCCGTCTGCTCGCCGAGCACGGCGTGGATCGAGACACGGCCGTCGCACTGGGGCTGCCGAACACACCCGACCACATCGTCGCCCGCTTCGCGGCGTGGAAGCTCGGCGCCATGGTGCTGCCGATCAACGCGAAGATCCCAGCTGCCGAGCGCCAAGGGATGATCGACCTGCTGGCCACCTACCGCAAGGTGGTGACTGTCGGATCGTGGCACGACGGCCAGGCCCCGTCCGTGCACGGCGATCGGTTCGCCGACCTCGACTCCTACGACGACACGCCCCTGCCCGATGTGACCGCGGAGAAGGCGTTCGCGATCGGCTCGGGCGGGACCACCGGCACGCCGAAGATCACGCTGTCCGGCGGGCTCGGCGTCGTGGGCATGCATCCCGATGGTCGGCCCGTCTCGCCCGCCGGCCTCCTCGCCGACCTGAACCTGCGGATCGGATCGACGCAGATGGTCTGCACGCCCCTGTACCACACGTCCGGGTTCGGCTGGACGTTGCACGCGATCCTGCTCGGCAATCGCCTGGTCCTCATCGAGAAGTTCGACGCCACCCGCACCCTGGACGCGATCGAGAAGTACAGCGTCAACCAGACCATGTTCGTGCCTGCAGTCCTGCAGCGGCTGCTCGAGGTCGAGGACATCGACCAGCGCGATCTGTCGAGCTACGACGCGCTGGCCCACGGCGGCGCCCCTTGCCCGGACTGGGTGAAGCGTCGCTGGATCGATCTCGTCGGGGCCGAGAACGTCTACGAGGGCATGGGCGCCACGGAGCCGATCGGCTCAACCGTGGTGCGTGGCGACGTCTGGTTGCAGCGTCCCGGCACGGTGGGCAAGCCGACCGAGTGCGACGTCCGGATCCTCGACGACGACAAGGAAGAGCTCCCCTCCGGAGAGGTCGGCTGGGTCTACATGCGGCCCCTCGGGGCCGAGGCGCCGTTGTTCACCTACCTCGGTGCCGACTACGGCGGCGTCACCGACGACGGGTTCGTGTCCCTTGGCGACTACGGCTGGCTGGACGACGACGGCTACCTGTTCATAGCCGACCGGCGCGTCGACATGATCATCAGCGGTGGTGCCAACATCTACCCGGCCGAGGTCGAGGGTGCGCTGACCAGCCATCCCGACGTGCGCGAGGCTGCCGTCATCGGGGTACCCGACGACCGCTGGGGCAGGCGTGTGCACGCCGTGGTCGTCGCGCGGACCGACGGTGGGCGCGGGCTGGCCGAACGCCTGGACGCCTACGTCCGCGAATCGCTCATGACCTACAAGGTCCCCAAGTCCTACGAGTTCGTGAGCGATCTGCCGTACTCCGAGGTCGGCAAGCTGCGGCGCCGCCCGCTGTACGACACACGTCAGGGTGGCGAGATCCCGGGTGAGATCCGGCTCGGCCGCTGAGACGCTGGAGCGGCTGAGATGGCTGGAGTTGCGTTGGATCACCGCGTTGCCATCGCGGCCATGACCCGGGCTGACCGGATCGATCGCACGCGGCGGGTGATGCTGGCACCGACGACCGTGCTTGGCGGAGCCTTCGAACCCGTCTGGACCGGGGAAGGGGCCGCCCTGCTCTACCTCGACCCGGCGCGGCCGACGACGGTGCTGCGGGTCGACCTGGCGACCGGGGAGCGATCCGAAGCTTTCGACGTCGCTGCCCTGCGCGAACGACTGCGCCAGGAGTTCTCCGTCGACGTCCCCGGCGTCGACCTCCCGTTCCAGCGGTTCGAACTTGTCGCAGACGGGATGATCCGGTTCCAGGTCCGCCGCCGTTGGTTCGACGCGACCCTCGCCGACCTCGTGCTGACCGAGGTCACCGAGGACGTCCGCAGGGCCGCAACGTCTGTCCCCACCCCCTGGCCGGCCGCGGCCCGCTCGATCCGACCCGCGAAGATGACCGGCCTGTACCCCGCCATCGGGATCGGACCGCAGGTCACGTCGCCTGACGGTCGCTGGGTCCTGACTGCGCCCGCCGGGCGCCTGACCGTCACGTCCACCCTGGACGGGCGCGGTCAGGCGGTGGTCACCTCGCCGGCCCGCACGGGCTACATGACCAGCAGTGCTGCGTGGGCGCCGAATGCGCAGCAGGTCGCCGCCGTCAACGTCGACACCCAGGGCATGGCCGACGTCCCCATCGTCCACTGGTTGAAACCGATCGAGGAGATCGAGTTCCTCCCGTACGTGAAGTCCGGCGGCCGGACTGCCACCTCCCGGATCGACGTCGTCGACATCGCCTCTGGTGAGGTCGTCCCCGTGTGCATCCCAGCTGAGGACGGCCTGCGCCTCCACGTTGTTGGCTGGCGGCGTGGTGGCCGCGAGGTGCTGGCACTCAGCCTCAACCGCGAAGGCGACGTGCTCCGCCTGTACTCCGCCGACCCGCGAACCGGCGACGTGACGCTGCTCATCGAGGAGACGCACGAGTTCTTCTTCGAGGGCCTGTCGGTGGGGTGGCACGTGCCGGGTTTCGAGGCCGCGCCGTTCGACGGCAACCGCATCGTCTGGGCATCAGAGCGGGACGGCTGGCGCCACCTCCACCTCCACGACGGCGACGGCAAGCTGCTGCATCGCCTCACCGAGGGCTCCCGGGAGGTGTCACACGTCGTCGCCGTCGACGAGGCCAACGGGGCGTTGTTCTACGCCGTGCGGTCCGACCGCGACCGCCCCATGGACGTTCACGTCCATCGGGTCGGCCTCGATGGGACCGGCGATCGGCGCATCACGTCCGGGGCGGGCCAGCACGCGATGGTGGTGAGCCCCGACGCGACGGCCCTGCTGGACCGGCACTCGTCGATCGATCGTCCTGACACCGTGACTCTGCTCCATGCCGATGGGACCGAGGTGGCGGTCCTGTCTCAGGCCCCCTCCGACGCCCTGTCCCGTCGTGGCTGGTGTGTCCCCGAGGAGTTCACAGCCGTCGCGGCGGACGGCACGACACCGCTGCATGGCCTGATCTATCACCCGCCATCCTTTGACCCGTCAGGGCTCTACCCCGTCGTCGAGCACATCTATGCGGGTCCCTACCGGTCAAACGTCGGCCGCACCTTCGCCGACGCCAAGCACGCCCTCGCGCAGGTGATGGCCGACGCCGGCTTCGTGTCGGTCGTTGTCGACGGTCGCGGGACGCCCGAGCGCGGTGCCGCGTTCCAGGGCGTCGTGCATCGGCGGTTCGGTCAGCACGAGATCCTCGACCACGGTGGGGTCATCGAGCAGCTCGTGGCCGATCGCGCCTACCTCGATCCTGATCGTGTCGGCATCATGGGTGGGTCCTGGGGCGGGTACTTCACCATCCGTGCCCTGCTCCAGCGTCCCGACCTCTACCGCGTCGGCGTCGCGCTCTACCCCGCCGTCGATCTCCACGACCACAACGCGCTGGCCATCGAGCAGTACATGAAGCTGCCGGTGAACAACCCGGATGGGTACGAGGCGGCGGACAACCTGAAGCTGGCTGACCGGCTCGAGGGCAAGCTGCTGCTCATCCACGGCACCAGTGACGTCAATGCGACGTTTTCGACGACTGTCAAGTTGGTCGAGGCGCTGACGCGGGCGAGCAAGCCCTACGACCTTGTCATCATGCCGGAGCAGGCCCACGACCTGAGCGGACACACCGGTCAGTACGCCGTCGCCGCGCTGGTCGACTACTTCGCAGAGCACCTCTGAGAGCCTGCGCCGTCACGTCAGGTGGCGGCCCCGGCGGGTGCTGGCGCGGCCGTGAGGCCGACTGCATTCATGAGAAACGCGTACGGCTCGGCCGCCCAGGCCAGCGCGTTCGCGGCCGTCTTGCCGGTGCCATGGCCGATGTCGTCCATCACCCGCAGCAGGATCGGGCGGCTCGAAACCGTCGCGTTCTGCAACGCGCCTGCGAGCTTGCGGCTGTGCCAGGGCGGGCAGCGGTAGTCGTCGTTGCCGCAATGGACCAGCATCGCCGTGTACTCGTTTCCGTCCTCGATGTGGTGGATGGGGGAGTAGTCGTACAGCCAGGCCGCCATGTGCGGGACGTTCGGGTCGCCGTAGTCCAGCGCCACCGCGGAGTACGGGAACGGATCGCGTGTCACCCGGAGCAGGTCCACGATCGGTATGGACGGCACGATCGCGCGGAACAGGTCCGGCCGCTGGACTGCGGCCGCGCTGGCCGTCAGACCGCCGTTGCTTCCGCCGATCATGCCGAGCTGATCGGCGGTCGTGACGCCCTCCCGGATCAGGTACTCGGCGACGCCGAACAGGTCGTCGAAGGTGTTCTGCTTGCGAGCCATCCGGCCGGCGCGCCACCAGTCGCTGCCGAACTCACCCCCGCCGCGGAGGTTCGCGTGCACGTAGATGCCGCCGGCCTCGACGATCATCGCCCCCGCAGGGTCGTAGCTGGGCAGGAAGCGGTGGTTGAAGCCGCCGTAAGCCCGGATGATCGCGGGGTGTGGCGTGTCGAGGTCGAGGTCGTCAAGGTGGACCAGCAGCGCCGGGATCAGCGTCCCGTCGCGACTCGGTGCCAGGATGCGCCGCGTCGTGACTCCCTCCAGCTTGGCCATCGGCGTCGTGAGCGCCTCCAGCTCGGCGGTCGCGATGGCGTAGCGGAAGAGCGCGTCCGAGGTCGTAACCGATCCGAACAGGAACCTGATGCCCGTCGGGTCGATCGGGTCGGGATCCAGGGCGAGCGCGCTCACCACGCCCGTCTCGGGCAGCTTGACCTCGTCCACCAGTTCACCGTCGAAGGTGTGGACCGTCAGGCGCGAGCGGGCCTCCGACAGGGCGTTGAGCACGATCCGGTCACCGACCGGCACGATCGACTCCAGGACCGCTTCGGTCTGGGGGACCAGCTCCTTCCACGTGGAGACGTCGGCGCTGGTTGCCACCGGGATGGACACCACGCGCCCGCGCGGCGCCTCGTCCTTGGACACGGCGATGTAGCGGTCACCGTGGAAGAAGCCCAGGCACAGCTCGTCGCCGTCTTCGACGAAGCGACGCCACTGGCCGCTGGGGTCTTTGACGTCGCGGATCCATGCGAGCCGGAAGGTGTGCACGGCTGGATACGTGAGGACCCCCAGCCACCGACCGTCCGGTGACATGATCGGGACCGCATGTATGGGGAGGTCGAAGGGCGTGGGTTCGGGGTCGATCGGCGCATGGTCACCGAAGCGCCAGTGGAACAGGTACTTCTGGCTGTCCTCCTGGTCGCGCTGCAAGCCCTTGTTGAACCAGATGCCCGACTCGTCGGGTGTCCACGCCGGCGCCAGCGCCGAGCAGAACGGGATGTTGACCGGCAGGGTCTGGCGGGCGTCGACGTCATGGGCATGCAGAACGCTCTGCTCGTCACCACCGACCGACAGGCCGTACAGGACCCAGCGTCCGGTCGGGGAAACGTGCCACCAGTCCAGCGTGCGGCCCCCGGCGAGGTTCGGGTCGACGACGACGTGCTCGTCACCGCTGTCGTTCACGACGAGGACCGGCCGAGACGCGTCACCGTCCGGGCGCAGGAAGTAGGTCCGGTCACCCCGACGGACCGGCACGGTCGGCGGCGGCGCGATGTGGCGAACGATCGCGGCGCCAACGCCCTCGACGTCGCACGACTCGGCCAGGAAGGTGTCTGTCACCGAGTTCTGGGCCTTCTGCCATTGGACGACTTCGGGATCGCGGTCCTCCTCGAGCCACGTGTAGGGGTCGGTGAAGACGACGCCCGAGACGTCGACGCGGACTGGTCGACGAGGGGTGGCCGGAGCGGCGGGAAGGGTCATTGTGTCCTCGCATGTCGTCGCGAGTGGACGGGCAGTCGGCGTCCCGGGGTGTGGACCGACATGGTCTCCCGTGCAGCGAGTGCCGGCGTGGTCCGCTCGCACAACCACCGTGGCCAGGGCTGCCGTCGCAGAACGAACGCGGTCGATGGCGGCCTGGTTTGGCTGGCTCCATCGGTGTGCAGTGCACCCACACCAACCAGGGGGTTAAGGGCATAGCGGCCGAGTCACAAGGCGGCGGCCAGGCGGTTGAAGCGGTTGCACGGGTCGTCGGCGGTCCGGCCGGCGTCGAGGTTGGCGGCCTGCCACGTCAGCCACCGGCGGCCCCCGTCGACCATGCGGTAGCAGCCGTCGTTGGCGTAGCCCTCCTGCCCGTTGCCGGGCCACCACCACTGAACCATCGCGTCTTTGACGCACGTGTAGTCGCCCGGATCGTAGAAACAGGACGGCTGGTATGGGCTGGTGCTGGGCAGGGCGGGGATCGCGTGGAACCCCCGGTCAATCGAGTCCGGAGACAGCGTCGGTCCGGCGACCTGGATCCCCGTGAACAGCTGGCGGAGATCCTCGTACGCGGACGTGTTGCAGGTGTTCGCGATGTGGGTCGGGGACGCGCTCGGATCGCCCTCGAGGATCGCGCGCGGGCACATGAAGTGCGGGTCGTTCTCGTACTCGCGCGTAGACGGGTCCGGGGCCGAGTCCGTCCGGATGTTGTATGTGACGACCGTCGCATGGGCCCATGCCTGCTGACCCTGCTGGTGGGCCGGCACGGCGGAGTCGGTCAAGCCGTCGCCGGCAACGATCCACTCGGGCAGGTAGCCCGCCTGCTGCGCCGCGCGTGACTGATCCGTCTCGAACCCGCCCGGCCAGATCACGGTCGTCACGTCGGCAGCCTCGAAGCGGGCCATGTTGCTCGTGGCGTACAGGGCCGCCGGATCGTCGCTGTTGTACTGCCAGAAGCGGTCGGCAGTCGGGAACGTCCCGGTCTCGGCGAACTCGCCGCCACACGCCTCGACCTGTTCGCGGACCAACGCTGCGAGCTCGACGAGGTTGGGGTAATTCGCGTCGGTGGTGGCGAGCAGGCCCAGCCGTCGCTGCCTGCCCAGGTCCTCGCCATTGCCGCTGGCGACGACCGGGAAGGGAATGACGCGTTGACAGACGAACTCGCTGAAGCGATCGGCGACCGTCTTCACCGTCGGGTTGTAGCTCCACACGAGCGCGGGGAACCGGTCGAAGATCGCCGAACGGGCAGGGCCCTTCGATGAGCCGAACGACAGGACGTCGCGTCCCGCGACCGTCTCGATGTAGTCCTGCTCGCCGCCTGTCAGGAACTGGCTGGTCAGGACCGCGAACGGGTCGACGTCGGCCAGGTTGGCGGTCGCGTCAGCACGGCGGGTCTCGGGGCTCGGCGCATCGTCGGCGCCCCGAGTGTTGTAGTAGACCCAGGCGTGCACGGTGCGGTCGTAGGTCTGGAACCGCTGGTTGAAGTACCGCACCAGGGCGCGCAGGCCGGGACGGTAGAGCGAACTCGTGTCCTCCTCGGGCTTGGACAGGTCGACGTACTCACCGGCCTGGTTCGCGTCGGACGATCCGCCGGCCGGATCGATCGGGATGATGATCCGGATCTCGTCGGTGTTCACACCGCGGTGGGTCGCGCCACCATTGTCGCCCTCGAAGTGCGCCACGCACGGTGGTGCCAGGGGGTCCTCGGTCTGGCGCGGTGGCTCGCCCACGCAGCGTTTGGTGATCGGTCGCTCCCCGAGTCCGGTGGGCGCCGGTGGTGGAGGCGTGAGCACGCCACCGCCACCGGGTCCTGCGGGCGCGGCGGGTCCGGCCGAACTGCTACCGAGCCCCAGCGAGGTGATGTCGCCGTTGTCGTCGGGTGGTGGCGGCTCGTCTTCGTCGGGAGGGATCGGCGCGAACTCGATGGTCTGGGTCGGGTTGGCCTGTGGGACCTGCAGAGCCGATGGCAGGACGATCAGCAGCGCGGCCATCGCTGGCAGGGTCGACGCGAGCGGGAGATGGCGACGGGCGCGATTCGTCCCTGCTGCCGGGCTCACCTCGGGAACTCCACGTCGAGGGTCGCCACACCGGCTGCGACGGCGAATACCGGCGCTACTGTCGCCACGGCGGCGGGATCTCCGGTTGGGGCTGGGGTCGCCACCGCTTCTCCCTGCCGTGCGCTCTCGGCGGCGTCGACCATGCGCCGGTAGCTGTCCACGAAGCAGACGTCGGCGTCGCCGGCGGTTTCGAGGGAGAACACGACCTCGCTCGGCGTGAGCCTCACAGTCCAGTGGACGTCGGCGCCGTCCGGCCCGTCCGAGAGCCGGTAGGTCACGGTGTACGACCGATCCAGCGCGGCGCAGGCCTGCGCCATCTCCGGCGAGCTCCCCAGCCGGTCGTTCATCGCCCGGACATGTTCAGAGGACATGAAGCGCAGCATCTCGTCCTCATCGCTGACGCGGCGTCGCGGCCAGCGCCGGCACCAGGACGTCGAGGACCAGGTCCAGCAGCCGCTCGAAGAGGTCGTCGTAGGTCACGGTCCCCCGCTCGGCCGCGATCGCAGCGATGCTGGGATAGTCGCTCGCACTGGGCAGGTCGATCCGAGGGAGCGCGTCGCCGTGAGGTTGGCTGCCGTCGGCCCCGTGGCGGTGGTTGCCGGTCACCAGGGCGCTCGACACGGTGACATGGAACAACACCGCGTAAGCCGCCGCCTGGCCGGCCGGTCCCAGGCCCATGCGTGCCAGCAGTTCGAGGATGCGTTCCAGCGAGCGCAGCTGCCCCGCGGACGTGGCGGGGTAGCGGCCGAGCAGCCCGAGCAGCTCGAAATGGTCCAGGGCGAGCTGACGAAGCTGCCTGAGCATGTTGCGCAGTTGATCGGCGGGCGTCCGTGGGTCGTCCAGCGGCGGGACGTCGAGCCGTGTCGCGAACACCGCGTCCAGCATGGCCTGCAGGAGATCGTCCTTGCTGTCGACGTACGTGTACAGCGTGGTCTGGTGCACGCCGAGTCGGTCGGCGACGGTGCGCATGGACACGTCAGCGAGTTCACCCTCGGTGGCCACTTCGAGGGCGGCGCCGACCACGTCCTGGCGACGCAGCGCCCGCGGGCGGCCACGCCCACGCGGACCGCCCGCGGCGGCGCTGGCTTTGCTGCCTGCGGCGCCGTGTGGGCGGCGCACGGAGGCCGGAGCGTCGGTCCGGTTCTGCATGATCGCCGCCATTCCGAGGGCCTCGTTCCACGCCGCATGGATTTATCCTACACTGTAGGAATAATTGGACCAGGAGAACGTCCATGCCGACGGCGATGGCGCACGATGGCACGGAGATCGCATGGACGTCCTATGGGGACGGGTTTCCCGTTGTCATGTCGCCAATCCGTCGGCATGGCCGGACGGCCGACGGCTACGCCCGTGAAATTGCTGACGGCCATCGCCTGATCCTCATGGACTATCCGGGGCCGGCGAAGCCCGACACGCTGACGCCGGCCAACGCGGTCGCGGATGTGTTGGCAGTGCTCGACGCGGCCGGGATCGACCGGTTCGGATGGGTCGGGTACTCGTTCGGCAGCGTCCTCGGGCTCCAGGTGGCGTGTGCCGTCCCGGACCGGATCGCGGCGTTCGTCTGTGGCGGTTGGACGCCGATGGGGGCGCCGTATGCCGGCATGGTCGACCTGAGTGAGACGCTCGCGCGTCTTGTCCGTCGCGTCCTCGGCAAGCGACGCGCGTCCTCGGCGCGCCAGTGGGTGACGTTCTACCGAGGCCTCAGGGACTGGGACGAGGCGGCGGCACGTGAGGCCTTGGCGACAACGCCCCGCCTGGTACTCGTGGGCGACCGGGATCGCAGCAGCCACGCCCCGCTGGCCGACCTCGTCGCCGCGCACGAGCAGGCGCTCATCGCCGACGGCTGGGACGTGCGCTACCTCGAGGGGCGCCACCACAGCGTGCTCGTGCGGCCGAGCGTCGTTGGCCCGGCCGTACGCGACTGGCTGGACGCCAACCTGCCGAGCTGATCCTCAGCCGCAGACCTGTTCGAAGACGCGGAGGAAGTTCTCGCCGAGGATGGCGCGGATGTCGGCGTCGCTGCAACCGCGCGAGACCGGGCCGCGGGTGATGTTGGGCCAGTCGCGGTAGTCGCGGAATTGTCCCGGTGCTGCGCCCAGCTCGCGCGCAGGCGGTCGCTCATCGCGGGCGTGAACGTGTCCCGACCGAGCGGGCCCCACGACAACATGTCGATGACGATGCTGGAGTCGTGCAGGTCGCGGGCGCGCAGCTCCTGCTCGGCGGTCAGGCCGAAGTCGAAGTGGCCGTACTCGTGCGCAGCGGCGTTCAAGGGCAGGCTCCTTCGGGCGTCAGAGTTCGAGCTGGTCGAGTTCCGAGGCGAAGATGATCTCGCCCTCGTAGGCCTTGCCGGCGTCGTCGACCGCCTCCTCCTCGTGGCCGTCGAGTGCCGCACCCGTGTGCACGAGCATGAGGCGTTCCACGCCGGCGGCCTGGGCCATCGAGGCGGCACCGCGGGTCCCGCAGACGCCGTGGGTCTCTCCGTCCGCGATCAGCTTCTCCTCGAGGCCCCAGCACATGCACAGCATGAGGTCTGCCCCCTGGGCCAGCTCGGTGACAGCGTCGCACGGCTCGGTGTCGCCGGTGAAGACGATGCTCTTGCCATTGACGTCCAGGCGGTAGGCGAGCGAGAGCAGCCACGGCTCGGCGTGGACCGCGGGTGCGGCGGTGACGCGCCAGCCGTCGCCGCGGGCGATCTCGCCCGGTTCGTAGTCGCGGGCGTGGACGCGCTCGTACGGTGGGATGCGGGGCAGCGTGCCGCCGCGCAGTACATGGACGCGCTGGCTGCCCGGGTGCTCGATGCGGGCCCGGTAGTCATGGGCAAACGCCCCGTCCGGACCGATCAGGTCGCGCGTGAGCTTCTCGGTGAGCTTGGGCCCATGGACGTGGAGGTCGTCCTCGACGCCGGTGCTCTGGTCCCAGCGGGTGAGCAGGAAGCACGGGTAGTCGGCGTCGTGGTCGAAGTGGTGGTGGGTGAAGAACAGGTGGTCGACGTCGGTGGGCCACAACCCGGCCTTGACGAGTTTGTGGGTCGCGGCCGGGCCGCAGTCGAACATGAGGACCGTCTCGCCGACGTTGACGGCGTACGCCGAGCCGAACCGTTCCGGGGTTGGCGTCGGCGTCCCGGTGCCAAGGATGTGCAGTGTCGCCATGGTCGTCTCCTGTTCGAGGTGCGGATGTCGACGGTCCCACCGTTCAGTGCTCGCGTGAAGCGCCCCAGTTCAGTGCCCGATGACGGCGCCGTCGGGGCGAGGGTCGGTCGCGCCGCGGTAGCCGTGCGGCGTCACCTGGATGGCCTGCGCCCAGCCGAAGAGGCTCGACAGCCCCTCGGTCTCGGAGACCGTGTGACCGCGGGCACGCAGGCTGGTCGCGAGGTCGGGGTCGAACCCACCTTCGAGGGCGACGCTCCAGTCGGTGGCATTGACCGTCCACCGCGGTGAGGAGATGGCCCGCTGAATGTCCTCGTGGTCGTCGATGATCTTCGTCAGCAACTGCAGGTGGAACTGGGCCTGGCTGTCCCCGCCCATGTTGCCGAACACCAACGACGGTCGACCGTCGCGCAGGACCATCCCAGGGATCAGGGTGTGCATGGGTCGCCGGGCCGGACCGTACGAGTCGGGAGCCCCGTGTTCCAGCCGCATGTATCCGGCGCGGTTCTGCAGGTTGATGCCCCAGCCGGGCACGGTCACGCCGGAGCCGAAGCCCATGAAGTTCGACTGGATGAGGCTCACCATGAGGCCGTCGCTGTCCGCAGCGCAGAGGTAGATCGTCCCGCCAAGGGCCGGGCGTGCGTGGGCTGGCGTGCCGGCCTTTCCCGGATCGATCCTGGCGGCGAGGTCGGCGATCCTCCCGGCCGAGAGCAGTTCATCCGGTGTGAGGGTCATGTGGTCGGGGTCACCCACGTGCTCGCCACGTTCGCTCAGGGCCAGCTTCGATGCCTCGATCAGGAGGTGGTGACGGTCGACGCCAGGTGCGGGGAGGTCGCCCGTCGCTTCGACGATCGCAAGCGCCTGCAGGGCCGTGACGCCCTGGGTGGGCGGAGGCATCTCGAGGACGTCCACGTCGCGGTAGCCCTGCCACAACGGCGTGACCCACTGACCGCGATGGGCGGCGAGGTCGTCGCGGTTCATCACGCCGCCGAGGGCCTGGACCTGCCCTGCGATGGCCTCGCCGATCGGGCCGCGGTAGTACGCGCCGCGGCCGTCCTCTGCCAGGGCACCGATCGTGCGGGCGAGGTGGGGCTGGACGAGCACGCCCTGCTCGGGGGCGTTGCCGTACGCCGCCTGCCAGTCGGGAAAGTCGGCGTAGAGGGCCCGGGCGTTGGTCAGTGAACGCAGCGCGTTCGCCGACAGCTCGAACCCCTTCTCCGCGTAGTGGAGGGCCTCGGCCGCGAGCGTGCCGAAGGTCTGCGTGCCCCAGCGTTCCAGCAGCGAGAACCACCCGTCGACGGCACCCGGCACGCTGACGGCGTGCGGTCCGAACGCCGGCATGAGGTCGGCACCCGTCCGCTCGCGCACGCCCTCGATGCTGGCATCGGCCGGGGTCCGGCCACACCCCTCGAACGCGTGGACCCCGCCATCCCAGACGATGGCGAACAGGTCGCGTCCGTAGCCACACGCGAACGGCATGACGACGCCGAGCACGAGGTTGGTGGCAACCGCGGCGTCGATCGCGTTGCCGCCGCGGGCAAGCACGGCCGCACCAGCCGACGACGCGAGGTGGTGGGGTGACGCCACGCAGCCGCGCGGGAACACGGCGGCGTCGGCCACGGCTGTCGCGCCACCCGCCAGGCGGCTGCGGTAGTCACTCATGCTGGCCCCATCACCCAGTCGCCGCTCGCGTTGGACGTCCGCGGCCATCACCTGGTCGGGCGCCCTCGTGAGTCATGCGGCGGACGCCCAGGCGGCCAGCTTGCCAAGGAAGGCGTCGCACAGGTCGAGTTGTTCGCGAGCGATGAACTCGTTGGGCTGGTGGCCCTGGTCGATGGAACCCGGCCCGACGAGGACCGACGGCAGCCCTGACATCTGCAGGTGGGCCGCGTCGCTGGCGAACGAGACGGGGGTGCCCTCGATCAAGGCGAAGTTCGTGCTCAGCATCTCGGCCGCGCGGGCGTTGCCGGCCGGGTCCAGCGGCGGGACGTCGGCGGCGACCTCGAAGTTGATCGACGCTTCCGGCGCCTGCCGGCGCAGTTCAGGCAGGACGACGTCGTTGGCGAAGGCCACCACGCCGTTGAAGACGGCATCGGGGTCCTCGCCCGGGACGGGCCGGATCTCCCAGCCAAACGCAGCCTGGCGTGGGACGATGTTGATCGCCTGGCCACCCTCGATCGTCCCGACGTTGGTCGTGGTGTGCTGGGGGACGAAGCCCTCGACGCGCACGCCCTGCTCGCGGAAGTGGATGGCCAGGTCCGCGAGGTGGTTGACGATCCGGCCGGCGGCCATGATCGCGTTGGCCGACGGCTGGTTCTGGCTGGAGTGGGCGTCGAGGCCGGTGATGATGGTGTTCGTGACGCGGATGCCCTTGTGAGCCCGCACGATCCCCATGGAGGTCGGCTCGCCGATTATCACGAACGCGGGTGTCGGCTCGTTGGCCAGCAGATCGGCGGCGAGGCTGGGCGCACCGAGGCAGCCCACTTCCTCGTCGTAGCTCCAGGCCAACGTGATCGGCTTGGCGAGGTCGGCGTCGGCAAGACTCGGCACGGCTGCCAGGCTGCTCGCGATGAAGCCCTTCATGTCGGCCGTCCCGCGTCCGTAGAACAGCCCGTCCTTCTCGACGAGGGTGAACGGGTCGGTGTCCCAGGGCTGGCCGTCGACCGGGACGGTGTCGGTGTGCCCGCACAGCACGATGCCGCCGTCCACGGCCGGGCCTATCCGGGCGACCAGGCTTGCCTTGGTGCCATCGGCGTTGGGGATGCGCCGTGCCGCGATGCCGTGGCCGGCCAGGAATTCCTCGATCCACGCGACCAGTTCCAGGTTGGCGTTGCGCGACGTTGTGTCGAAGGAGATGAGCCGTTCCAGGATCTCAAGCGTGTCAGACATGGCGTCTCCGGTCAGCCCAGGATCTTCGCGGCGCCGTAGCCCGCGTCGAGTTCGACACCGTCGGCGAACCGGTTGGGGTGGAACTGCGCGAGGCCAGGGTCGAGGGCCGCGCCGGTCACCAAGTCGGCGACGTGGCGGCCGATGCCCGGCGCCCACTTGAAGCCGTGACCGGCCGTGCCCGCGACGACGAAGATGTTCTCGTCCACGTCACCGATGACCGGCTGCCAGTCCGGTGCGACGTCGTAGGCGGCGGAGTAGCCGGAGCGGGCCTCTGAGTTCTCGAGGTCCGGGATGCGGTGAACGACCGCCTCGGTGATGCGCAGCTGCTCGTCGGGGGCGAGCTCGTGGTCGAAGTCGTCCGGGTCGATGTGCGGCTCCTCCCACAGCGTGCCAACCAGGTACTGCGCGTGCAGCTCGGCCTTGAAGTAGATGCCGTCCGGGATCGACGCCCACACGAACGGGACCTCCTGGGCGTCGCCCCACCCGTAGGTGGCGATGATGTGGCGCTCGGCCCACAGTGGGATCTCGATGTCGACCTTGGCCAGGAGTTTCGACGTCCACGGGCCGGCGCACACCAGGAGCTTGCCGGCGGTGATCGTCTCACCGCTGTCGGTCCGCAGCGTCACGCCGCCGGCCGTCCGATCGATCGACACGACGGTCGTGTTGCGCTTCAGCTCGGCACCGAGCTGCATCCCACGGTTCAGCATGCCGATGGTCGTTCCGGCAGGGTCGGCGTGGCCGGCATGCGGCTCCCACGCGCCCCAGGCGAGCCCGTCGAGGTTGAACTGCGGGAACTGCTCGGCCAGCGCGTCGCGGTCCAGGACCTCGGTCGCGACGTCGAGGCTGTTCAGCTGCTTCGCGACACGGTGGAGCTTGTCGCCGTCCTCCTCGGCGTGGACGAACAGGGCGCCCACCTCGACGAAGCTTGCGCTGCCACCGTGGGTCCAGTCCTCGAACGACCGGAACAGGTCCAGCGACTCCCGCGTGGTGCGTGCGAGGAACTCGTTGACGTAGTAGCCGCGGACGACGGCGCTGGAGCGGCCGGTCGGGCCGGAAGCGGGCATGCCCTTCTCGATGACGACGGTGCTGACGCCGCGGTCGGCCAGCGCCATGGCAGCGGCTGCTCCCTGGATCCCGGCGCCGATGATGGCGACGTCGTAGTTGCTCACGGGCCCGTCCTCTGTCCTGATCACAGCTGGTGTGAGCAGGACGATACGGGCGACCGTCCCACAGAGGCGTCCGTCACCTGTCGATGAACACCCCATCGACTTCATGCAGGTGTCGGTGGCTCGTCTCGCCCGCCGGTTCGTACCGTCGCCGTCATGGACACGGACTCGCTCACGATCGCTGTCGCGATCAAACACGTTCCCGTTGGGGGTGCCTTCCTGCGTGCGCAGGACAAGGGCCTCACGCGGGAGGGTGTTTCGCATGGCATCGACCCACTCAACGAGGTTGCCGTCGAATGGGCCCTGCGGGCTCGCGAGGCCGGCATGGCCACCAAGGTGATCGTCGTCACCCTGGGGCCGCCTTCGGCGGTCGACGCCCTGCGACGGGCGCTGGCCATGGGTGCCGACGAGGCCGTCCTGGTCACCGACCCCGCCTTCGTCGGTGCCGATGTCCGCGCCACGGCACGGGCGCTCGCGGCCGTCGTCCAGCGCGTCGAAGCTGATCTCCTGCTCACCGGCTACGAGAGCCTCGACGGTTCCTCGGGTGCAGTTCCTGCGGCGGCGGCCGCGATCCTGGGTTGGCCGCTGCTGAGCCGCTTCGGCGACGGCCAGCTTGACGGGGGTGCCCTGCGCGGCAGCCGCGACCTCGGAGCCGGCCCGACCCGTGTCGAGGTGGACCTGCCCGCCGTCGTGAGCTTCGTCGAGGGCCACGTGCCCCCGCGCTACCCCAAGCTCAAGGACGTCATGCGGACCCGCAACGCCGAACCGACGACCTTGACTGCCGCTGACCTGGGGATCGGCCCGGCCGCCAATGGCGAGCGCGTCATCGACCTCCGCGAGGTCCCCATGGCGCCGAAGGAGCCGACCATCCTCGATCTCGAAGCCGGGATCGAAGCGCTCCTGGTCCGACTCACCGCGGAGGCGAATCATGGCTGATCCGCGCTTCCTGGTCATTGCCCCTGATGTGGCGACCGCCGACGCCCTCCTGGGCGTCGTGCCCGCCTCGGCATGCGTCGACGTCGTTGTCCTCGGGGTCGGCAGCGGCGACCTCGATCCCGCCACCTGCGCCTTGCCGGCCGACAGCATCCGAGCCGTGCCGGCGTTGGCGGCCGACGCGGACGCCGACGTGGTCGGCCCGGCGCTGGTCGAGCTGATCCGCGCGGCCGCGGTTACCGTGCTGGACTCGTCCCAGCCAGGCCGCGACCTGGCCGGTTGGCTCAGCGCGACCTTGGACCGCCCGCTCGTCTGGGCGATCGACGCCATCGAGGTGGACGGCGGGATCCTCAGGGCCGACCGCGTCGTCCTCGGAGGCAGCCATCGGCTCGTTCACGAGGTCGGCGTCGCAGCCGGCGTGCTCGTCCTGGCCAAGCCGACACTGCCCGCCTCCGCCCAGGACCGCAGCCGTTCCGCGCCCGCAGACGTCACGACTTTGGACGTCACGGCCGCGGCGCCGCGCGTCCGGGTCCTGGAGGCGTCGTCGGACGCGGCCGCCGGTGTGCCGCTCAACGCGGCTCGGGTCGTCGTCAGCGTCGGTCGCGGGATCGGCGGCGCCGACAAGGTGCCGCTGTTCCGCGAGCTGGCGGAACGGGTCGGTGCGGCGGTCGGTGCGTCCCGCGTGGCGGTCGACTCCGGCTGGGTGCCGTTCGCCCACCAGGTGGGCCAGACCGGCACGGCGGTCGCGCCTGACCTGTACGTCGCCTTCGGGATTTCCGGGGCGATCCAGCACCTCGCTGGCATGCGCGGTTCGCGCAGCATCATCGCGATCAACACCGACGTCGAGGCACCGATCTGCCGGCTGGCCGACATCGTCGTGAAGGCCGACGCGGTCGAGGTCGCTGAGGGGCTCCTGAAGCGGCTGGGCTGAAGCGCCCGGACACCGCCGCTTGCGGGTTCGATCTGTCCCTTGTCGACGCCATCGCGAGTGCCTATGGTCGTGGGCATGCGCGACTACGAGATGTCGATCGAGGTCCTGAACGGGCCGTTTCCTGCCTCGCGGTGGGCCGATGCCCACGGTGACGCGCTGACCGAGGCTGCGCTGGGCTTCGGTGCGACCGGATGGTCATGGCACCGCTTCGCCTGGGGCGTCGTCCTGGAATTGGACTTCGTCGACCAGGACGCGTGGTCGGCCTTCCGGTACAGCACCGCCGTCACGGCCGCCCTCGACGCGGTCCCCGACCCCGTTTGGGGCCGGTTCGTGTACCGCGGTCGTGGTGGCTCCTCAGGGTCGTGGATCCCGCGGAGGCCGCGGCCAAGCCGTGACGCGGGTGCGGTCGAGGTTCCGACACCCGAGCCGGAGGCACCACCACCGGGGTGGGTCGAGGCCGTCGAGCACCTGACCGCCATGACCGGGTCGGACCTCCTCGACGTCGTGCCGTTGTCCGCCTGACCGCATCGTTGCGTTCGCGGTCGGTGGTTGGCGAGGACGGTTTCGTGCTCACAGTCGGTGCGCCGGCATGAACCCTCGGCGTACTGGTGTCCATATTGTCGACCGTGACAAGGCCCGAAATACGAAGACGACGTAGGCAAGGGGCGCGTTGACGGAGACGACTCAGAGCGGCACGGCCCGGATCGTGCGTGACGAGTGGGGTGCGGCCCACATCACGGCGAGCACGCAGGCCGAGGCGTACTTCGGTGTCGGCTGGTGCCAGGCCCATGACGACCCCCGGACCCTCGTCAACCGCCTCCTGACGGCGGGCGGAGAGCTTGCCAGCGTTCACGGTGAGCCCGGGATCACGAGCGACCTCGTCGCCGCCCAGTGGTGTCATGTCGCCGAGTCACGGGCCGGGTTCGAGCGGCTCGAACCGGGAGCCAGGGCGGCCACGCAGGCCTGGGCAGATGGCATCAACGCGTTTCTCGACGAGCATCCCGACCACCTCGACGGGGTCACGGTGCGGGCCGTGCCGTGGCACGCGATCTCGGTGTCGAGGCAGATGCTGTGGTGGTACTCGTGGATCGACGCGGTCCAGGCCATGCGGGCCACCGGGGTGGAACCGGACCTGCTGGTCGAACGCGGCGAGAGTCCCAACTGGGCGTCGAATCAAGTCGCCGTTGCCCCGAGCCGGACCCGCGACGGCCACGCCATGCTGCTGAGCGACATCCACACCGGTCCCGACCGCAAGTTCGAACACACCCTGCGGCTCATCGAGGCTGGCGGCGCCCTGACCGAGCAGGACTGGATCGACATGGCGCTCGACGAGTTCTGGATCGACGTCCCGCCATGGCAGGCCGCGCTGCGTGGCCTGCCTTTCCACGTCGTCGACGGTCGCGACCTCGCCAACGCGATCGACGTCCTGGTCCGCTTCGACGGTCAGGCCCACGCCGAATCGGGTGCCGCCCACCTGTGGCTGCGCTGGCGCGAACGCCTGGCCCAGGCGCACGTCGCCGTCGACGACCTCGTCGACCTGCAGACGACCGTGCTGGCCGGTGGACCGCTCACCGAGCCACAGGCCGAGCTCGTGATCGACCACCTCCGCGCCGCCGTCGACGAGATCCAGGGTCGGCACGGGCAGCTCGACGTGCCGCTCGGGGAGGTGTTCCGGGCTGCCCCCAAGCCGTTCGACCTGCCCATCGGCGGCATCGCCTATGCGGCCTGGCCGCCGCGCTTCGCGTGGGACAGCGAAGGTGTGGTCGCGCCGCTGCGCGTGATGTTCCGGTCACCCCCCGACGATGACGGCAGACGCGTTGCCACACACGGCGGCTGGAACATGATCGTCACGGTCCTGTCGGACCCGATCCGGTCCTGGTCGGCCATCCTGCCCGGCCAGCACGCGGACCCGGAGTCGCCGCACGCCGGCGATCGCCTGACCCTGTTGTCGCAACGCCGCGTCCGCCCGACCTGGTTCGACCCCACTGAGCTGGCGGGGCACACGGTGTCGACACAAGATGTCCCGGTTGCGCTGTCGGGCCTGCACGAGGAGCCCCGTCGCCGGTCCACGCCTCACCCCTGACGCGATGCAGAGCGGCTTCCGGGCGATACCCGCGGTCCCGAGCACCGATCCGACAGTGGCCGCCTGCTTCTACGAGGTCGGCGACTACACGTGCGTGAAGGACGCCGCCGTGGGTCACTGGGACCCGTCGGGCAGTGGCGAGCCGGGCAGCACCGACGGCTGTTGGCGCATGGTCGAGGACGGACGTCGGTATCTGGCCGATGGCTGGGATGCGGGCAACCTCGACACCCGACGGGCGCCCGAGGACGTTTGCAACGGCTACCGCAAGGGACCGTCGTTCATCTGACCTTGGCTCCCTGTCCACGTCTGCGACCCGCGGCCAGGTCGGATCCGTCGTTGCCCTGACGTCGCGCGATTTGGCCATTGTCTCATGCGACCAACACCGCCATCCCGGCCCGTCGAGCCCAACAACGCGCCCTCAGCGGCTGCAGGCCAAGCTACGACCTACACAGACGGTGACGGCTGCTGATGCGACGAGGTGATGGAGCCAGGCGGTATGGCCCGCTCGGCGGCGGGCTGGTCGCCACTGCCATGGCACTGCTTGTCCTGCCTTCCGCCCTGAATGTCCCGCAGTCGACCCCGAGTCAGACCCTCGAGTTCGCGCCGGTTCCTCCGACCGATGACGAGCCGCCGCCGCCTGATGCGGGGAACACGAGTTCCCTGGGCCTGGGATCGTCCGGGTCGTTGGGCACGATGGCCGTGACCGCCGAGCAGGCAGGAGTGGGGATCCCGGAGATCCCCATCGGCGTCGGAGCCTCACCAGTCACCAAGCGCTGCGTTGGGTCGCCACCGCGCCAGACCGAGGATGCCCTGGCTCCACCGTGTGTCGCGTTCTTCGAGGGTGACAATGGTGGTGCCACGGCACCGGGCGTCAGCGGGGGGGAAGTGCGCGTGCTCGTCTACAAGGATCCCGACTCGGGGGAGGTCGGTGGTGAGCTGTACGACCTGGGCGAGCCCCCCGAAGATGGCGAGTACCTCACGCTCGGCGAGTGGCGCATCTTCCAGACCCACTTCAACCAGCGCTACCAGACGTACGGCCGACGCGTCCATTTCTGGGTCCACTACGCCGATGAGACAACCACGCCCGAGCAGCGCACCGCCGACGCCATCCGCGCTCTCGACGAGGTCGATCCGTTCGCGGTGATCAGCTACGCCGCCGGCAACGCGGAGACGTACGTGGGCACGCTGACCAATCGCGACCGCCTGGTGTTCCTGGGCAATCCCGAATACGGCGCGGAGGCGGGACTGGGCGCCGAACAGCAGTTCTACGCTGGCGCTGCCGGAAAGATCTGGAGCTTCTGGCCAACGATCGAGCGCCGCGCCGCGTTGTATGCCACGAGCGTGTGCAGGGAGTTCGTCCCCCACGAGGTGAGCTATTCCGGTCAGGCGGCCGATCTGGGCACGCCTCGCGCTTTCGGCGTCCTGCGGGCCGCAGATCCCGCGCGCAGGGACCTGGACCGGTACTGGGAGCTCGTCACGGAGGCCGTAGGCAACTGTGGCGGCAACGTCGTGGCCACGGGGACGTTCAGGCGTGACTCGACGATCTGCACCGATCCGAGCAATGCGGTGGCCAACATGGCCGAGCTGCAGAGCAAAGGCACCACGACCATCCTCTTCGGTGGCGCGCTCAACGTGTGTCACAGTCAGACCGCGTCGGGCATGAACTGGCTGCCCGAGTGGTTCGTCATGCCCGACGGTGACAACAACGCGAGTTGGTTCGCGCGCAACCAGGACGCTCGCGCGTGGGAGCACGCCAGGGGCATGACCCTTGCGCCACTTCGCGGACTCATCGAAGACGACATCTGCGTGCGTGCCGCCGTCGAAGCCGACCCGTCGGTTGAAGGCGACTACACGCGGACGTCGACGCTGTGCCTGTCGTATCCGGACGCTCGCCAACTCTTCACGGGCATCCAGGTGGCTGGGCCCATGCTCACCAACGACAACCTCGAGCGAGGTTTCCGCGCCATTCCCGCGATCCCGAGCGATGACGCCGCCGTGGAGACCTGTTTCTACCGGCCCGGCGAGTACACGTGCCTGCAGGATGCGCAGGTCCAATGGTGGGATCCCACGGGCGACGACCCGCAGTCGTCTGCACCGGGCTGCTGGCGATCGCGCGAAGGCGGCAGGCGCTACCTCGTGGGGACGTGGCCCCAATCGGACATCACCGTGCTCGAGCGGCCGTCCGATCCCTGCAACGGGCAAGGGGTCCCCTATCCGCCACCCGCCGCAGAACAGGGACAATGATGATGCGCCCGCGACGTCGTCACGGTCGGCTGGCCATCCTTGCCTTGATCGCCGCGTCCGCGTGCGGGGGGACCGCACCGCTGTCGAACCCCGGCGAGGGATCCGGGTCTCCATCCCCTGCGGGCGACGCGGCGGCGGGTGCGGAGTCCGACCTGGGCCTGGGTCTGGCAGTGGTCGACGTCAACGGGCTGGTCCACGCGGAAGCGTCGGGACTGCGGCGCATGGGCAGTCCCGAGCAGGTGACCGTGGACGACCAATGGCACCTTGGATCCGACACGAAGGCCATGACGGCCACGCTCGCCGCGATACTGGTCGAGGAAGGCCTGCTGGCGTGGGACTCGTCACCGGCCGACGTGTTGGGGCTGGACCCGCAGACCGTTGACCCGGCCCTCGCGGGGATCACGCTCGAGCAGCTGCTGACGCACACGTCAGGTATCACGCCCGACCTTCCCGTCACCCACCCGGCAGTGTGGAGCCGGATGCAGGCCGAGACCGACGCTGAAGTCGTCCAGACGCGGCGCTGGGTCGCGTCGCAGTTGCTCGCCGGGCCCGCGTCCTATCCGCCCGGAACGGACTACGGGTACTCCAACGGCGGGTACGTCATTGCCGGGGCCATGCTCGAACAGGTCACGGGCACGTCGTGGGAGGAGCTGATGCAGGAGCGTCTCTTCGGCCCGCTGGACATGACGTGCGGCTTCGGCCCCCCGGAAGGGGACGCGCCCTTGGGTCACCTCTCCGTCGGCGCCACCCTCGTCCCGGTGTCTCCCGGTCCCGGCAGCGACAACCCGGTGTCCATCGGGCCCGCGGGAACGGTCCGCTGCGACCTGGCCAGTTGGGCCCAGTTCGTCGCACTCCATCTGCGAGGCACGACCGGGGACACTGCCCTGCTCCCGCAGGATGCGTTCGTCCGCCTGCACACGCCGACAGCAGCGAACCCGGAGTACGCCTACGGGTGGGGAGTCCGGACCAACGGCTCGTCGCCCGACTGGGCCGACGGGCGACTCCTGCTCCATGCCGGAAGCAACGGCCGCTGGTACGCCCTCGCATGGCTGGCCCTCGACAAGGGGCGCGCCTACCTGGCCACTACCAACGTCGGCGACCCGGCCGGGCTTGAGGAGGCCCTCATGGAACTCGTCGAGGAGGACAGCTGAGGGCGGCGCCCGAAAGCTGACCACGACGATGTCAGCATTCACCTTGCGATCCGCGGACATCTCCCGAAGGCGGTCACGAATGGCTTCGGTCGATGCGACAGTCGAGGAGCTCCTTGCGATCGCGGAACGCGAGATCGCCAGCCAACAGGGGGCGCCAGGCATCGTCGTGGGGGCCACCTCACGCAGCGACGAGCGCATCGAGGGATGTGGCAGGACGAACGTCGACCATCCCTTGGCGGTGACACCCGACACGATGTACCAGCTGGCCTCGATCTCGAAGGTGGTGACGGCGCACGCCACGGTGACGCTCGCCGCAGACGGTGTGATCGACCTCGACGCGCCGCTCACCAGGCACCTGCCGGAACTGAAATCGCCGGAGGCAGCCGACATCACACTGCGACACCTCCTGTCGCACACTGCCGGTCGTCCGGGCGACTTCGAGTTGGACACGGGGCGTGGTGACGATGCCCTCGAGCTTCTCCTCCCCGAGTTCGACGGGCTGCCACAGTGGCTGGCGCCCGGCCGGGCGATGACGTACAGCAACCTTGGCTACGCCATGGTCGGCGTCACGCTCGCCCGCGCCACGCGCACACCGTTCGAAACGCTGGTAAGGGATGTCGTCCTGGCACCGCTGGGCATGGATGCCACGGCGTTCTTCCTGGAAGACGTGGTGTTCCGACGCTGGGCGGCTGGGCACGTGGCGAAGGACGGGGCGCCAGCGGTCGCGCCGTGGTGGCGGCCACGCAACCGCTGCGCCAACGGCGGCCTGCTGGCGCCCATGACGGACGTGCTCGCGCTGGGCCGCGCCCATCTGACCAGCGTCCCGGAGGGCATGGCCGACCCCGTCGCGCCGATCGCGCCCGGCACACGGCAGTGCCTGGGGTGGCGACGCGTTGAGTCCGAGGGCGCCTGGGCACTGTCGCACGGTGGCATCACGCCTGGCTACGCGGCACTCATGTTCGCCGCACCCACGGCAGACCTCGCCATCGCGGCGCTGATCAATGCAACGCCGGCCGTCGCCGTCATCAGGGAACTCTCTGAAGCCATGGCCGCCGCCGTTGGGGTTGCACGACCGAAGCCCGTGTCGCGGCCGGTGGAGACGGTCGACGTCGCTGCCCTGGAAGGCGAGTATCACGGCTACCCACAGGGTGCGCTCCGCATCATGTCGCGCGCCGACGAACTGTGGCTGACTGCCTCCCCACCCGACGGGGACGAGGCGTCACGGCTCAGCATCCTTTCGCCGCGGGGCGCCGACGTCATCGAGTTCCAGGCGACCGACGGCCGCTACTCGGGCACGCACCTGGCCACTGCCGACGTTGGCGAGTCTCGTCCGTGGCTACGGCTGGGCGCCCGCCTGCTCAGGCGCGTGTCCTGACGCAAGTGTTCCCGGCTCGACTGACTCAATGTTCGAGCAGGCATCGATGGAGGACCGAGATGGACAGCGAGCTGCTGACGGCCGGGCCGGCCCGGTGGCGCCGGTACCTCGGTTTCGCCGAGCTGATCGGTCCCCGTGTGTTGCCGCTCTGGCGACCGGACGGCGCTGCGTTCGCGTTCCGCGAGGCAAGTGGCGCCTGGTCCCTGGTTGACGTGACGACGGGCACGGTGGCGACGTGGTTCGATCCGGAGCGCCTGCGCATGACCATCGGCGGCGACCCCCCGAACACGCTTGGGTTCGCGGAGGACGGGCGGCTGCGGTGCTCGGTTGGTGGCGTCTCCTGGACGGTCGATCTGGAGACCTACACGGCCGAGGTTGTTCAGGCGGCTGAGTCCGATCGAGCGGCCAGGGCCGAGCCGCGTGTGCTGCAGGCGGGCGCGGTGGACGGCATGCCACCGACGATGGAGGTGGCCTCGCCGACTGGTGAGTCGCTCCTGACCCAGTCAGGTGACAACCTCGGCATCCGCGAGCTCGTGGATGATCGTGTGCGCCCGCTCACCGATGACGGTGAACCGCAGCATGCCTGGACGGCCGCCGGAGCGAGGTTCTCACCCAACGGCCTCCTTGTTGTCGTTCAGCGCGTTGACCGTCGAGGCCTTCCGGAACTGCCAGTCGTCCACTGGTTGCAGCAGTACGAGCAGGTCGAGTACCGCCGTCTGGGCAAGACCGGAAGCGCTCCGCCCCCCGTGCAGTGGGCCGTGATCGATGTGCTGTCGCGTCGGAGGACGGTCCTTGACCTCGCCTCCGAGGAAGGCCGATCGGTGAGCGTTGCTCGGTGGCAACCGCAAGGTGATCGGATCCTGCTGATCTCGCAGGATGTCACGCTGACCAGTCTGCGTCTGCTCGTCGCGGACCCGGTCACGGGCGACTCGCGCATCGCGTTCGAAGACGATCTGCACGTGTCCGACATGGATTACACGCGTCAGACATCTCGCCCGGTCGCGGCTGCGGCCCCGTTGGCGGGTGGGAAGGAGTTCCTGCACCTGACGGAGGACACGGGTTGGTGTCACCTGGCCATTCGGGACGTGGACTCCGGCGATGAGCTGCGTCGCCTCACCGCGGGGCGCTGGCCAGTCGACAGCGTGGTGAGCGTCGACCTCGCCGAGCGCGTCGTCTACTTCACCGCGCGCACCGATCCCACGCGCCCATACGACCGCCACCTCTGTCGCGTCGACGACCACGGTGGCGGCTTCCGCCAGCTCACCGAGCGTGGCTTCGACAACCAGGTCCAGGCCGGCCCCTCGCGCCGGCATTTCGTCGTCACATCGTCGACGGTTGCGCGACCGTCAGTGACGCGACTCGTCGACGGGGACGGAGGCGGCGTGACCGTGACGGAGACGGACATGTCCTCACTCGAAGAGCTCCGTCACGTGCCGCCACAGGAATTCACCGTTCCCGCTGCGGACGGTCAGACGCAGTTGCACGGTGTCCTGTACCTGCCGCCGAACTTCGACCGCGAGAAGTCGTATCCGATTCTCGAACAGATCTACGGCGGGCCGCAGATCGTCGCACATCCAACCAGCTACGACGGCACGTCGGCGACGTTGCCAAACGGAGAGAGCATCGGCTACGGGATACGCGCTCAGGCCCACGCCCAGCTGGGGTTTGTCGTCGCTGTGCTTGACGGACGTGGTACGCCCGGGCGAGGCCTCGATTTCCACCGGGTCGTGCGCGGGCGCATGGGTCAGCACGAGGCCGCTGACCATGCTGCAGCCGTCCGTGCCCTGGCCGCCGATCGCCCTTGGATGGACCTTGAGCGCGTCGGCGTGACCGGGGGCAGTTGGGGCGGCTACATGACGTTGCGGTGCATGCTCACCGAACCCGATCTGTACAAGGTCGGCGTCGCCACCATGTTCGTTGCTGACCACATGGATCATTCGGCAGGCATTGTCGGGATCATGGACACCCCTGCGAACAACCCAGAGGGCTACCGCCTCGGCGACAATGGGCGCGTGGCCGATCGGCTCCGAGGCAAGCTGTTGATGATCCAGGGGACATCGGATGTGAATGCGACTTTCTCGGCCGCCATGAAGATGGCCGACGCATTCATTCAGGCGGGACGCCCTTTCGACCTGCTGGTGATCCCCGAGGCCACCCATCACCCGTCCGGCCAGCGGGCGGACTACCGCCAAGCCGCGGTCGCCAGGTACTTCGTCGAGCACCTGCGTCCTGAAGGTGTCGATTTCGAGGACATCCCGTTGACGGGCTCGCGGGATCGCCCGGCGCCGAGACGTCCCAGCCCAGAGGGTGCGTAGAGGAGAGCTCAATGTCCATCGTTGCCGTCACCGGTGCCAGCGGACGGGCCGGCCGTGCCGTCGTGCGTGACCTGGTGGACCACGGCCACCAGGTGCTTGCCACGGACATCGATGTCGCTCCAGCCGACCTGCCGGTCCGTCTCGTGCGCGCGGACCTCACGGACTACGGGCAGGTGGTCGACCTGCTCAACGGCGTGGAGAAGATCGTCCACCTGGCGAACATCCCAGCCCCGGGCCTTCGGCCGTCCGTCCTGACCTACAACGCCAACACGACGATGAACGCGAACGTCTTCTTCGCTGCGTCGCAGCTGGGGGTGGAACGGGTCGTCTGGGCCTCGAGCGAGACCACCCTCGGGCTGCCGTTCGACACCTCGCCGCGCTACGCCCCCGTAGACGAGGACCACTACCCCCTGCCGACCTCGACGTACGCACTGTCGAAGGTCGTCGGGGAGACGACTGCACGCCATGTGGCCGACCTGACCGGCATTCCGTTCGTGGCATTGCGGTTCTCGAACATCCTCGGCCCGGCCGAGTACGAGCACTTCCCCACGGTGTGGCGTGACCCGATCCAGCGCAAGTGGAATCTCTGGGGATACGTCGATGACCGGGACGTGGCACAGGCCTGCCGTCTCTCGCTGGACGCCGGCGTGTCGGGCGCCGAGAGCTTCATCATCGCGGCGGCCGACACGGTCATGGACCGGCCGTCACGTGACGTCCTTGCCGAGGTGTACCCGGACGTCGCGGTGGTGAAGGACATCGGCGCGTTCGAGACGCTGCTGTCGATCGACAGGGCGCGCGCAGTGCTGGGTTACGCGCCGGAACACTCGTGGCGCGATCACCTCTGACGAACCCAATGGCACATGCGGCACGCCCCAGGGGCAGCCCCGGTGTTGTTCATGGTCGAGTCTTGAGTTCAGGTCGGAAGGAAACGGGGAGGCGCGCGTGGCCGCGGACGATCTGGGTGGCGCGGCGCTCCGGCGTGTCGGCCAACCGGAGATCTTGGCAACGTGTGAGCAGCGTCCGGAATGCGACGTCACCTTCGAGGCGTGCCAGCGCCGCGCCGAGGCAGTAGTGGGCTCCGGACGCGAACGTGACGTGATCGGCAGCGTTGGTTCGCAAGACGTCGAGGCGGTGCGGATCGCCGAACGCTCGTGGGTCGCGGTTCGCGGCGCCAAGAAACAGATACAGGGCGTCGCCCGGGTTGATCGTGTGTGATCGCCATTCGAAATGAGCCTGCGCTCGGTACGGGACCATCTGTCCGGGCGTGTCGAAGCGGAGGAATTCCTCGATTGCCTGAGGCACGCGGTCGAGATCCTCGAGCAGACAGGCGAGCTGGTCAGGGGCGTCCAGGAGGGCGCGAAGTCCGTTGCCGATCAGGTTGACGGTCGTCTCGAAGCCGGCGATCAGGATCAGCACGCAGTTCGACACCAACTCTTCCTGGGTCAGCCGGTCACCCTCGTCACGAGCGTCGATCATCGCCTGCAGGAAGTCGTCCTTGGGTTGGTCGCGCCGCTGGTCGAAGATGGCGAGGAAGTACTCCTCGATCTCTCCAGAGACACGTTCGAGCTCGAGCAGCAGATCAGCCCGGGCCGAGACGTCCATGGCGCGGGCCATGATGTCGGCCCATCCGAGCAGACGGCTGTGATCGTGGGTCGGGACCCCGAGGATCTCGCCAATGACTGCAATCGGGAGTTGCTGGGCGAAATCGGCGACCACATCCATGTGCCCAGCTTCGGCAACACCGTCGAGCAGTTCGTTGGCGATCCGTTCGACATGGCCTCGCACGCGCTGGATCGCCCGAGGGGTGAACGCCTTTGCGGTCAGCCGACGAACGCGGGAGTGCTCAGGCGGGTCCATGTTGAGCATGCTCTGAAACACCCGGCCCGCCGCACCCGCACGCGTCGCGGTCGCCTGGGGCATCCCCTCGGGCATGTGTTTGCCAACCCTGGGATCGCGCGGCAGTTCGAAGCACGCGTCGCGTCCCATGACGATCCACCCTGCGACCGAGCGGGCCATGTCCGGGTCGATCGCCCGGACCTCGTCGTAGGCCGCGTAGCGTTCCTCCTCGTCGGTGACGCCGAACACGATGCCGAGGGGATCCCGCTCAGCGATCAGGGTCTTCAGAGTCTGGGCGGCCTGGCGTTCAGGGGACTCGGGTGCTGGCGCGGGGGTCTCGGGCATGTCAGGCATTGGCCGAGCCGGCGAACTGGTTGCACGGGTCGTCGGGCCTGATCAGCGAACTGAGGGGCGCGTCCGGCCAGGCCCCGGCGAACCAGCGATTGGCGCCGGACGCCATGATCCAGCAGCCGTTGACCACCTCGGTCCTGGCGGCATCGGCGTCCCAGTGACCGACGGCTGCATCCTTGATGCAGGTGTAGTCGCCCGGTTCGAAGAAGCACGCCGGAACGGTCGGGTCAACGCTTTGGACAGCGGGGATCGCATGCAGTCCCTGATCGAGAGTCTCGGGAGTCAACCGCGGACCGGCCGTCTGGATACCGGTGAACAGCATCCGCAGATCCTCGTAGTACGTGCGGTAGTCACACGAGAAGTCCCGATCCTCCTTGGGCATGTCGGGGGCGCCTTCACGCAATGCACGATCGCACATCCGTTGATCGTTCGGTTTGGCGAGCGGGAGGCTGGTCACGACCCAGGCATGGTCGTCCCAGGTCTCCTGATCCTGGAAGGTGGCGGGGGTGCTTCCCTCGGATTGCCCATCGCCGGCGATGATCCATTCCGGTTGGTAGCCCATTGAGCCCGCCACACGCGAGTGCCACGTCTCCATGCCCTGCGATCGGATGATCGTCGTGACACCGCGCGAAGCGAAGGTCGGCATGTTCTGACTGGCGGCCTGCTGGTTGTCCGTCTCGTATATCGACCCAGCGCGCGGGTACGTGGCGGTCACCTCGAATTCGATGCCGCAGTCTTCGAGCTGTTGCTGTATCACGTCGCCGTAGCGGATCAGGTTCTGCTTGCGCTCGTCGCTGGTGCGCAACAGTCCGAAGATGCGGGACTGGCCGTTCTCGCCGAGATTGCCGCTGAACTCGGTCGGATACGGCGCGATCATCGTGCAGACGAAGTCGGTGAAGACGTTGGCCTGTTGTTCGATCGACGGCAGGAAACTCCAGATCCGGCCGGGATGCTGGCGATAGAACGATGCCGGCTGCGCACCGAGCGATCCGAACGTGAGCGCCCCCCTGTTGACGACCTCGTCAAGGAAGTCCACGTTGTACGTCACCGCGTACGGCATCACCGCAAATGGTTCCAGTTCGGCCATGAGTTCGGCCGCCTCGGCGCGCCGGTCCTCTGACGTGGCCGCACCTTGAGTTCCGGCGCGGTCGTAGTACGCCCAGCCGTGCACCGTCCGGTTGTAGGTCTGGAACCGATCGTTGAAGTGCGCCATGTAGGCACGCAGGATCCGCACCGAACTGTGATCGTCGTCCTGTGGCGCGGCCTGCAGGTCGATCAGCGACCCCGGTGTCGGACATTCGAAGCCGCGGCTGGTGGCACCCTCGCACCGAGCCGAATCCATGTAGATCAGGACCGTGATCTCGTCCTCGCTCACCCCAGCATGGGTGGCTCCGGAGTTGTCGCCCTGGAAGTGTGCAACGCACGGAGGCGACAGCGGGTCCTCACTCTGACGCGGCGGCGAACCCACGCACCGTTTCGTCACCGGGGTCTCGCCGACACCGTCGGGGATCGCCGGCGGCGGGGGCAGCCCGGTGTCGTGGTTGCCGCCCGGCGCGTCTGCCGGGAGTCCAGCGGACGTACCCAGGCTCAGCGATTCGAGATTGGCGACCTCCGGTGGCGGTGGATTGTCGTCGGGCGGAATCGGGGCGAATTCGAGGGTCTGGGTGGGGTTGGACTGCGGCACGTTCAACGCTGAAGGCAACACGAACAGCGCGAGCAGCATCGCAACCGCTGCACTCGCCAACGGCGGATAGCGGCGCGACCAGTGCGTATCCGATTGCTTCTTCGCCACGTGCAGATCCCCTGGTCAGGTCGCAAGCTTGCCTGCCTCGGTGTCGGATCGCTCTGGTGTTCAGGCCGGCATCGATGGGAACGGTTCGTGCCGGTCGACAAGAGCGGCCGCCGGGCGGTCGAGTGAGTGAGTCCCACGAAGTGGTGCAGGAGAAGGCCGGAGGGAGCCCGACAGGCGTCCGTGGATGAAGGCGGCCACCGTGCAACTTCGATTGTCAGGCCTAGCGGTAGGCGCGGGCCTGGAGTTCAAAGAGTTCCGCGTAGGTCTTGCCGGCGGCGACCAACTCGGTGTGTGAGCCCACTTCGGTGATGCGTCCGTCCTCGATGACGATGATCAGGTCGGCCATTCTCACCGTCGAGAACCGGTGGGACACCAGCACGGTGATCGCTCCTCGACCGGCCGAGGCGTGGGCGAGTGACGTCATCCGCTCGAACAGGGCGTGTTCGGTTTCGGGGTCGATCGCGGCGGTCGGCTCGTCGAGGACGACCAGGAGGGGCTCGGGTGCCATCGCGGCACGGGCCAGTGCGACCTGCTGCCACTGCCCACCGGACAATTCGACGCCGCCCGGCCACGTGCGGCCAAGTTGGGTGTGCAGACCTTCGGGTTGATCGTCGAGGAGGCGTTCGGCACCGACCCGCTCGAGGGCAGCGAGCACTGCCGCCTCGTGCTCGAGCCCTCCCACCGCACCGATCCCGATGGATTCCTGCAGGCTCAACTCGAGCCTGGCGAAATCCTGAAACGCGGCCGTTACCCGACGCTGCCATGCCGACGCGTCCAAGGCCGCGAGTGGCTGGCCGTCGACGAGGATCTCGCCGGCATCGGGTTCGTAGAACCGGCACAGCAGCTTGACCAGCGTGGTCTTGCCCGCACCGTTGTCGCCGACGATCGCGACGACCGAGCCGGCAGGAAGGTCGAAGTCGACACCGGACAGGACCTCCGGCTCGGTACCTGGATACCGGAACCGGACCCCGCGAAACCGGATCCCCTGACGCAGCACGTCTGGCACCGGCTGATCGCCCGGCGTGTTGCGGCGGATGGCCTCGCATTGTTGGGTCAGCCAGTGGAGTTGCTCGGCGGACGCGAGGATCACGCCACGGGCGCCGGCGACCCGGCCGAGTTCCTGCAGCGATGACCCGACGCGCAGCACGATCGTGACCGCCAGCGCGACGTCGCCGGGTGTCGCACGCCCGGCGATGGCCATCCACGCCGTGAAGGCGATAGCCCCGACGAAGCCCGCTTGGGCGAGGCTCGCCGCGAGGAAGCCGCGCAGGTGCATTTCCCGATACGCCGGGACGACCTTCGAGCGCAGCTCGGCCTGCGATGCCCCGAGCTGGCGCTGCAGCCCGGTGGCGTACCCGAACAGGCGAACCTCCTGAGCGATCTTCGGTTGGGTCGCGACCTGGAGCAGGTGGGTGGCGCGTCGGATGGCGCTCGCCGTCTCGACCTGCAGGTCGAGGCGTTGGGCCTGTTCCCTGGCACGTACGCGCGCTTCGGGCAGGGCAACGATCGGTAGCACCAGCAGCCAGGGTGACACGCTCGCCAGCAGTCCGAGCATCATCAGGAAGGCGGCTGCCGTTCCCAGCGACCGGGGAACCTGACCGATCACGCCACCGAGTGAGTCGGCCCGCTGCTCGAGCACCGACAGCCGGTCGAGCAGGGATGGGTCCTCGAAAGGGGCAACCGAGGGGATGCCGTCCAGCAGCCGTGTGATTCGACGCTGGATGGTGTGCACGACCTCCTCGGTCAAGGTCATCGACACCAGCAGCATCGGAGTGATCACGAGGACGGACACACCCTGGACGAGGCTGGTTCCGATGACCGCATACACGATCTTGGCGGTCGCCCCGACCAGCAGGCCGTCGACGGCCAGCTTCAGCCAGTAGGCGTTGAGCTGCGTGGAGGCCTGCAGCAGGGGGGCGACGACGACCGTCAGCACCGCGCGCCGCCGGTCGGCCTCGAACGCCACCCCGAGCAGCAGCCGGACGGCCCGCCATGTCGACAGCTTCGAAGGAGCGTCAGGCATGGGCGCCCACCTCGTCCTCGTCGGCGTTGAACCGTTCTGCCTGCACGCTGAACATCGTGTGGTATCGCCCGTTGAGGGCCATCAACTCGTCGTGGCTTCCGTACTCGACCACGCGGCCGTCCTCGAGCACAGCGATGTGCTCCGCCCGTCTGACCGTCGAAAACCGGTGGGAGATCACGATGGTGGTCAAGCCTCGGGTCAGGTCGAGGAACTCGTCGTAGAAGCGCGCCTCGGCGCGCACGTCGAGCGCCGCGGTGGGTTCATCGAGGATCAGCAGTCCGGACGGTGATGAGTGGTAGAGGGCCCGCGCCAAGGCGAGCCGCTGCCACTGCCCGCCCGACAGGTCGACGCCGTTCGTGTACGCCCGTGACAACACCGTGTCCAGGCCGGCCGGCAGCGATGCGACGAGGTCACTGATCCCGGCACGCTCCAAACATTCTTCGAGGCGCACCGAGTCCAGTGGTGCGTCAAGCACGATGTTGTCCCGGACCGTCAACTCCAGTCGCAGAAAATCCTGGAGGATGACCGAGACGGAGCGACGCCATCCGGTTACGTCCCTCGAAGACAGGACGTTGCCGTCGACCCTGATCGATCCCGCCTGAGGTTCGTACAGGCGTCCGAGCAGTTTCACGAGGGTCGTCTTCCCGGCTCCGTTGCGGCCGACGATCGCCAGCGATGTGCCGGCCTGCACTCGCAGATCGAGCCCCTCGAGCACCGGCTGCCGGGACGTGCCGGGGTACGCGAACGTGACGTCTTCGAAGACGATGTCGCGCCCGACGCCGACCCCGTCATCAGGCTCCGCGCCATCGCTGCGGTCGGCTGGCGACGTCACGCGCCATGCCTCCAGATGCTCGAGTTCACGCACGGAGGCCAGTCCGAGCTGCCACTGGCGGAGACCGTTGCCGGCTGTCCACCCCAGTGAGAGGGCGAGCCCGAGCGTGGCGGTGAACTCCCCGACGGTGAGTTGCCTGGTCCAGGTCATGTGCGCGAGCACCCCGGCAACCGCCCCCGTCGAAAGGACCGTGAGCGCGATGCTCGTTGCGGCCTCCCAGCGCAGACTGGACCGCTGCGACCACAGTGATTGCATCGCCGTGTCCCAGATCGCATCGGCCTTGCCCATCACCCATGAACCGAATCCGAAAACGCGCAGTTCCTTGGCGGCCTCAGGTCGTGCGGTCACTCCCCAGAGGTAGGCGTAACGGCGGAGACCCTCCGCCGCCTGCGGCACGGGCCCGTACACGTCGCGCCAGACGTGCATGAACCAGCGGAACTGGACGAGCATCGAGGCGACGATCGGGATGGGCAGCCACCAGCGGACGCGCGCGACGAGCACCACCGACAGCAGGTAGCCGACCAGATACGGCACCAGCACCAGCACGCCACCGACCAGCAGTTGCGGGGGGGTGCCGGTCGCGCCCCCCTGAGCAAGGACGAGTTGACGGGCGAACGCTGGGTCCTCGAGTTCGCCGAGTCCCTCGTGCCGGTTGGCTGCTGCCATCACGCGCCGCTGCACGCTCTGGAACGCATCGGCCACCAGCACGTCCTGCAGGTAGGCCGACGATGCCGACGTCGCCGCCTGGCCGACCCACAGCCCGAGCAGCACGACGATCGACACCCACAACGCCCGCTGGCCGGTCTGCGCCCCGGCGGCGGCGAGGGCCCGGTCCACCACGACACCCGAGGCGATCACCGCACTCCGCTGGAACACCGCCGTGACCGCGTAGCCCGCCATCGCGAGCGCCGAACGGCCGCGACCCAGGGTCGCCAGGAACCGCCACGCGGTCCGGACTGCATCGGTACGTGCCCACGCTGCGGCGCGGGTCGGGTCGACCCCGACGCTCATGCTCCGCCCTCTGCTCCGAGCGGCTGAGCATCGCTTGCCCCCAAATGCGACACTCTGTCGACTTGGCCAAGGTGTCAGCCAGCCGTTGTGTCAGTGGCCAACGTGTGTCCGGCGACGGTCCTCCTCCCGCCACGGACGTGACGGGCGCGAAACCGGATCGGTCCCGCCGAGCGGTGGAGGTCGCCGAGCGAGTCGTGACGGTGGGTGGAGCGGGCCGTGGTCAGCTCTGCGGGATGCCCATCACCTGGTGAAAGACCCGCAGGAAGTTCCCGCCGAGAACCTTGCGGATGTCGGCGTCGGCGAAGCCGCGCTTGACCAGCTCGGCGGTCAGGCGCGGGAAGTCGGACGGCCGGGCGATCTCCGCCGGTTCACGTGCCACGTCCAGATCCGGCGGCAACAACCAGCCACCGTGGACGGTCTGGTAGTAGTCGTCGATGAAGTCCGGCCCGATGCCGACGTGGTCGATGCCCGCAACCTCGGCGATGTGCTCGATGTGATCCACGACGCGTTCCGCGGTCGGGGCGGCCGGGTCGATGAACATCGGGATGGCGGCCGCGACGCCCACGACGCCCCCGACGCCGGCGATGGCCTTGAGGTGCTCGTCGGACAGGTTGCGATGGACCTCCGTGATGGCCCGACACCCGTTGTGCGTTGCGATGAAGGGCCGCGTCGCGAGTTCGAGCACGTGCTCGATCCCGCCCAGCCCCAGGTGGCTGATGTCGAACACGACACCAAGGCGCTCCATCTCCTTGAAGACCTCGACGCCCTCCTTGGTCAGACGGCTGCGTGAAGTGTCGTCCAGGCCGCTGCCATCGGCCAGGAGGGTCCTGCCGAGGTGGCAGAAGGACACGACGCGCACGCCCACGCGATGCAGCGTGTGCAGCAGCGCGACGTCGTGGCCGATGGCCGGAGCGCCCTCGAGCGCGATGACGAACGCGATCTTCCCCGCGGCGACGGCCGCGTCGATGTCCGCGGCGTCGAGGCACACCGCCACGTCGTCGGCGTGCTGCTCGGCCAGGGCGTGGATGCGCTCGATCAGGAGCAGCGTGCGGCGCAATGCCCCCTCGGGGATGTACTGCCTGTCGATGAAGACCGGCAGCACCTGCACGTTGACCGCACCCGCGCGCAGCTCCGGCAGCCAGAAGTCGGCGAAGTGGTCGGGCCGCAGGTGGCGGTCCCAGTGATCGACCAGGAGGATCAGGTCGTTGTGCGTGTCCACGACCGTGGCGTCGGCATGGAGAACGGCGGCATCCATCATGGGCTCCACAGTGCCGGGCGTTTGAACGGGGCTCAAAGTCGGTGGGGTGCGGCTACGTCGGCGAGGAAACGGTCGTAGGCGGCCAGCTTCTCGTCGTCGGCGCCGAGGTTGAAGTCGGGCATGATGAACTCGTCGACACCGGCGGCCGCGTATTCGCCCATCACGGCGCTGATCTCGTCGGCGGTGCCGACGACGGCGGGTGTGCCCGGGGCCAGCGTCGCCCGAACCTGATCGATCTCGGCCTGGTCGTCGCGGAGGAACACCATCGCGTTGGCGGTCTTGCGGATCGTCGAGGGGTCGCGGCCGAGACGCTCGCAGTGCGCCTCGAGGACGTCGATCTTGTGCCGCAGGGTCTCAGGCGTGCCCCACACGTTCCACTCGTCGGCGTATTGGGCGGTGATGCGGAGCGTGACCTTTTCGCCGCCGCCGCCGACCATCAGCGGCAGGGGGGACTGGATCGGGCGAGGCTCCAATGGCGCGTCGTCCAGCTCGTAGTAGCGGCCCTTGAATGCGGCGCGGTCCTGCGTGGTCAGCGCCTTGATGACCTGGCAGGCCTCGTCGAGGCGGTCCAGGCGCTCCGCTGTGGTGAAGAAGTCCACGCCGTACTTGCGGTGCTCGTTCTCCTGCCAGCCGGCCCCGAGTCCGAGGATCAGGCGGCCGCCGGAGATGACGTCCACGGCGGCCGCCTGGTTGGCCAGCACGGCCGGGTGCCGGTAGGTGTTGCCGCAGACCAGCGTCCCGAGCCGGACGCGTGGGACGCCCGCGGCAAGGGCAGCCATGACCGCCCAGCACTCGATCGTGGCGCCCCGGGCCTGCGGCGTGTTGGGCATGAAGTGGTCGGCGAACCAGACGCCGTCCCAGCCGGTGCGTTCGGCGTGACGTGCGGTGGCAAGGATCGACGGCCATGGCCGTCCTGGCCCCGGCCATACGCTGAACTGCATCTCGCTCCCACCCCTGGCGTGTTCTCCACGATACTTACCCGCCTCGTTGTCGAGTCCCGGCGATCGTCGAGTCGTTGGGCGCAGCTGTTCATCGCTTGTCGGTCGCCGGAGGGCGGGTCGGCTGCGAGCCTGCGGACAGATCGCTCCAACACCTGAGCAGGGACACCGCCATGCACGACGACCTCCGGCGCTACCTCGTCGACCCCGGCCCAAAGCCGGTCCACCGTGGGGTGAAGGCCGCCGCGTCCACAGACTCGGCGATCGTCACGGAGACGATCCTTGAGGTCCTCGCCGACGGTGGCAACGCGGCCGACGCGGCCATCGCCGGCTGCATGGTCCAGGCGGCCGTCGAGCCCTTCATGACCAACCACACCGGCACGGTCACGATGCTGTACTGGGACAGCGCCTCCCAGCAGCTGCATTGCCTCGACTCCACCGGGACGCACCCCAAGGGCTTGGCACCCTTCCGTCCGATCCCGTCTGGCCACGGGCCCTACGCCGCCGCGGTTCCGCCCTCCGCGTGCATCCCCGGGTTCATGCCCGGCATGAAGGCGATCCACGCCAAGCTCGCCACGAAGCCCTGGGCCGATCTGTGCGCGCCGGCCATCCGCTGGGCCGAGAGCGGCCACGCAGTCTCCAGCTTCGAGTTCGAGGTGACGACCTGGGGCGGCGGGTTCACCACGTACTTCCCGTCGGGCCGGTCCTTCTACCTGCCGGAGGGCCGCTGGATCACCGTCGGGGAGATCTTCCGGTACCCAGAGATGGCCCGCACGCTGGAGCAAGTCGCCGAGCACGGCCCCGACTGGATGATCACCGGCGGCTGGGGCCAGGAGTTCGTCAGGACGGCCAATGCAATGGGCTGGGCGATCACCGCAGACCACATGGAGCAGGCCCCGCCGCCGCGATGGGTCGACGCTCACCGCTTCGCGTATGGCAGCTACGAGGTCGCGAGCCTCGCGCCGCCCCAGCTGCAGGGGCTGCTGCTCGACATGACGCTGGGCATCGTCGGCCACCTCGACATGGCGTCGGTGGAGCCGATGAGCGCCGAGCACCTCTACTACATGGCGTCGGCCCTGGCGATCGCTGCCCGCCACTACGGCTACATCAACGACCCGAACGTGTTCGACGTCCCGGTGGACGTCCTGTCCAACGACGACTGGCAGCGGATGCAGGCGCGCCTCATCCGGTCGAAGATGCCCAAGCGCAGCATGGCCGAGCACGTCGACCTCGCCGGCGCAGCGGGGTTGGGCGGGCCGATGTCGCTGGTGGCCGCCGGCCTGCCGTCGACGTCCAGCTTCCCCGACCAGCCCAGTGGCTCCTGCGAGTTGTCCATCGTCGACGAGCACGGCAACTGGTGCCAGATGATGAACACGCTGCAGTCCGGCGGGATCCCGGGCATGGTCATCGGCGGGATCCCGATGGTCGGCTCCCACGCAACGTTCGGGGCCGGGGGCAGCGCCATCGACACGTTCCTCGGGGAAGGGATCCGCATGCGGTCCACCATCGGGAACACGATGGTCTTCTCCGACGGTGCCCCGGTGTTCCAGCTTGGCACGCCAGGCAACGTCCACTGCACCGTTCCGCAGGTGCTGTCGTACTGGGCCAACCACGGCATGGCCCCGTACGAGGCCGCGTCGGCACCGCGGCTGCTACCGCTGCAGGACAACGGCACGCTCGTCGTCGAGGACCGCGTCCCCGACGCGACCCAGGCGCGGCTCAAGGACTTCGGCGTCACGCTGCGTGCGGTCCTGCCCTACGACTACCACATGGGGTCGTTCCAGATGTGCTTCCGCGACCCGGAAACGGGCGAGCTGTGCACCACGGCTGACCCGCGACGCTGCGCTGTCGCCGACGGCCTGCGCGACTGACTCCGCACACGTCAGCAGCGGTCCACGGCGGCAGCTGCTGCCTGCGGGTCGGCGTCTCGGCCTTCCGCCTCGACAGCGAACGCGTCGACCCAGTCGATCAGTACATCACGATCACCTGGGGCCACCGGGCGCATGCTGCCCGGCACATCCGGCGCGACGACAGACTGGGTCCGGTAGATGCGGTGACGGCCGTGCAGGTGTGACGCAACACCAGTCGCATCACACCACTCCTCAGCGAAGCGTCGCGCCACCTCATCTGGCCCCACGACAGCCCGGGGGTGAGGAGCAGGCCCTGGGTGGACCGTCTCGCTGGTGAATCACGAGCCGGGGGTCCTGTCAGGGGCGCTCGTTGAAACGCAGCGTGTTTCCGAAGGGGTCAATGACCTCGAAGTGCGTGCCGATCTCGTCCTCGACAAGGCCGGGCCGCGCCTTGGCAGTGTTCTTCGCCGTCAACTCGCCATGGAGCTCCCGTACCTGCGAGGTCGCGACATGGACGGTGGTGCCAGGCGTTCCGTCACCGTGATGTTCGGAGAGATGAAGGACCAGTTGTCCTCGGGACACCTGGAGGTAGAGCGGCAGGTCCGGCTCGAACCGATGCTCGAAATCCACGGTCATGCCCAGGTAGCCGACGTAGAACTCTCGTGCCTTGCCTTCGTCGAAGATCCGCAGCACGGGGATGACGCGGTCAAACGCTGGACCGGACTGGGGCCGAAGCGTCGCTCTCGCCGTGGCGTACGACTCGCCGGTCTGCTGCTGCCGCTGGCGGACGAGCCGCTTGAAGTCGCTGTCTCTTGTCAGGTGCGTCGTGCTCGCGAACTGGTGGAGGCTGAACACGAGCGTGCCGCCGAGCTCACGGGCGCCCACCCGGGAGATGGATGCGACCGGCTTAGGGAATCGCTCGTGTTCCCACGGGGTCGGTTCCATTCCCAGCAGGTGGCTCAGCGCCATCGCGCACGAGCCCGCATGGCCGACCATGAGCACGCGGCACTCCTGCTCGGTCGACACGTGCCACCGTTCGGCGTGTTGCCAGTTGACGCCGAGCGCCCCGAGCGACCGGTCCATGCCCGTACCGACCCGCTCCCGGAATGCAGTGAACGGCTCACCGCCGGGAATGCCCTTCCACCATTCATGCAGGGGGCGGCCGTTCCACGTGGTGAACTGGTCGTGGAAGTCGGCGGTCGGATGATCGGTCCACCCATCGGGGAATTCGAGCTCCCGAAGCCACGGCAACACCTGGACCTCGAGGTCGAGCATCTCAGCGATCGGTGCCATGGTTTCGCGGGCGCGTAGCGCGGGCGACGACCACAACACGAGGTCGGAGGAGCCAGCCGTGGCGGTGGCGGCGGCGGCCACACGCTCAGCCTGGTCGCGACCGAGTGGTGAAAGACCTGGGTCATGGACCACGTGACCGTCCGGCCCCTCCCATTGAGTATCTGCGTGCCGGATGAGGGTGAGTTCGATCATGGACACCTCGGCCAGGTGACGGTGGAACCCGCTGCGGTTAGGACACGAAGTCCAGTCGTATGCACCATCTTCGACTACCCGCTTTCGGCGCGGAGAAGGCTGAGGAGCGCGAACCGCTGTTCGCCGTCGAGCAGGCCGGTGTCGGTTTCGAGCTCGTCGAGGGTCCACCAGCGGATCGACTTGTGGGTGTCGGACTCGTAGTCGACAGACGGTTCGCGACGCGTCCGGTTCGGATCGGTGCGTAGGTGGTAGACGCGGTTGTGTTGGATGATCGGGTAGCCGATGTGGCTGGTGTGGGCGGTGAAGTCGAGCACGTGATCGGCGACCGTGGCCTTGTCGATGCCGGTCTCTTCGAGGAGTTCACGGTGCAGCGCGTCGTGGTCGGACTCCCCCGACTCCTTCCCCCCACCCGGTGTGCTCAGCCATCTGCCACGGTCGGGGTGTGATGGGTCCTCGACCTCCAGGAGCAGGACGCGCCCGGCTCCGTCGGTGACGATCGCGCGCACCGCCTGCCGTTCGAGGGGGACAATGGTGGCGTCGCCTGACAGCATCAGCCTGACGGCGTGGGGGACGCCGTTCACCTGATGGTCAGGATCCCGCTGGTCGTGGGGCCAGGGCCGGCCTCGCGCGACCCACGCCGTGATCATGGCGGCGTTGGCACCGCCGAGGATGTCGGCCTGCGGGTTGTCGCCGACCATCCATCCTCCGGTCGCCTCGGGGCTTCCGGCGCGCCGGGCTGCGATTGTGAAAAGCCTCGGGTCGGGCTTGCGGATCCCTTCGATGTCCGAAACGGTCACACCGTCGACCATCGCATCGAGCCCGGACGCGGCGATCTTTTCGAGTTGGGCCGACGTGCCGTTGGTGATGATCCCCGCCCGCCAGCCGGCACCACGCAGCACACGCAGCGACTCACGTACCCATGGGGTCACCCGGTGGCGTGCAGCGAGGTCGGCGTAGAACGCGGCGATGGTCGCGTCGATGTCGAGATCGAGTCCGAACCTGGCAGCAACGGTCGCGAACATCGCCCGCTTGTCGCCGTACCCGTCGGCGTCGAGCTCGACCAGCAGGCCCGTGGCTTCGGCCGTCAGGCCGTGTAGGACGGCGAAGTCGGTGGCCCACGTGTCGAAGATGGTGTCTCGGTCTGTCAGGGTGCCATCGAGATCAAACAGCGCCAGCCTGTTCATTGGCCGAGCCGTTCGATCGGCAGGTGCCCCGGCGTCGACCTGGAGATGGTTTGAGACATCGCATGACCCGAACTCGCGCAGCATCCGGGACGATACTCAGCGGATGCCTTTCGGCCCCCGAGCGGCAACGTCGGCGAGGGTGGAGCCGCCCCCGTCGGTGGTGAAACGGTGCGGCGCTGACGTGGTTGGCGTGTCGTGTGCCTGATGAAGTCGAGGCGGCGGGTGCGGGGTGGTGACGGTGACGCGATTCCAGTGCGCCGGGGACTTCTTGGCTGCGACGCGCCAGCTCCTGTGCGAGCGCGTCAGTCAAGTCGTCGGATGGACCTTTCCGCCGAGCCCGACTCGTGCAGCAGGCACTGGGTGCAGCAGTTCGAACAGACCTGCCGCACCCAGTGGGAACAATCCAGCCCCGCCGCCCAGGTCGTTCGGGGCTATCTCGAGGAGGTCTGGAACGAGCGTCGCTACCACCGGGCCAGCGAGTCCCTCGCCGACGAGTATGGGACAGGTGGGGCCGGCGGCCCCACCCCCGGCGTCGGCAATGCTGCCCGGTTCCACGAAGCCTTCCCGGACCTGCACATCCAGCTCGACCAGGTCGTGACCCAAGCTGACACGGTCGCGACCTGGATGACGCTGCACGGCACCCACCTCGGCACCTTCCGCGACCACCCACCCTCCGGCCACGCCGCAACATGGCACGAGGTCGGGTTCTGGCAGGTCACCAGCGGCAAGATCTCATCCGGCCATTTCCTCGCCGACATGTTCGGCCTGCGCAAACAACTCGGCATCCTGCCGCCCGATCTCACCTGACCCCAGCAGCACCGTCCGGACCAGCCCTCCCGTCAGCACAACACCGAAGATTGCCGCTGGGTCTGAGGTCTGAGGAGCCCACCGTGTGCGTGTAGGTCCGTAGTCGGTCCGTCTCAACGATGCACCCTCGGCGCGACGCCGCAGACCCGCCAGGGCGATCGTCACGTCGCAGAAGCAGGCGCGATCAGGCCATGAGCACGGTCGAGCGCATCATCGTCGCGTTCAGGACGTCCGTCCAGCCACAAGTCGTCCAATCCATCATCTCGGTAGCGCGGCAGAACGTGGACGTGCAGATGGGGTTGGAGCAGCGGATCTACTTGGGTGTCTCGAAGGTGCAACGTGGGCCTGTTGCGGCGGCGAGACGCTTGTCGAGCGTTGCCAGCGGTGCGTCCAGCTCCTCGGCAAGAGCGACGTACGCCGCGTCGTAGACCGTGACATTGTCGCGCAGCTCCCAGCACCGCTGCCCAAGCGGTGGGTAGGGGAACAGCTCGACGCGCAGGGCGAGAAGGTCGCCATGCGCCAGAGATGCCGAATCGGGGGAGAGATCTCCGGCGAGCATGGCTCGCCGCAGGACGTTGGCCGCCTCGATCGGCATGTGGTGGGGAGCAGCCAGGGCTTGCCCGCTGATGACGCTGGTCGCCCAGGTGCCTGCGGCCCCGCCGTCCACGAGGGCGGCCACGACAACGGACGCGTCGATGACGAGGGTCACCGTCGGTCGCGGTCGCGGTGGGCCAGGATCTTGCTTGCCGACAGTCGACTACCGGTTCGGCGCGTTCGTTCTCGCGCTTGGGCCAGCAGCACGTTGGGGTCGGGACGGCGCGCCAGTTCGGCGAGTTCCGCCTGCAGGTACTCCTGCAGGGATCGGCCCGACAGTCGTGCGCGTGCGGCAAGTTCGTCGCGCACCTGGTCGGGTACGTCTCTGATCGTGATCGAGGTCATGCATGCATTCTGCCTGTAGTGACGCGTGGATGCAAGCGTCGAAGGTCGCCAGACACGACACGGTCGGACGCCGCGAGGACGGAAGTCTCCATGCTCGACAGTTGCGCGTGGGACCGGGGTAACCGGCGTCGCGTAGGGCGGGCCTCAGCTACTCGTCGATGGTGAGACGCTCGACTGGTTGACCGGTGACCTCGGCGATGAGGTCGAAGTCTTGGTCGAGGTGCAGAACCGTGAGATCCGCCAGCTCGGCGATCGCAGCGATCAACAGGTCCGGTACGGCCGGTGCGCGGTGCTGGCCGCGGTCCGCGAGCAGCGTCTGAACCTCCACGGCGCGCTCCTCGATTGCCGGTGTCAGGTACTCGACCGGCATCGATGCGAGCGGAGGGGTGCGTAGACCCCGGCGCAGGTCGTCACCGTTGCGGGCGCTGAACCCGATCTCCAGCCGGGTCACGGTGGCGACGCGGACCAGGCCTCGCTCGACGCGGTCCGCCCAGGTGGCAGCATCGGGAGACGTGCCGATGCGGACCAAGGCGGACTTGTCGATGAGCCAGTCGGTCACTCCCAGGCCTTGTGCATGACCTCGGGATCACCGAGGTCGGCGAACGTCTCGCTGAACTGTCGGAGTGACTCGACGGTCACCGTTCCTTGGACCGTGGTGGCTACTCGGGCCATCTGCCGACGTAGGTACTCAGTGCGGGACAGACCCAGGCGCTTGGCCTTGGCGTCGATGGCCGAGACGACGTCGTCGGGCACGTCGCGGATCAGCAGGTCGGTCATCGGTCGCCTCTCGGTCTGCTATCGGATGATATCGTTTCGGTCCCACCGGGTCTCCCTCCGTTCGAATCAGGCCGATGCAATACGGCGAAATGCCGCTACGCATGAACTCCGCCGACTGACCGACGGAACGTTGTGCCGCGTCTCGTCGCGACGCCGAACTGCTACCCGCGACAGGGAGAGTTGTGCCGTTGCCCACCGGCGGCTCAGGGCCATTGCGGTCGTGGTCACTGCGTGACGGTCCCATGGCGCCGGTGGCGCATGACTACAGCCGCGGCAAGCGTCGCCACCCGACCGGGGCGGGCACCAGCCAGATCGTCGGCTTCTTTTCGGCGACGAGCAGGTACGTCGGCGCCACAGGCGATCTCGGCCGTGAGTGCACCACGAACACCGCGCTGCCTCTCGAACGTGTCGGGGCTGACCGTACGCGACCTGTGGGCACAGCCGATCGGGGGGGCAACCGACGGGGGTACGATCGCGGCAATGACCGACAACGCCAGCACCGTCCTTCGCGAGGCCCTCACCTTGCCCCCCGACGAGGTGCACACCTCGCCGCAGACCTCATCGCCAGCCTCGACGAGGAACGCCACGACGACGCCGAGGTCGCGACCGCATGGGCCGACGAGCTTGAACGTCGCGGCCGGCAGATTCTGCGGGATCCCTCTTCAGGTGAGAGCTGGGACAGTGCCTGGGACCGCATCGCCGGTCGGCTGACCAGCGGGTGACCCGCGCGGTCACCATCCACGCGGACGCGGCAGCCGAGCTCGGGGACGCCGCCGGGTGGTACGACGACCAGCGTGAAAGCCTCGGTCTGCAGTTCCTGGCCGCCGTCGACCGCACCATTCCAGCACGCCCGTTCCTGGCCACACACCGGCGCAACTGTCGACGGGCTCTCCTCAGATCTCGTCGTGCGACGACTGCCGGTGTCGCCGTTCCCCTACCACCTCGCCTACCTGACAGACGACGACACGATCCACATCCTCGCCGTCGCCCATGACCACCGACGGCCCGGCTACTGGAAGCACCGCTCCGCACCCGGCCCGGCGTAACAACGTGCTCGGTCCCATGCCGCGTCACCTCACCCAACCCCGCCTTCCCGAGACTCGGCTGACCGCACACCCGCACGGTCCCGCGCCGCAGGGATTGAGGTTCGAACGGTGCGGTGCGCTCGCTGTCCCGCAGCCTGTGATGTCTCGCCGGAGCCGTGATCGCGTCGACGTGAGTGATCGCTTCCGCCTGTCCCGCTGCAACCGAGGCGACCCCGACGAGGTCGACCGCTGTTGCGCGGCGGTGAGGGCGTAGCGTCTACGTCACGAGATGCTGGCTTTTCCGTACAGGCGATGCCATGACCCCACCACCGGTCGCGGGATGGCCCGACGGTCGAACGACCCAGCGCGCCGTGACCCAGGTGCTGCACTCGGTCGGGCACCGATTCCCCGACGATTCCCCGCGCAACCACGCTGCCCGGTCGATACCCGCCAAGGCGGCCTTCCAGCCCAAGCTGTTGTTCGTCGCGCTCGACGACGAGCGTGTCGTGGGCACGACCATGGCGGGCTACGACGGCCACCGCGGGTGGTTCTACTCGGTTGCCGTGGACCCAGACCTGCAGCGTCGCGGGATCGCGACCGCGATGGTCGCCCACGTCGAAGTCATGCTTGCAGCGATGGGCTGCGTCAAGGTCAACCTGCAGATCCGCGCGGGAAACGAGACCGTCGCCGCCTTCTACGAGAGCCTGGGATACACGGCGGAACCCCGAGTGAGCATGGGCAAACTCCTCGACGCATCGATGGACACGTCACGGTAATGCCGCAGGTCTCGAAGTCGAACCGGACCGCGCGTGAGCGTTGGACCGACGTCCAGGCCATTTTCAGGGCAGGTGGAGTGCCTCAAGGACCGCGAAGCGCCTGTCGCCGCAGCGTTCCGCAACGGGTCAATCGCCTCTACGCTGATCTGCCAGATTGGCAGGGAGCAGGCGGGACGGATCCGGTGGTTGTGCGGCCTCGAGCAGACACCGACGACCAGGCTCTGGTCGCGCTCGCCGACCGGGAACGCCTCGGCGGCTACCCACCACCCGGTGTGGACCTCAGCATCGAGCCGGGCTGGATCGGATCCTGGGTTGCGGAGGACGACGGCGCTCTCGTGGGCCACGTCGCCCTACGAACGGAGATCAGCGACTCCGTGTCGCGCCACGCAGCTGCCATCCTCGGCATCGACGAGGACCAGCTCGCCGTGATCAAGAGACTCCTGGTCACGGCGGATCACCGCGGCCACGGCATCGGCCGGCAGCTGCTTGACATAGCAGTCGGGCACGCCACTCGAGCAGGCCTTGTTCCCATCCTCGACACCTGGATCGAGAGTCCTGACAGCATGCATTTCTGGGCCTTCACGATGGATGAGGGGGCGAGGTGAGCTGACCGGGCAGTGATAGATGCGTTGAAGACACGTATGGCCCCGCGAGACTTGGAGGTGCAAACCAATCCGAGTCCGAGAGGCCATACGCATGC
>Ga0326597_10000220_pt1 | contig 106221 bp, 95 predicted proteins | sample RVTome_12_FD_203789 | JGI IMG/M metagenome (GOLD analysis project Ga0326597, IMG submission 203789) | Soil microbial communities from uranium-contaminated site in the Upper Colorado River Basin, Wyoming, United States - RVT100D185 | ecosystem: Environmental > Terrestrial > Soil > Contaminated...
CGTGCCACCCCCTCACTGTCGTTTGTGAGGTGCTCTAAGAGCGCGCTGCCAATCGTCCGATCTTCAACCGACTCACTGCGCCGAGTCGCCAAGCTCTTCGATCCGATCGGGGCGCAACCGCTCTCTGAGGAAGTCAAGGTCGAACGCGATTCTCATTCGTCCTGGGTCCGCAATTCCAGTGGGCTGGTCCAGCGTCAGTTTCGCAGAGCCCTCCTGGTCGCCCGCGGAAATCTCGATCTGTCGCGGGAAATAGGGATAGGCCCCGGGAGGCAGGTTGGGCAGCTCCAGCGGGGCGTATCGGCCCAGCTCGCTTGCGAAAACCATGTCGCCGTCTATCGAAAACGACTCGATTCGATCCGGGCGCACCGAGCCGGCTTCGAAGAAGAGGCGCATCTTCCCGCCCTGACCCGTTCCGTCCACCGCCCAGCGCTGCCGGGCCTCATCGAAAACCACCGTCGCATCCTCCGGCAGCGGCGTCAGACCCGCGAGATCGAGCAGCCGCAGCGGGTGCGGCAACCCGGGAATGTCGCGCTCGACCGTCATGTCGTCAAATCGTCCCAGGTAGAGGATTTTGTCATCCTGGTTGCGCATGTCGAAGAACCAGTAGCGTTCCTCGTCCGATCCGAGCCACATCCAATCTTCGATCTTTTCCACGCGCAGTGATGATCGCCGCGGCCGATCGACGAACAGGTGGATGTTCACGAACTCGAAGTGCTCGCCATCCTCATCCACCCACGTGAGGTCGAGCTGGCCGGTGGATTCAATCTGGTCGATCCGCTCCACCCGGGCATTGTGCGCGGCGATAAGGTCCGCAGCAACCGGCTCAGCGCCGCTGTTCGCGATCGGGCGCCCCTGGCAGCCCGCAAGCATGGTTGCGACGACTGCTCCGGCCCCCATGGCCAGCCTGTTGCCTTCACTCCAATTCCGCATTGAGAATCTCGCTCAACTGATCGGATAGCTCCCGGATGTCTTCATCGGCCAGCCGGGGATTCACCACCTCAAAGAGGTCCGGCTGAGGAGCATCGGCGGGCACTCGCGGGGTCAGGAGCCAGATTTCGTGGTCGCCCCGAGGTTCGCGCCCGGTGTACCGCAGCAGTCTCTTTCGCATCAGGATCAGGGCGATGACAAAGCGGAAGGCGACCCTCTGTGGCCGCTCATCCCCCGCCAGGCGTTCGAAGACGTTCATGAGCAGGTCGTCATCGACGAACATCCGCCGCTTCGCGTGCGGTTCGGGCAGGGTGGTTCGCCAGAAGCTGAAAAGCCGCTCCGGCCGCGTTCCCTGCTGCCATGCCTCGACCGAGTAATCGAGGCGGACAAAGGGGAGACCGTCATCTTCCGCCCGCTCGCACAACGCCGCGATGCACGGCTCGCCGGGCGATAACGCGCGCCCCGTGGCCGCGCACACTCCCGATGAACGCGAGATTTCATAATTGGTCGATAGACGACTCATGAACTGATCTTAGCACACGGCGGGAACGGCCGAAGCGCTGCACCGGTATACTTGACGTCATCCTTGCGATCCATCGCGATGTTCCAGCACAACCTCGAACAGATCCTGCGCCGCATCGACAGCTACCCCAAGTGGGAAGTGCTGGTGGAGATGGTCGTCATCGGGCTGCTGGTCTACGTCGCCCTGCGATTTCTGCGCGGCACCCGCGGGGCGGGGGTCATCAAGGGGTTCGCCATCCTGATCATCGGCCTGACGCTTCTCATTCGCGTGCTGGGCGGCTGGGTCGAGGCCTTCACCCGGCTGAACTTCATCTACGACTGGTTTCTCGGCCTGGTCGCCATCCTGCTTGTGGTGGTGTTTCAGCCCGAGCTTCGCCGGGCCATGATGCGACTGGGGGAAACCCGCCTGTTTCGGCCCGCCCGCCGCACCAATCTGCCCGTGGTGGGAGCGGTGTGCGATGCCGCCGAATTCCTCAGCAAGAATCAGTTCGGCGCTCTGATCGCCATCGCGCGCGAGATGAATCTCTCCTCCATCGCCGAAGGGGGGGTGCGAATGGATGCGCTGGTCAGCAGCGAGCTGCTGCGTTCGATCTTCTGGCCCAATAACCCGCTGCACGACCTGGGCGTGATCGTTCAAGGCGACCGCGTGCTTGCAGCCGGTGTCCAGTTTCCCCTGATCGAAGAGGCGGGGGACCTTTCCTCTGACCTGGGCTCCCGCCACCGCGCTGCGCTCGGGCTGAGCTCGGAAACCGATTGCATTGTCGTCATCGTCAGCGAAGAAACCGGCCGCATCAGCGTGGCCGATGGCGGCCGGCTCGAGCGCGATATCCCCCGCAATGAGCTTCCTGGCGTGCTGATCCTCAAGCTGCGGGCCCGGGCACTCCCCGCCCCGCCCAGGTTGCTGCGCGGGCCCTCTCTTGCCGCTCCCACCATGGTCGCGCCGGTCAATCAATCGCCCTCACAGGCGGCCTGAGAATCTCATGAGCCACCGCGAGCACATCTGGACTGTTGTCTTTGCCGTGCTGTTCACGCTGCTGATCTGGCTCTGGGCCGAGGGCGAAAACCGCGAAAGCTCCACCGAATCCGCCACAGCCGTGTTCGTCGCCGCCAATCCGGCGGGCGAGTTTCGCATTCGCGCTGCCGACCCCTCCAACCCCTCGATCCTTGTCTCGGAGATCGATCTTCAGCTCGTTGTGGAGGGCTCCAACATCGCGCTGCAGCGCCTTGGCGGCAATCAGCGCTTCGAAATCCCCATCGACAATGCCGCTGATGGATCGACCCGCGAAATCGATCTCATCGACGCCGTTCGTGATCTACCCGAACTTGTCAAGCTCGGACTCACGGTCACGGCGGTTCAGCCGCGCAGCATCCTGCTTCACGTCGATCAGATCGAGAGACGCAACATTTCCATCAGCACAGCCATCCCGGGGATCACCTTCGAGGAGATCACCATCGAGCCGCGCGACGTTGAACTGGCGATGTCCAGCCGCGACTGGCAATGGGCCACTGAGCAGTTCGGCCGCGACCTCGTGTACCTGGACATCGATCCGGCTTCGCTGCGCGATCTCGCCCCCGGCGTGCCGGTGCGCCGGCAGAACGTCCGTGTGCGACTGCAGCCGCAGGTGCAGCGCCTGGACCTGGTGGGTTTCGAGCCGCCCCTCGTGTCCGTCTCGATGACGTTGCAGCAGCAATTGGAGGAACTCGCCGATTGGCCTGTCCCCGTGAAGGTGAACACGCCCATCCGCGATGAGCCGTTCTATGAGGTCTTGGTGGACCTTGAGTATGAACTCATCACCGGGGTCACGCTCGCCGGAGATGCCGAGACGATCCGGCGCCTGCGCAACAACCAGATCAAGGTCCGGGCTGTCATCGATCTCTCCAGCGATGATCTCGAGCGGGGAATCACCGAGAAGGAGATCGAGTGGTGGTTGCCGCCGGGGGTTCAGGTGATTTCCGTGGGCGGCGGTCCCGCCAGCCGTCCGATCATCCCCATCCGGATCATCCGGCAGGGGGATTCGGAATCCGAATCCCACGAGACGGAGACGAACCCCTGAGATATCGGACGGCGCGCTCCTGCGGCAGGTCGGTGCAGGTCATACGAGCGGACCAGGCCGCACATGCCGTCGCGCGCGTGATCGACAGGGCGTTGCCGCGCCTCTCTCTGACCGACATAATCAATGTCATGCAGCCCGAAGGCGAAAACAAGAAGCGCCCGGCCTCTGCCGCCGCCAAGCGCAATCGCCGCCGCGCCGGCCGCCTGTGCCAGGAATCGCTGGCCTCCAACTTCGGCCCAGTGATCGACGTCAGCCACGACGGCGTCCGCATCCGCTGCCGGCGCATTCCCTCCGTCAAGAACGGCATCGAGCTGCACGGCCTGCTCGCGGGCAGCGTCCGGCTGAAATGCGAAATCGCATGGTCGCGCCGCGTGGGTCTTTTCACCTATGAGATCGGCATCCGCCTCCTTGACCTCGATCAATACGCCCGCAGTCGACTCCGCGATCTTTCGCTCGGCAACAAGATCGAGCGCGGCTACCGCAGCGAAGCGGCCTGAGGCCCAACTACAGCAACAACCCGGCGGCCTTGAGGTCCTCGATCGGCTCCTCGACCGAGCACGATCCGTACGACAGCGCGAACTCGGCGCGGGCAGACGCGATGTCGTCAACGCTCAACCCGCGGCCGCGCCACGCGATCCGGCCGTCCTCGAATGCAAAGCTGTCGCGCGATTCATCCGCCAGCAGTAATTCGAGGTTCTTCTCATCGATTCGTTCGTGGCGCGCCAACGCAGCGCCGATGAAAACATTCAGGAACCCGAACTCCTTCGCGCCCGGCACCGTGACGGAGTCGTGCCGGAATGGGTGGTGAAGCCCTGCAGTGGCCTTGAAGGGAGTGTCCGCCATCGCGCACGACCAGATGAACTGCGCCAGCTCCACGGGCGTGGGAAAGTGCTCGACCGATGGTCCGCCGGTGCGCACTTTCGCCGCCCCGTTGGTTCCGGCAAGGGCGGCGATCATCCCGCGCGGATCGCCATGAATCGGCATCTCGATGAAGACCGCAAACTCGCCCGGAATCAGGTCGAGCGCTGCATCGATCTCTCCCGACGATTCCGCGCGCAGCTCGACAGCGTCGATCGCGCACAGCCCCCGCGAAGCGTCATCGTGCCGCTCGTTGAAGGCCTCGATGCGTTCGAGATCTCCATCCAGCGATGTGAGATCGCAGGCCGGGGAGGCAATCACGCTCAGCCGCCACGGCTCGTCGGCATGATTGCCCGGCAACAGCCCGGCACTGTTCGCGTCGAACGATTCAAGGTCACGCACAGAAACGATGAGCCTCCCCAGCATCCACGAGTGTTCCCCGGCACGGAAATCGCGGCACGTGCGAAGGGCGTCAGGCATGGCAAGTTTCGCGGGCGGAAAAAGCCCCGCGTAATCGATGATGCCGGCGAGAAGAGTTCGCAGTGATGCTTGCATGGCAAGAAACCAGGAGATGTATGGTTGAAACTGGATTCGATGTCCGCATCCCATGACTCACGGGCCGCCGAGATCGATCATTCGGTATTCTCCGCGCGCTCGCCCGCCAGCTTCTTCTCGACGTATTTCTTCATCCACGTCTCGAAGCTTCGGCCTGTGGCGGTGTCGCGCCCGGTGAATTCGACCGCCGCGATGGCCGCCGTCGGGATCGCGCGGCGGGGCCCGTCGGCGGGAATGATCCGCACCCGCGCCTCCCCCGCCGGGGGGGAATGAGAGCGATCGTACACATACCCGCACACCGCCTCGCCGCTCCGCAGGTAGAGCGTCACATCGCCGCGATAATGCACCGCAAGGTCCAGCGCGCTGTCGAGCGCCGCGGCGTCACCGGCATCGACCCGCAGCCCTTCGCGCCCTTCGGCGGGCGGGGCCGCAGAGCTCAATCCCGAAGTTCTCGACGGTTTCTGCATTCCGCTCCCTTCCGATGCGGCGACCGAACCCGCTCTCTAGTGTGGCGTCATTTCCCGTCCCGACATGGGGTCCACCAGCCGCCAGTTCAGACGCTTGGAAATGCGCAGGATCGAAACCCATGCGATGTCTTCATCGTCGATCGTGAGCAGCATCTGCGTGATCGGATCCTGCCCGGGCGCGATCTCCAGCCGGAAACCCGGCCCGAACAGCAGATCCTCGCCTTCGCATTCCGGCCAGGTGTTGCACGACTCAAGGTCGCGCAGCACTTCCTTCCGGCAGCCGAGCTCGGCCATGCCTCCGTTCGCGGGCCCCGGCTGATTGGAGAGGATGACAAGCTGGCGCGTCACGGGTCGATTTCAATCCTGCGGATTCCTGCGGGCTTCGAGAAGCTCGACGACCTTGTCCACCAGCCGTTGCAGCGGCACCGGCTTGTACAGATAGGCATCCACTCCAAAAGCCTCGGCGTAGGCCATGTGCCGCCGGCCCTCGTTTGCCGTCACCATGACCACCAGAGGCGGGTCCGCCCCCTCCTTGATCTTCTCGAGCACGAGCAGCCCGGAGAACATCGGCAGCATCATGTCGAGCACCACCAGGTCGGGATGATCGTTGAGGGCTGCATGGATGGCGGCATTGCCGTCCCCCACCGCCATCGTCTGAGCCCCCTCGCCGCGCATGGCCAGCTCGATGCTGCCGCGGATGTCGGGATCGTCATCGACAATGAGGATTCTGGCGTCGGCCAGGCGGTTGGACACGGCGGGTTCCGTTCAAAGTGGTGATGTGTAGTATCGCGGCGGGCGCGGGAAAGTCCAAACGCATTGACAGAGGCACCGTCATGAAACCGCGGAAACGGGCCGAGCCGGCTCCTCAGATTCGATTCCTTTCGCCTGCGAGCCGGCCTCGACTTCGTGAATCGCCCTCGTTTCCGACTCGCTCGCGGCCACGATCCGCGCCAGCTCATGCGGTGTCATCCATGGCAATTGACCCAGCTTGTCGCGCAAGCGCGCCGGAAACGGCCGACCTTCCCGCTCGTGCCGGGGCCGGCTCTTCCACCGGCGATGCACCCACAAGTACTGCTCGGGAGCGCGGCGGACCATCGACTCGATCGCCCGGTTGTACCGGGCGGTGATGTAGAAGACCGGATCGGGCTGATCCTGCCAGTCCGCCGGCCCGATGACATCCTCCACGGCGACCTGGTAGCGGAATCGCCCGTCAATCCGCCGCGCCCACCCGGCCACCACCGGCGCTTCGTGCCGGATCGCGAGCAGCGCGATCGACTTGTAAGACGACGCCAGACGCCCGAAGAACGGCGCGAACAGACCGCCATCGCCCGCGTTCTGATCAGCGATGAAGGCGACGCGCCCGCGCGCTCGCAGAATGTCCTGCACGATCGGCGTCGCCCCCCACTTCGTGATGATCTGCGTCCCGCGCGCCTCGCGCATCGACATCAGCCAGTGATTGAGGTAAGGGTTGTCCAGCGGCCGCGCCAACGCCGCCATCGGGTATCCGATCGCCGCCATGAAGCTGCTCATCAGCTCCCAGTTGCCGCAATGGCCGGCGATCAGAATGACCGCCTCATGCCGGGCCAGGGGCTCGAGCGCGGTCCGCAGGTCGCCCACCTCGACGTGGTTCGGCCACCCGTCAGGCGTGATCAGCTTGGGCCCGATGAACGCATCGACAAGGAACATCTGCATCATGTGCTGGAACGACTTCTCGACAATCTGATCAACCCAGGCAGCGGGAGCTTCCGGGAAACAGGCGGCCACGTTCTGCCTCGCCCGCTCCCGGTGCCGGCGACTGAAGTGGTGAAGCAGCGAGCCGATCCGCGCCGCTGTGTGCAGATTCTGGTCCACGCTGAAACACTGCATCCACCCCAGCACGCCGCGGGCCGCGAAGTACTGCGCCAAGTCGATGAGTTTCGAACGCCGCTTCGGCACGCCACCCATTCCTTTCGTCGCCGATGGTATCGGTTCGTGCCGCGACCAGCGCGGGTGCCGTGGAGGAAGTCGCACGAAGGCGCTTCAGGGTGGCACGGTCGAGCCGCCCCGGCTCGCCCGTGCGGACTTCTCATACTCGTCGATATGCGCGCCGGGTGCCTGCGATGATCTTGCACGGGGCGCTGCGAAGCGCGGCGACCCGTGCCACCCGAGTTGATGCTCAAACAACACAACCGGCCGATCGATGGGATCGGCCGGTTGCATGTTGTCGGATGTCGTCACGGGCGGGACGCCCGCGCCACCGGCTGTTTTACTGGTACGTGTGCCCGATGAGCGTGAAGAACCGATTCTGGTTCAACACGGGAATGTGGGCCTTCTGGGCGTCGCGAAGAAGCTGGTTGTATTTGTCAACCGCCGCCTTGCCGCGAATCCAGATTTCCATTTGCTCCGGCGTCGGATTCTTGGGCGGATCGGGCATCTGCGGCGGCTGCACGCCCAGCAGCAGGAAGTCGAGGTCGCCGCGAATCTCGTCACCCTCGGCAATCACGCCGCCCCAGTCGGTGATGAGCGAGCGGATGTAGTTCGTCTCCTCCACCGAGGGACGCCCGTCGCCGTTGACATCAAAGCGCCCGTGCACGAGGAAAAGGAACTTCTTCTCCGGGTCGTACACGGCGTTGGCAAGGACATCGCCGCGCACCACCGGCCGGCCCGGCGAAGTCCGCGTGATCTTCGCCGTCGAAGTGGAATTGCCCACCGTGATGACTTCTAGACTGGCTTTGCCGCGCGGCATGGTGCCGAACTCATCCGGCCTCAGCATCGTGGCGTCGTCATAGACCTCGAAGGTCATGCCAAGGGTGATGTGGTGATCCGACCCGCGATTGATGAACACCTGGCCCTGGCTATTCGGAGCCTCCAGCACGGTGCCATCCACCAGGAGGTCGGGCCGGTTGCTCTTTTCGCGGGCCTGCTCGCGCATGTCGCGATAGGTTTCCAGTTCCTGCTCCGCGAGGGCCAGATCGGTCCGCGCCTGGTCCAGCGTCGTTTCCAGTGATTCAACATCCTGGTTGAACTTGGTTTCGAGCTGCTCGACCATCTGCAGCATGCGGGCCTTGGTTTCAGAGACGTCGATGTTGTACGCCTCGACGTCCGCGATGAACTGGGCGATGGTGGCGCGCACGCTGTCGATCTCGGCCCGGCGGTTCTCATCCGCCAGCCGCAGCATCTCCTGCGCTTCGGTCACCTGGTTCTCCATCGTCGCGGCGCGGTCCTTGTATCCCTGCATCTCCTGCCGCGTCGCGTTCAGGTCGTTCTGCATCCGCTGAAGAACATGCGCGTAGATGGCCTCCTGATCCCCCGGCGCGTACGCGTTGATCGTGGTCTGAAGCTGGCCGGGATCGGCCTGCCGGTTCCCCACCACTCGACCCATGATGTCCTGCCGCTGGTTGAGCAGAAAGCGCATGGCGCTCTGCCCGCCGCGGTTGGCCATGATCGCCTTGAACTCGTCGGTGTTCTGTTCGAGACGCGTGGCATAGTCGTTGAGGCTTGCCACCGCGGCCTCGCGCTCCTCGATCGCTTTCTGCTGCTTGGAGTAGAAGACGATGGTGAGGACCAGCAGGAAGATCGTGCTCAGGACGAAGACGACCAGTCCCACCACCACTCCCGTTCCGGCGCCAGTTCGTGCAGCCATGAAAAACCTCCAGAGAGAAAAACGATTCAGAGCCGTCAGCCGAGGACCCGCCTCGACCTCGCCCCGCCAGCCCGACCTCAGGCAAGCCCGGCGGACCCCGAGTCAGCAGCCCTGTTCAGGCGAACCGCCCAGTGTCGCGGAACTGCAGCCGCAAGTCAAGAGGGATGCGAAGCCAACACCCCGGCCCATAGGGTTCGCGAAAGGGCCGCGCCCGGTTCCGCGCGGCTGGCCGCTGACCGCTGACGGTGCGCCACGGACCGCTGACCTCCACTCTCCGGCCCCGGGGTCGCAGGCAGTTCTCACGCCGTCCCGACTCGCTTAGGGAAGGTCCACTTGTGAATCCCCTGACCACTACGCCGTGCGACGCTCGCCTCATGGTCTGATGGATTCCCTTGACAGCGCGTCCACACAGAGATAGCGTACCGTTAGGGACCAAACGGAGGCCGAATATATGCCGGTGCTGACCTTCAAAGGCAAGACGGCGGTGGAGTCATACCACCACACCGTGCCGCACCACCGGCTCGAGTTCGACGCCAAACTCTTCCTCCTCGGCAAGGGCGAGAAATCCGGGGGGCCGTCGCTGGATGGCAACCTGATCATCGAGGGCGACAACCTGCTCGCTCTCAAGGCCCTGCTGCCCATCCACGCCGGCAAGGTCAAGTGCATCTACATCGATCCGCCCTACAACACCGGCAACGAAGGCTGGGTCTACAACGACAACCTCACCCAGCCCCAGTTCAAGGAATGGATCGGCCAGACGGTCGGCAAGGAGGGCGAGGACGCCACCCGCCACGACAAGTTGTGGTCCGTGAATCGCTAACGATGCTTCATGGCAAGACTCGCGTTCAAACCCGATTCGAGTTTCTTCCGGAAGATTGCTTTGGGAGCAGTCGGGACGCAGGCAGTTTGCGCTGATCTGGCTCGTTACGGACACAGGATGCTTGAGCTTGAGCGGGGTTCGACGGACACAAAATTGTGGAAAGACGTGAAGCGCAAACGTGTGCGTATCCCTGATCTTCTTTGCACAAATTGCGGCCTTCGTGTGGAAAGCCGCTCAAAGACTAAACCGGACCTGTCGATGTCACACAGCCCCGGTGAAGAAGCGCGCGCGTGGGACTTCGGCATGGTCGATGGAGATGTAATTGCATTCCCTATCTGTGAAGCGGCCGAGGAAGCCTTTTGGAGCAGCGGCCAGCTTCGAACAGGCCTCTCCTATTGGCGCGAGCGAAACTGGGTCCGGTGGAGACAGCATGGCTGCATCAACCATTTCACGGTTGAAGCTTTTCGATCAACACGGTCGACACGGTCAACTACGAAGGGCGTTACCGAGGGCTCGGAAACAAGCATTGCCTGGGACGCTACATTCTCATCGCGGGATGGTCTTGCGGAAGCCGTTTCGAGCGACCGAATCACGATTCGAAGACATTCGGATGGCCACCGGCACACTTGGAGAGTGCGGGACGGGCAGATTCCCGCAGTTACGGTTGGCCAAGACGTGCAGCCAAACCAAGTTATCGCCTCGGCCGTGCCGCCAATTCCGGTCGCTCAACTTTCCTGTCGCGGGAGGCTTCCAGAAAATCACATTCTGCAACTTCTTCAGTCCCGAGAGCGCACCTTACGCTTTATCGGCGTGAAGCTCGCGCGATTGAATTGCGATACGACCGCTGCGAGCGCCGTTTCAGCCTTGGCCGCTGATCCCGAGGAGGACGTTTACATTCGGCTTGAAGCTGCGTCCTATCTTGCGTCGGTGTGTCGATCCCCGGCCCACATTCTCTTTGAACCCTTTCTGAGCAAGGCTGACCCACAAACTCAACTCGAATCCATGATTGCTCTCGGTGAGGCGGCCACAGACGATGCAGTAGCCCTCTTGGCCGCCGTTTTAGACGACCCCGATCGTCCCTATTTTCTACGCAGTGCCGCCGCGTGGTCACTGGGCCGCGCCAACAAGCCGGAAGCGGCTGCTCGGCTCATTCACGCCTTCGCCGACGTCCACCGCGACATTCGGCAGGAAGCACTTGAAGGAATCGTTGCCATCGGCGGACCCGCTGTTCCATTGTTACTTGGTGGACTCCGCGGCACAAATGCAGACATCGCCGCGGGCTGCGCAGAGTCGCTTCGACAACAGCGAGTGCTGCCCGACGAAGTGATCGGTGCGATTGTCGCGGACCTCCGAAGTGGCTCCGCATCCATTTGGACAACGTGGCTCGTTGGAACCCTTCCGCGCGAACGCGTGGCAACAGCAATCGCCGATATGCAGCGAGAGGCGCCGGAGCTCCATTACGCCGTGTCGGTACTCTGGTCCTTTGTCGAAAGTTGGATCGCGCGCCGTTGGGAACTCCTTCCTCTTCCCAGCGCGGAGGCTCTGCGCAATGCTTAATATCCCGAAAGACTTTGAGGTCTACCGGACGAGACTCGGCGTCCAGCTCTGCGCTGATAGCCGCGAGATTCTCGCTAGGCTACCCGATGAAAGCATCGACCTCATTGTCACGAGCCCGCCCTTCGCCCTGCTTAGACAAAAGAGTTACGGCAACGAAGACCAGTCACAATATGTGGCTTGGCTCACCGAGTTTGGTCGCGCTGCGTTGCGTCCACTGAAACAAACAGGGAGCTTTGTGCTCGACTTGGGCGGTGCCTATCAGCGTGGGCGACCGGTTCGCTCGCTCTATAACTACCGGGTACTCATCGCCTTTTGCGATGAACTCGGTTATCGGCTTGCAGAAGAATTCTTCTGGTTCAATCCGGCGAAGCTGCCCTCACCGATCGAATGGGTCAATAAACGCAAGGTGCGCGCCAAGGATGCGGTCAACACCCTTTGGTGGCTGTCGAAAAGTGACAACCCGAAGGCGGACGTCACGCGCGTTCTGACTCCGTATTCAGATCGGATGAGAATACTTCTCAAGAACCCGGCTAAATTCTACGCACCAAAAGGACGCCCCTCAGGTCACGACATCGCGAAGTCTTTCGGCCGAGATAACGGCGGCGCGATCCCGTCGAATCTACTCCAGATTCCAAACACCGATAGCAATTCTCACTATCTCCGAATCTGCAAGGCGCTCGGCCGCGAAAGCCATCCAGCCCGATTTCCAATTGACCTGCCCCGTTTCTTCATCGAGTTTCTGACCGATCCCGGCGATGTGGTCGTAGACATCTTCTCTGGCGCAAACACAAGTGGGTACGTAGCGGAGTCGCTCGGCCGCCGATGGCTGAGTATCGAGATTGATCGTGAATACGCGGCACTCTCTGCTATTCGATTTCTCGGAAACCACACCGAAAATTCGATCCGCGAGACACTCGTGCGAATCGAGGAACGCGCCTCGCCGGTCATCAAACAATCCGAAATGGTGGGGCAGCCCGTTCTATTTCAGTAGTCCATTCTTCAGGAGCGACCCCGAGATGTCACACCAGCCAATCTGTTTTCGCTTTCCCCATTCACCGGCGATCAGTGAGCGCGATCGAAAGGCCGCAGCGCAAGTACGCCGAGCTGGCGTCGGAGCTCCCGAGTCGGCGGTCTTGGCGTGGGTTCGCTCGGTCGGTCCGGACTCGATCCTTTCAGCAAAGTTGAGCGATATCCGAGCCGTGGCGAACGCATTCTGAATCACCCGGCAGAGCTCATCGCGGGTTCAAAGACCACATCTTCCGCTTCCAGGTTCTGGATGAAGCACAACCACACGGCCACGATTGGCGCGACGAGTTGGCGGACCTGCTTGCTGCAAGTTGAGTTCATTGGCGCGGTTATCGATTCCGATGCGCGTTCGCCACGAAGTGAAATCCACCACCCTGCAACATCCCCGTCAGTTCTTCACCACCACCACCTCCACCGGCCCCTCGCAGCGGGCCACGCGGACCAGCACGCCGTCGGGGTGACGGTGGAAGACGAGGTCCAGCCTCGATTCGCCGATCGAAAGCCCCTCCACCGTCACCTCTTCCAGACTCTCGGGCAGGGCCGGTTTGCGAATGACCAGCCGAGGGGCGGCCGCGTCGATCTCGATTCCAAGACACGCCCCCAGCATCTGGAACACGCTCCCAGCCGCCCACGACTGAGGCGAGCAGGCCAGCGGATACCTCGTCGGCCCCTGATCCTGCCGCCGCGCAAATCCGCAGAACAATTCCGGCATGCGATGAAGCTCGAACCAGGTGCTGGCATCGAGCAGATCGTCAAGCAGGCCGATCGCCGCCTCGCGATGGCCATAACGCGCCAGCCCCGCGGCCACCATGGCGGTGTCGTGCGGCCAGACCGAGCCGTTGTGATATGACATCGGGTTGTAGTTGATTTCATCAGCCGCGACCGTCCGGATTCCCCACCCGCTGGCAAACCGCTCGTGCACGTACTCGCGGGCCATGCGGGCGGCCCGCTCGGCGGGCACGATGCCGCAATAGAGGCAGTGACCGGGATTCGTCGTGCGCACGGCGCAGGGCTTCTTGCGCCCATCGAGCGCCATGGCATGGAGCGAGATGTCATCGACCCAGTAGGCGGAGTCGAACTGCCGCTGCAACTGCTCCGCGCGCTGGTGCAATTCAACCGCGAGGCCGGGCTTGCGTAATGCGTGCGCCAGCGACGCCACACCCAGCATGCCCGCAAAGGCATAACCCTGCACCTCGCAAAGCGCGATGGGGCCTTCCGCCAGCGAGCCATCCCGATGAAATGTGGAATCCTCCGAATCCTTCCATCCCTGGTTGCGAAGACCGTCGCCATCGGCCGCGAATTCGATGAACCCGTCTCCATCGAGATCTCCGTACTGCCCGAGCCACGCGCACGCCGCCATGATGTTGGGCCAGATCGATTCGATGAACTCTCGATCGGCGGTGCGCCTGAAATAGGCCCCCGCGAGCATGAGAAACAGCGGCGTGGCGTCCACCGTGCCGTAATACTGGCCGAAGGGGATTTCGCGCAGGGCCGCCATCTCGCCCCGCCGCAGCTCGTGGACGATCTTGCCGGGGGTCGCGGCCCGCGATTCATCGATCTCGCGCGCCTGCGTGGCCGCCAGGCACGTCAGCACGCCCCGCGCCATCCCGGGATTCAACCACAGACATTGCAGGGCCGTGATGATGCCGTCGCGCCCGAACACCGTGCTGAACCACGGCACCCCTGCATAGGGATAGTGCCCGTGCTCAGTCTCGGTGAGCATCATGGCGAGGTCCGCGCGCGAGCGCTCCAGCCATTGGTCGCACTCTTCGTTCGAGGTTCGCACCGCCGCGAATGTCGCCGCCACGGCCCGAAGCGTCTCCGAGGAAGTGCGATGCGCATCCGCGAAACTCCGGCGGCTCCGCGACTGATCGAAGTCGAATCGCAATTCGATTCGACGGCTCTTCCGCGACGGGAGGCGCAGCGCGAATCGCAGACCGTCCTCGCTCACCGATTCCGGCTCGGGCGAGGCGTGCACCGTCGTTCGCCGCACCACGCCATCAAGTCCGTGATACGCAATCTGGAAGTCGCCGCTCCCGATGTCCGGCCCGCTCACCTCGCCCCGCCTCGGCCGCTTCACACCGCGGACTTCGAAGATGTCGCGGAAATCCGCGGCCACGCGCAGCTCGAGGTCCTCCTCGACCGTCGTCGAGCCGTGATTCCATATCTCGATTTCGATGTAATACGCGCGCTGCCACAGGAAGGACGACCGGCGGATATGAATCGTGCCGCGCTTGATGCGCACTTCGCCATTCGGGCCGCACAGATCGGGATTCATGAGGTCCACCACCAGCAGCGAATTGTCGCGCACCACGGAGGAGGAAAGCAGGAGCGGCCGATGCCGGCTGAGCGACAGCATGAGCTCCGAGAGATGGCGGGTGCCCTCGTGATAGATCCCTTCCTCGCCGAGTCCGAATTGCTGCAGGTCCCCGTGCTGATCGACGATGGCGAACGTGTCGCCCTGCTTGAGCACGCGCGAGAGAATGTCGGCAAGCTCGTCTTCGACCCTGATGTAATACTGTTCGTGCGGCGGTTGCGCAGGAGTGGGCGCGATCATGGGGCGGTCCTCAACATCGACGTGGACGGCGCCGGCGTCCCGTTCCCCAGCAATCGATGGTAGACCGCCACATAGTCCTGCGCCATCCGCCGCGCGGTGAAACGATCCTCGAAGGCGGCTCGGCAGGCGCATCGATCGATGGCGCCGGCGTTTTCAACCGCCTCGGCCGCTTCGTCGATCGCGGCATCCTCATCGTCCCCCCCTCGTGGATCGACGATGTGCCCGGTCACCCCCTCTTCGATCACTTCCGGCACCGATCCGTGCCGCCACGCGATGACCGGCGTCCCGCACGCCATGGCCTCGAGCATGACAAGCCCGAAGGGCTCGGGCCAGTCGATGGGGAACAGCATCGCCCGTGCCCCGCCGAGCAGATCTCCTTTCGCGCGGTCGTCGATCTCGCCCAGAAACTCGATGCCGCGCTGATTGAGCAGCGGCCGGATTCGGACCTCGAAATAGTCGCGGTCGGCGCGATCGACCTTGGCAGCGATCTTCAGTGGCAGACTGCACCGCCGCGCGATTTCGATGGCACGATCCACCCGCTTTTCCGGCGAGATTCGACCAACGAACGCCAGATATCCGCCGCCGCCTTCTCCGATGGTGTAGAGGTCTTCGGGAAGGCCGTGGTGAACCGTCGCCTCCCAGCGGAGCCACGGCAGCGGTTGCCGCTGAGCGTTGGAAATCGAAACCACCGGGATGTCGAGATAGGCGTAGTACAACGGAACCAGATCGGGGATATCCAGCCGGCCGTGCAGTGTTGTGACATGCGCGACCCGGCTGCGCTTGGAGGCCGGATAGTGCATGTAGTCGATGTGATAATGAATGATGTCGAACTCGCCGCTTCTGCTCAGCACCTGCTCGAGCATGGCCACATGATGAGCGAGCCGATCGACGCACGCGTCATCCAGGCGAAGCGAGCGCGTGCAGCAGGGAACCAGCTCCGCCTGGGTGACGGAATCCCCACTCGCGAAGAGCGTGACATCGTGGCCCAGCTCGACCAGTTCTTCCGTCAGGTACGAGACGATCCGCTCCGTGCCGCCATAGGACTTGGGCGGCACGCTTTCGAACAGCGGCGCCACCTGCGCGATTCGCATGACTCCCTCTTCCGCGTGAATGGCCGCTCAGCCCCGAGTGCCCAGCGTCAAGCGTAGGGATCGCGCCCCGGACCTGCCATGCGCATTTCAACGCAGATCACCGCGAGCAGATTGCGCAATGACCACCCGAGGCCGGCGCGGCTGGCATCGATCAGACCGACATCATGCCGTCGCTGCTGCGAGCCATCACACGGTCGCCGGAACGCTTGGCGGTGTACATCGCCTCATCCGCATGAGCCACCAGTTCCATGGCATGCTGCGGATTGCTCAGCGAGGTGTGCGCGATGCCGATCGACAGGCTGACCAGCGTGGTGGGAAAGGCCTGGGCCGCGGCGCGCGTGAAGGAATCGCAGATTCGCCGCGCGGTCGCCGCCGCATTTTCCGGGGATGCGTGCGGCATCAGCACGCAGAACTCGTCGCCGCCATAGCGGGCGATCACGTCGCTTTCCCGGCAATTCTCGTGCAGCACCCGCCCCAGCAGCCGCAGGAGCGCATCGCCGCGCTGGTGGCCGAACTCATCGTTCAGGCGCTTGAACTGATCGACGTCGATCATCAGGAACGCGATCGAGTCCGAATCGGTCCGGCGCTTCTGCCAGTGCTGATCCAGCGCGAAGTTCAGACGCCGCCGGTTGCTCAGCCCTGTCAGTTCGTCGGTGGTCGCCACCGATTCGAGCTGCGCGATCATCGAATGCAGTTTGGTGATCTCGTCCAGCAGGCCGGTGAGCGATTCATTCACCTTGCGCTGCGAGCGCTCCGTTTCCATCGACTGATCGCGCTGGGCCAGCCACTTCTCGATGCAGACTGAAAGGCGGTCGAGGGCGGTGGCGTCCCGCACCAGGCAGTCGAGCGCTCCGCACCGCACCGACTCGATCACCAGTGCGGAATCCATCGAGTTGATCATCAGCACGACCGGCAGATTCGGCCGGGCACCGCGCACAAACCCGAGCGCGTCAATCCCGGTGCCATCGCTCAGTTCCATGGAGCAGATCACAAGGTCGTGCGCATCGAGGTTCTCATCCATCAGTTCCCGCAGCGAGCTGAGAATGGTGCAGGTGCGCGACCGCCGCGGGCTCCGCGCCGCATCCCTCCACCGATCCTGGTCGGTGCCGTCGCCGCAAATGACTTCGGCTATTTCGCGAGCCGCTTCGTCGTCGGAATCGACGATCAGAAGCCGCACTTGTTCGTTGAATCGCGACAATGACACCGTACTCTGCCTCCTGGTTGGCGCTGTGACCGCCCCGGCCGGTGTCGGATCGTCGCGGAGCCGACATTCAACCATCGGATCACGGCCGCATTGCTTCAAGCCGGAGGCCGATATCAGGCGGATTCCCCGCGGAGCCGCCCCTCATAAACCGACCAGGGATCACGCTTATCGCTCATCGCGAAGGCACGCGGATCGTCCCGCCCGCCTCCCTGCCGCGACGTCCGAGAATGCAGTCCACGATCACCTGAGCCACCACATCCGGTTTCAGCGTGCGATCGCGCGCGATGGTCGCTTCGCTGAACACCGATCGCAGCAGCGGCGTCTCAACCGCCCCCGGCGCCACCGCGAACGCCCTGATCCCCAGCCGATCGCCTTCGTTGTGCAGCGAACGAACGTAGCTTTCCAGCGCGCACTTCGACGCGGCATACACGAAGAGACCGGGAAAGGGATCGCTCGTCCCCATCGTCGTAACATTCACAATTGACGGCGAGATGGCGCCCGTTAGCTCCCGGGCCTGCCGCTCGAAGATCGGCCAGGCTACGGCAATCAGGAGCGCCGGCGCGAAGGCGTTGACCGCAAATGTCCTCTGCAGCAGGTCTGAAGTGGTTTCAGCGATCGGGTGTAACTCACCCGCGCCCGCGTTGTTCACCAGCGCATCCAGCCGGCCGAACGTGGACTCGACCCATGCCATGATGCGTGCAGGGGATGCCGGGTCCGCCAGGTCTGCAGTGAGGATGGCGATGGGCGCATCATCTTCATCCCTTCTGCACAGGTCGGCGCTTTCTTCGAGTCGTTCCCGGCTGCGGCCCACCAGGCCCAGCCCCCACCCCTGCCGAGACAGCATGACCGCCACGGCCCGGCCGATGCCCGAGCCCGCCCCCGTAATGAGTGCGATCGGATGGCCCTTCGTGAGGTTCAATTCGTCGGGCATGAGGATTTCCGAAATAGCCCAGCGACCCTTCGTGATGGACTTGTGTCGAGTGTATGCTCCGCCCGCGAAGATTCGCCAGATCGGATAACCGAGCGAATCTCACGCGCACAGATTCACACTCCCGCCGCCGGCGACATGCCGCCCGCGGCGTAATGCATGATTGATCTGGAGGCAGGAGGCGAATGACCGGAGCCCTTTCATGCGCCGGACCGTCAAGCTTCCCGCCACCGATGTTCGAGTTCGCGATCTCGCCGCCATCCTCGCCACAGTCGTCGCGGGGAGCGGCCTGATCTATACAGCCTACATGCGCGGGGCGCCGCCCTCCGGCAATCTCGCCGTCGCGGGCTTCATCGTCGCGGCCGTGCTCCTCTTCTTCGGCTACGGCGGCGGCATGATGATGGACCGCCTGGGCGCGCGCCATCCAGTACTTGTCCGCCGCTACAACCATCCGCTCGTGTTCATCATGCTCTCGGTCGCCCTCACCTTTGCCGCCCTCTGGGGCTGGGAGCGCCGCGAGGACATTCTGAGCGGCCTCAAGTCCACCGGCATCCATCTGCTCGATCAGATCGACCGCAAGGTCGGCGAGATCAGCCGCATGGACCTTCTCAGCAATTCGTCGAAGCCGGCGCGCGGGACCGATTCACTCGATCTCGAATGCGTCGCACGATCGATAGGCATCGATCACCGCGCGTTCGCCCTCCTTGCCGGGCCGCGCGTTGCCATGCTCCATGCCCACGACTCCCGTGAAGTTCTTCGATGCGATGTGCCGGAACACGTTGCGGTAATTGATCTCGCCCGTGGTCGGCTCGTTGCGGCCGGGGTTGTCGCCCACCTGGAAATAGGCGATCTCTTCCCACGCGAGGTCGATGTTGGGGATCAGGTTGCCCTCGGTGATTTGCTGGTGGTAGAGGTCATCGAGGATCTTGCACGCCGGGCTGTTGACGGCGCGGCAGATCTGATGCGCCTGCGGGATGCGCGTGAGGAACATGCCGGGGTGATCCCGCCAGGGATTGAGCGGCTCGAGCACCATCACCAGGCCGTGCGGTTCGAAGATTTCCGCGCCGCGGCGCAAACCTTCGATCACGTTGGCAGTCTGGTAATCCATTTCGAGGTTGGGCACCAGCGTGCCGGGGACGACCGTCATCCACATGGCGTTGACGCGCCGGGCGACCTCGACGGCGTGGCGGCACTCGTCGAGAAATTTGTCGCGCGGTTCCTCGCGACCCGTGGCGAGGGTCGGTTCCCATGCAGTGCTCAGGTTCACCACGAAGACGCCCATGGTGATCCCAAGCCGGTCCATGGCGGCGGCCAGGCGCTCCTGCTCTTCGACGGGCCGGCCGGCCATGCCGTTGTCTTCCCACGCGGTGAATCCCTCAGCGGCGGCGAACTCCAGTTGCGCGACGGGATCTTCGCCCGCATGGTGCCGGAACATGCCGAAGTGCGGAGCGTAACCGAGCTTGAATGCGCCGCCGCGGCGGCGCACTGATGGCGCGGTGGCTGCTGCTGCCGCTTGGATCCCCGTGGGTGCGGCGGCGGCCGCGGCGGCAGCCGCCTCCAGGAATTCGCGTCGATTCATGACCGCGCACCTCCCCGAAAACCGTACCGGGTACGGTTTTCGCTCACCGATGTTCGACGGAGACGACCTCGATGTCAAGATTGCCCATGAGGCTGACGAGGCGAGTGATCTCATCACCCATGGCTCCGCTCGACAGATCGGTCACGCCCGCGAGGATGTGGGCGGCGCTGAACGGCCCTTCCACGGTCGCGTCCAGATCGATCCAGCGCCCATCGATCAGGGCCTGCGTCCACATGTGCCATGCGAAGACGTGGCGCTGCCCCGCGAACGACTCCGCGTACACCAGCCCGCTCGTGACGCGGGCGGGAATCTCCTGGGCCCGCAGCATCGCGCACAGGAGCACCGAGTGCTCGGAGCAGTCGCCGCTGCGGCTGCGAACGGTTTCGCTCGCCGAGGCGAACGCGGAAGCAAGGTCCTTGCGGGAAATGTGCCGATGAACCGCGCGGCGGAGCGCTTCCGCCTTGGCGGAATCCGTTGCATCGCGCGCCTCCGACACCGCCCCGCGCGCGAGTTCCACAATCGCCGGGTCATCGCAGTCGATCACAGTACTGGCGGCACGATATCGCGCGTCGGCGATCTCATCCTCGCTGGCTGCAAGCGGATCGCGCGTATCAATTGTCAGCAGAACCGCGCCGTCATCCTGGGCTTCCGCCCGTTGCGACCCCGCGCGGGGAAAAGCCTGCAGGACGCCTGCCCCCGCGCGCAACCGGTATGTCGCCGCCACCGTCGCCGCAGCGCCTGCGATTCGCCGGCTCGGCCGGACCGTGGTCTGTGCCAGCAGCTCGGGCGCAGCCACGAGGGCACGCTGCGCTTCCTCGCGCGAAGCGGATCGGACCGTGAACCGCATGGCGCCGGCGACCTCCTCGGCGAATACGACCTCCCCATCGCCGGCGACGTGAACTGTGGTTTCCGAAAGAATATTGTCCGGCTCCGCCGACTTGCGCACCGTCCAGATTTCCACGGGCACCACGCGTTCGCCAAGCTGGTGCGTCGTTTCGCCTGATTTCGCCTGAGAAACGGTGATGATGCGCAGGCCGGCCGAAGTGTCGATCGAACGGTACTTGATGGCTTCCGCGCCCGCCTCGCGCCGGGCCTTTTCGAAGAGTTCGGCGGCGTGCGGCATGAACCACGGTTCGCTTCGCGATGCAAGCTCCTCCTCGGCCCTCACTTCCCGGCCATTCTGGCGGGAGATCCGCTCCACCGTTTCGCCGGCAAAGACCCACATCGTGATTTCAGGCTCATGTCCAAGGCGGCGCGACTGGCGGATTTCCACGGGCGCGCCATCGTGCATCTCGATCGATGCGATCGAAACGCTGACGGTCGCGACATCCGAATCTCCGCGCGCCACCGAAATCATCTGATCCGAAACCATCATGTATCGTTCGCCATCGTCGTAGAGGAGATCGCCGGCCCATCCCGCGCGCTGGCCGTTGATCTCGATGGTGAACCACCGTTCGCGGATCTTCTGCCATGCAGCATCTTCGACCGTCTGGGCCCGCGCCGACGGCGCCACAAGCGTCGCCAGCAGCGCGCAGAGCACGAGTCCGGCCCGGCGCGGCCACTGGGAACCGAATGATGGATGCATTCCTTTCACGCTTTCTGTGATACCGGCGGGCGGATCGCCCGTCTCATCTTGCGGAACCACAGTCTATTCCGTGGCTTTCTCCGGCCGCAGCAGCGGAAACAGAATCACGTCGCGGATCGAGGTCTGGTTGGTCAACAGCATGACCACGCGGTCGATTCCCAACCCCAGGCCGCCTGCGGGGGGCATGCCGACCCTAAGGGCATGAATGAAATCGTGATCGAGCGCGCGAATGGCCCTGGCCTCTTCATTCGCGCCCGCCAGTTGCTCGCCGAACCTCTGCAACTGCACATCGGGGTCGTTCAGCTCCGTGAAGGAATTCGCGATCTCCATGCCTGCGATGAAAAGCTCCCAGCGGTGGCTGAGCTCCGGGTTGCCCGCGTGCTGGCGCGCCAGCGGCGAGATCGCCGCGGGCATGTCCGTCACGAACGTCGGCTTGGCCGGATCGAGCTTGCCTTCGGCGTGTCGCTCGAAGAGATGCTCGACCAGCAGCCAGTGATCAAGCCGATCCGCATACTCGACGTGCAAATCCCTGGCGCGGACCCTGACGCGATCACGGTCGAACATGCTGAAGCCTGTTCCGAGTTGGAAAAGGTCTTCGTATGAAATACGGTCGAACGGCCGTGCATAATCGATCGCGAGGTCGCCGAAGGGCAAGCGCAGCGTATCGTTCCTCGTTTGTTGTTTGTTATTCGCGGTAATGGCGATGAACGATGCGAGGTTGTTGATGAGCGATTCCGTCAACTCCAGCATCGTCTCGCAGTCGCCGAAGGCCTCGTACACCTCCATCATCGTGAACTCGGGATTGTGCTGGCGATCGACGCCCTCGTTGCGGAAGTTGCGGTTGATCTCATACACCTTCGGCAGGCCGCCTACCAGCAACCGTTTGAGATACAGTTCCGGCGCGATCCGCAGGTACAGGTCGATATCCAGGGCGTTGTGATGGGTGATGAACGGCCGAGCCGCCGCCCCGCCCGCCAGCGGCTGCATCATCGGCGTTTCCACCTCGAGGAAACCGCGCGCGTTCATGAATGCGCGAATCTCCGAGACGATCTGCGAGCGCATCGCAAACGTGCGCACCGTCTGCGGATTCGTGTACATGTCCACGTAGCGATGCCGGTAGCGCAGCTCGGCATCGGTCAGGCCGTGGAACTTTTCCGGCGGCGGCGCCAGCGATTTGCAATGCAGCTCGAACCGATCAGCCCAGATGCAGATCTCGCCCTTCTGTGTCGCGCCCACCGGCCCGCCCGCGACGGCGATGTCGCCGTAATCCAGTTTCTCCGCCAGCTTGAACGAGCGCTCATCGACGTTCGCCTTCGAGATGCTGATCTGAAGGTCGCCCGAATCATCGCGCAGCACGAGGAAGACCAGCTTCCCCATGGCCCGGTGCTGGATGCAGCGGCCCGCCACCAGCGCGCGCGGCCGGCCATCCTCGATCGCCGCGGCGGGATTGCCCTTCGCGATCGCTTTCGACCGCTCGTATCGCTCGTTGGCGGCGGCATCGAACAGTGACCGTGCCCGCGCCAGCGGAATGATCCCATCGACCCTGCGCCCAAAGGGTTCGACGCCAAGCTCATCGCGAAATCGTCGCAGCTTCTCCCGCCGAGCATGCTCGAGAGTGCTTTCCTCGTCGCGTCGATCAGGTTGGGTCGGCGGCTCCGAATTCATACGGGTACGATGGTAGCCGTTGCCGCACCATCACGCAGGAGCAGCCCAGGATGGAGACGAATCTGGCCGGGAAGGTGGCGATTGTCACGGGCGCCAGCAGCGGCATTGGCGAAGCCACCGCGCGGGCTCTCGCTTCGCGCGGAGCGCCGGTTGTGCTGGCGGCTCGCCGCGAAGACCGGCTGCGCACCCTTGCGGAAGGCATCCGCGCCCAAGGGGGCGCGGCGGAGGCGGTGGCCTGCGATGTCCGCCGCCGCGACGATGTCACACGCGTCGTCAAGACTGCGCACGACCGGTTCGGGCGAATCGACATCCTGATCAACAACGCGGGCGTCATGCCGGTCTCTCCCATCGCGGCGGCGCGGATGGACGACTGGGACACGATGATCGATATCAACATCAAGGGCGCCCTGTACGCGATCGCTCACGTCCTGCCGATCATGCTGGCGCAGAAGACTGGCCACATCGTCAACATCAGCTCGATCGCCGGGCGCTTCATCTTTCCCGGTAATGTCGTCTATTGCGCCACCAAGCACGCCCTCCATGTGATCTCCGAGGGGCTGCGCCAGGAGCTGGCACAGCACGAGCCGCCCCAGGACGGCATACGCACCACCATTGTCGCTCCCGGGATTGTCGATACCGGCCTTCCGGATTCGAGCACCGACGCGGTTCAACGCGAGCGCATGCGCGCCTATTACAAATCGGTGCCAAATCCGCTGACCAGTGACGATGTGGCCCAGGCCATCCTGCACGCATTGACGGCGCCGCCGCACGTGAATGTCAACGAGATTCTCGTCCGACCCGTGAGGCAGGTTCGATGACGTCGCAGCGCATCGGCATCCTGACCGGCGGCGGCGATTGTCCGGGCCTCAACGCCGTCATCCGCGCCATCGCCAAGACAGCCATCTACCAGCATGGCGCGCGCGTGTTCGGCATCGAGGACGGATTTCAGGGATTGATCGAGGATCGGATCGGGGAACTTTCCTCCATGCACGTCTCCGGCATTCTCGCGCAGGGAGGGACGATTCTGGGCGCGAACAATCGCGCTGATCCGGCCCGGATGTATGCCGGATGCGATGCCGCAGGCCAGCCGGTCTATCGCGACCGCATCAAGGACTGCCTGGAGACCATCCGCAGAAACCGCCTTGACGCGCTGGTCCTTGTCGGCGGCGACGGCACCATGTCGTGCGCTGTGCCGTTCGTGGAAGCCGGCATCAACTGCGTCGGCATCCCCAAGACGATCGACAACGACATCGTCGGAACCGACATCACCTTCGGATTCACGACCGCTGTCGCCACTGCCACAGATGCGCTCGATCGGCTTCACTCGACCGCGGCCAGCCATCACCGGGTCATGGTGTGCGAGTTGATGGGACGGAATTCGGGGTGGCTGACTCTGCACGCGGGAATCGCATCCGGCTCGGACGTGATTCTCCTGCCGGAGATCCCATTCGACGTGGAGAAAATCTGCGAGTTCGTCCGCGGCCGCATGCATCGGGGGCGCGGATTTTCCATCGTCGCCTGCGCGGAAGGCGCGCGGCCCGCGGGTGGCGAGCGCTTCGTTGGGCGCATCGATCCGACATCGCCGGATCCGATACGACTTGGGGGCGTCGGCAAATGGCTGGCGGATGAGATCGAGAAGCGATCAGGGATCGAAACCCGGGTCACGGTGCTCGGGCATATCCAGCGCGGCGGTCCGCCTGTCGCGGCTGATCGCGTGCTTGCGACCCGATTTGGCTTCCACGCTGTGAATCTTCTCATGGCGGGCGCACGGGGCCGCATGGTGGTCATGCGGCAGGGCGAGCTGGCCGACATCGACCTCCGCGAAGCCGCCCATCGGCAGCGCCTGGTGCCTGCGGATCACGAACTCATCCTCGCCGCGAAGGCCCTGAAAACCTGCATGGGCGCCTAGAGGCCGAAGACAATGGGTGGCACGGTCGAGCCGCCGCGGCTCGCCCGTGCGAGACGCCTCTGTACGTGCTCACGGGCGACGCGAAGCGCGTCGACCGTGCCACCCCCTCACTCCATTCGGTGAGCTGTTCCAGCGCCTTTCGCGCCTCAGTCGATTCGTCGCGGTCAGCCGATGAGGGTATCGTGAGCATCGTGAAGGCCGTCTTCCTCGATCGCGACAACACGCTGATACTCAACGACAGCGACCTGGGCGACCCCGGCCGCGTCGAGGTCCGGCCCGGAGCCGGCACGTCGCTGCGGCGGCTGCGCGAGGCGGGGTTCCGGGTGATCGTCGTGACCAATCAGGGCGGTGTGGCGCGCGGCAAGTATTCCGAGCGCGATGTGGATGCCGTCAACCAGCGCGTCGCCGAACTGATCGACGCGCAAGCTGCGGCCACAGGCATCATTGATCGCTTTTATTACTGCCCATACCACCCGGAAGGAACCGTCCCGGAATACCGCCGCGAGCACCCATGGCGCAAGCCCCAGCCGGGCATGCTCATCCAGGCGTCGCGCGATCTGAACCTCGATCTTTCCGCTTGCTGGATGATCGGCGATCAGGATCGCGATATCGCCGCGGGCAAGGCTGCCGGCTGCCGGACCATTCTGCTGCGAAATCAGCGAGCCGAGGGTCTCGGCCCCCGCCCGGATTTCACCGTGGATGACCTGGCGGGCGCTGCGGACATCGTGCTCCGCAATCCGCGCGCGCCGGTCCCGCGCCCGTCGCCGGTCGCCGCCGCCGAGCCATCGGCGGCGCGTGTTGTTGGCCCCGTCGACGCCCCGCGCCCGCTGCCCGATCACGAGCCGCTCCGCCGCGCCCTGATCGACCTCGCCGAGGAAATCCGATCCGAACGATTGCGGCGCAGCGAGTTCACACCGCTGCGCATGTCTGCGGGGCTGGCGCAGTTGGGCGTGGTCCTGCTCGTTCTTCTGGGGTTCCTCGAGCTGGACAACTTCGAGATGTTCGCCCGCTGGATGATCGGCGCCCTCATTCTCCAGGTGTTCGCGGCCACACTTCTGCTCTTCGAGGTGCGCGGATGAGCCGGGCGGGCGGCGGAGAAGAGCTGACGACCGTGACGCTGCGTGCCCTCGAGGGTGCGCCCCTGGCCGATGATCGCATTCGCACCATGGTCGAAGCGACAGCCCGCGCCATCGCCGAGCGCCAGGGCATCGACGCCCTGGATGTGCGCAGCGAGGATGATCGCATCAGCGTCACGCTGCGGGCGCCGCGCGTGGTCGCCGTGGGATTCGCCGCCGAATTGCGCCGCCTGACCAACCGCTGGTACGTCGAAAAGTACGATGCACCGACGCTCTGGGGTGATCCGCCCCGGCCGGAGCAGGACGATGAGGGCAACCATCCCTGGGACGAACCGTGGAAGGCCGCATGACCGGACCAGGGCTCATCCCGCGCGAGGTCGCGTCGCTGGTGATCGAGCTTCCCTCATGGGTGGGAGATGCGGTCATGGCCACACCTGTGCTCCGTGCCGCGCGCGGCGCATGCCCCGGCGCGCGCATCACGGGATTGATGCGGCCGGGAATCGATCAGGTGCTCGCGGGATGCCCGTATCTCGATGGCGCCATCGTTCTTGACTCGCGCGGGCTGATGGGCGTGCTCGCCGTCATGCGCGCCGTTCGCAGGCTTCGGCCCGGGGCGGCCCTGCTCCTTCCCAACAGCTTTCGCTCCGCGCTGGCCATGCGGCTGGCCAAGGTGCCGCGCCGTGTCGGATATGCGCGGGATGGGCGCACGTGGCTGCTGACCGCGCCCGTGCCGTGGGATCGAGCGCGGCGGCCGGTGGCCGCGCTCGATTACTACGCTGATCTTGCGAAGCGGGCTTTCGGTTGTGACATGAGTGATCGCTCGGTCGAATTGTGGCGCACCGAAGAAGAGATGGCGGCGGCTGATCGACTGCTCGAGGGCGTCGCAGGTCCCTTCATCGTCCTGAACCCCGGCGCGAATCGGCGGGAGAAGCGCTGGCCGGTTGAACGATTTGCCGAGGCGGGCCGGCAGATACGCGATACTCACGGGATGTCGATCGTTGTGAATGGGTCGCCGGGTGAGCGATCTCTGGTGGATGACCTCTGCGCGCGTTGCGGCGAACGTGCGATCAACCTCGCGGCCCGCGGCGTGACGCTCGGCTCCCTGAAGGAAATCCTCCGCCGCGCCCGCCTGCTGATCACCAACGACACCGGGCCGCGCCACATCGCCGCCGCGGTGGGCAGGCCCGCGGTGGTCCTCTTCGGCCCGACCGACCACCGCTGGACGACGCTCCCCGGCGCGCGGGAGCGATTGCTTCTGTCCGAGCCCTTCCTGCCGGAAGATCGCGTCGCGGATGATGTGGCCGCCCTGTGCCCGATTGAGCGAATCGCCGTGTCGGATGTGGTGCGGGCCTCGGCTCTACTCCTCGTGGCGGATTCCGCGTGAGATTCATGCTGCTCATCCTGTCCGACCATCTTCGCGATGCACTCCCGCGCGAGCAAACCTTCGAGGCCGTTCTCGGGGTGACAGGCGAGGTCTTCCGCGAGCATCGCCACCGCCGCACATGTCGCTGCGACATCGGAGGCGCCCTCTACTTCGTGAAAATCCACGGCGACACGGGTTGGCGCGAGATCCTCAAGAACGTGCTGCGCGGGAGGCTGCCCACCCTCACCGCCCTGCCGGAGTGGCGCGCCATCACGCGGCTTCGCGAGCTCGGCATCCCGACGATGCAGGTCGCGGGCGTCGGCCGCCGCGGATGGAACCCGGCCCGACTGCAATCGTTCCTCATCACGCACGAGCTTTCGGGAATGATTCACCTCGATGAGGCGGCGCGGCGATGGAGAGACCTCCCATCGCGCACGCGCTTTCGCCTCAAGCGCCAGGCGATTCTCGAACTTGCCTCGATGGCGCGCATGTTGCATCGGCACGGCATGAACCACCGCGATTTCTACCTCTGCCATTTCATGCTCCCCGATCGCAACTTCGCCACCATCAAGCACGATGAGCCGCTGAATCTGCACGTCATCGATCTCCACCGCGTGCAGATGCGCCGCAGCGCGCCCACGCGCTGGGTGGCCAAGGATCTCTCCGGTCTGCTCTTTTCCTCGTTCGATGCGGGGTTGACATCCAGAGATGCCATGCGATTCCTGCGCGCTTATGCCGGCGATGACTGGCGAACCGTGCTTCGCCGCAAGCGGGGGTTTCTGCGTCACATCATCCGCCGCGCTGTCCGCCTCTATCGATCCGAGCACGAAAGAGAGCCTCGACTTCCGGCCGGTCTTGCCAGTTTCTGAGGAATCGCGCGCGGTCGCGGTTCCGTGCCCGCGCCAGCAGCGGCCCGCGCGGCCATCGCCGCATGCCATCGAGATCCACGAGCCAGATGCGGCAATCCTTTTCGACAATGAAGTTGGACCCCTTCATGTCGCGGTGCGCCAGTCGCAACTCGCCCAGGCGATTCCAGAGGCCGCCGAACGCCTCCGCGACACGCGCGAGATCGGGATCATCCGCGCCCCGGCTTCTTGTCCAATCGAGCAGCGGCTCGCCCGGCACGATCTCCGACAGCAAATAGGAGCGCAGGCGCACTGGGCCGAATCGCTCTTCGAGCAGCGCGAGGTTTCTCGGCGTTGCGATGCCGCCGGTCTCCAGTCGAGCGGCATTGCGCCAACTCCACCGGGCCCGCGACCGCAGCAGAAGATGCAGGATGGTGTGCAACGGGCCCTTCAGGTTCGACCGTTTGAGAATGTACCGCCGCCCGGCTCGGTCGGACGGCGACACGATCGTCGTGCGGTCGCCCGGTTTGATCATGGCGGCCTGCCGCATCACGCTTTCGCGGTCCTGCCACATGGCTTCGACAACGTCGCCGGGCGCATCGGCCGATGCGATCAACAGTCGCCGCCATGATCGGCGGACGATTGGACGATCTCGCGACATCACGTTTGCTCTCCCAGCACCATGTCCACATCGTCTGCCATGGCCGGTTCCGACCGCCGCAGCCGGCGCAGGAATCGCTGTGCATCGCCGCGCGGCAGAAACGCTGCTTCGAGATACCAGCGAAGAAAGACAGCCGCCCCGATCTCCTGCACAATGGCACGGTCGGCCTCGTAGCGCAGGAAATGATGAACATTGCGGGCACGCAATCGCGGCGAAAGGCGGCCGCGCCGGAAACGCGCCGCCGCCACATCAATCAACCCGAACCACTCCTCGTTGGCAATGACGTTGTCAAAGCGAAGGCCGCGGAAATAGACGCCATTGGCGTGCAGACGCGCAATGAACCTGGCAAATTCCTGCAGCCATGCTGCGCGCGTTACTGGATCTGCGGCCGCATCATTCAATCGAGCGCTCAACGATGCGCCGGGGAGGCCGCGATAGCGGACGGCATCCATCCTCAGATGGGGAACTCGGATACATTCCAGCACCTCCACGCTCGCGATGCCGAACCGCTTCAGCCGCTCCGCCGCGCTGACGAAGCGGCGCGAGAGCGGGCGCAGTCGCGCCGAGGAAAACACACGCGGTCTGCGGAACACCTTCAGATAGGTTCCATCCGCGCACCGCACCGTGATGCCGCCATCATCGTTTCGCGCCAGCACCTCGCCATCCCGGACCATGCCTTCGTATTCGCTTTCTGAGACCCTGCGCATGCGCCCCTACCGTAGCCGAAGTTGGCACGACGGGCTGCGGCGGATCACTCGGCGAGACAGGCGGCGAAGGAAGGCTCGCGGCGCGGTACGATCCGGCCGTGCCTTCGTCCCAGGACACCGTCATCTGGCTGAGCGCCGCCGCGCTTGCGTATGTGGTGGGCTCGATCCCCTTCGCCGTTCTGCTGGGTCGGGCCAAGGGGATCGATATTCGCCGGCACGGGTCGCGCAACGTCGGTGCGACCAATGTCGCGCGCGTGCTCGGGCGCCGGCTGGGGATCCTGTGTTTTGTTCTCGACGCCCTGAAGGGAGCGGTTCCAGTTTTCGCGACCGGCGCCGTCACCGGCCTCGTCAACCGGCCGGTGGATGCGATCGGCCAAGTGGAGGCATGGTTGTGGCTCGCGGTCGGCGCGGCAGCCATCCTGGGTCACATGTATTCGATCTTCCTGAAGTTCTCGGGAGGAAAGGGAGTTGCCACGGGGTTCGGTGCGATGTTTGGAATGTGGCCGTTGCTGACTGTGCCTGCCCTCGGTGCCCTGTTGGTCTGGATGATCGTCGCCGCGCTGTGGCGATACGTGTCGCTGGCGAGCATGATCGCCGCCGCCGCGCTGCCGGCCCTCACCGCCCTGTGGCTGCTCTTGCTTGCGCGTACATCGAGTGAGAGCGCGCCTGGCGCTATTCAGCAAAGCTGGCCGCTGCCCGCCACAACCGCGCTTCTCGCCCTCATCGTCATCTGGCGGCATCGCGCCAACATCGGGCGGCTGCGGCGCGGCGAGGAGCCGCGCATCGGCGCCTGAAAACTGTACCCGGTACGGTTTTTCGCCTAGAGTTTGCTCGTTTCGTCATCTGTCAGGGGATTGGTGTAACGGTAGCACGACTGGCTCTGAACCAGTTAGCCTAGGTTCGAATCCTAGATCCCCTGTTGACCAGAGATGTCACCGTATCGAGCCCGCCTTGCCTCTCCAGCGGGTCATGACGCGCAGACTGCACGTTCATCCGGCCCACAGCGGCTTCGCCGGAGCCCTGCGCACCCCAGCACCAAGGCCAGCAGCGAGAGCGCGCCCGGCGCCGGCACGGCGCTCAGACCGGCGGCATAGAAGAAATCACCGCCGCTGTCCGTGAGCGGCGCCAGCACCATGAGCGCCAGGACGTAATGGCTGTCGATGTCGGCAGCGCCGATGTTGAACACCATACGCTCGCCGGGATCGATCCGCTGATTTGTGATGTCGAGCACGAGGTTGCCGCTCGGGTTCTCATAGGGGTTCTGAAGATCGCCGATCGAATAGTTGGAGAGGTCGTTGTCAATGAACAGCGCCAGGCCCCGGATCATGAGCGCCTCCTGGCCGTCATTCCGCAGGGAGTATGACAAGCCGTCTTCATCGATGTCCCACCCGAACGAGACCTTGAGCGTGAGGGTCGCGAGCGTGTTGCCGTTGCGCGTGAAGAACGCGGCATTCGGTTGAAAGTCCTGATCCTCGTTGGCGATGGCGATCCTGTCTGTGCCTCCGGGCGCGACGCTGCCGCCTCCCGTGGACGGCCAGTCGATGATGCTGGATCCCTGCCCCTGAGGCGGATCGTCAAAGGCCTGGCTGCGCGCCTTCGAGACGGGCTCGGGAAACCCCTCGCCGTTGACGAAGGTCATATGAAAATCGTTGGCGGTTTCATTGCTGAGATTGCTGAAGGTGTAGGTCTTGTAGGCGATGCCCGCGGCGGCGCTGGCGGCGATCGCGCCGGCCGCGCACAGGGCGGCCGCACATGCCAGCGTTCGAATCTGCTTCAACACCTCTCTCCTCCTCCTGTCGCGATCATGAAAAGATGCCGATCAGCGGCGGCGCCTCCTCGATCGCGCCGATCCCAGTGCGACGGCCAGCAGCGGCAGCGCCCCCGGGGCCGGCACCGCCGAGAACCCCGCCGCGAAGAAATACTGGTCGCCGGGATCATCCTGCGGCGCCACCATCATCAACCCGAGAACGTAGTTCGACAGCACATCGTGAACCCCGACCTCCCACACCATCTGTTCGCCCGGCTGGAGGATAATGCCGCTGACGTTCAGCACCTTGGATCCGCTCGGCGTTTCGTAGGGATTACTCTCGTCGCCCAGATCGAAGTTGGCGAGTTCGTTGTCCACGAACAACATCAGGTTGTGAATGATGATGGCGCTCGGATCGCGGTTCTCGACAGAGTACGAAAGTTCACCATCTTCGTCGATCTTCCATTCGCCGAATACTTTGATCCACCTGGTCGCCAACTCGTTTCCGTCGAACGTGAAATGCACCGCGGCGGGAAGGACGTCGAAATCCTCATTGCAGACCCCGATGCGGTCCTTGCCTCCAGGCAGGACGCTTCCCCCGGAGGTGCTGAGCCAGTCAAGCGTGTTTGTTCCCTCGCCCTGTGGCGGATCGCCGAAGGATTGGCTTCGCGCCTTGCTCACAGGTTCCCCCACGTGGTCCAGATTCCGCAATACAAGATGGAAATCGTTGGCGGTCTGGTTGCTTTCGTTTTTGAACTCGTAAGTGATGTATGCCACGTCAGCCGCGGCATCCGGCTGTGGACAGGCGCCGACAGCGGCACCCGTCGTCAACCCGATCATGATGACTTTTTGCCTCAACATTGTTCTCTCCCTGCTCCGGGGCAAGTCGCGCGCAGCGCGCGTCAGCGCGCCACCACGACACCTCGCGGAGAAAAACCCTCTCGTTGTTGCAATCCTGCCTCTGGCTCACCCGCTGCGCCGGAAGACGCGATCGCAGCGGATTCCCTCCCGAAGCCCCATGAACGGGGCTTCACGCGGGCGCGCGCCCCATCGTGGCGGTCCCTGGCGTCCAGCGGCATCATCCCACTGAAGGACGTTGCAAGTCAACCCAAATCGAGGGCGATTCAGCCAACACCGGCTTGTAGCGACCGGCAGACCGGAATGGGCCGATTTCGGTCATGCGAACCCGCCGCCCGATCGCAACCGCGCCATCTGCGCCTGCATGTTCTTTCCGGGGCAGGCGGTCGCGGCCCATTCCTGATGGGTTTTGACGCGCAAAGCGGGCACGCTGTATGCCTTCATCACCGCGATCACGTGCTTGCGCACCCCCTCCACCTGCGATGACGTCGGACTCTGAAGGTCGAAATTGCCGAGCGCGAGGATGCCGATGTTGCCTTCGTTGTGATCCTTGACGTGCGCGCCCTGCCAGTCGATCCCGCGGCCCTCCCACACCTTGCCATTGCGATCGACGATGAAGTGATAGCCGATGTCCGCCCAGCCGCGCGATCGAGTGTGGGAGGAGCGAATGAGCTCCAGCCGCGCCGCCGTGGCCTGATCCGTCGATCCCGTGAAGACGCTCATCCCGTCGTGGTGAACGGTGATGTACTTCACCGGCGTCATCTTGTTCATGCCCCTGATGTCGGGGCCGCCCTTGGCCCAGCGCGCTCGCGAAATCACGCCCGGAAATCGAGCGAGGGTCGCGCTCGGCTGTGAGGGCGCGGCCACGGGCGTCGGCTGCGCCTGGTGGGCCGGCCATGGCACTCCCGGCATGGTTGCGGTTGGTCGTTCCGACGCGCAGCCGACCAGCGCGAGCGCTGACACGACGAGAAAACCCCTGCGGCTGAAGCCTGCAAAGTCAGGCTGCCCGCAATCAGAAACCGGATCGTGCTGCGAATCCATGTTGGGCATTGGCGATACTCGAAGTCGAGGGGAATTGCACATTCGCGAAAGGCGCAGAAGATGATATCGGCAACACGACAACGACCTCTGAAATCACGGGTGAAACGAGGCGGAACCGGCCTCGGATTTGTCCTCCCTCAACCTGTCGGAACGATGAAATTGCGTGCCGGCGCGCCTAGAATTCGAGCCGAATTTTATGGCCGTTTTTTGCCCTCCTGGAGCGTGCATGACCACCGTGATGAATCCACTGCCGACGGATCCGGCTGACCAGTACACATCCGAGTCGATCCAGGTGCTGGAGGGGCTCGAGGCCATCCGAAAGCGGCCCGGAATGTACGTGGGCGGAACGGGCCTCAACGCCCTTCATCACCTTGTCTACGAGTGCGTGGACAATGCCATCGACGAAGCCATGGCCGGCTTCGCGACCACCATCACGGTTCGTCTCGGGGTGGATGGCTCCTGCACCGTGTCCGACGACGGCCGGGGCATGCCCATCGATCCCATGCGGCACGAAAACCCGGCCATCGACGGCCGCTCCGCCATCGAAGTCATCATGACCGAGGTCCATGCAGGCGGGAAGTTCGACGGCAATGTGTACAAGGTGTCGGGCGGCCTGCACGGGGTGGGGGTCAAGTGCGTCAACGCGCTTTCGGAATGGTGCGAAGTCGAGGTGGTCAAGAAGGGAAAGGTCCACCTGATCACGTTCGCGCGGGGCGAGATCGCCAGCCCGCTGCACGTCATCGCGGAGCGCCCGGATGCCACGGATGAGAATCCGCGCAAGACGGGCACCAAGATCTCATTTCTTCCCGATCGCGAGATTTTCTCCGACACGGAGTTCCGATATGAGACGCTGCAGCAACGGCTGCGCGAGCTGGCCTATCTCAACGCCGGCGCCACCATTCGCCTGATCGACGAGCGCGTGGACAAGGATGGCCGCGTGCGCGATGAGACCTTCCGATTCGAGAACGGCCTGCTGGGCTACGTGGATCACCTCAATCGCAGCAAGACGGTGGTAAGCCCCGCGATCCGCATGCTGCGCGAGGATCCCGAGACGGGCGTGACCTGCGACATCGCGATTCAGTACACCGACTCCACCAATGAGCTGCTGCTGGCATTCGGCAACAACATCATCAATCCCGATGGCGGCACCCATGTGCTCGGATTCAAGACCGCGCTCACGCGAACAATCAACAATTACGCCAAGCGCAACAACCTCATCAAGGATCTCACACCCTCGGGCGACGATCTGCGCGAGGGCTTGACCGCCGTCATTTCCGTCAAGCTCCCCGAGCCGCAGTTCAACAACCAGACGAAGGAGAAGCTGCTCAACCCCGAGGTCGAGGCGATCGTCAGCCAGGTGGTGGGCGACCAGCTCGGTTCGTGGCTCGAAGAGAATCCTTCGGAAGCGAAGAAAGTGGCGCTGAAGGCGGTGCTGGCGGCCCAGGCGCGCGAGGCGGCCCGCAAGGCCCGCGAACTGATCAAGCGCAAGGGCGCCCTCGATTCCGGCGGCATGCCCCACAAGCTGGCGGACTGCGCCACCAAAGACATCGGCGAATCGGAACTCTTCATCGTCGAAGGCGATTCCGCGGGCGGCTCCGCCAAGGGCGGCCGCAACCATCACACTCAGGCGGTGCTGCCCCTCAAGGGCAAGATCCTCAACGTCGAGAAGGCCCGCATCGACAAGGTCCTCGGCTTCGAGGAAATTCGAATCCTCATCCAGGCGCTGCAGTGCGGCATCGGCGAGGATTTCGACATCAGCAAGCTGCGCTACGGCCGCATCATCATCATGACCGATGCCGATGTCGATGGATCGCACATCCGCACGCTCCTGCTGACGTTCTTCTTCCGGCACATGATCGATCTGGTGAAGCAGAGCAAGATCTTCATCGCGCAGCCGCCCCTCTATCAGGTGACGCGAAACCGCAAGACGCAGTTCGTGCTGAACGATGCGGAGATGAGCGGGGTGCTGAGCACGCTGGCCCTCGATTCGGCGGTGCTGGTGGTGCAGGATTCTGCGGGCGCCGAAATCAGGCGGGTGGAGGGCGAGGCCCTGCACCGGTTGATTCGCGCGCTCAGTCGCCTCAAGGAGCTGGTGACCATCGCGGAGCGCCGCGGCATCCGTTTTCCGGATCTGCTGGCCCGCCGCGCGGATGATCCCTCCGACCGCGGCCGCCTGCCCACGCACCGGCTCTCCTGGCCCCAGGGTATTGTGCTTGCATGGTCCGAGGAACAGGCGATGGAGGCGCTCCGCGCCAACGACCTCGTGCTCGACGACCTGGGAACAGCCGCGGCCCGCAACGGCGAAGCCGGCGCCGATCCGTTGCGCGTCGCCACGCTGCGAGAGTTGCACGAGAATCGCGAGCTCGACCGCGTGTTCCAGCGCCTCGCCGAGCTGGGCGTGTCGATCGATGATTACGCGCTCGTCCAGGAGGAAGATGTCACCGGCGCCAAGCTCCCGGCCCGGTTCGTCTGGGTGGTGGATGCCGGCAAGGAAGCCGGTGGGGCGGGCGTCTCGCCCGCCGTCCGCTTCGATGCTCCCAACATTCCCGCGATCACGTCCATCCTGCACGAAGTGGGCCGGCGCGGCATGGAAGTGAAGCGCTTCAAGGGTTTGGGCGAGATGGACCCCGAGCAGTTGTGGGCGACCACGATGGACCCCGATCGCCGCACCATGCTGCGCGTCAACATGGAGGCCGCCGCGGATGCCGATGAGCTCTTCACCACCCTGATGGGCGAGGATGTCGAGCGCCGGCGCACGTATATCGAGGATCACGCGCTCGAGGTGAAGAACCTGGATGTGTGATGCTCAGCGATGCCCAGGCCGAGGACGGCCCGGCTCGCATCGCCCTCATTCCACCCAGCCGTGCATGTGGGGCCCCGGCGGCTGGGCGCGGATGATTCGGGCCTCGGCTTCGAGCATGTCGCCCCAGCGTTTCTCGACCTCGCGCGGCGGGCGAACCTGACCGGCCATGTTGAGGAAGACGAGGTAGTGGCCGTGCTCGGAGCCCCACAGTTCGCGATAGAGCTTGGCCAGCTCCGGATCATCGCAGCATCGTGAAAGGATCTCGAATCTCTCGCAGGACCGGGCCTCGATCAGCGCGCTGACCAGCAGGCGATCGACGAGCTCGCGCGCCCCATCACCAGTGCGCACGAGGTTGCGCAAGGCACTGGCATAGGGATTGCGATGACTCCTGGTGAGCCGGCCGCCGCGGCGCGTCAGAATGCGCGCCACCGTGGCGAGGTGATCGACCTCATCGCGCGCCACCGCCGTCATCAGCAGCACCCAGTTTTCCGGCGGCGTGGGCTCGGGCCAGCGGTGCAGGAGTTCGAGCGCGTTGGCAGCCGCCTTCTTCTCGAGGTGGGCGTGATCGTTGAGCAGCGCCAACACATCGCGCAGCGCCTGCCCGGCCCATTCGTCAGGCGTCTTCAGCAGCAGGGGAAGCGATGGACCGCGTGATGAACGTTTCTTCACATCGCGATTGTCACGACACGCGCGCGCGATGGCAAGTCGTGGGGCAAATTCGCCGATCGCACCCAAATGGGCGCGTTTGCCTATCCACGCCGTTCATCCAGCGGCCTAGCGTTGCAGGATGCCTCGCGGACATTCTCTCGACTCACCAAGGAGACCATCCATCATGATCCAGAAGATACATCTTGCGAACGCCGGGCTCACTGCCCTGCTCGTGCTCGGCGCTTCGGCGACGCAATTGACCGGGTGCGACAACCTCCCCGGCGGGCGCAAGGAACAGGCGACCGTGATCGGCGGGGCCGCGGGCGCTGCGGCGGGCGCGATCATCGCCGATGACAACCGCATTCTAGGCGCCCTGATCGGCGGCGCGCTGGGCGCGGCGGGCGGTTACATCATCGGCGCGGAAACGGATTGGTTCGAGGGCGATGATGATGATGATGTCGAGGGCGAGGTGAACGCGGCGGATCAACGCGCCCAGTATGATCCCGCCACCGTCGCGGAGGCGCGGGCCGCCACCACCGCCGACATCAACGATGACGGCTTCGTGACGCTCGACGAGGTGATCGCCATGGAGCAGGCGGGGTTCACCGATCGCGAGATGCTCGATCGCCTCGAAGCGACCGGCCAGATCTTCGATCTCAACGCGTCGCAGCGCCAGCACCTCGTGGACAACGGGGTCAGCCGCAATGTCGTGGACAAGATGATTGACATCAATCGGGCTGAGCGCGACCGGATTCTCAGCCGCCAAGGGGACGATGTCATCGGCCGCGATGCGAATGACGACGACATGTACGACGATTGATCAATCCCTGCCGTGAATAGGAAGGGAAGCAAGGCCGCGGCGCACGCCGCGGCCTTTTTCTTGTTCCATACCTTTCATTGCTGATATCATGAAGATGGACGACAGGGATGTTGTTTCATGTGGGCGTTGACGATCTTTCAGTACCACGACTTGTCGGTGCTTCCTCGCCACGGGGAATGACGTCATGCAGGTTTTTGCAGACATGTATAACCAGGTTGTCGCATTCGAAAGAAGGCGGCTCGGCCATCACTCATCAGTCGCGCGAATCTGGCGGCCATTTCGATGGGTCTTTGTTTCCATTGCCTACGCAGGACTCTTCTTGTGCTCGCTTCCGATTCTGTATGGTTTGCCATTCGCCGTCATCGGCGCCTTCACGAGCGCCCTTTCCCTCTGGTGGTGGACGTTCGCGGGACTCACCACACTGGCAACGTTCTGTGTGCTCGTATTCTTTGCGGCTCAGATCATCAAGGCGTGGCGGGCGGGTACCTTTGTCGTCGATGATGTCGTTTTCGCGCTGGGACTCTTCGTCACCTTGAGCATTCAGATCCGGGTGCTGCCGCAGGGTGTGCAAAACTTCATGGATTGATCATGCCCTCATCTCTGCTGGTACGGTGTTCCGATCGACGCGATCCCTTTGTCGCCTTGGTTCGCTTTGTATCCCGCTCCCCCAGCGTATTCTTCCGTCGCAGGATGTGGTGGTAGTGCTGCGCGAAGCGGTGGGCTTCGTCGCGCATGGCTTGTAATAACTTGAGCGCGGGATTCTCGCGGCCGAGTTTGATCGGCTCCGTCCGCTCCTGCACGAACACGAGTTCTTCCTTCTTCGCGATCGAAATGACCATCGGCGGCTTGATTTCGAGCTGGTCGAACGCTTCGAGGGCCGCGTGGAGCAGACCGAGGCCGCCATCGATCAGGATCACATCCGGATACAACTCGTTGCCCGCCCCCGCCTCGCGATAGCGTCGCGACACCACTTCACGGATCGCCATGTAATCATCGTTCGCCACTGTGCGCACCTTATATCGGCGGTAGCCATCCTTGAATGGCCGGCCGTCGATGAACGCCACCTTCGATCCCACCGTCTCGCCGCCCTGCAAGTGGGCGATGTCGATCGCCTCCATGCCGCGGATGGGACTCTCCAGTTTGAGCAGGCGCTGCAGCGAACGCAGTGAGGCCGAAGGATCGGTCGCGAAGATCGTCACCTCGGGCTGCCAGGCGCTCTGCATCTGCTTGAACTTTTTCTCGCGCTGATCGAGCTTGGCGATGGCGCTGATCTGATCGCGCAGCGCCGCTGCTCTTTCGAACTCGAGGGCTGCGGCCGCCTTCCCCATTTCATCCGTCAATTCCCGCGTCATCGTGCTGCGCTTGCTCTCGAGGAAGCGGATGAAGCGGTGGATGTCGGCCCGGTACTGCTCGGGGATGATGCGGTTGGCGCAGGGCGCGCTACACTGGCCGATGGGGTGCAGGATGCACGGCCGGAAGAAGCGGTTCCTGGGATCATCCGACCTGATGTCGAGCGTGCAGGTTCGATATTTGAAGACGCGCTGAAGAAGTTGCAGCGACTCGCGCAGTGCATAGACCGATGTGAACGGGCCGAAGATCTTCGCGCCGCGAAACTGCTCCTCGGTGGGCGTGCGCGTGATATAGACACCCGGGAACTCCGCGCGCATGGTGATCGCGAGATAGGGAAACGTCTTGTCATCCGCCAGCCGCGCGTTGAAGCGGGGATGGGTGTCCTTGATGAGGCGCGATTCCATCAGGAGCGCCTCCCACTCGCCCTCGCACTCGATGACATCGAAGTCGTGGATGCAATCGATCATCTGCTGCTTCTTGGGGCCGAGGTCGGCGGAGGGGACGAAATAGGACCCGACGCGGCTGCGCAGCGACCGCGCCTTGCCGACGTAGATCACGCGGCCTTCGGCATCCTTCATCAGATAGACGCCCGGCGCGCGCGGCAATGACCGGGCCCTGGCGATCAGGCGGCCGCGGTGACCGATGGCTGGATACTCCGTGGAGGGACGCTCGCTCATTACACCTGATCGTAGAACGCTGGCCGAGTCCAACTCAGGAGCGGCGACGCTGCTTCCCAGTCAGAAAAGCCAGGCCGAATACCACGAGAGCTCCCGGCGCGGGCATCCTGCCCGTCAATGTGAACGCGAAGCCGCTCTCAGTTCCCAGAAGATCAGGGTGACTGACGCCTGTCCAGTCTGGAAAGCCGAGTTCAGTTGAGCGGAACATGCCTTGTTCGCGGGTGGGATTGGCGAACTCTGAAGTCCCCCAATATGCTCGATCCGCGCCCGAACCGTTGCCGACACCAAATGGGCTCAGCCAATAGGCAACACCCGCATCGAGCATGCTGAGGCCGGTGTCGAAGAACACTACGAGATGATGCAGGTCGGGGTCTCCATTCCACGGGCCGAGGTCACTCACCACGGGGCTATCAAAGGACAAGACCACCTCTCCCGGTCCTCCATTCACCTCTGTCAACACATCCACGCCAAAGGTGCTTGGCGAGTTCGGGTACGAGACAATCATCTCGACCTCAATGGACGTGAGAAAAAGCGTTCCGAAAATGAAGTCATCCGCAGTGCGGGCTGAGCCGATCGCGGTCCCCTGCTCTGATGGGAGGAATCCCACCAGATCGTGTTGCTGGTCCCAGAATGGGGCGCCGGCATTTGCTGAGGCCGCTTGAGCGATAGCTTGGAGCCCCAAGGCAACACCAACAATCGACCGAGGAACTGCGCTGGGCATGTTCTCCCTCCTTCCTGTTCGACAGGATATCCTACACGGTATCAGTTGGACCATCCAATCAATTTCCGTGAGGTGGATCCATGTGCAAGCCAGTTGCAGCCCTGATCCTTGCTCCTTTTGCACTGTGCGCTAATGCTCAAGAGCCGATTATCACGCCACCGCTGCGAATCGATCCAAGCACCGCCCAAAACCGATGGGCGGCTGAATACAGCGCTGTAGCTCACGGTTCGTACTTGGCAGCCATGTGGATGAAGGAGCCGGCGCAGCAGGCGATCGGCGGTCGCCGCCTCTTCAGCGGCGACTACGGCACAACCTTCGCCATCGAAGACTGGGAACTCCCAAACAACGAAGTGGACCCGATGAGCGCGGTCGCGGTCGATGGTGATGGCACACACTTCTGGCTTGGCGCCAAGCAGGGAACAGCCAAACTGTTCGTCAGCAGGCGGGATTCTGACGATGCCCAATGGGGCAACACCGTGTACGCCTACGAACCCGGATCCCAGATTGACAAATGCTGGATGGCGGCTGGCCCGACTCCCGGCATCATCCCGGGTGATACTCGCATCTACATCGGGTCAATCATGCCAAACGATTTCGACATTCTCTGGTCGGATGACCTCGGTGCAACTTGGTCGACACCGATCGACGTCGGACTCGGGATACATCGATTACCCAGGATCGGTCTAAGCGGTGAGTTCTATATCTCACACATCATGGGTGCGAATCTCCGCATGAAGCGGAGCATCACCCTCAATCCCGACCTCAGCCCCAAATTTATTGCCAGCGACACCACCGCCATGACATACACGGCGGGGGTCGGTGACGCCTCCTTGCCGGGCACCTTCCGAGCGTTCACTTTGGGCTGCATCGCAGTCCATCCACAGGATGGCAAGCGTGTCTATGCAGTTTTTGAGGATGTCACGTCCTTCGGGGGCGGGAACTCCAACATCGATGTCTACTTCACGAAGACCGATGATGCCACAGCCACGAATGCCAACGGCGATGACCTTGTCCAATGGGACGAACGGAAGATCATTCCTGCCGGCATCGAAGTCCCGGGGGATCAGTTCTTTCCGTGGCTCGAAGTGACGCAGACAGGTACAACCACTCGATTGCACCTGGTCTACTTCAGCACTCAGCAGAATCCCAATCAACAGGATGGAACGACCGATCCAAACTGCCTTATCGATGTGTACTACGCATACAGCGATGATGAAGGCGAGTCGTGGCATGAGTATCGACTCACGCCTGCTTCGTTCAATGCCGCCGATTGTGGCGGACCCGGCGGATCGTTCCTCGGCGATTACCTGGGCATGGCAGTTGCCGACAATCGGGTGTATCCGTTCTTCCCGATGCCTGCCGGATCACCTCTGGAATCGGAGCCGCATTTGTGCTGTATCGTCTTCGGCAAACCTGGCACGCTTGCTGACCTCATTGTCGCATACGGCACCATCAACAGCGGCAATCTCGCATCCCTCGGAAGTTCCGATGACAGTCGTCTGAATGTGGCGGCTGGACCGCGGCCGCTTCCAACTTCTCCGTATCGATGCGATGTCCGCGTCGGCATTACGAATACTGAGAATGCGCCAAGCGCGATCGACATCGCGCTTGAAACTCACAACTCAACCGACAACGTCACGGCACGCGTCTCGCTCAAGAACTGGAACAGCGGTGAATTCGATCTCTGGGGCTCATTTCCGCTGACGGCATCGGACCAGACCTTTTACATGCGCGGGATCGCACCTGCGAACTACATCCGCTCGAGCGACCAGCGCATCGAGGTGAAACTGGAACATGAGCGCGCGGGCGGCGTGATCTTTGTGCCGTTCGAGGCGCGATTCGATCAGTTGATCGTCAATGTGATAAAATAGCCGATGCCAATACGGCTGGATCTATCCTCCCCCTGAATATTGTCCTAGGGATGCGCAAAGAGATAATTCCTAACAACCCGCGCCTCCTCATCCGCGGCGGGCGGATCATCGATCCCGCCAGCGGGTTCGACCAGACCGCCGACCTGTTGGCGGCGTATGGTGTCGTCGTCCAGATCGGGAAGATCAGCGAGCGCGAGGCCGCGAACGGGGCCGAGGCGCGTGATGTCCATGTCATCGACGCCGAGGGCTGCATCGTCGCGCCCGGCCTGATCGACATCCACGTTCACTTCCGCGAGCCGGGCGGTGAATACAAGGAAACGATCGCGACCGGTGTGGCGAGTGCGCTCCACGGCGGGTTCACGACCGTCTGCTGCATGCCCAACACGCGCCCGCCGCTCGATTCTCCCGCGATGGTCGGCTTCATCGATCGGCAGGCGAACGCCGCCAATGGCTCGCGCGTGTTCGCCATCGCAGCGGCGACGGTCGGCCGCGCGGGTGAACGCGTTGGACCATTGTGGTCGCTGGCCGAGGCGGGCGCTGTCGGCTTCAGCGATGACGGCGATTGCATCATGGATGCGCGGGTGATGCGCGATGTGCTGTCCGCGGCCCGCGAGACCGGCCTGCCCTTCATGCAGCACTGCGAGGACCAGGCGCTCACGAAGGGCGCCGCGATGAACGCCGGCCCGCTGGCGACGCGCCTGGGCCTGGGCGGCTGGCCCGCCGTCGCCGAAGAGATCATCATCGCGCGCGACATCATGCTCAACCGCGATGTCGGCGCCAACTATCACGTCCAGCATCTCAGTGCCGCGGGATCAGTCGAACTGGTTCGCCGCGCGCGGCGCGAAAGCCAGCCGATCACGGCCGAGGCATCCCCCCATCACCTGCTCCTCACCGAGGATGCGTGCGATGGATACAACACGCTCGCCAAGATGAACCCGCCACTCCGGGGGCGCGCGGACATCGCCGCCCTCAAGGAGGGCATCGCGGATGGGACGATCACCATCCTCGCCACCGATCACGCTCCTCATTCAGATGATGAAAAGGGCCAGGACTTCGCCTCCGCCCCATTCGGCATCATCGGCCTCGATTGCGCCCTGCCGCTGTACGCGCGGGCTTTGATTGACGACGGCGTGATCGATTGGCCAGCCACGCTGGGGATGATGACCATCAACTCCGCGCGGCTGGTGGGACTCGACCGCCGCGGATTGGGCTCCCTCACCCTTGGCGGACCCGCGGACATCACGATCATCGACCCCGCTCTCGAGTGGACGATTGATGTCGCGGAGTTCGCTTCGCGCAGCCGCAATTGCCCCTTCCACGGATGGAAGGTTCGTGGCCGGGCCATTGCGACGATCGTGGAGGGGCGAGTGTGTCGCGCGGTGGGCGATCGCACTGGAGTCGAAGTCGGCTAAGGGGAGTGAGTCAACATTCCACTTCTGGTGAGAAAGCTCTACCCGCCGCGCTTGGCGCGCCATTCCCAGGCCTCATCGGGCTTGCCCCACAAATCGTAGAGCTCGATCAAAGCGTCGATTGTCTCAACCACTTGAGGATGATCGGGCTCCAGGGCCGCGGCCGCGATCGCGTGCGCTCGCAGCAGCAGCGTTTCGGCCTCTTCATAGCGGGTGAGGCCGAGCTGAACGAGTCCGGCATCGCGCATGAAACGGGCCAGCATGGGGTGTTCCGATCCCAGCATCCGATCCGCCTTCTGCATGACGGCGGCGTAGATGGCGGCCGATTCTTCCCATTTCGACGCCGCCTTGAGTGTCGACGCGAGGACGGCCTGCATTCGCATCGTCGCCTGGTTGTCCTCGCCCAGCTCGTCCTGGGCGCGCTGGTGAAGCTCGCGTGCGAGGGCTTCGGCCGCCTCGAGATCGCCGCGATCGCGCAGGACCAGGGCCACGTTCGCCTCCGCAAAAAATGTGTTGGGGTGCGCAGGTCCCAGCGCGCGTCGGAACCCTTCGGAGGCGCGGCGGAACAGCGCCTCGGCCTCATCGTACCGCTGCTGCGCCTGGTACACCTGCCCGAGGTTGCTCGCGGTGGCCATGATGAACGGGTGATCGTCGGGCAGCACGCCCGGCTGATTGCGAAGAATCTCTTCGGCGATCGCCTGCGACTCATCCCTTCGCCCCGCGGAAGACAGGACAGCCGAGAGATTGCCCATGGCAAGCAGCGTGCGCGGGTTTTTCACACCGTGGATGCGGGTGTATCGCTCGACGGCTTCCTCCAGCAGGGGCAGAGCCTCTGCATATCGGCCCTGGTTGTTATAAACGGTGGCGAGATCGATGATCGAGATGATCGTGTCGGGATGGTCATCGCCGAGGGCCGCGCGCTGGGCCTTCAAATTCTCGAGATGCAGGGGTTCGGCTTCCGCATGCCGGCCGCTGCTGTCGTAGAGCAGCGCCAGATTGTGGATGGACGCCCGCGTATCCGGATGCCCGGGTCCGAGGACATTGTGCCGCCGCGCCAGCGTATCAACGAAGATTTCCTCGGCCGGCTCGTAGCGGCCGAGATACCAGAGAACGGCCCCGACGTCATCGGCAGCCGTCAAAGTCGACGGGTCATCCGCGCCCAGTTCGGCTTCGAGCAGCTCGCGGGCCCGCCGTATGTGCCGCAGCGCCTTCTCGAATTCGCCCAGCCCGCGATAGGCGCGCGAGATGACGCGTCGGATTTCGGCCTCGACCAGCGTCTGATCGGCGAAACGCCCGTCCAGGCGCTCGCCCGCGGCATCCAGGGCCGCGCTCATCGTGAAGTCAGTGCTGGGATTCTGGTACAGGTCGGCGGCGGAAAGAATGTCGCGGGTGAGGAACTCATTGACGGCGAGCGCGATGGCTTCGCTCTCGCGGGCGCGCTGCGCCTCCGTGCGTGCGATCATCGCCTGGCGGGCTTCGCCGTCGCGGGCGTCGATGGCGTCGAGCAGCCCGATCGTCGTGCCGGCGACGCCTGCGAGGAGCGCCGACGCGACCAGCGTCGCCGAGATCACTCCGGTGCGGTGGCGGCGCACGAATTTGCGCATGCGATAGGCGGCCGAAGGAGGACTGGCGAGCACGGGCTCATCGCGCAGGAACCGCTCGATATCCGAGGCGAACCCGTGCGCGCTGTCGTAGCGCCGCGAGCGGTCCTTCTCGAGGGCCTTCATGGCGATCCAGTCGAGATCGCCGCGCACGAAGCGGCTGAGCGATCCCGGCTCGCTGTGGCGACGCTTGGCCACCTCGGCGATCGAATCCTTCATCGTGCTCAGGCGGGTCGAGGGTTTGGGCGGCTCCTCCTCGCGAATGATGCGCTGGATTTCGCCGAAGGCGGCCGAGCGCAGCCGCCGCGAATCGAACGGCGTCGTCCCCGTCAGCAGCTCATAGAGGAGGACGCCCAGCGAGTAGATGTCGCTGCGGGTATCGACGTCGATCGCGCTGCCGCCCGCCTGCTCGGGACTCATGTACTCCGGCGTGCCGATCAATTGCCGAAACTCGGTGAAAATCGTCTTGTCGGTGAGGCGCGCTCCACCCGAGGTCGCCTTGGCGATGCCGAAGTCGATCACCTTGGGCACGGGGCGGTCATCGTGCATCTCCACCAGCACGTTGGAGGGCTTGATGTCGCGGTGGATGACCCCCTTCTGGTGCGCGTGGTGCACCGCCCGGCAGACCTGCATGAACAAGTCGAGCCGAGCCGGAACGGTCAGATTGTGCTGATCGCAGAACTCGCTGATCGGCTGGCCCTTGACGAGCTCCATGACGAAGTACGGCCGGCCCGACTCGGTGGCGCCGGCGTCGAACACGCGCGCGATGTTGGGATGATCCATCACCGCGAGGGCCTGGCGCTCGGCCTCAAAGCGCCCGATCACCTGCTTCGTGTCCATTCCCTCGCGAATGATCTTGAGGGCCACGCGGCGGACGACCGGCTCGCGCTGCTCCGCCATGTACACCATGCCGAAGCCGCCTTCCCCGATCAGTTGCAGCAGTTTGTAGGGGCCGATCATCTCGCCCGGCTGCTCGACGTTGGAAGCGGCGGTGGCGGGCTCGCGGCTGGCGGCGGTCTCGAATGCGGTTCCGGCCGCTCGCGCGAGCAGCTCGCGCACGGTTGCGGCCAGCTCCTCGTCGCCTCCGCACTCGCGGGCCAGAGCCGCCTCGCGTTCTGCCGGCGGAATCTCCATCAGGCGGTCGAAGAGAACCCGAGCACGCTGGAATTGGTTTCGATCCATGCTTGTCACTCGATCCCACCTGATCGTGCGCAATGCGGATACCGGCGGTCATGCAAATCCAGCGGAACTCGGAAGACCAGCAGCCGGTCAGCCACCCAATCGCCGCCCCAGCCACGCCTTCGCGAAGCGCCAATCCGCCTTGACGGTCGATTCCGAGACCTCGAGTACCTCCGCGATCTCTTCATTCCCCAATCCCCAGACGATGCGCATCCTGACCACATCCGCGATGCGACGATCCAGCCGATCGAGTTCATCGAGTGCGTCGCGCAGTTGCTCGACCTCGATGCCTGCAGCGGCTGTCTCGTTCATCTTCGCCACGGCAGGCGCTTCGTCGATGAGAAACGTGATCGGTCCATCTCCCCCGCCGCGCTTGAGCGCGCCCTTCCGCCGCCGGTAATCGATCAGCACTTCGAGCATGATGCGCGTGGCGATCCCGAAGAAATGGCGGCGATCCTCGTAGCGGATCTCCTGCTTCGCCATCCGCAGGAACGATTCGTTGACAAGCGCCGCGGGCTCAAGAGTGATCTGACCTGCCTGCGCGCCGAACTGCCGGCGCAGACGGCCGGCCGCCATCGCCTCCAATTCGCCGTACACCACGCGCATCAGTTCATCCGACGCTCCCGCGTCGCCGGCATCCGCCTCGTGCAGCAGTCGCGTGATGGTCCCGGCGTCGGCCACGTGCCCATTCTAAAGCAATCTGGCGAATCTTCTGCCCATTTTCCGTCGCCCGGCGCAGGGATTGATGGGACACCGGGGCCACCGCCCCGCACGCAACACCTTTGCAAGGAGATTCACATGAACTCGCACATCAATCCACCGCTTCTTCGCCGCCGCTCCATCACCACTTTTCGGATCGCGCTTCTGGGTCTTGCCGCCACGCTCCTGCTTGGATTCTCTTCCATGGGCGGGAGCGAGTGGCGATTCACGAGCATGATCGGCTCCGCCGGAATCCTGACGAACCAGAACCTCTCGCGCCACAAGACCGTCGGCCCGCGCGTGGAGATCCATCCGGATGCGCCCAACTCCACCAAGCTGGATGTCCGCTACCCCGTGACGTGGAGCGATCCGGACTACTTCACCACCAACGACGACTTTTACTGGTACGTCCGATTTCGGGATAACGGCTCCAATGCGCGCGTGCTGCTGAAGCTGAAGTCATACGACATGGTCACAGGCGAAATCCAGGTGCTCGCGACCTTCGACAGCAATGACTATCCGCAATCCAACGAATACCAGTTCGAGAGCATCTACATGGGGGATTCGGGGTGGGGTTTCGACTGGGATAACTTCATGTACTACGTGGACGCCCGCATCGAGCGCAGCTCCTCTGCCGGCAAGCCCGGGCTGGCCGGCATCGTGGTGTGGTCGTCGGATGTGCCCTAGTGATCACTCGTCCGGGCTGGCTGTCTCTTGTCGCGCCGCATCGATTCGAAGCCCGCGGGCTCACCCGGCCCGCGGGCTGGTCGTGTCTCAATGCGCAGGCGCCGGCTGCAATTGTGCATGATTCCACGGTGTGGATTGCATCCCGCTTTCCTCATGAATCGCACAGGAAACGGGGATGGTTGAATCAATGCGACCTCGGCCGTAGGATGAGCGTGTCCCGTGTGGGACCGGGAGGGTGTTCGTCGCAGTGGGCGGCGGCGCCCGCGAAATCAACGGCGCGGCACTGGCTGCCGCAGCCAATTCGAACCGAAGCGCCCTTGTGCGGCGGAGGATCGGCTGCGGAAGAGAAGACCGCAGACGCATCCCCCACTCTTCGCCGCCGGTGTCGCTGTTTGAGGAGCGTGTCATGGCCTCTCTCGTCCGCGATCTGATCGAAGCCGGAATCCACTTCGGTCAACGCAGCAGCAACTGGAACCCCAAGATGCAGCCGTACATCTTCGGGGCCCGCAAGCAGATTCACATCATCGATATCAAGGAGACCATCAAGGGCCTCCTGCTCGCCAAGAAATTCATCGCACGAACCGTGGCGGAAGGCAAAGACGTGGTGTTTATCGGCACCAAGCGTCAGGCGCGCGGCTCGGTCGAAAAATACGCCCAGGACGTCAAGATGCCCTACGTGGTGGAGCGCTGGCTGGGCGGCACGCTCACCAACTTCCGCACCATCCGCGAGCGCCTGAAGCGGCTGATCGAGCTCGAAGCGCTGGCCGCCTCCGACGACTTCAAAAACTATTCGAAGAAGATGCAGTCGCAGCTTGGCCGCGAACTCAAGCGGCTGAAACGGAACCTCGAGGGCATCCGCACCATGGACAAGCTGCCCGGCTGCCTCGTGGTCATCGACACCAACCGCGAGATCAACGCCCTGCGCGAAGCTCACAACCTCGGCGTACCCACGATCGCGCTGATCGACACCGATGGCAATCCCGATCTCGTCGATATTCCCATTCCGGGCAACGATGATTCGATGCGATCGATCGACGTGGTCATTCGCGAATTGTGCGCAGCCGTGACCGAGGGCAAGCAGGGCCGCCAGGGCGGACCCGAGGAGCGCGGCGCACCCGGCGAGCGCGACGGCGGCGGGCGGCCGCGACGCTCCAGCCGCGCCCAGTTCCGCGCGGAAGAGAGCGTGAGTCCCGCTCCGATCGATGAGCCCGCCGCGACGGCATCCCCTTCCGCCTGAGCAATGGGTGGCACGGTCGAGCCGCTTCGGCTCGACCGTGCGAACTCCTGAAACCGTCCACTCAAGCAATGCTGCACGGGCAACGCTCCCGCCATGGCGGGTACACTGCGCAGCGTTGACCGTGCCACCCTCGAACCTGTACGTCCTGACCTTTGAGGTTTCGCCATGCCAGAAATCACCGCCAAAGATGTAATGAAGCTCCGGCAGAAGACCGGCCTGCCCATGATGGCCTGCAAGGAGGCGCTGGAGCGCGCTGGCGGCGACATGGACAAGGCCGAAGAGATCCTCCGCGCTGAGCAGAAAGGCAAGATGGACACCCGCACCGAGCGCGCCACCGCCGAAGGCCGCGTCGCCGTCGCGGTTGATGGCTCCAAGGCCGCCATCATCGAAGTTCAAACCGAAAGCGATTTCACCGCCCGCAACGACCAGTTCGTCAGCATGGTCGATTTCATCGCCAAGGAAGCCCTCAAGCTTCCCAGCGGCCCTGTGAGCCCCAACTCCGGCATGACCGGCCGACTGGATGAGGTCCGCATCAAGACCGGCGAGAACATGAAGTTCGCGCGGGGCGAGAAACTCGATGGCGGCCGCTTCGGCTCCTACATCCACCACGATGCCAAGCGCGGCGCGCTGGTGCAGGTCGAAGTTGCCGGCGACGGCGCGAACGTCGATGAGGAAACTCTCAAGGGCATCTGCCAGCACATCGTCGCCCACGTGCCCCCGCCCGTGGCTGTGAGCGAGAAGGATATGGACAAGGCCACGCTCGACCGCGTGCGAACCGAGGCGGAGGCGGAAGCGAAGGCATCGGGCAAGCCGCCCCAGATCGCGGAAAAGATCGCGCTGGGCAAGGTGCGCAAGTTCCTCGAAGAGAACACGCTGCTCGACCAGCGCTACATCCGCGATGACACCAAGCCGGTGAAGGAAATCCTGCCGAAGGGCGTCACGGTGAAGCGGTTCGTGAGATACACGGTCGGCGCGTAACGGATTCCCCCTCCCTCTCAGGGAGGGGGTAAGGGGGTGGGTCGATGCCCGAACGCGAGAAACGTCACCGCATCCCACCTCGCACGACGAAGCGCGCTCGACAACTTCGCAACAATTCAACCTGGCCCGAGCGCCGCCTCTGGCAGCTTCTGCGCAAGAACCAGGTCGGCGGCCTCAAGTTCAGACGCCAGGCGGTGATCGGTGAATACATCGTCGATTTCTGCTGTCCACAACATCGACTGATCGTCGAACTCGATGGAGAAAGCCATGTGGGCAGGGGACAAGCGGATGCGTCGCGGCTGAGCGCGATCGAGGCGGAGGGATTTCGCTTCGTGCGAGTGACCAATGATAATGTACTTCGCGCTCCCGACGCGGTGCTGGTCGTGATCATGCGCGCTGCCGGACTGCCCGTTGACGAATGCAGAATTTTACCCACCCCCTGACCCCCTCCCTAAAAAAGGAGGGGGGAACGGATTCGTTTGACGACAAACCCTCGACTCGCGATCCTGATGCGCAGCGCCGAATGAGTCTCACCGCCAGGAACGTGTTGATCAACGGCATCTACTACGGCCTGACGGTCGTGGCGCTGCCGGCGGCCTGCCTCACAATCGAGTCGATGCTGGGCCTTGAACGCCAGCCGACCACATGGTTGCGAATCATTGGCGCTGTTCTGATCGCGCTCGGCGCCGCGCTGCAAGTGTGGTGCATCATCCTGCTGCAGCGCATCGGCCTTGGCACCCCTTCTCCCGCCGTGCCGACACGCCGCTTGGTCACCGCCGGGCCGTACGCCCAAGTGCGCAACCCGCTCAACATTGCGGAAGTGCTGGTCTTCATTGGACTGGCCACATGGTTTGCATCGATTCTGCTCCTGGCCTACGCCATCGCGGCATGGGCTGCGTTCCACGTGTTCATCGTCGTGGTGGAAGAGCCGCGCCATCGCAAGGAGTTCGCCAATGAATTCACGCGATACTCCCTCGACACCGGGCGATGGATTCCCAAGTGACGGCTTGAGGCTACCGGCCCTGGCTCCTTAGGCCACGCTCGGAGAGACTGTCGGGGGGGGGTGTTCAGGCCGTTCCGATGCACGGACTGAAGTCCGTGCCACCCGTTTGCGGCCTATCGGCTCCGTCCGCCGATCAGCACGCCTTCCCGCATCGGCACCGCCACCGCTTCGAAGTCGGGATCGCCGGCCACCAGGCGGCTGAATCGATCGGCCGCGATGCGGTCGGGATGTGCCTCATCGTCGATCCACCAGTTGCCGGAGCCGAGCACGTTGTCGGCGACGATCAGCCCGCCGGGCGCGATCAGCGGACGAATGTGCTTCCAATACTCGGGGTATTCGGATTTCAGGGCGTCGATGAAGACGAAATCGACCGAGCCGTGGCCGAGACGCCCGGCGAGATCGGGAAGGATCTCGAGGGCGCGGCCGCGGATGATCTCCACGCGATCCGCAACTCTCGCGCGCTCGAACTGCCGCTGCGCGAAATCCGCATGCTTCGGCTCCGCTTCGATGGTCATGAGCCGCCCGCCCGGCTTCAGGCCGCGCGCAATCCAGATTCCTGAGTATCCCGCGAGCGTTCCCAGCTCGAGCGCGAGTTTCCCTCGCGTGAGCGAAACGAGAATGTGCAGCAACCGGCCGACATCCGCGGAGATCGCGATGTCGGGCAGGCCGGCAGCCACCGCATCGCGCATCAATCCTGCGAGATGCGCATCCTGCGCGCCGAAGACTTCGCGAAGATATCGCGTGGTGTCATCCCAGCGCTCGCGCGTCATGTCCATGAATTCACCATCACGCCATGCTGGCGCCCGCGGGCGCGCCTGCGTTGCGCTGCCGGGTTTCGCCGACGATCATGCCTGAGATCGTCGCTTCGAACGCGAGCGCGTCATTGACCACACCCTGAATATCGCAGATGAATCGCCGCGGCTGAAACTTCCTTTCCTGGGCCAGCAGATACAGCGTGTTGCCGGGAACGACCTGGCACCGGAACACCGCGTTGTCGATGTGCGTGAACGCCATGAACTGGTTGTTGCGCGTGCGATGGCGATAGGCGACGCTGGCGAGCTGGGCCCCCGCTTCGATCATGAGCACTCCGGGCATCAGCGGCCGGCCGGGAATGTGGCCGGCCACCCAGAACTCGTCGTGCCGGACGCGCTTGACGCCAAGCGACTGGCTGTAGTCGCGCGCCATCCAGATCACATGGTCCAGATGCCGCATGTGCCCGGCCTGCGGATTGATCCGGCCGACCTCGTCGGGCGGGACGGCCATCGCATCCAGGTCGATCGTGGACAGGTCAAAGAGGAACTGGGCGGCCACGGTGACTCCGCAATTGGGCGCTGGCTGGAAAAATCGCGCGGTTGAGACAGTCCCGCGGGCCAGGCGCAGCAGAACGGGCGTTTCAAGCGGGAAAGTGCCGGCCCCTGAAATCAGGCCGGCAATCGTGAATCAGGCGGATGGCGCCTCATCCCGCAATTCCAGAATGGCCTTGCGCACCTCCTGGGCTGCGTTCTTGACATCCTGCATGGCCTTGCGGGCCCTCGTGCCGGCCGCCTTGTTGCCGCCTTGAGCCTTCTGAATGTCGTCGGCGGCAGATTCCACGAGCCGCTTGAGGTTTTCATACGCTTCCATGGATTCCTCCTCGTTGAACGGGGGTGGTCCCTACGGCAACCTCAATCAGAGGCGTGAGGTCTGCGGGGGCCAATCCTAGCCCGGAAAACGGGGTTTCACCATCGACGCGCGGGTTTTCAACGCAATGAGGCCGATTCGGTCCTATAACGACGCCACCAACGATCCCTAAACCCGCAAATCGCTGCTGACCCCCAGCATGCCACGGAATCGTGCGCGAATCGGGTCAACGAAGTGCCGCACGAATTCCTCGACTTGTTGCGAAGATCGGCCAATGTAGGCAGATGGGTCGAGAATCGCCGCAAGATCGACGCTTTTGAATATCTTTTCCTGATTCAGGCGAGTCATGAGATCGTTCTTGCCGCCACGTTGCTTGACATGGTTTGCCGCTTCCTGGGCGTGTGTCCGGATGATCTCGTGGGCCTCCTGGCGGTCGGCCCCGGCCCTGACCGCAGCCATCAGCAGATTCTCGCTGGCCATGAAGGGCAGCTCAGCCATGAGATTGGCCCGGATCGTGGCCTCATAGACAAGCAGCCCGGAACAGACGTTGTGCATGATGTCGAGGCAGCCATCGAGCGCGAGGAATGCTTCGGGCAGCACAAGCCGGCGGTTGGCGGAATCATCCAGAGTGCGCTCGAACCATTGTTCCGCGGCGGTCTGAAGGGCGTTGGGGGCCAGATTCATCACGAAACGAGCCAAGCCTGTGGCCCGCTCGCAGCGCATCGGGTTGCGCTTGTAGGGCATGGCGCTCGAACCGACTTGCCTGGTTTCGAACGGCTCTTCGATCTCCTTGCGATTCGCGAGCAGTCGCAGATCGTTACACACGCGGTGGACCGCCGCGGCCGCGATCGCCACCGCGTTGAGCACCTGCGCATCCTGAAGGCGCGAATAGGTCTGTCCCGTGATGGCAAACCGCGTTTCGGCCGGCCAACCCATCTTCTCCGTGACCATGCGATCGAGTCGCTCGACCTTGTCGTGATCACCCTCGAACAAGGCCAGAAACGACGCCTGAGTTCCAGTGGCCCCCTTGGCGCCCCGGAAGCGGATCGTATCGATCCGATGCTCGATTTCCTCCAGCGCGATGATGAATTCCTGGGCCCAGATGGCCGCCCGCTTGCCCACGGTGGTCGGCTGCGCGGGCTGGTAGTGCGTGAAAGCCAATGTGGGAAGTGAGCGATGCTCCACGGCGAAGGTCGCCAGCGCATCGATCACACGGGCCAGTTTCACGGCAATCAGCCGCAGCGAATCCCGCATCTGCAGCAGCTCAGTGTTGTCGTTGACGAACTGGCTTGTCGCGCCCAGATGAATGATGGGCCGGGCCTTGGGGGCGATATCGCCCAGTGCGTGAATGTGGGCCATGACATCGTGGCGGAGATCGCGCTCGTATGTCGCAGCCCGCTCGTAATCGATGTCTTCGAGGTGGGCGCGGAGTTCGTCAATCTGCTGTTGAGAGATGTCGAGGCCCAGTTCGCGCTCTGCTTCGGCCAGGGCCAGCCACAGCCGCCGCCAGGTGGTGAACTTGCGGCGGTCGGACCAGATCTCCTGCATGTCCGCCGAGGCGTAGCGATCACCGAGCGGAGAGCGATAGGTGGAATCGGCTGTCATAGGGTCGGATCGGCTCCTTCAGCGGTTCCACGCCGCTGTTTCCGATGATTCTATTCACGGGCATCGGAACGGAGACCCGGCTATTGCGTGGCCAACGAGTCCAGACTCACGTTGAAGGTGCACTCGCCGCCGCCTTCGCTTTGCAGGTGCACCTTAACGGGATAGTCGCCCTCGTAGGCATCGAGGAGCACCGCGCCAGCAAGAAGGAACCTCGTCGGCCTGCGATTGACCTTGTCCTCCTCTTCGATCATCGTCGCATGGTCAAGCGCGAAGCGCGCTCCCGACGGCTCAACGACAATGATCTCTGGCGTGGAACCCGTCAGGGACCCGAGCCACAGCAGTTCCACATCGATAGAGCGCGCATCGCTCGCGACGCTCGGGTCTTTGATAATCGCCTGCAATCGTCCGGTCACGATGCCTTTCGCCACGAGTTGAAACTTGCGGCTCTCGCCTGTGGAAAGGACATACTCGATCTGCTGGACAACCTGCCCCGCATCCTTCACGGTCAATTCGATCGGCACAGTCAGGGTCCCGCGCGCGGGTATGCGCTCGCCGATTCCCTTACCCGTCGTGCAGCCGCATGTCGAATGGACATACGTAATCTCGATCGGCTCAGGGCGCGAGTTCTCCAGTGTGATCTCAGTGGTGACGGTCCGCGGCAGGCCGCCGAGATGCACCTCGCCAAAGTTGATCTGCTCGAATCCCGGATCGTCGCCGGCGAACTGACCAGTGAGAATCGCGGCGGCCGCCACGGCTATCGAAGCGCCAGCAATGCCGAGCACTCTACGCCGCACGACTGAACCTCCTGCCCCCGCGCCGCAGCGCCGGCCAGAAGACGATGCCCCCCGCCGCTGCAATGCCCCCAATCATGAGCCACGGCCATTGGCGACTGGGCGACTGCAGCGTGGAGACATTGACCACTTGCTCGAACTCGCCTTTGGTCAGCCAGTACTCCAGATTCTCTCCGACCTCGCCGGTGAGCGGCTCTGTTGTGATGAACGGTCGGCCGTCGATCATCAATCGAGTTCCGCCCAGAGTGTAGGTGATGCGATAGCGTTCATCGTGGATAGCTGTGCCATCCTCGAAAGTCAGATCGAACATCTCAGGCGTCGGCTCGATCTTCGGCCCGACCTCGATCATGCGCATGTCGGTCGCGCCCCAGATGCTGTCCGCCTCGGTTCCAGTCCCCTCCATGCCGCGCGGGTAGTGGGTGATGACCTGACAATGGAAGGGAATTTCGACACCATCCACGTCCCGCCAGTCGTCGAAGGCGAAGGTCTCCGTGAAGCGAATCGGGTTGGTGGGATTTTCGCGGAAACTTCGAACGATCGACCCGACTCGGACTCTGCTATCCCACTCGGTGCAGAAAAAATCCCATTCGAACTGGGACATGAGAGGGTCACGAAGGTGAATCGAGGTTCCGGCTCCGTGGTTTTCAACTTGCACACCGTGAACATGTCCGAGCATCTCGTCTAAACCATCCGACCCAATGCCGGCACAACCAAAATTGAGCCAGAGGATCGCATGGTGGCGCTGGAAGAGTGTATTCGGTACAGAGGAGATTCCTCCTTGAACCGGATCGCGCGTGTCGGGAACAATGGAAAGCGCCTTCGCCGTCACTCCATCGAAGACAAACGTATTGCGTGTCTCAAGAAGCCTGCGAGTTTTCTCAGAAGCCTCGGTAAATCGCCTTCCAACGAGGTACTTTTGTCCTTCAAAAAGCGCGACCCATTCGGCGCGAATGGTTGGCGTCACTCGCTCCAAATCCTCGGGAGGTGTTCCGTGCTTTGATGAATACTCCGTAATGTCAAAGCGGACATCACGCGACTGCAATACGGTGGTTCGCGCGTCAAGATTCGCAGCCACCGTCGCGGAATCGGTCGTACCTGCCAAAGCAGTGAAAGAAAGAATGACTTCCAGCAGCGCCATGGTCCACCTGTAGCGGCGATTCAACAAGGGATAAGCCAGCAGCCGTTTTCGGCAATGATGGCTCCGGAGCAAGTCCACGGCCCGTTGGGATTTGGGGAGATGCAGGTTCCCTGATACAGGTTGCCGCAAAGGACCGGGTCAATGTCGTCGACAATGCACGTGTGCACTTGACTAGCCTGGCAGAATCGCGAGATTTGAACGGTGCCGTCGCAGTAGAAGCACGGGTTTGGCCGTGGAATGAAACCACACTCCCCGTTAGTCCAATCCTTGCACTGCGCTCCGGCTTGATCGCAGGCTTCTTTTGCCCAGACCTGCGACCATGCTGTCTGCGACGCAAGTGACAGCAGGAGGACGATAGAGGCGGCGAGAAACCGGAATTGACATCTTGACATATTCAATCCTTTCGGAGACAGTTGTGGTGGGGAGTATTCTCGACTGCTTTACGCGCTCAATCAAGCACAGGACTAGCACGGTGGAAAAGCTGTTACTTCGCTACATCCTTCCCGCCATTGTCGCAGCGGCGCTCCTTGGTCAACCTGAAACATCCGCTCAGCCCACCGCATTGGACGGAACGCCATTTCCGTCCAAGGAAACGTTTCAGAATATCCTGGTCTTTCTCGGAACCGATGCGTCTGAGAAGGCAATCGCATTATCGGTGTACGAGGACACCCTGGTCGAACTCAACGCCTGCCACGAGGCAATGATCGGCATCGTGCGGTGGAACGAACGCTGGAGCATGCAGCACTGGCAGTATCGACAGTCGGAAGGCGGACGCGAACTTGCCCGGTCAGCGGCGTATGGATCAGGTTTTTACGATGAGACGTTCTTCCGATTGAAGGATCGCCTTTTCAGCGATCTCACTGCGCTGCTCCCAACGAGAGCTGCAGAGGTCGGGTGGATCACCGATGCTATAAGCAGGCGAGGGCCAATGGGAGCACGGCATCCTCGGAGCAAAGATCTCATTGTGGGGCTCGTTGATCTCTGCGTTCCCGTCATTCCTGGGACACCGGCGTATTCGATCGTCTCTGACTACGCAAATCGCGCCGATATCCTAGCGAAGCAACGAATCGAGATGACAAATCTTGGAGATCATCTTCTGGAATGGGCTGAGGCGGGTGATCGGGAGCGAGTTCGGAGGCACTACGAGCAGAACCTGCGCAATAGAGCAGCGATGCGCGCTCTACACATCGAAACAGCGCGTCGCCTGATGCAGATCGGCGCCCTCGATGCGCAGGAGTACGACGGCATTCTCGATGCGGCATACATCCCAACGCCGTACGAGATTCGCTACGAGCATTTGATCCAAGCCGCTTCCGAGGCGGGGTTCGATACCGAACGGGGGGACCATTTGCGCGAACTCGCCGAAGAATACGCCACACGATCACAGAGTCATCGCGATGAATTGAGATCGATATACGACGAGTATTTCTCCGACGAGGCCATCGCGGAGACCGTTGAAGAGGCCACAGGAATCGCGATGGGGGAAATCCAGCATTCACTCCAGTTCGTCCCAAAGTTCCACGAGGCGGCAAGGAATGCTCCCCGGCTCACCGAAGCAATTGAAGCGCAGGTCCTTGCGGCAATTCAGAGACCCGCGCACTTCACGCCCGGCGATCCGGGCGCCGACCGCCTCCCCCTACTTCAGCCCAATGATGTCGATGATCTCGTTGCAGCCGCGCACCTCGGCGAAGAACCGCCCGCGGCCCTTCGCGTCGCCATCGCGCAATACGTCCGCGATCTCGATCGCGCATGGATGGGATCGGGGGTGGTCGGGGCGAGCCACTTTCAGCAGGAGATCATCGAACCATTGCTCAAATGGTTCCGCGAAACCCGTCCTTCAATCGACGCCCGTTTCATCGAATCCGCCCGCGCGATCCTGCCCGAAGCCGCTCATCCTGCCTTCGATGAACTCCTCGCCCGCGGCCGTGGCCGCCGCGCCCTCGCCATCGCAGGCCAGCACAGCCACACCCGACACGCCTGGCACCTCGAAGATCTCATCGAAAATCTCGACCCTCCGATCGAACGCACACCCGAAATCGACGCAATCATCGCCGACTATCGGGTGGCAATCGCAGAAGCGGCCGAGGTGTTCGAGGATCGCCTGCTGGCGCTCCTGCCGCGCTACAGCGAACTCTTCTCACCTGCCAGCGACGCCAACCCCCGCCGCCTTATGCCCCTCCTCAATTCGTGGTACCAGTTGGGCGGGATCGGCGAGGTCAACGAACAGTACCTCGACCGCCTCGCCGCAGCCCTCGGCCCGGAGCGCGCCCCCCTGCTCCTTACTGAAACGCTCCGCCGCGCCTATCCGGCCATCTTCACGGAAACGCCCGTCGAACGACTATTGATGAGAGTGGATGAGACGAATTGCCTCACGCCGGAGGAATTCGCAGCGCTCGAACCGATCCGAGCGAACTACGCGCAACGCCAGTGGGAGATGCGGCAGCAACTCATGGCCGCCTTCGACGAATGGGAATCCGCATCCGGCCGAACTGCACGGCTCAACGAGGCCGCCAAGCACAACATCATCGAACGCTGGACTGAATGGGGCGAGATGGTGCATCCCGCGATCGATGTCTGGCCGCGCGACAATCAACTGGTCGTTCAGACCACGCGCTCGATCGCGCAGATGTTCGATGGTGTCCGGCTGGCGGAGCTGCCGCTCGACATCCAGGTGATCATCCACTGGGTCCGCGATCTATGACAGCGCCGCGATGTCGGCGTGATCCGGACCGATCCCGCTTTGTCCCCGCCTAACCATCCGGCATGATAGTTGGGAGGGATAGGCCGCATCGTCGGTCATCACGTCAATGGGCCTTCCTGGGCGAATTGGGGGGCGTTGCAGCAACCTCTTTCCGACAAGTGGTGGTGCAGGGCCGACCCTTCGCGCATAATCATCAAGGCGGGTGGGATCGTAGCACCAGCTCACGGAAGTGCGACCGCATGGCAGGAAGCATCCCAATCCCGAGCGATGAGGGTCCCCGATCACCCCCGGGCGAATCCCAGCGCCCCAATCCCCTGCTGTCGCCGCTGCGGGAGCTTGAGCTGGTGGAAGAATACAAACGGGGCGATGCCGAAGCCGTCGCCATCCTGCTGCGGGCCTACCAGCGGCGGATGTACAGCATCTGTTATCGGATGCTCCGGAACGAGGAGGATTCCCGCGACCTGACCCAGGATTCGATGATCAGGGTCATGGAGGGGCTTGCCGGTTTCGATAGCCGGGCGCGGCTGAGCACGTGGATCGTCCGCGTCACCATGAACTGCTGCATCAGCCACATCCGCAAGCGGAAGTTGCGGACCCATGCCAGCATCGACCAGCCCATCGACACCGCCGGTTTTCAGGATCCCAACGCCGAACAGATCGTCGCCTCCGGTCGATCGATCCTCGAAGGCGGGGAACCCGGCCCCGCCGACCGCGTCGAAATGGAGGAGACCCGTGCGGCGGTGATTCGAGCCCTGGACCGGCTGGATCCCTCCATGCGGGCGGTGATCATCCTCCGCGACATGCAGGAATTGGATTACCAGCAGGTTGCGGAGGTGTTGGAGGTGCCGGTAGGGACGGTGAAATCGCGGCTCTTCCGTGCCCGGGCCGCCTTGCGGGACCTAATCGAAGCGGAGAATCAATGAGCCGGCTGACCGGGATTGAAGGGGATGGTTCCCATATGCGTGAGGTACTCAACGAAATCGATCTGCTTGAGTTCATCGAGGATGAACTTTCGCCCGCGCAGGCCGCGGCGGTGCGCGAGCAGTTGTCGCTGCACCCGCAGGTTCTCGCGCGCCTGGAGCAGATGAAGCAGGATCGCGCGATTCTGGCGGCGGAGCCCGAACCGATGCTCGCGGCCGACCTCGTCGCCGAACTCGAGCCTCTGCTGGCCAAGCCGATGCTGCTGGGGGCCTCGCCGCTGAAACAGGTGCGGCCAGGCGTGTATCGCGCGCGGCATCGCAGGTCATTTGCCAGGCGCTGGCGGCCGCTGGCCATGGCGGCGGGTCTGATCATGACGATGGGAGTCGCCATCCTCTGGGGAATCAACGAGCTCGGCATCTTTTCGACCGCAGGCGATGGCGATCGGATCGCTGCGGATGATGCGCGGGCGAGAGATGAAGGGTCCGTCGGCAACGAGGTTGATCGCCTGGCGCGCGGAATGGATTCGGATTCCGGCATCGTGCATCACTGGCTGCCCGGGAGTGGTGGCGATTCCGCGATGATGGATGACTCACTGACCTCGCGCGACGTGGAAATCGTAGATGATCCAGCCGTTCGCGTGACCCTGCGCAGCGGCGCGGAGGCGATCGAGTCGCCGGTGGCGCTTGTGGTGCGCGGCGCGGTGGCGGAGGCGGTGATCGAACGATTGGCCACAGTCATCGACGAGGAGGCCCTGGCGGCGCGCGGCCAACGGTCCGCGGAAAGCGCAGGCGCCCTCGTGCGCAACGTCACGTATGCCGAAGTGCAGGCGGCCTGGCGGGAGATGGTGGCCTCGAGCGGCCTGCCGCAGCAGGAGCAACTGATCGCGAGCATGAATGGCGGTTCAGGAAGTCATGCATTCACGCCGCAGCAGCGCGCAACCGTGCAGCGGGTGGCCCGGCAATCGACGATTGCTCTTGGCGAACATCTCGCGGGTGATGCCGCATTGGCGGCCACCGCGGAGCAGCAGTTGCGCTTCGGTGAGCTGGGGGCGGCGCACTCAGTCACGCTCCGCGCGGATGAGGTGGTGGCGCTCCTTGAATCGCTTTCCGCCGAGTTCGGCGAAGTGATCGAACTCGAGCGGCTGGACTCGGATGCTGCGAAGGACGAATCGAGCGGGGATGATGCGCTGGCATCGTGGCGGCGCTGGCGCGAGGCGATTGGTGTGCTTCAGACGATCGAGGCTGCTGCGATCGATGCCAATGTGCTGTTGGTTCTACCCGTTGCGTTTCAGGAAGATTGAGCGCCGAAGGCAGGATCACGGCGTGGCCACCGCGGCTTCGCAGGCGAGAAACAAAGAAGCCCGGCGATTTCTCGCCGGGCTTCGTATTTTCCTTCCGTAAGGAAGTCGGGCTGCACTCACCGTGCAAACACCCGTCGGGAGCACGGGTTTACGCGTGCAGCCCCCTGCTACTGTCACAATGGTTCTTCACTGGATCACCTCCTTCGCAAAGGGTTGTCCCAGCCGTCGCGGGTGACGCCGCCGCCGGGGGATCCACCCCTGCCGCGTCCGGCAGGGCACGTCGCCCGTGGGAGGGGCTTTTGGCTGTTGGCTTTTGGCCGCAGGCAAGAAGCGATCCACACGGTCGTCGCGGTCATACGTCCGGTTGGGCGGGGAGGTTCTCTCTCCGCCTGGGCGGACGCCGATCGCGATATTGCAATTATCGCATGAATCTGCGGCAAAGCAACAGAAAACGGAAGCAACTCCGTTAGCGGCCGGCTCTGCCGGGCTCGACCCGAGTTCTGGTACACTGCGGCAGGGCCATGTATTACTCAGACTTTTACGAGTACCTGTCGCTGACCGTGATCCTGCTTGCGGCCCTGCCGTGGGCCGCGATACCGCTCGCCGGACTGTATGCGCTCCTTCATTGGCGGAACTCGCGACTAGCGCGGCGCGACACGCAGCTTGGCCTGAAGTTTGCCTTTCACCTTGTGTTCTCAGTCGCTCTCGTGCTGGGAACCATCGGCGCGAACATCGTGGTGATGGATCTGCTTGGCTCGTCAGTGTCTTACGGTTTGCCCGAGACTTCGCGATTCGGTATCGCCATGGCCGCGGCCGGATTCATCGTTGCAGCCGCCAGCTACTGGCTCATCTCGAGCCACAGCAATGATCAGAAGTGGCCGGCGACGCGCCGCATGTTCACCGGCATCCGATTTGTCATCGGCAGTGGAGCCGTCTTCATCTCCTTCATCCTCTTCATCCTTGCAATCCTCGATGAGTTCATAGATCTGGATGATGATTTCCGTGTGTCGGGCGCGACATTGCTAATCTGGCTGGCATTCACCGCGCTGCACGCATTGATGCTGATGCGCGACACGCGGCGGCCGGACCTCCCCGGCGGTGATGGATTGTGCGCATCCTGCGGCTACGACCTTCGCGCAACCCTTGCGACAGGCGCGCGGCGATGTCCAGAGTGCGGTGAACCATTCCCGGCTGGGATCGTGCCGCCCGCCGGCGCTGACGCCACTGCGTAAGCCGTCGATCAACTGGAGGCTCGCTGGCGTCGAGGGCCGCTGTCATGCCGCGCGGAGATCCTGTCGCTCGTCCTCATCGTCAAAGGAGGCCGCGAAGTCCGCGGTCTCGTCGTTGTCCGCGACGTATTCGCCGGTGTCCGCGTTCTCATCGACCTCGTCATCGTCCAGGTCGAGATCGAAGTCGTCCGCGGGCTCGGCGGTCTTGGGGCCGGCCCCGCCGCCCTGGAAGAGCGTTCCTTCGCGCTGGGTTTCCTCTTCGAGTCGTTTCATTTCTTCCCATTCTTCAAGGGTGATCATGACTTCGCGGGCGACGGAGCCCTTGTGCTCGCCCAGGATTCCCGCGAGGCCCATCTGGTCCACGAGGCGGCTGGCCCGCGAGTAGCCGATGGCGAGCCGGCGTTGTAGCAGCGACACGCTGCCGCGCCCGGATTCGATCATGATCTTCACAGCATCGTCGAAGAGCGGATCGCGCTGGTCGGGCGCCAGCGCGCCCTCCTCGTCGTTCTCGCCGCCGCCCGACCGGATGGCCAGCAGGGTGCGCTCGAATGTCGGGGCCGCGACCTCCTTCAGGAATTTGGCCACCTTGCGAATCTCCGGATCGCTGACGAGCGTGCCCTGGGCGCGGCGGACCTCGGAAGAGTGCGGCGTGAGGAAGAGCATGTCGCCCTGCCCCAGCAGAAGCTCCGCGCCCTTCTGGTCGAGCACGATGCGCGAATCCATGCCGCTGCTCACCTTGAACGCCACGCGGCAGGGCATGTTGGACTTGATGAGGCCGGTGACGACGTTGGCCTGCGGGCGCTGCGTCGCAAGGATCAGGTGAATGCCGACGGCGCGGGCCTTCTGCGCGATGCGCACGATCGAGTGCTCAACGTCCTTGTGCGTCAGGATCAGGTCGGCCAGCTCATCGATGATGAACACCATGTAGGGCATCTTCTTGGGGATCTTGGCGCGCTCGACATCGTTCTGCGGCTGGAAGCGCTCGTAGAGCTCATCCTCGGTCAGCGCGTTGTAGCCGGCGACATCCCGAACCGTGGCCTCCGCCAGCAATTCGTACCGCTCCTCCATTTTCGTGACCGCCCATTCCAGCACGCTTGCAGCCCGGCCGGTCTCCGTCACCACCGGGCACATCAGGTGCGGGATGTTCTGGAACTGCGAGAGTTCGACCATTTTGGGATCGACGAGGACCAGCTTGAGTTCATCCGGTCGCTTGGTGTAGAGCCAGGACATGATGATCGAGTTCATGCACACACTTTTGCCCGAGCCGGTGGTGCCGGCGATCAGCATGTGAGGCATGCGCGCGAGGTCGGCGACGAGCGGCTCGCCCGAGGCGTCCTTGCCGAGGAACATGGGCAGGGCCATCTTCTCCGCGTGCCCGCCCGACATGAGCTCCTTCAGGCGCACCTTTTCCTTGTGCAGGTTGGGAACTTCGATGCCGATGGCGGTCTTGCCGATCAGGTTCGGCACGATGCGGATGTTCTGGGCGCGGAGCGATCGCGCCAGGTCGCTCGCCACTGCGGAAACCTTCGACACCTTGGTGCCGGGCGAGAGTTCGACCTGATACAGCGTGACCACGGGACCCGAATCGATCCCCACCACGTCGCCATCGATGCCGTAGGTCTGCAGCGATTCCTCCAAGACCTGGGCCTGCTCGCGCACGAACTTTTCCATGCGCTCGGTGAAGTTGGTTTCGGGGTCTTCGAGCAGCGAGAGCTGCGGGAACTGGTAGCCGTCGTAATTCTCTTCGCGCGGGATGTCATCGTCGCTGGCGACGTGCTGGACTTTGCCCGCCATGCGAACAGGCAGTTTGGACATCTTTTCGCGCAGCTCCTCCTTGGAGAGTCGCTTGCGCGGCTGGGCGGGTTGCGCCACGGCAGGATCGATCAGGCCGGTTTCGCCGGCGCTTCCGACCGAATCGTCGATGACATGATCATCGGGCACAAACGATTCGGTCGCGCCCAGTCCACCCGCATTGGGATCGATCTGCCCGGAGCCGGCGCTGCGGCGCGAACCACGACCGGCGGCTTTGTCTGGCGAAATGCTGCTCGGTCGAACCAGCGTGGGACCGCCGGAGGAGACACCGCCGAAGCCGGGGATGCTGAGTTTCGGCATGGCGATGCCGGGCATCGGCAGATCGCGCACTTTCTTCGTCGCGCGCACCCCCGCCCATGTCCAGCGCGGCAGGGCAAAGACGACCCAGTCGATGGCCACAATCGCGCCCACGCTGAAGGCGCCAAGCAGACACAGGAACGTGCCCAAGCCGCTGAAGCGGCTGCCGAGCTCGCTGACGGCCCACACAGCAATGAGGCCGCCCGCCGATGACGGCAGCGGCCCCACCTGCGGCGCGATCTGGCCGTGCATCGCCGAAAGGGCCAGGGCCATGAGCACGAAGCCGATCGAACGGATCACCATCTGCGAGACAATGCGGCCGGTGGCGGTGATGATCAGCCACGCCAGCCAGCCCGCGAGCAGCAGCCAGATGCCCATGCCGAGAACGAAGTAGCCGTGATAGGCGATGTAGGCCCCGACCGGCCCGCACCAATTGGCGATGGGATCATTCCAAGGGGCGACGATGTGGGATGGCGGGTCGCCCGCGTTGAAACTCAGGAACGACGCCACCAGCAGCAGCCACACTCCGAAGAGGACGATCCACCCCGCCCGGCGCATGGCGCTCGGCGGCGGGAGTTCCTTCGGGTCGTTCTCCACCTCTCTTTTTTTGCGCGCAGCCATCGCACTCCTTTGGTCAGGTGCCCGAATGAGAGGTATCGGCCGAACCCCGGGAAGGGGTGCAAACGAGGGGGGCGCAAAGATTGCGGGAGCGCCGAACCCTTTAGCCCCGGGCTCCGCCCGGGGGTCGCGCTACGACGCGCGCACATTGCGGGATCACCCCCCGGCGGAGCCGGGGGCTAATGAGGCGGGTTCGAAGGAGCTGAATCGGGTGATTGAATCGGTGATCCCATTAGCCCCGGGCTCCGCCCGGGGGTAGATCCGTCACTGGCAGTATTTCTTGCTCAACCCCCCGGCGGAGCCGGGGGCTAAGGGGGGAAGGTGATGTGCGCTCCCCTTATCGCAGCAGGTACATGAGGAGAAGTGCGGCCAGGAGCAACGCGCCGGCAACGAGCACGATTCGAATCATCATTCGTCGATGGATTCGAACGCGCGTCAGGGATGCCAGGTTCGTCAGCCAGCCGCACTCCGGGCAGCGGTAGAACTCCCCCATCGCCGCCACGCCGCGCAGGTCGTAGCCGCAGGAGGGGCATGGAATTGCATTGTCGGCCATCGCCAAAAAGGATATCGCGAGATCGAGCAATCTTCGCGGCGTTGCGTTCTCTTCGCGTCCCCCCTACCCTCCGCGTTCACAGGATGCGGTTCACCCTGATCGATCATGTTGTCGAGCAATGCCCCGACCGTGTCATCGCGCGAAAGCACGTGTCGCTGGCGGAGGAGTACCTCGCCGACCATTTTCCGACTTTTCCGGTGCTTCCCGGAGTGCTGATGGTGGAGACGATGGTGCAGGCGGCGCGGCTGATGCTGGCGAGTCGCAGCAACGTTCGGCTGGTGCTGGGCGAGGTGAAGGCGTTCAAGTTCGCGGGCATGGTCCGGCCGGGCGAGGCGCTCGAGGTGGAAGTGTCGCTCGCCGGCGCGAATGATGACGGCTCGTTCCTCTGCAAGGGGACCGGCACGGTGCTGCGATTTCCATCGGGCCCGGAAAGTGAATCGGCCCGCGGCGAGACTGCGTGCTCGGGACGGTTTACGATGCGGCCGACCCGGACCTTTGAGTCGGGCACCCGGACCTTCGAGCCCTCAGGTCCGGCGTCTGACCTCTGACCTCTGACCTCTGGAGTTCCCACCCTGATGACCCGCGATGAAATCTACGACAAGGTGAAGGATGTCCTTGAAGAGGCGCTGGGTGTCGATGACGATGAGATTGCGCCCGAGGCGTCGCTCACGGCCGACCTTGGTGCGGAATCGATCGACGTGCTCGACATCCAGTTTCGTCTTGAGAAGGCCTTCTCCACTCCGCAGAAGCCGTTCAAGGTGGCCCAGGGCGAACTGTTTCCCGAAAACCTGCTTGAGAACCCGGATTGGCTGCAGAACGGCCGATTTACGGATGCGGGCATGAAGATGCTGCGCGACCGCATGCCGCACGTGGATTTCACGAAGTTCGACACCACGCGCCAGGTGGAACAGGTGGCGGAGCAGATCACGGTCGATTCGCTGGTGGACTTTGTGGAGCGGAAGATGGGGTGAGCGGCTGTTGGCTCTTGGCCATTGGCTTTGGGCAAGAGGGTTTCGCGGCCATGCAGGACTTTCAGCGGATTCAGGCGTGGCGTGATGCTCATGCGTTGACACTGCGAATCTACGAACTCACAGCGAGTTTCCCGACCGATGAACGATTTGGACTGACCACCCAGTTGCGCCGCGCGTGTTCTTCCATCGGAGCCAACATTGCAGAGGGCAGCGCACGCGGCACCGATGCCGATTTCCGCCGCTTCCTTCAAATTGCCACGGGATCCACGAGTGAAACGCAGAACTTTGTCATGCTGGCACGTGATTTGAAATTCCTGAGCTTGGAAGACTCGAAGGAGCTTCTTGACGCACTCGTGGAGATCAAGAAGAAGCTCATCAACTTCATCAAGCGACTCCGCTGATTCTTGCTTACAGCCTATAGCCAACAGCGAAAAGCCATGCGTTGGATGTGGATTGACAGAATTGTCGCGTATGAAGCTGACCGCCGCATGGTGGCGGTGAAGTGCATCTCGCTGGCCGAGGAGCACCTGCACGATCACTTCGCAGTGGATGCATCGCACCCTGCGCAGCCTATCATGCCCGCATCGCTCATCATCGAGGGCATGGCGCAGACGGCGGGCATTCTCGTCGGCTCGGTGCACCGGTTCCGCGAAAAAGTGATTCTCGCCAAGATCGTGCGCGCGGAACTTCGTGAGGATGCGCAGCCTGGCGATGTGCTCCGGTACGATGCGACACTGGACCGCATCGACGGCCTCGGGGCATCAACCTCGGGAATTGTCGAGCGCGCGGCCGCCCCCGGATTCGCCTGGGGGGAGATCGGCCGCATCGATCTCATGTTCAGCCACATCGATCAGAATCGCGCGGGGATGGAGTTTCCGAGGGAGAACTTCGTCTTCGGGGAGAACTTCCGGACGATTCTGCGCAGCGCCGGGCTCAGTGGACTTGCGGAGACAGGCTAAGCCGCGAGCGGCGCAGAAAAAAAGAGGCCCCGATCGAGGAGGCGATTCGATACGGGGCCGATCCAGGGCTTGTCACCCACCCCACCACACCCGGCGGTCGCCTGAAGCGGGCGCCACCTTCACCATGCGATTCCCACATCGCACATGCAAGGCCCAATCGCTCCCGGATGGCAAAGAGCGACGGCTGTTCCGCCCGCATCCGGGACCGACGGCCCTACAATGAGACAACTTCACCGAGGCGTCATTCCATGCCCCAATATGAGTACATCTGCGAAAAGGATGGAGAAACCATCACGCTTCTGCGACCCATGAGCGAAGCGGACAAGCCCGTCAGCGATCCTGCGGGCAAGGGCAGAAAATTCGTTCGACGCCACAGCACGTTCGCGGTCGGAAGCACAAGTGCGGCGGCATCAAGCCCGCTGCCGCAGCGCGGCGGCTGCGCGTGCGGCAACCCGCACGGGCCGTGTAACCGGTAACCCAGGCAGCCCCGTTAGCCCCGGCCTCCGGCCGGGGGTCGGGCGCGCGACAGGGATTTGAACGCGAACGAAATTCGAGCGCGAGTGACAGGTGAGAACTGGATTCGAGCGCGAGTTCGACGCGTGAAATGAATTCGGGCGCGCGTGAGGTTCAACTCCCCGGCAGAGCCGGGGGCTCATTGATTCCCGTTCCGCGCGCTACAGCTTTCGATTACGCGATTTCTCTCCGCGGCGGGTTGGCGCCCGAGAGCCGTGAAGCGCCGTTTGGGGGCGGGGCGCCGTCAAGAGCGTGGCGGGCCCGATTGCGACCCGCGAGCGAGGGCACATCGTGCCGGCCGAGCCTGGCGGCCTGCTCGTTTTCCTTCTTGATGGCGTCGTACACCTCCTTGCGGTGCACGGGCACATCGGCGGGCGCCTTGATGCCGATGCGAACCTTGTCGCCGCGGATATCCACGACGGTGAGTTCGATCTCATCCCCGATCATGATCGTTTCATCGCGCTGACGCGACAGTACCAGCATGGATCATCGGCTCCTTCCAGTGTTTCGCGAGCCGCGGGAGCGATTCGCGCGAGGCATCCCCGCCTCGTCTCATGCAGCAAGTATGAAATTCCCGTCACCTCGATCGGCGCCCCTGGGGCTACGCCGTTGCAGCCAGTTGCGCCTGGGGCGCTGCCATGATCTCGAACCGCGTGGACCACTTCTTGTCGGCCAGAACAAGCTGCTGCGCGCTGTGACGGAGTGAATTGATGATGATCGGACCCTGAAGATTGGCCGTCAGCATGGCGCCGCGCTTGTTCACGATCACCAGCACCTGGGCATCCTCAAGCCGGCCCAGCCCCATCTCCTCCATCTGATCCTTGCGGATGGGAACCTCGTATTCCGACACCCACATGCTGGGATCGGTGACGACGAACGCCAGCTCGGGCGCATCCACCGATTGCAGCCAGAAGAAGACGGCGTCGTCATCCGGCTGCAGCAGCACATAGCGCCGATAACTGGAGAATCCCAGCAGGCCGGAGGGGAAGTTGATCACCTTGTCGTCATCGATCTCCACGACGCCGAACCGGGTTGTCTGCACGTTCATGTTGCAACGCTCCATGGCCGGTCTGACCCATCCGAAGGTCAACTCCGCGATCTCCGCCGAGCGCGGGCGACATCGTGTCTCCGCAGCAGCCCGGACCGGAGCGGGCAGCGCGGTGAAAACTGGCTGAATCAGCAAATGGAATGACATGATCGCGCCGCGCCGCCGCCATCGAAGCGCAACAATCGCGCTGATGGTGAAAAGAACAGTCGGTGTGGCGCAAGTTCATGCAGTCTTCCGTCGGAAATTCGGGCACGACAAATTGATTGCAAAACGCGGACCAGCCGATAACTTCCGCCCAGGCCATTACAATCAGCTCATGAACTTCGCGGACGGTCGAGCGCGACGGATAGCGGCGGTGACAGGCGCGGCCCTGATCGCGGCGATCATGCTGTGGTTCGCCTCGTGGCGCGGAACGGATGAGCTGGCCATCTGGCCCCTCGACCTCATCTGGACATTTCTGACATCCGCGCCGCTGGCGCTGGGATGGGTCGCGGCGGCGGCGGGATTCGGCTGGCCGGTGCGGGTCTGGCTCCTGCGCGGCGATCAGCGCGGCGCGCTGCTCCAGATAGGTCTCGGAATCGCGATAATGCTTGGACTTGATGCGACGCTGGGCACGGCCGGGGTGCTCCAATGGGGCGGCGCCGCAGGCGCGTGGGCGACACTGGGGCCGGGCTGGCTGCTCCTTGCTGCGCAGCTCATCAGAAACTCCAGACGAGTGAAGGGCGCCGAGTCACACCTTCCCCATCCTCTGGTCTGGTGCGCAGCCCCCGCCATAGCCGTCCTGCTCACGGCGGCGTGTTCAACGCCGGGCTGGTTGTGGGAGAGCGAATTCGGCGGGTATGACGCGCTGTCATATCACCTGCAGTTGCCGAAGGAATGGATGGCGTTCGGCGCGATCCGGCCCCTCGAGCACAACGTGTACAGCTTTCTGCCGGGATACGTCGAGGCGGCCTACTACCATCTCGCGCTGCTGCGCGGCGATGCCATCCAAAGCGCGTACGCAGCGCAGTTGCTGCACACGTTCATCACCATTGCCGCGGCCTGTGCGATTGGTCGATTGATTCAATCGCTCCTTATCAGCGAGGCCGCTGGCGCGATCGCGATGGTCCTCGCCTTGGGCACGCCATGGACGATCGTGGTCGGATCGCTGGCGTACAACGAAATGTTCGTGGTCCTGTTCCTGGCGTGCAGCGGATTGATCGCTGCAGAGCAGACACATTGCGCGCGCAAGCGCGGCTTCGCGATCGGGCTGCTCGCGGGCGCTGCGGTGGGCGCCAAGCTGACGGCGGCGGGTTTCGTGGCGCTGCCGCTCGGGGCAATGATGCTCGTGACGCTTCCGTTGCGGCAGTGCGTGACGATCGCGATGTTCGCCGCGGCATCGTGCACGGCCATGCTCCTGCCGTACCTGATGCGCAACGGCATCGCCGCGGGAAACCCGGTCTTTCCGTTCGCGACGGACGTTTTCGGCCAGGCTCACTGGACTGTCGAGCAGGCAGTCACGTGGCGACGCGGTCACATGTCCGATGTCGGCATTTCCGATCGTCTCACGGCCCTCTGGAATCAGCTCATGCGCTATGGCTGGGGTCCGGCGCCAGTGGCGGAAAGCGGCGAGCCATGGAAGCCGCAGTGGTCGGTTCTGTTCCTGCTGGGCATGGGCGGCGCCGTTGCAGCCGCGGTGCGACGGCCGCGAACATCGCCCATGGCTCGCGGGCTCCTCGCGATGCTCGTGGTGCAGATCGCCTACTGGGCTTTTTTCACCCACCTGCAATCGCGATTCATGCTGCCTGCGCTGGTACCCTTGGTTGGGCTGGCCGTGCTGGGAGGTTTCGCGATCGCTCATCGACTGCGTCAGGCAGGGCATCCGCGCGCTTTCTTCGCTCTCGCTATCCTGTCAACACTCTGGGCCGCGCAACCGGCCCTCATCTTCGTCGGCGAAAACCAGGGCGCACCCGCGGCCCGCATCGGGTTGATCGATTTCATGACCGGCCAGTTGCACGCCTCGCAATTGGCGCGCGCGACGACTGAATCAGAGCGGCTCGAATTGCTCGCGACCGCTCCACCGGCGCTCTTCCTCAACACCCTCCTGCCGCGCAACGCCCGCACGCTGCTCGTCGGCGATGCGGCGCCATTCTACTACACGGGCGACATCGCCTACCAGACGACATGGGACCGCGGGCCGATGTCGGAAGCGCTGCGAACAGGCAGCGATCCGATCGCTCACCTGCGCGCCGCCGGGTTCACGCACGTGCTCATCAATCTCGGCATGCTCGAGCGCTGGGCGCAGTCGGCCTGGAACGATCCGTTGTTGACGCCGGAATCGGTGTTGGACGCGCTGGAGCCGCAGGCTCAGCTCCTGCAGGTATGGGAGAACGGCGCGGTGCGGCTGTACGAGCTTCCGGATTGAAAGGTCAGCCAAGTTCGCGCTTCACGCGCAATCGCCGCAATTCCTTTTCCTGGGCGGCGATGAGGTCGGCGAGATTCTCCGGCCGGCTCTCGGGTGGGGCAGCGACATCGATCTGCTTCAGAATTGCGATCGCCTCGGTGAGTACGTGAATGCGCTCATCGATTTCGATCTGCTCATCACGGGACTGTTCGAGCAACTGCTCCGCGCGGGCAAACTCGACGACGAATGGATCATCAGGATCAGGCGGCGACGCAGGGGCGGGCCCAGCGGATTCATCCTGATCGATGATTCCTTCCTCGTCCGGAGGCGATTGCGGAGGCGGCGAATCCGGAGCGATCGGCTGGGCTGGAGTGTCCTGGGTATTTGATGGTTCGGCATCCTGATTCTCCTGCGCCTCGACGCCGTGGGACGTCACCTCCGACGCTGAGTTTGAAGCGTCCGAAGGAGTGACCTGATCGTACTTATCGCGCACGCCGAAGACATCGAGCGCGAAAAGAAGAGTCAGGATGACCGCGGCCCCCCCCACCACCAGCAGCCAGCGGATGGTGCGTTGCTGCTGCGTGATTCGTCGCTCCAGCGAGCGCTGCCGAGCCGCAAGGTGCGTTTGGTCGGTTTCCAGCGCCGTTGACAATGCGGGCGCCGGTCTCGATGGCTGCACAGCCGCACTGGAGCCCCCACCGTTCAGCCCCGGGAGGATCGTGGCTGTCGCCTGCGTGAAGCGAACACTCTCGCCTGAGAGTTCCTCATCCGTTCCAAAGCTCGAAATACCGGTCGCTTGCGGGCGCGGCGTGCCGAAGTGTGCGCCCCAGTGGTCGGTGGCGTCAGGGGTGTCCGCCTCCCACGGCAAGGGCTTGATCTCGGGCAAACCCATGTAATTGCGTTCGAGGTACGCCCCGAAGGGCGCTCCGCACTTGGGGCACCCCAGGTCCTTCTTGTTGACCTGCGCATCGCAATTGTGGCAGTAGCCCAGAAGGTGGGCGACGCCGGGCGTGTGCCGCGCCACGGTCCAGAACTGTTTGGTGGTCGGGCCGCGGACGATGGTGTAGCGGTTGATCTGCCCGCGATCGACCATCTTCACGAGGGTTTCGTAGGAGCATCCCGGTTGATAGGGATTGCCGGGGTTGCGGATGAACCATGGCCCCATGGCGTTGTGCGTCGCCTGGCGGCTGAGCGGCTCGAACAGGCCGAGGCAGACGCGGCAACGCTCGCCTGCCGGCTGGGTTTCGCCGCAATATGGACAGATCACCACCTTGAGCTTGGTCATCGGATTGGAAGCATCCTGCGATTCAGGCATTGACAGATCCGGGCTGGGCCATTCTGCTGCGGATGATGCGTTGCCGATTTCTTTCGACTTCGATCCTGATCCTAGCGATGGCCGAGCCGCCTTTCTTATACGGATGCGCCGGCACGCAGGATTCGCCAACACCCGCGCGGAATGGCGGATCGAACAGGACGAATATGGTAGCCGGGGAGGCGCCCGGGCGTCCTGCCGCGGCCTCGGTCGCCATCGTGGATGGGCAGGCGATTGCACGAGAAGACCTGTGGCCGGCTCTGCTTGAGATCGGCGGGGTTGAGGCGCTGACTGAAATCATCCTCGATCGGCGTCTCGAAGCCGAGGCGGAGCGCGCCGGCATCGTCGTGAGCGAGGTCGAGGTCGCGCGCGAGGAAAACCTCCTGCGCACGAGCTTGAGCAGCGATCCGGACACCGCAACGCGCCTGCTCGAATCGCTGCGAAGAAACCGCGGGCTCGGACCGGGGCGCTATCAGGCGCTCGTGCGGCGAAACGCGCTTCTGCGGGTGCTGGTCGCCGGCGAAGTGGTCATCAGCGAAGAGGCCATCGCTGCCCATTACGACTTCCTTCACGGCGAGAAGCGGCAGGCGCGGATCATCACCGTGCCGAACCTTGCCGCCGCCATCGAGGTGGCGCGCCGCAGTGCAGGCGGTGGGAATTTCTCCGATCTGGCGGTCGAACTCTCGACCGACGCCAGCGCATCGCGGGGAGGATTGCTGGAGCCGATCAGCCGAAGCGATCCTTCCTACCCAGAGGCGCTGCGCACAGCGCTCTGGCGGCTGCAGGCGGGCGAAACCTCCGCGCCGGTCATGCTCGACGGTTCACTGGCGATCCTGAAGCTGGAGCGCACGATTCCCGCAAGTGGCGCAGCGCTCGAGCCGATGCGGGCCGAGATCGAGGAATTGGCGCGGCGGAATCAGGAGCGGATGCTGATGGAGGAGCTGGCGCGGCGGCTGGTCCAAGAAGCGGGGATCACTGTTCTCGATGCAGAGCTCGATCGGCAATGGAACATGCGCGCGCAGGATTGAGTGATGGTGGCGGGTTCACCCGGTTAGCCCCCGGCTCCCGTTAGCCCCGGCCTCCGGCCGGGGGTGATGCCTCACGCGCGCACAATCTGCGGTGACATACGATCCATCTCCGCGCGTTCGACCCCCCGGCGGACTTCGGCGAGCTCGCTTCGTCTGAGCTCAGCGTCGAAGACGGTCGAGTCGAGTCGGGCGCTAACGGGGGCCGGGCATAGCGGTCTATCATCGAGCCCATGTCCACCGCACCGGCCTGCAATGATCGCCCTTCGATTGGAGCCGGGGTCCGGCCGGTGAACTCGTCCAATCGATTCGGGCTCGACTATGCCGCGGAAGCGGCGCGCATGGGTCCCCCGCTGGTGCCCATCATCGATGTTCACACGCACGTCAACGGCGCGGCGGCGGCGCGGATCATGCTCCGCGCCTGCGACCTCTACGGTGTATCTCGCATCGTTTCCATGACCCATCTCGAACAGGCAGGACAGATGCGCGACGTGTTCGGCGATCGCATCGACTTCATCGCGGTCCCGGATTTCGGCGCCAAGGACCGCCGACACGCCATGAGCGATGGATTCATCGAGCGGCTGGAGGGATATCACCGGCTGGGGACGCGCATCGCCAAGTTCTGGGCGGCGCCGCGCGCGGTCGATTACGCGAAGGAGTTCGGCGAGCCGGGCTTCATGCGGCTGGATGCGCCGCACCGGATCGCGGCCATGGAAGCCGCGGCGGCGTACGGCATGATCTTCATGACCCACATCGGCGATCCGGACACGTGGTTCGCCACGAAGTATCGCGATGCATCGGTGTACGGCAGCAAGCGGGCCCAGTATGAGTCGCTGGAGATGCTGCTCGATCGCTTCGCGCAGCCGTGGATCGCGGCCCACATGGGTGGCTGGCCGGAAGATCTCGAGTTCCTGACGGGCATGCTGGAGAGACACTCGAATCTCTATCTCGACACCAGCGCGTGCAAGTGGCAGGTGCGCGAGCTGAGCCGGCATGCGCGGGTGGACCTCGTCTCATTCCTGCGGCGATTCAAGGGGCGCGTTCTTTTCGGCAGCGATATCGTCACCACCGACGATCACCTGGCGGCCTCCAAAGCGGAAAACGAAATGCAGCAGAAGGCCGGCAGCGCTGAGGAGGCGTTCGATCTCTACGCCAGCAGATACTGGGCCTTTCGAACCCTGTTCGAAACGGATTACGACGGCGAATCGCCCATCGCCGACCCGGATCTGGCGATGATCGACCCGGATCATTTCAAGCCGATGGATGCGCCTCGACTGCACGGAAAGCACCTCCCCGCCGATGTGCTGCGCGATCTCTATCACGACGCGGCGGCGAAGCTGCTGGGCATGTGATGTGTTAGGGTGGCGCGATTCTTTCTCCAGCCTCAAAATGGCTCAAGCGGGTGGACGCGTGAGCGATTCCCGCTTGAGCAGGAGAGGAGAGAGGTCTCCCTCCTCCAAATCATCGAGCCCGGCGCAGTCACCAACCCGCCCGGGCCTGCGAAACTCGAGCAATCAGTGGTCGCGCGATCGCTCGCTACGCTAAGTGGCTCGGCGACGATCGTCATTGGGAATCCAGACTCATTCGGCGCGCTGTGGTGGTCATGGCGGCGGTGTTGATGCCCGTCGATCCAGCACTTCCAGAATGAGGTCTGCCGCTTCCCTGCCCGGATCGTGTCCCGCGAAGCGGGCCCGGACCTGCTCGAGCGCAGCGCTCTGCTGGGCCAGGGCGCGCGAATCGCTGAGCAGAGGCGTGGCGGCGACGACGATCGGGCCAGTGCCCCCCGCGTACGGCACGAACTCGGGCACGATCCTCTTCCCGGCGATGATGTTGGGCAGCAGGCGATGCGGCGTGTGCAGGACCAATCGCGAGAACGCTTTCGACAATCGGCCGACCTTGTACACGCCGATCATCGGCTTGGCCTGGCGAGTGAGATCGAGCGACATCGTTCCCGAAACGGTGATCGCGCAATCGCACCAGCGCACGGCAATGTCCGGATTGACAGTGACGAGATGGAGCCCCGTCGGGAAGATGTCGAACCGCTGGCGAATCGCCCTGGCGATCTCGCTGCGCGCGCAGACGGCGACGCCGCACAGTTCGCTGTGCCGGTTTTTCAGCTCCGTGTAGGTTGCGAACAGCAGGGCCGCGTTCTTCCGGACCTCGTGCAGGCGCGAGCCGGGAAAGAGCGCCAGCTTGGGCGCGCCCTGTGGAAGCACCGCGGCATCGCGATCGAGCTGGTCGAAGTCGAGCCCGCGGTTGATCGCAGGGTGGCCGATGAACTTGGCGGGCACGCCGCGCGAACGAAACCACTCCTCCTCAAAAGGAAGGATGCAGAGGACCAGTTCGGTGTTGTGGCGGAGCTTCTTGAGCCGGCGTTTGCCCCACGCCCAGAGCTGCGGCGCCACGAGGTGCACAGTCTTCGCCCCCTGTCGGCGCAGTCCGCGCGAGAGTGGCAGGTTTGAGGCCGGGGAATCGACGGGCACGTGCAGCGCAATGCGGTTCGCAGCCGCCCATGTCCGGATAGCGCGCAATTGGCGCCGCACGGCGCGGGCGCGCGTGATGGCGGTGAGCCCCATCACGCCGTCGCGGGCGGACTCCTCGATCAACTCCGCCCCGGCGCTGCGCATGCGCTGGCCGCCCCAGGCGCAGAGGCGCAGGTCCGGGCGCTGGGCCTTGAGCGCTGCGATCACGGGCGCGGCATGAGCATCCCCGCTGGGCTCGAAGGCGGTGAAGAGGATGGCGGGCGCGGATGCGGGCATGCGAGAAAGTGTCCGGCCACAGAATAGCCTGAGCGGGGAGTTCGTGGTTGGTTGTTCGTAGTTCGTTGTTCGTTGTTCGTGGCGGGGTCCGCACGACAGCGAACCACGAACCACGAACCACCAACAACCCGCTACGATCTGCCGCAATGAACCTCAAGCGAACTCACACCTGTGGCGCGCTCAGCGCGGAGCACATCGGCCAGACCATCACCCTCAACGGCTGGGTGAACACCTATCGCGATCAGGGCAAGGGGCTGGTGTTCATCGATGTTCGCGACTACACGGGGCTCTCGCAGGTGGTCTTCGATGAGGATTCGCCGCCTGATGTGTTCGAGGCGGGCCGGAATCTGCGTCGCGAGGATGTCATCGCCGTCCGGGGCGTGGTGCGAGCCCGACAATCGATCAACACGAAACTCCCCACCGGCGAAGTGGAGCTGTTCGCCAGGGAGATCGAGGTCCTGACCAAGACCGACAAGCCGCCGATTCTGCCGGATGAACACGAGTCGGAGAAGATCGCCGAGGAGACGCGGCTGAAGTATCGCTACATCGACCTGCGCCGGCCGCGCATGCAGTGGATTCTTCGGCAGCGGCACCGCGTCACCAAGATCACGCGCGACTTCTTCGACCGCCACGGCTTTATCGAGGTCGAAACGCCGATCCTGATCAAAACCACGCCCGAAGGCGCCCGCGATTTCATCGTGCCCTCGCGGAACTTTCCCGGCCAGTTCTTCGCACTGCCGCAGAGCCCGCAGATTTTCAAGCAGATCCTCATGATCGGCGGCTGCGATCGGTATCTCCAGATCTGCAAGTGCTTCCGCGATGAGGACCCGCGCGCGGATCGCCAGGCCGAGTTCAGCCAGATCGACTTGGAAATGTCGTTCGTCACGCGCGAGGACATTTTCGCGATCATGAGCGAGTTCATGCGGTATCTCTGGCAGGAGGCGATGGGGGTTTCGATCGGCGAAATCCCGATCATGCCCTACGCTGAGGCGATGGAGCGCTTTGGATTGGATAAGCCCGACCTGCGCTTCGGCCTCGAGCTCGTAGATGTGAGCGATCTGGCGGCCAAGACGGAATTCCGAGTGTTTCTCGAGGCGCTGGCCAGGAAGGATGGCGCGGTCAAGGCGATCCACGTAGCCGCGAAGGATGGGGCGGAGAAGATCACGCGCAAATTGATCGACGGCTACACCGACATGGTCAAGCAGCACAAGGCGGGCGGCCTGCCGGTGGTGAAGGTGAACCCGGCGGGCGCGTTCGAGACCGGCATCGCGCGATTTGTGGAACCGATCGCGGAGGAATTGAAGTCGCGGCTGAAACTCGAACCGGGCGACATCGTGTTCTTCGCCGCGGACACGAAGAAGGTCGCCTCCGCCGCGCTGGGGAACCTGCGCAATCGGCTTGCGCGCGATCTCAACCTGATCCCGAAGGACCAGTGGCGGATGCTGTGGGTGACGGACTTCCCGATGTTCCAGTGGAACGACGAGGGGGGGCGCTGGGATGCGGAGCATCATCCCTTCGTGATGCCGCGCGCGGACCAGTTGCACCTGCTGGACAGCGATCCCGGCGCCTGTCTGTCATCGAGTTACGACTTCGTCATCAACGGCTACGAGTGCGCCAGCGGCTCGATCCGCATCCACCAGTCCGACATTCAATCGAAGGTGTTCGACATCCTGGGCATGTCGCGCGAGGAGGCGAAGCACAAGTTCGGATTCCTGCTGGATGCGCTGCGGCTGGGCGCCCCGCCGCATGGAGGACTGGCGTTCGGGCTCGACCGCATCATCATGCTCATGGCGGGGACGGAGAACATCCGCGATGTCATCGCCTTCCCCAAGACCATGACGGGACAGGACCTCATGAGCGAAGCCCCCGGAACCGTCGATCCGAAGCAACTGGAGGAGACGCACATTCGCGTCGTCGCGCCGTGAAATTGAACGATGTCCCAATGTTCAAACTCAGCTTGATCCTGCTCATCGTCGTTCTCGCCGCTTGCGGCGAAGCACCGCCACCCACTTCACCGGCGGTCGATACTCCACGCGCCGCCTCGACTTCACAAGACCAGCGTGAATCCATCGACGACCTCGTCGAATCCTCCCGCGCGCAGCACAATCAGCCCGCAATGGCGGCCGCGGTGGTGCGCGGCGGGGAGATCATCGCGCTGGCGGAATTGGGCGAGCGTTCCATCAGCACGGGAGAAGGAATCGAGCGTGGCGACCGCTGGAACCTCGGCGGCGTCACCACTTCGATCATGGCAACCGCGATCGCGAAGCTGGTCGAGCGCGGCCAAGTGTCGTGGGAGTCGCGAATCGTTGATGTCTTTCCTGACTTGGCGGGGAAGATTCTTCCCGAGTACGAAGTCGTCACGGTGCGCGATCTCCTGAGTCATCGAGCCGGGCTGCTACCGTTCACGAGCGGGTCGGGACAGGTAGAAATTGACATCAACAAGTCGCTTGCGGGCGATGCGCGCGAGAAGCGATTCCAGTTCGTGGAGAAAGTGCTCAATCAGCCGCCCGTGCATGCACCGGGCACTACCTTCGAGTACTCGAACGCGGGCTACACGATCGTGGCGGCGATGGCGGAGAAGATTCTCGACAAGCCGCTCGAAGATGTCCTTGAGGAACTCGTGTTTCAACCGCTGTCGATGGAGTCCGGCGTGGTGTCGATGCCCGCCACGGTTGAGCGGCCGGACAACACCTGGGGCCATCACCCGATTCGCGATCAGTTGATCGCGGTTCCGCCATCGCCGACGATGACACTGCCGGAGATCCTCGAGCCGAGCAACGGCGTGTCGTGCTCGATCGAGGACCTGGCGAAGTTCGCTGGCGCGAACCTGCGCGCCCTGCGGGGTGAGGAGGTTGAGGGGATCGATGCCGCGCAGTTGCGCGAGCTGCACGAGATTGTGATCGATCGCACCGCCATGGGGTGGTTCCGGCAGGAGATCTTCGGCGAGATGTGCCACTTCAATCGCGGCAGCTCGGGGCTGTTCTACTGCTGGGTCATGATCTGGCCGGGGAAGGATCTCGCGGTGGTCACGACCAGCAACGCGGGCAACGGCGAGGAGGCGTGCCGAGGGTTGGCGGAAGCGCTGTTCCGGAAATTCGCCACAGATGAACACCGATGAACACGGATGAATTCTGGATTTGGTGAAGTGGCGATTTCGCTTCGCGGACCTTCGGTAAGGGTGATTTGGTGATTGAGAGCCCCGAACAGAATGGGGAGTGCTGACATCCTGTCAGCACGAGGCCCGCTGCGGACGGAACGTCCGCGCTCCCGCGATTCCATTCTGATAGTCGCTCTTAGTGATTCAGTGGACGGTGTTAGCCGCCGGGCTTGTCCCGGCGCTGTGGCAAGAAAGAGCGCGCTGTCCCCGGCGCGACCACCGGTCGCGGCTTTATACTCCGTCTCTGAATCTCTTCGCCTCCTCTCCTATCTGTGTGTATCTGTGTGCATCTGTGGTTCCATTGAATGTGCGGCATCGGCGGCATTTTGAGGACGGATGGCCGGCCGATTCCGGAGGAATGGCTGGATGCGATCGATGCGCGGATCGCCTATCGCGGGCCGGATGGTCATGGCCGGTTTCGCGACCGCGTCGAGTTCACGGATGAGAAGGGTGAGAAGCGGGTGGCTGAAGTGGCGTTCGTCCACCGGCGACTCTCCATCATCGATCACAAGGACGGCGCGCAGCCGATGGTCAGCGAGCGCGGTCGGAACGATTCCGAGGGGCTGGTCGCAGTTGTCTTCAACGGCTGCATCTACAACCATCGCGAACTCCGCACGGAGCTGGAAAGCAAAGGGCATCGGTTTGTCACGGATCACTCCGATACGGAGGTGCTGATTCACGGGTGGCGGGAATGGAAGGAGGAACTGCCGGAGCATTTAGAAGGGATGTATGCGTTCGCCGTGTGGGATAGGGGAAATCGAACGCTCGCCTTTGGCAATGATTGGCCCGGACGGAAGCCTATTTTCACGCGGGATATCTGTCGAGCAACTCCGGACGGGCTGTTCGAATGTTCCATGCTCCTCTTTGCTAGCGAGCCATTGAGTCTGTCGGACCCATCGTTGCCGCACAGCGCACACAGTCACAATGAGATTCCAATTCAGGAACTGCTTGCCGAGTATCTCGTCGCAGGTTGTTTCCTGCGAGCAGTCATGCACCCTGATGGTCAAGAGGTTGAAGTCCTTGAACCAGGCCGACTTGCGTATTCCGGGGACTCGCGCTCCCTTCGTCCAATGTCGAGAACAGAAAACTATGGTGAGGACCCACCAAAACAAGATATCGATGATCTGCTTGAGTGCGCTGTTGCACGCCGTTTAGAAGCGGATGTACCACTCGGTTGTTTCCTCTCCGGTGGCGTCGATTCTTCGCTCATCACCCTTTTCGCGAAGAAGCACAAGCCGGATTTGATGACGTTTTGCGTGCGCATGCCTGATCCGCGCTATGACGAGTCTACGCATGCGGAAGCAGTTGCGCGACACCTCGGGACGAACCACCGCACACTCGATGTCGCGATCTCGCCCACGGAAGACCTTGTTCACCTGATTGACATTCTGGGACAGCCCTTCGGCGATTCATCCATCCTGCCTTCGTACTGGGTGAGCATGGCGGCACGGGAGCATGTGAAGGTGGCGCTTTCAGGGGATGGCGGAGATGAACTTTTTGTCGGGTACGAGCGCTACATGGCGGCGCCGTTTCTGGCGGGGCACTGGTGGTGGCTGCGCTTCTTGCCCGCATCGTTTCTGCATCGCGCGCATCCGAAATCGAGGTGGAACAAACTGGCGCGCCTGGTTGACATGGCGCGCGACTACCGAACCATCGGACTGGCCTCCATGGAATCAATCTTCTCGGTCAAGGAAGTACGCACGCTCATAGGACATGCTCCGAAAGATGACGAAGTATTTGGCGCTGGCGGTTCAGATGTGTGTGTATGGCCAGATCAGGGAGACGCTATCAGTACCATTCGAGAATTCGATCTTCATAGGTACCTCCCCGGCGACCTGCTGCGCAAGACCGACACCGCCTCGATGGCGGTCGCGCTGGAAGTGCGCTGCCCGTATCTCGATCGCGATCTCGCCCGCGCCGTGCTCGCCATGCCCATCGAGCAGCTCATTCCCAACCGCGAGCGCAAGGGGCTGCTCAAGCAGATCGCGCGGAAGTATCTGCCGAAGGAAGTCGTCGATCGGCCCAAGATGGGCTTTGCGATCCCTATCGGCGAATGGTTCCGCAGCGACTTCGGCGGGATGAAGACGCTCCTGCTCGATCACCTCAACTCGGCGGAGCCGTTCGGCCCGATTCAACTCGATCGCAAAGCAGTCCAGCGATTCATCGACGAGCACATGAAGGGCAGGCGCGATCATTCGCACCGGCTGTTCACGCTGCTCACGCTTTCAATCTGGGCAAGACAGAAAGCAACCACAGATGCACAGAGGCACTGAGAGGGATGAATGGTGGAGAGGTAAACAGGTAAACAGGTGAAGAGGTGAAAGGGTGAGGAAGTGCAGGGTCAGGCCGATTGGCGGCCGAATGGGAGCGGTGTGAGAATGGAGAATGACGGGATGATTACGCGAGCCCGGGCGCCAAGCATGATGCTCGTCTTCACGCTACCCTTTGGGCATGAAGCGTGGCGGGCTGTTGACGGTGCTGATGCTGCTCGGCCTGGCGGGAGGGGCTGCGGTCGGCCAGGTGCTTCTCTTCAACGAGCACGCCACTCTTCCCGATTCGCACTGGATGAGGTCGGCGGGCGAGCTGATCCTGGTGCGGCCGCTCATGCTGCTGGTGGCGCCTCTTGTGCTCGCCGGGATGGTGGTGGCGGTGGCGCGCATCGGCGAGTCGCTGCGGCTGGCGGTCGTGGCGAGCGCCACCCTGCTCTATTTTCTCGCCACGATGCTGCTCGCGGTCATTGTCGGAGCCGCTCTGGTGGAAATCGCCCGGCCGGGCGAGGGATTCTCACCCGCGCTGGCAGCGCGATTGCAGGCCGACGGAACGGAAGCGTACATCGAATCGGAGTCCGTCCGGGCGCAGATCGAAATCGTGAAGGACCACTCGGTCTCCGATGCGTGGAAGGACCTGCTGCACACGCTGGTTCCGACCAATGTGGTGACGGAGCTGATGTCCGTGCGCCCGCTCGGCGTGCTTCTCTTCGGCCTGCTCCTGGGGCTGGCGCTGGCGGCTTCGGGCGAGCGCGGCGCGGTCGTGGTTGCTTTTTTCGAGGGACTGCTGGCGGCCCTCATCATCGTGGCGCGATGGATTGCATGGCTCGCGCCCGCCGGGCTCTTTCTGCTGGTGGCATGGACGGTGGGCCGCATCGGGCTTGGCGAGCTGGTCGGCCCACTGACGCGATACCTCCAAGTCGTGATTGGCGGGTTGGCCGTGCACGGGCTCCTGGTGCTTCCGGCCATCCTCTTCGTGTTCGGCCGCACTGATCCTTTCGCATACATGTGGAAGATGCGCCGCGCCCTGCTGGTGGCATTCGGCACCAGCTCGAGCGCCGCCACGCTCCCAATGACCGTTGAAAGCGCTGTCAGCGATGGCGGGTGTTCCACCCGCGCAGCCGGGTTCGTGGTCCCGCTTGGCGCCATGGTCAATCTGAACGGGACGGCCCTGTACGAAACCGTTGCGGTCGTGTTCCTTTTTCAATTCTTCGGCGTGACGCTGGATTTCGCGCAGATTCTCGTGGTGGCGGTGACGGCCGCACTGGCCGCCGTCGGCACGGCGGGGATTCCCTCAGCCGGACTGGTTGCGATGGCGCTGGTGATTACCTCGGTCAACAGGACGCTGCCCGCCGATGTCTCGCCGCTTCCCTTGACGGCGATCGGCGTGATTCTCGCGGTCGATCGCATCGTCGACATGTGCCGCACGACGGTCAACGTCTGGGGCGACGCCGTGGGCGCGAAGATCATGACAAAGCTGGCGCCTGACGAAACGCCGAAAGCGTGAAAACGCCGAAACGCCGAAACTGCGAAATCAGCGTGCGCGCGAGCCTGGTCGAGCGCACCCTTCGATCATTTGAGATTCTCCTGAGTCTTCCGGACGATCGATGCCAAGATTTTGTGAAGCTCGTCGGCCTCAGAGATGAGCGCGCTCGCTGAGTCGGGAACCGTGAGCATCCCCGGCGATTCGTGACACAATTCCAGCCAATATCCTGACTCCTCACCCTGCCTCCGCGCGATGTTCGCAAGCTGCGCGAACTCCCGATCCGTCAAGGCGCCATCGGCCTCGCGCAGATTCGCGCCAATCCCTGTCCCCGCCCGAACCAATTGCTTGCTGATGATCCAGCCCTTGGTGTTATTTGGCAGCAGGTCCACGAAGTCGAGAACGCGAAGTGCAAAATGCTTGCTGCGTTGCGGAAGATCGCCATGCTTGAATCGTGACATTGCAACCTCTCCTCCTTGTGTTTAGGCAGTGCAATTTCAACCATTCGCACCTTGGAACATTTCGGCGTTTCGGCGTTTTGACATTTCGGCGTTTCAATGCACTCCTTGCGCGGCGAGCCAGCGCTCGGCGTCGAGGGCGGCCTGGCAGCCCATGCCGGCGGCGGTGACGGCCTGGCGATAGACCGAATCGGCGACATCGCCCGCCGCAAACACGCCTTCGATGTTGGTGCAGCTGGTGCGGTCGCGCAGCGCGACATAGCCGGTGGCGGTCATTTCGATCTCGCTGCCCGTGAGGAACTGCGTAGCGGGTGTGTGGCCGATCGCGACGAAGAGCCCCTTGACTTCGAGATCGCTCTGGGCGCCGGTGATCGAATCGCGCAGGCCCACGCCGCTGACCTGCTCCGCCCCAAGGACGTCAGTGACAACCTTGTTCCAGTGCACCTTGACATTCGGCAACGCGAAAACGCGATCCTGCATGGCCTTCGAAGCGCGGAAGGAATCGCGGCGGTGGATCAGGTGGATGGTGCTGCCGAACTTCGCGAGATAGCTGGCCTCCTCCATGGCTGTATCGCCGCCGCCCACAACCGCGAGCGGCTGATTGCGAAAGAGAGGCAGCGCGCCATCACACACGGCGCAGGCGCTGACACCGCCGCCGGTCTGCGCCAGGCGCAACTCGTTGGGCAGGCCGAGCCAGTTGGCGGTCGCGCCGGTGGCGATGATCACCGCATGGGCGCGAACATGTGCCCCGGATGATGTCCGCAGCGTGAATGGGTGAGACAGAAAATCGCAGGATTCGATGTCCTCGCCGACGACTCGCGTCCCGAAGCGCTCGGCCTGCTTCTGAAAGTGGGCCATCAATTCCGGCCCCGTGATTCCATCGGGAAAGCCGGGATAATTCTCCACTTCCGTGGTGAGCATGAGCTGGCCGCCCGGGAGCACCAGCGAGGGGTTCTGCTTCGCAACACCCACAAAGCAGACGGGGTTGAGACTGGCGCGCGCGGCATACAAGGCTGCCGTCCACCCCGCCGGGCCCGACCCGATGATCACCAGTTTCTCGATGGCCTGATCCATGCATCCTCCGCCACGGCCTGGCCGTGGGGCGACAAGTGTATCCGGCACGGGATCGACCGTCGCGCCGGCGCACGCGAAGGCCCGGCGCGACGTGCCTGACGTCGCGCTGATGTCTGCGGTCGGGCGATCTTGAGTTCCAACCCGTTACTCGACGAGCCCCTGCTGTCGGGCGAGGGCGCGCAGCGGCGGCCAATAGACGATGTCGCCGGACATCCCCTCGCTCGAGTGCGTTCGGCCGTTGCCGCTTTCGAAGTCTTCACCGCGGGCCCACAGCAGCCCGGAACTCGGGACCACTTCGACGAACGCATCGAACTCGTCCACGCGAATGTCTTCGCTGCGATCGGAGGCGACGCGCCGATAGCCGAAACCGCGGGCCTCGCGATCGAAGGGGTCGAGGTCGGTGCGCTTGGCGACGTGGACGGCATAGACCTTTTCGAGATCGTCCGGGGCGCTGCCGAACTGCTTCTTATACCCGGACACGGCCGCCGCGAGCGCGGTGCCGTTCACCGCCGCGACCAACTGGCGGCGCGCCAGGAATATGTCGTTGATATCGCGAAGCGAGTAGGCCACGGCGGCATAGGCGATGGGATTGATGCGCTCGTATTGGGGATCGAGATCGAGATAGCGGTGATAGGCGCGAATCCCCCACCGCCGCCACCAGTCGTCATACACCAGTTCGAGCTGCGACAATGTCGCGAGCTTGCTGCGATGAACATTCGCGACCAGCCGCCACCGTGCCGCGGCGCCGAACTGCGTAAAGGGGCGGCCCTCGGCCTGCACGCGGCCGAAGGAGGATGCGAAGCGATCAGGATCAGCGAGGTCGTCCTCGCCGAACACGCTTTCAACGATGGCTTTCGCCGATTCGTAATCCCCATCCGGCATTTCCAGCAGGTCGACTCGCAGCCAGGGCAGTTCGAAGGAGAGGCCCTTGCGATCGCCTTCGTATTCGCTGGCCGCGTACTGGCGGGCTGAAATCTGATCGAAATAGAGGTACATCATGTCGCGCGCGCACTCGAGGAAATCGGTCTGCAGGTCGATGGCGTGCAGCTTCTCGAGAAGGAACAAGCGATCGCAGATCTGGTCGTTGAGAAAGACCTGTGCGACGACGAGATCGATGGCGTCCTGCGTGCGTCCCGCCTCGAAGCGCCGATAGCACTCTGCGGTCGCGAATGCGGCGATGGTGTCGATGACATCGAGGTACGCGAAGTCCTGCATCCGCAGGTTGCCTTCCTGCGACAGGTCGGCATACATGCCGTTGCTCAGATATTTCTGATCGACTCCCTGGCCATAAGGAAGCCCGAATACGGCCTTTGACTTGGCGGCGAGGATGGCGTCGGCAAGCTTGGGATTCGCCTCCGCCCAGTCGCTGACGGCCGCCCAGTCAGACATTTTCGGGTGAATCGTGCGGAGGTTGAACGCTGAATCGGCGCCGCCGGAGGTTGAGGGCGCTTCGGTCAATTCGAGCGCGGCATCGAACAGAGCGCGATAGCTGCGGTTGGTCTCGCTGACGTTGATGACGCTCTTGGCGTTGAGCGTCGTGATGAGCTTGTCTTCAGCCTGCTGATCTTCAACTTCCTGGGCGGCCGCCGCCGAGGCAAGGCACAGGCATGCAGCCACCGCGAGGAATCCGCAACGGGAAAGTGCCATCGTCACATACATCGAGTCGCCCTTCCTGAGAGGGACTTGGGAGAACATCAACGCGCCGGCCATCGGCCGGCGAAACGGCCATCGTAGCATATCGCGAGCCCCGGTGAGCCCCGGAATTGCGGCTGTCCTGCACACTCCGCGATACATGGATTAGACGCGCTCCCTTCCCGAAGGTTCCGGCCGTACCGCGCGACTGCGGCTGCGGGCGCGCCGGGCTATCATGGCGGCCTCCGGCGGCAAGAACGCCGGACCCGCCACAGGTTACGAGAACCTCTCGATGGCGGTTTCACCCATGTTTGTGAGGATCAGCCCGCCATGATTGTCGGCGTACCTGCGGAAGTGAAAGCGGACGAGTACCGGGTTGGGTTGAGGCCGGTGGGTGCTGAAATGCTCACCGCCCGGGGCCATCGCGTCCTGGTCCAATCGAACGCGGGGGTCGGGAGCGGCTTTTCCAATGATGAGTACCGCAAGGCCGGGGCCGCCATCGTGGAGACGGCCGCGGATGTCTGGTCGCGGGCGGAACTCATCGTCAAGGTCAAGGAGCCCCAGCCGCGGGAAATCGAGCAGATCCGCGCCGATCAGACGGTATTCACGTATTTCCATTTCGCGGCCGACAAGGCATTGACCATCGGCTGCCTGGAAAGCCGCTGCGTGGCTGTCGCCTATGAGACGCTCACCGATGACGAAGGCCATCTTCCCCTGCTCACTCCCATGAGCGAAGTGGCGGGAAAGCTTTCGGTTCAGGAAGGCGCCAAGTACCTGGAGCGGCCATGGGGCGGCCGTGGCGTGCTCCTCGGGGGAATTCCGGGCGTGGAGCCGGGACACGTGTTGATCATCGGCGGCGGCGTGGTGGGCACCTCGGCGGCCCACGTCGCCGCGGGCATGGGCGCCAAAGTCGTCATCATGGATATCAACATCAACCGCCTGCGCGAGCTCGACGAGTTCATGCCGAAGAACGTGGTGACCATCTACTCCGATCCGCAGTCGATTCGCGAGCATCTGGCATGGGCCGATTTGGTCATCGGAGCCGTGCTGATTCCCGGCGCCAAGGCGCCGCATCTCATCAAGCGCGATGATCTCAAGCTGATGAGACAAGGATCTGTGATTGTGGATGTGGCGATCGATCAGGGCGGATGCGTCGAAACGGCCCGCGTCACCACCCACAGCAAGCCAATCTACGAGGTCGATGGCGTGGTGCACTACTGCGTCGGCAACATGCCGGGCGCTGTGGCGCGGACATCGACGGTGGGACTGACCAACGCGACCCTTCCCTGGGTTCTCAAGCTGGCCGAGCTTGGCGCGGATGAGCTGGCCCGCCGCAACCATCATTTCGCCAACGCGATCAACATGAACCGCGGCCGGCTCACGAACGAGCCGGTGGCTCAGGCGCATGATCTCGAATTCGAGTCGCTGACTGTGGGATGAACGCCCGGGAGTCATTCCGGAATTCATCTTTCAACTTGCGGCCTTCGCCGCTACGATTGATGCGACATGACGTGCGACAAGTGCAATAAGCCCGCGGTTGTTCACGAAGTCACGATCAAGGGCGGCAAGAAGGCCGAGATTCACCTGTGCAGCGAGCACGCCGCGGAAGCGGGCTTCGTGGTCGCCCAGCCGGCCGGGACCATCAATCAGCTTCTGAAGCAGTTTGTCATTTCGCAGGGGGCCGCGGCGGCGGGAGCCGCCTCGAAGAAAGCCTGCCCTGATTGTGGAATGACCTTTGCGCAGTTCCGGAAGACCGGCACACTGGGCTGCACGCAATGCTATGAATCGTTCGAGGAGGAGCTCAGCCTCCTCATCGAGCGCGCTCAGAATGGCGGAACGCATCACATCGGCAAGCGCCCCGCCCGAGCCGGGCGCGTCGGCGTGGATCGACAGCTCGAAGTCCGCCGCCTTGTTCGGGAGCTCGATCGCGCCGTGGCCGCGGAACAGTACGAACGAGCCGCGGAAATTCGCGATCGCCTGAACATGCTGGAGCCGGAGATCGAAGAAGACCTGCAGTCCCGCGCTGCGCCGCGCGCTGCCGATCAGTAGTTCCCGGTCCGGGAGGCGGAACCTCGCAATGCGCGACAGCAGCGGATGGCTCGAACACAGCGGACCGGACAGCGATGTCGTGCTGTCGTGTCGGGCCCGACTGGCCCGCAACGTGGCCGGCTTCCCCTTCGTCTGCAAGGCCTCGCCGGCGCAGCGGACCGAGCTGATGTCGCTCGCGCGGCGGGCCATCCTCGACTCCCATCTCGAAGAGACGATGCTTTGGGTGGAATTGAATCAGGCGACGCCGCGCGACCGGAAGCTTCTCGTGGAGCGGCACCTGATTTCGTCGCAGCTCGCCGAGGGCGATGCCCCCCGCGCCGTCGCCGTGTCCGGCAACGAATCGCTTTCGGTCATGGTGAACGAAGAGGACCACCTTCGCATCCAGGTGCTGATGGCTGGTTCGCAGATTCAAGGGGCCTTCGCGCGCGTCAACGAAGTCGATGAGGCACTAGACCAGAGGCTCGAATTCGCATTCTCCCAGCGATACGGCTACGTCACGGCCTGTCCCACCAACGTGGGCACGGGCCTGCGGCTGAGCGTCATGGTCCACCTGCCTGCGCTGAAGCTCACAGGCGAGATTGAACGCCTCCGCCGCGCCTCCAAGGAACTCCATCTCGCGGTGCGGGGGTACTTCGGCGAGGGCAGCGAATCGGTGGGAGACTTTTACCAGATCTCCAACCAGGTCACGCTCGGCCAGACCGAGGAGCAATTGCTCTCGGAATTCCGGGACCAGATCGTGCCGCAGTTGATCGAATACGAGCGGGCCTCGCGCACCGTGCTGCGCGAGCGCCGCGAGCGTCTGCTGGATGACCGCGTCTTTCGGGCGCTGGGATTGTTGCAGAACGTTCGACTTCTGGGGCTGGACGAGGCGATGAAACTGCTCAGCCGGGTGCGATTGGGCGCGCACACGGGGCGGATCACCGGGATCGAGGCGGGGGCAATCGATCGTCTGCTGCCGCAGATTCAGGCGGCCCACCTGCAGCAGATCGCCGGGGCTCAGCTCGGCGCGGAAGAACTCAAGGAAGCGCGGGCCGACCTCGTGCGCCGGACCCTGGCGTGACGATCGTATCTCAATTCGAGAATTCGGCGGTCATGTCCGGGCTGCGAGGAAATCGTCGGCCACGGTCGCGAACTGGATGTCGCGATTCGTCACGCCCTCGGCGTCGTGGGTCGTCAGCGTCAGCGTCACCTTGTTGTAGCGGATGAGAATATCCGGGTGGTGCTGCACGGTTTCGGCGTACTCGGCGACGCGGTTCACGAACGCGATGGCGTCGCTGAAGTGATCGAACTGATAGGTGCGCTGGATGGCGTCGTTGCTCAGCGACCACTCGCTGAGATCGTTGAGCCGGGCTTCTAACTGTTCCGGAGAAAGTTTCGACATTCAACACTCCTGCAAAGGGCGAGGGGTTCGATCCGCATCGCCCGCGTGGACAGGTGACAATACACTGGATGGACATGCGAGTCACACGGCTGGCCCCCTCTCCCACGGGGGCGCTGCACCTGGGCAACGCGCGCACGTTTCTCCTGACGTGGGCGCTGGCGCGCCGCCTCCAGTGGCGGATTCTGATGCGAATCGAGGACATCGACGGCCCCCGCATCAAGCCCGGCGCCACGCAGGAAACTCTGGACATTCTGCGTTGGCTGGGGCTGGACTGGGATGGCGAGCCCATTCTGCAGTCCGCCGATCTTGCCCCATATGAAGCGGCCGCGGCGAAGCTGGCCGAGAGGGGCCTGATCTATTCGTGCGACCTGTCGCGGCGCGAGATCGAAGCCGCAGGCTCGGCGCCCCACGCCGGGGAGAATGAGATCGTTTACCCACCCTCGCTGCGGCCGGCGCGGGACGACCCGGATCGCTGGCGTTTCGGCCGCGCTAATGCCAATTACCGGCTCGCGAGCCCGGATCGCGAGATCGCATTCCGCGATCAGGTGGCCGGGCCGCGGCACCATCGCCCGATCGATGAAATCGGCGACTTCGTCGTGTGGACCCGGCAGGGCACGCCGTCGTATCAGCTTGCCGTGGTGGTTGATGATGCGCGGCAGGGAGTGACGGATGTCATCCGCGGGGATGATCTGCTGGCTTCTGCGGCGCGGCAGATGCTGCTCTACGAAGCGCTGCGGTTGCGCCCGCCCACGTGGTGGCATCTGCCATTAGTCGTGGGGACCGATGGCCGCCGGCTGGCCAAGCGCCACGGCGACACGCAGCTGAGCGCCTATCGCGAAGCGGGCGTATCGCCGCAGCGCATCATCGGCCTGCTGGCATGGTGGTCCGGGACACTGGCTTCGCCCGAACCGCTGGAAGCCGGCGAGTTCGCACTCCGCTTCACCATCGATACACTGCCACGGCAGCGAATCACATTTACGCGCGAGGATCATGAGTGGCTCCTCTCAGGTACATCCTGATCGCAATTGCGCTTCTGGCGCTCGGGGTCCTCTTCTGGCTCCAGTTGGCGCGCGATTCCACAGGCACGGGCGGCCGCGAAACTGTCACGATCGCTGGCGAAACCTTCTCGCTCGAAGTGGCAGCCGATGCATCGTTGCGTGAGCGGGGTCTCATGGGCCGCGAAGAGATCGAGCCACATGAAGGCATGATCTTCGTGTTTCCCCGGGCCGAGCGGCGGAGCTTCTGGATGGGCCATTGCCTGGTGGATATCGACCTGATCTTTCTGAACGAGGCTGGAAGAGTGGTCGCCATTCATGCGATGACCGCCGAGGCGCCGCAGGGGTCGGATGAGAGCGATCAGGAGTATCGGGACCGGATGCCGGATTACCCCAGCGGGGGTCCGGCTCAGTTCGCGATTGAACTCAGATCCGGCACAATCGCGCGACTCGGAATCGAAATCGGAGATCGAATCGATCTGGACTTCCGCCCCCTTAAGCAATTGGCGCGATAGACCGATCGACTGGGAGCGCGGAATACGGCCGCGAGGCGGCGAAGGTCCGGTAATCCCAAGTGCTTCCATGACGCAAGCATCGAACGTTCTCGTGATCGGCGACGCGGGCTCGAAACCGCTCGCCCTGACGTTGTCGCAGCGCATCCTCCGCGCGGTGCGGCCGACCGCCACCTCGCAGTGCGCTTCGCTGGGCGAAGTGGATGCCGATGCCATCGCGGAGGCGGATGCCGTCATCCTCCTCGTCGGAAACAGCGAACATTCCGCATGGCGGGCCCTGGCGCGGCTGTGCGATGAGTCGGATGTGCCGACACTCGCGATCACCGGCGTTCAGGATGAAGCGCCGACAGCCACGCTCTGCTTTGCGGACACCACACCGGTGGAGCACATCGCCGCGGCCCTTGAGGCGGCCCTGCACCAGCAGCGCGTGGTGCGGCGGCTGCGAAGCGAGCTGGCGGTGGCGCAGCGGTTTCAGGGAGGCCTGCGCGGCGAAATCAATCGAATGCACGATGAGCTGCAGCTCGCCGCCATGGTCCAGCAGGAGTTCCTCCCTCGCTCGCTCCCCTCGCTGCACGGAATCAACTTCGCGGCCATGTGGAGGCCGGCCAATTACGTTGCGGGCGACATCTACGACATCATGCGCCTCGACCACGATCACATCGGCGTCTTTCTGGCCGATGCGGTCGGTCACGGCGTGCCCGCGGCGCTGCTGACCATGGTCATCGCGCGGGGGCTGCCGACCAAGGACATCACCGGCTCGAACTATCGCATCGTTCCGCCCGGCGAAGCCCTGCAGCGGCTGAACGAGGAGATGATCCGCCGGCAGGGCGACACAACGCGCTTCGCCACCGCCGTGTACGCCGTCGTCAACTGCCGCACGCGCGAAGTGCGAATTGCCGCGGCCGGCCATCCTGCCCCTCTCCTTGTCAGAGACGCCGTCCTCAACGGGCCGCTCGAAACCTCCGGCGGACTGCTGGGTGTCTTTCAGGATGAGGAATTCGAGGAAGTGACCCTCGAACTCAGCCAGGGCGACCGCATCCTGCTCTATTCGGACGGCTTCGAACTGGCCTTTCCCGCCCGGGGCGAACCTGAATCCGCCAATCGCCTGCCGAGCAAGACCTACATGGAGGAATTCGCGGCCGTTGCCGGCGCTGAATCGCCGCAGGACCTCGTGCGGGCGCTGCACGAGCGGCTGGATGCGCAGCCGGGGTCGCTGCACCAGAGCGACGACGTCACGCTCATCGTTCTTCATGCGGGTCCGCGCCAGTTCGCACAGGAAGTGGAGCGTGCCACTGCCGCGCTGCGCGAATCGTCCCTGGGGACGCTTCGCCGCTCAGCCGCGTGAGAGACCCGGGATGCGCTCCAGGTACGACACCACCGCCTTCACGAGATAATCGACCTCGATGTTGACCGGCCGCGGCGCCGAATCGATGCGCGCCAGCGTCGTCCGCGCGAGCGTTTCAGGAATGAGCGCGACCTCGAACCAGTCGTCGCCCACATCCGACACTGTCAGCGACACACCATCAACGGCCACGGAGCCCTTCAGCAAGATGGAGGCCATCAGTGAGGCGGGAGGATGAATGCGAACGGCGACGTCGCCGCCGGCGTCACCGCCGCGCCGCGCCGCCAGCCCGACGCCATCCACATGCCCCTGAACGATGTGGCCGGAAAGCATCGTCGCGGCCGTCACTGCAGGCTCGAGATTCACCTCGTCTCCCGCTCCCAGCGACCCCAGCGTCGTGCAGCGAAGCGTTTCGGGGATGACATCGAACTCAAGCCGGCCCGGATCCGCTCCTTCGAGGAGCGTGAGGCAGCATCCATTGACAGAAATCGACTCACCCGGGGCACAGGCAGGAATGCCTTCCGCCGCGATCGTCAATCGCACACCAAGGGCGGTCGAATGAACATCCGCGATTCGGCCTTTGCCACGGATGATGCCGGTGAACATCGCCCCAAGGGTAGGAGAAGTCGGTGAATCCGTGCAAAAGTCGTGGTGTTCCGTCCCGATCGCACCTTGACGGATGCCCCTCCACCTTCGATACTGGCTGGTCTCCGCTGTTGCCGACGATCGCAACGCGCGGAGTTTCGCGCGGTCCATTGGTGGTCCGATCGATTGAAACCACTGGCTGACGAAGGCCGCGCCGGCTTTCGTATCGGGAGTTGCACAGATGCAGTCATCGACGCTGGAGAAGACGGGGGTTGTTGCGGGCGGCCTGTTGTGGATGGCCGGCTTCCTGTTCGCCGCGACCGGATGCGAAAGCCAGCCCGACAACGGCGAGGCCATGAGCAGCTCCGATTCGCGCTCCGCCGGCTCCGGCCGCTCCGCTGCCGACATCGTCGCCGCCAAGCGCTCTCCGCTCGATGAGCAGTACGTCATCGGGCCGACTGCAGCCGATCGAATCGGCTACCGGGTCATCTGGGATGTCCCGCCCCGGCTGAATGACGTGGTCGAGGTCGCTCGCCTCCACGGGGATTCGCTGTTCCTGGTTGACGCCGACAATTCCATCACGCGCATCATGCGCAGCAACGGAACGCAGACCTGGCTGCGGCCAATCGGCAGCATGACCGACAATGTCCTCGGCGTCGTGCGCTCGACCATGTATGGCGCGGATGTGGTCATGGCCCTGACCGAAGGCGATCTGCACATCTTCGAAACCGGCAACGGCGTGCAGCGCACCCGCCAGCCGCTCAGTCGCGTCGCCAACACCGATGCCATTCTCTTCGGGCCTGCGATCATCTATGGCTCGCTGAACGGGCAACTGGTGTGGCACCATTACGAGCTGGGTTCTTACATGGGCGGCACCACGCTCTACGGCGCCGTCTCAGCCGCGCCTGGACTCTTTGATGATGTCGTTGTCGGCGTATCCAATCAGGGTCACGTTCTTGCCGTCGAGGCCGACAGCCGCGTTCGCATCTGGGACAAGATGGCAAGGGCGGAGATTATCGCGCCGCCCGCCTTGAGCGACGAGGCCGTCTACGTCAGCAGCCTCGATCAGCACATCCGCTGCTACGACATCGACAACGGACAGGTGCTGTGGGATCACCTTCACAGCGGGCCGCTCACGCAGCCGCCCGTGCTGATCGCCGACAAGGTCCTGCTGCAGACCCCGGACATGGGGCTCGTCTGTTACGAGGCCCTCCCCTACGGTGACCTGGATGGCAACATTCTCTGGAACAGCGAGGAGGCCAAGGGCACGATCATCGGCCGGCATCGCGGCCAGTTGATCGCCTGGGATGCCCGCAGCCACACGCTGGAAATCCTGGATGAGCAGGCGGGCGGGTTGATCGATCGGATTCAGCTTCCCAAGGCGGAACACGTTCTGATCAGCGACTTCGACAGCGGTGAGATCTACGGGATCGCCGCCAGCGGACAGACGACCAAGATCGTGCCGCGGCAGTGAGGAGATGAGGTGATGATGGGTGAAGTGATGAAGTGAGAGGTCGCGCGGGGGCATCAGCTTCCCCGCATCACTTGATCACTTGATCACTTGATCACTTCACCTGATACTCTCGCCATGCCCGATCTCGTTCCCGTCCGCCGCGCCCTCCTTTCCGTCAGCGACAAGAAAGATCTGATTCCCTTTGCGCGCTCGCTGGCAGCGCGCGGCGTTGAGCTGATTTCCACCGGCGGCACGGCGCGAACGTTGTTCGATGCGGGGCTGCGCGTGCTGCCCGTGGAGCACGTCACCGGCTTTCCCGAGATGATGGATGGGCGCATCAAGACGCTGCACCCGCTCATTCACGGCGGTCTGCTGGCGCGGCGGGATGTGCAGGCGCACGTGCAATCCATGCGCGAGCACAACATCAAGCCGATCGACCTGGTCTGCATCAACCTCTATCCCTTCGAGCGCACTCTGCGCGAGGAACTTTCGCGCGAGGAGGCGATCGAACTCATCGACATCGGGGGTCCGGCGATGATCCGCTCCGGCGCGAAGAACCATGAGTTTGTCGCGGTCATCACCGCGCCCTCGCAATACGACCGGGTCGTGAGCGAACTGGCGGCCCACGAGGGCGCGACAACGCTCGAGATGCGGCGCGACCTCGCGGCGGCGGCCTTCAGCCGCACCGCGGAATATGACGCCGCCATCAGCGCGTGGATGTGCGGGAAGGCCGCGGCGTCGTTTCCACCAATGCTGCGAATCTCCATGACGCGCCAGGATCAGTTGCGATATGGCGAGAACCCGCACCAGGAGGCGGCGGTCTATGCCGATCCGGCGGAGGTCGGCCCCAGCGTGGTCAAGGCGCGATTGTTCTCTGGCAAGCCGCTGTCGTACAACAATATCAATGATGCCGGCGCGGCGCTGGAGCTGGTGCGCGAGGCGGGGCAGTGCTTCCGGGAGTCCGCTCGCGCTGCAGCGGCGATCATCAAACACACGAATCCCTGCGGGGCGGCGCTGGGAGCGAGCGCGAAGGAGGCGTTCGAACGCGCCTATGAGGGTGATCCTGTCGCGGCTTTCGGCGGCATTCTCGCCATAAGCAGGGAAGTCGATGTGGATGCGGCCGAGTCGATCTGCAGGGGAGAGAAGTTCTTCGAGGTAATCATCGCGCCGGCGTTCGACAATGGCGCAGCATCGGCTCTTTCGGAGCGATGGAAGAAGGTGCGACTGCTGGTCGTGGGTGATCTTGATGCGGGCCCGAATTTCGCGCGGATGGAGTATCGCTCGCTGCCGGGAGGGATGCTGGTGCAGCAGCGGGATCGCGCGCTTCCGGAGCCCGCGAAATGGACTCGTGTCGCAGGGCCGGCGCCGTCGCAGGAGTTGCTCGACTCCGCGGCATTTCTCTTCCTCTGTGCAAAACATCTGAAGAGCAACGCCGTGGCGATCGGGGCCGGCGGACAACTGCTGGGCGCAGGCGCGGGGCAGATGGATCGGGTGACCGCAGCCCGGCTGGCGGTCGAGAAGGCGGGCACGAAGTTGAAGGCGTCGAAGACGCCCGTCATAGCCGCTTCCGACGGTTTCTTCCCCTTCCCGGATGGGCCGCAACTGCTCATCGATGCCGGTGTGAAGGTCATCGTTCAACCGGGCGGATCGAAGAAAGACCAAGAGACGATCGACTTGTGCGTCAAGAGAGGGGTGACGCTGCTGATGACGGGTGTGAGGCATTTCAGGCACTAGTTATGTATGTGTGAAGTGATGAAGAGTGACGTGATAAAGTGATGGAGCACAACGCGTTGAGACGCGAGCCCAAGGCGAGCACTGGGCGCATCCGCGAAACCGCAAGCGACTGACTGGAACCAAATCGCCAGATCACCACATCACCAAATCCAAAATGCTCCGATCCACCCTTTCCATTCTCTGTGCTTTTCTCAGTGCCCTCTGTGCCCTCTGTGGTTATTCCCAAATCGATGAGGGCTACATCGGCGCGCGGGTGGTGGACAACGCCTCGGGACAGACGGTGTTCTCGTGGTTCTATCCGGGGCCGCTGGATGGCGCGGGGTTGCAGTCCAACCCCTTCGACCTGCACCGGCCGGATGTTCTCAAGTCTGTCGATGGCAAGGCGATGAACGCGGAGGAGTTCAACGCCTACATCAAGTCCCTCGCGCCGGGAACACAGGTCGTCATCGAGTATGTCAAGGCGGCCCAGCGCGACACGGCGAACATTCCCGAGACTGTCGCGACCGACGGCGAAGCGATGACGATCACGGTCGTGCTGGAATCCAAGGAGGAATACACCGGCACGATCGGCCGGCCGCGCTCGATCACTCGCGAGATCGAGTTCACCGACCCGCCGCTCCTCGATCCGTTCGATCCGCAGAATGTCTTGGGCGCTGCGGTGGCGGAGCATCGCCTGCAGGAGGAGATCGAGAGACTCCTGAAGGTGTTTGACGACACGATTGAGGAGACGACGGACACGCACATGCTCTCGCATGTGCGCGCGGCGTTTCAAGAGCCTTTCCGATTGGCGGATCAGCAATTGCTCTTGCAAGGCGAATTGCAGAATGTGCTTGCCGATCCGTTTGAGGGTTCGTTGCGACTTGCTGCGTCAATGCTCGATGTCGAATACGTGCCCGATGTCGTGACTTCACGAGGGATTGGGGTATGGGATTGGGTCAGCAGCAGAGTACATCATCGGGCAGGCATAGCCCTCGCGTCCCTTCCTCGTGATCCGCACGCTGTCGCCCATGCACGCGATCTTTTGCGGGTTCCGCGTGATAGCTTTTACATCTCGGGTTCCAGCGCCAAGGCGAGCATCTCTGCGATCAACAATTCCGCAAAAATATCCTTTGGTGAACTTGTGAGCGCGTTGGAGCCGGCAGACAGAGTCATTGGCCGCAACGGCGGTTCGCCTGAAAGTGTTGGGATCAACTTACCCATCCCTGAGGAGCTACGTGCCCTTGTGGACGGCCAAGTCCTAAGGGCGAGTATGCATGATGAAGGGTGGATCGTCTACGGATCGGACGATGCCAACCGTTATGACATGTCGCGCATCTTTGCAGTCGTCGATCCCGGCGGTGATGACGAGTACTACGCATCCGATCTCTGCATCGGCAATCGCATCATCATCGACCTCGCGGGCAACGACACCTACACCGGCACGCCGGATCAGGGCCCCGGAAGTGCGATTCTCGGCGTTTCCTTCATCGATGACCGCGCGGGGAACGACACCTACAACGGTGAACTCCTCTCCTGCGGCGCGGCGATCTACGGCGTCTCGCTCCTCCTCGATCGCGGTGGCGATGACACCTACTCCGGCACCGACTGGTCGATGGGCGCGGCTGTGTACGGCGCGGGCATGCTGATCGACCTCGGCGACGGAAACGACACCTACACCGGCGAGTTCCTCTGCCAGGGAGTGGGCGGCCCCCGGGGGTTCGGGGCCATCATCGATGAGGGCGGCGATGATGTCTATCGCGCCAACGGTCCCCAGCCGAGCATGTATGGAACTCCGGGCGTGTTCGCTTCGTTCTCGCAGGGAGTCGGTTTCGGTTATCGAAACTACGCCGCAGGCGGGATCGGCATGCTCAGCGATCTCGGCGGCAACGACCGCTATGAATCGGGCGAGTTCTCGCAAGGCGGCGCCTATTACTTCGCGCTGGGAATCCTGCACGATGCGGCGGGCAATGACGAGTACATCGGCAACCGCTACGGCCAGGGGTTCGGCGTCCACCAGGCGTTCGGCATCCTCGCCGATGATGCGGGCGATGATGTGTACAAGTCGGTGACGGCGGCTTCACAAGGTGCTGCGTGGGACATCGGCGCGGGGTTGCTCATCGACCGCGCGGGGAATGACTCCTACACCTGCGATGGCCTGGGCCAGGGCGGGGCATCCATGCAGGGGATCGCGATGCTGGTCGATCTTGGTGGCGATGACAGGTACAACGCGTCGGGAGGAGCGACACAGGGAGAATCGGGCGGCAATTCCTACCACTTCGCGGAGACCGGCGCGTTCTCATTCTCGCTCCTGTGGGATGAGGGCGGCGGAGTGGATTTCTTCTCGCGCGGCCGGGAGAACAACAAGGTGACTTCAACCGGCGTCGTGAACGAGGCCGATCCGGCGAATTCCGGGGCGCATGGGCTTGTCATCGATCGTTAATGGCAGTGGCAGGAGTGACCGCCTGCTCCGTAGAGGTCAACATCAAGTGGGTGGCACGGCCGAGCCGCGGCGGCTCGCCCGTGTCGGCGTTCGTTGACGATTCACACGGGCGACGCTCAGAGCAGCGTCGCCCGTGCCACCCAGCCTGCTCCGACGACAAAACACGTCGGCTTTCCCATTCGCACAGCGCCACCGTCGCACGATGATGAAGGTCGGCCCGCCGTGGTGGCGGGCCCATCACGAAAGGCGCACCCATCGTGACGATCCTTCGCCACGCCCCGACCGCGGCCACATCCGGGAAGAGAGAGGGAGACAGGCGACGGGAGTTGCTGCGCCGCTATCGCGATGTCCGCGCGCTCAGCGAATCGATATGCGATGGCCTCGAAGTTGAGGACTTCGTCGTGCAGTCGATGCCGGATGCCAGCCCCCTCAAGTGGCATCTCGCGCACACGACGTGGTTCTTCGAGACGTTTCTTCTGGTCGATCATCTGGCCGGATACGAGCGCGCACAACCGGTCTTCAACTTTCTTTTCAATTCGTACTACAACGCGGTCGGGCCGCAGTTCGAGCGGCCGCTGCGAGGGTTGCTCTCGCGCCCGACCGTGCGCGACGTGATGGAATACCGCACGCAGGTTGATGAACGAATGGAGGAATTGATCGATGGGCTCGATGTTGAGCGGCCCGCATCGATTCGATCCGTCATCGAAATCGGCTTGAACCACGAGCAGCAGCATCAGGAACTGATGCTGACCGATGTCAAGCACCTCTTCTGGCAGAACCCGTTGAGGCCGGCCTGTCAAAACATGCAGGCACTTCCGGGTGCCATGGGCAAGCCCGGCTTGCCCGTGGCGGATGGGCAAAGACACGGGCAAACTCCGTTTGCCCATGGCACCCGATGGGTGTCCTTTACGGAAGGTCAATACGAGATCGGCCACGATGCGGCCGCGCATCCCGACGCCTTCGCATATGACAACGAATCGCCGCGCCACACTGTCTATCTCCAGCCATTCGCGATTGCATCGCGGCTTATCACTTGCAGCGAATACCTCGAATTCATGGAGGCGGGCGGATACGAGCGGCCGGAGCTGTGGCTGAGCGAGGGCTTCACCGCCGCGCGCACTGAGAAGTGGATCGCGCCCCTCTACTGGGAAAAACGCGATGGGGACTGGATGCAGTTCACGCTCTCGGGCATGCGCGCGATCGATCCGGATGAACCCGCGTGCCATGTTTCTTTCTTCGAAGCGGATGCTTACGCGCGCTGGCGCGAAGCGCGGCTGCCCACGGAGGTGGAATGGGAAGTCGCCGCCGCGCGCGTGCCGGTCGAAGGCAACTTCGTTGAATCCGGCCTCAACCATCCGCGTCCCCTCGATTCGTTGGATGATCGATTCGAGCTGGCACAGATGTTCGGCGATGTGTGGGAGTGGACGGGCAGCCAGTACCGCCCATATCCGGGATACAGGCCCCCTTCCGGGGCGCTGGGGGAATACAACGGCAAGTTCATGTGCAACCAGTTCGTGCTGCGGGGCGGGTCGTGCGCGACGCCGCAGTCGCACATCCGGTCGACCTATCGCAACTTCTTTCCACCCGCAGCGCGGTGGCAGTTTTCGGGCATCCGGCTGGCGCGGGATGGAGGAAAGGTGTGATGCACAGCGACGCCAGCCCGATCGCCGCCGGCGCCACGCCGCACAGCGGCAGGATCGAGGTGCTCGACATCGCGCCCCGCAACGGCGACTTCCGGAAGGAGGTCATCGCCGGACTTTCGCGCACGCTGAAGGAACTGCCCTGCAAGTACTTCTACGACGAGCGCGGCAGCCGGCTGTTCGACCGCATCTGCGAATTGCCGGAGTATTACCTCACGCGCATCGAGAGCGCCATCATGGAGGGCCACGGCATTCAGATGGCGAAGTTGTGCGGTCCGTTCACCGCCCTGATCGAACTCGGCAGCGGCTCGAGCGTAAAGACGCGGATTCTGCTCGATCATCTCGTCGATCCCGTCGCCTATGTGCCGATCGACATCGCGCGCGATCATCTGCTGACGGCGGCCATGGTGCTGCAGGATGCGTATCCGGCGCTGCGGGTTCTGCCGGTGTGCGCGGACTACACGCGGCATCTCGCGCTGCCGGCATTGCCGGAAGATGTGCAGCGGCGGGTGATCTATTTCCCCGGCTCGACCATCGGCAATCTCGATCCGCACGAGGCGCGGCAATTTCTGGCGCGGCTGGCGGAGATCGCGGGCGCGGGCGGCGGGCTGATCATCGGCATCGCGCTCAAGTGCGAGCGGCGGAAGCTCGAGAGGGCATACAACGATTCGGCGGGCGTGACGGCCGCGTTCAACTTCAACATTCTCGTGCGCATCAACAGCGAGCTGGATGGCGATTTCGACCTCACAGGGTTTCGCCACCGCGCGACGTACAACGAAAGAGAAGGCCGGATCGAGATGCACCTGGAATCGCTTGAGGATCAATTGGTGACGATTGGCGAGCGCGAGTTTCGAGTGGCCCGGGGGGAGACAATCCGCACAGAATGCTCGTACAAGTACCACCTGGAGGAGTTCGAGCAAATGGCGTTCGAAGCGGGCTTTGTGGTGGAGAAGGTCTGGCCCGATCCGGATGGCTGCTTCGCGGTGGTGTTCCTGAGCGTGGGGCCGTGAGGGGGGAGGGGGGGGCAGGGGGGCGAGGGGAGAGGCAGACAGGTAGACAGGTGGACAGGTGGACAGGTGAACAGGTGATGGCGAGCCGGGCCGTGGCGGCCCGGTGCGGCTCGGAACATGCAGGCAATGCCGCCTCCCGGTGGCGCAGGCGTCCCGCCTGCGATCGCCGGCATCGCCTCGATGGCTATGCCGGCGATGTCACCGCTCGCTGACATCATGTGGTGAGGGCACGCGGTACACTTCCATCATGCGCCGCTGGATTCACCGCACTGCGCTCTGCCTGATCCTCGGCGCGATCAGCACGGTCGCCGTGGCGTGGGGGTGTGCGTGCGTACCACGCAATCGTCCCAGTTTCAATGAAGTTGGTCGCTTTGAATCGCACGCGACCGCGCCATTGTGGAATATGGACCAACTCGATGGCTTCGGCTTCTCTCGTGTGCTGTGGATGGTCATGCTCGCCCACTTTCCGGGGGCGGACATGCGCAGAGTTGATCCACCGGATTGGACGCGCGTTGTATGGGGTAGACAACCCACGGAAGCCGTTGCCTCCGAGTACATTGTGGAGACAGCAAGTGGCTGGCCCGCTTTTGCACTTGCCTCATTTGGGACTGTAAATCTCGATTCGCTGCAGCTAGACGTCTCGTGCGGCATTGCGCTCGAAGGACTGCAGAGCTGGGAGGACGCGGACCTTGTGCGCATTGTCCCGTTCGGTCCCATCTGGCCCGGCTTTCTGATTGACACACTCTTCTACGCCGCGATCTGGTTCGGGGTGTTCTTCGGCTTCACCGGCGCGAAGAAGCTCATGCGTGTTCGCCGCGGCCGATGCCCGCGGTGCGGCTATGACCTGCGGGGGCAGAGAGCAGAGGTCAACGATCAGAAATCAGAAGTCAATCCCCCTCACCCCCGTCCTCTCCAGGAGGGAGAGGGAGTAAGAGCCGGTTGCCCGGAGTGCGGATGGAGGCGCGGCGCCGATAGTCAATCCCGATGACGGTCGCATCGTCATCTCGGCCATTGAGGCCGAGATGACGATCACAGGCGGGACGCCCCTGCCACTGGTTCCGTAACTCCCGGGCCTGACCTCACGCCGATACACTTGTTCATGCCCTTCGACCGCCAGTACGTGAAAGTCCTCGCGTGGCTTCGCCGCGTGGCGACGCATCCGAGGCACGAACTCACGCGCTGGCAGCGGGCGGCCCGCTTCGCCTACGACCTCGGCGCGCACGGGGCCAAGCAACTGAAGCATGACCGCGCGCCCCAGATGGCGGCGGCGCTTTCGTTTCACACCCTGTTCGGCCTGCTGCCCGTGTTGGTCGTGTGCACCGTCATCGCGCGCACGATGATGCCGCAGGATGAGTTTCTGCAGATGGCCCACCGCGCGGTGGCAAGCATGGGGCTGCACACGATTGACATCACGCCCGCCGCGGAGGAAGCCACCGAGACACCACTGCCGCACGTGTCGCTGGGCGACTGGATCGAAGGCATGATCGAGCAGGCGATGACGCTCAACCTCGCGGCCCTCGGCTGGGTGGGGTTCATCGTGCTCATCTACACAGCGATCGCGCTGGTGGTCACGGTCGAGAACTCGTTCAACACTATTTACCGCGCGCCCGAAGGCCGCGCGTGGGTGCGGCGGATTCCCATCTACTGGTTCATCCTGACGCTGAGCCCGGTGGCGGTGGCGCTCACGCTCTACATCAACAACCAATTCGCCGACCTCATCGAGAACTTTCCGCTCTGGCAGTGGGTGCTGATCGTGGTGCGCACCGTATGGTCGATCGGGATCACGTTCCTGGTGATGTTCGGCGTGTACGCGCTGGTGCCGAATACCGCCGTGGTGCTGCGCTGCGCGGCCTCCGGGGCGCTGGTGGCGGCGATCCTGCTGGAGATCGGCAAGCACGCGCTCGACGCCTATTTCGACAATGCGGTTTCCTTCTCGCAGCTTTACGGCTCCCTCGGTCTCATACCCCTGTTCATGTTTTGGGTTGTGCTGATGTGGATGGCGATCCTGTTCGGACTGGAGGTGGCGGCCACGCTGCAGATCCTGCACGGCCGGCCCATCGAGGAGATCGAGCAGAAGCGGCCGCCGGTGAACGCGCTGGTCGATCCCGCCTCGGTGATCAGCGTGGTGGAGTGCCTCGCGAGCCGGTTCGCGCGCGGGCTTTCGACCTGCCCGCGCGATATTTCCGAGCAGATCAACGTCAGCGAGCAGAATGTCATCCTCGTGCTGGAGCGGCTGGAGCAGGCAGCGCTGGTGCACCGGCTGGAGCGGCCGGAGGGATCGTTCGCACTGGCGCGGCCGCCGGAGCAGATCGACGCCCAGAAGCTGCTGGAGGTGGGGTTCGCACTGGCGGATTCTGGCGCTCCGCCCAAACAGGGAAGCGTCGTCGAGCGGCTGCGGGCGGCCCAATTGCGGGCGGCGGGCGGCATGACTGTCGCCGCGCTCCTCGAAGCGCCGGGCCCCGCGGCGGAGTGATGCTTCAAGTCAGGCCGCGCTGGAGGCCGATAACAAAAGCGCCGCGAACGCCGGACATCCCCGCGCGCAGGATGCGCTCGTGAGCGGCGGGCAAGGAGGCGAACCGTGCAGCAGCTCGAACGCAATCCCCCGGAGTCGTTTGTCCAAGAGGTTCCGCGCGAAAGCGCCCAGGCCCTGCTCTCGCGCGTGGTGAGCATTCGGGCCCAGGCGACCGCGGATGAGGGCGATGCCCCGGCGAACCGGGGCGGGCATGATGCCGATTCGGATGACGACTTCATGCCTCTCGGCGCCGAGCACCGCGCCCTGGGCCGGATGGCCAACGCGCTCCGCGAGATCATCGAAGGGGCGCGCACGCAATCGCTGTCGCTGCAAAGCACGGTCGAGCAGGCCAGCGCGCTGGATGATGACATCGCAGCCGCTTCGCGACAATTGCACGAGCGGCTGTCGCTCAGCGCGCGCATGCTCAAGGCCTTTCAGTCGCAGATCGACCGGATCGAAGGTCTGCTCGAAGGCGCGCGGGCGGGCGAGGAGCGCGTGGCTGCCCTCAACGAGCGCATGGGCCAGCGGATCAGCGAGTTCGAAACCCGCCTCGAGCGTTACCTCGAACGATTCGAAGCGCGGCTGGACGAGATGGTCGCCCGAGCCTCCAAGCGATTCAAGGCTCAGATCGCCGAGCATGAGCAGGCGATGAAGGCGGCTTCGGAAGCGTTGCCGAATCTGGATCGTCGGTTGGGCTCTCTGCACGAGCAGCTTGTCGCTACCGAATCGAACATGGCCGCGGCCGATGCCTCGCTGCGCGACACGATCGAAGACGCCACCGAAGCGCAGAGCGAACTCAAGGCCGACGCCGAGCGCGCCATGGAGATCGCATCGCATCTCAAAGACCAGTGGCATGTATCGGCGCAGCAGTTGGAAGGCGGGCTGCGCGCCGCGACCGAGGCCGCTCACGACCTCGAAGCCCGCAGCGCGCGGGCCCACACGCTTCTGCCCGCCCTGAGGGACCTCGAACAGATTCGCGTGCGCCTTTCGAATCTGCTGTCGCAGCTCGAGCCGGTGCTGCCCATTCTGCAGAATGAAGAGCGATTTGCGGCGGCGCGGGTGCGCCGTGCCGCTGAACTGATGCGAGACGGGTTGCGGCGGGAGCTGGTGGAGATCGCGGGCGCGTTCCAGCGCCTGGCGGAACAGGGAGTTCCGTCGCACAAGGTTGCGGACGAGCCGGTGCCGCGCGGAGGCGCCACGCCGCCACACCCCCCGCGCCCGACCCGGCCGCAACCGCCGCTCGTCGAAGTGATGATGCTCAGCCAGCCCGCGGCCGGCGCGGATTGAGATATCTGGGAACACGCGCTGCGGCCGCGAGGGGAGCGATTCAGTCAGGACCGGGATGTCATGACCAACCCGCGTCGAAATGGAATTCTTCTGCTGGCACTGGTTGCGTGCCTCGCCGCGCAGCAGCCGGAGCAGAATCAACCGCTGCGCACGTTTCCCGCGCACTGGACGGTGGAAGAGAGCAGGCCGGTGCTTCCTGTCTTCGATGCTGCGCTCACAGTCGCGCGCGGTCGCATGGCGATTCTGGGCGGGTTCACGGCCAGGCTCGAAACCACGCAGGTCATTCAGATCAGGGACAACGCGGCGGGCTGGCTGCCCATCGGCTCGCAGATGATCGAGCCAAGGGCGCGGCACACCGCCACACCGCTCGGAGATGGGCGCGTGCTCATCGTCGGCGGCGTGCAGGGGACCATCGGCGGGAAGCTGCACGCGCTCGCTTCCTGCGAAGTGCTCGATCCCTTCAGCGCGGGCAGCATCGCAATCGACCCGATCGACGAACCCCTCGTCGGCCACACCGCCCACAGGTTGCCGAACGGGATGATCGCTGTGATCGGGGGCGAGGCCTTGCGGCTCTTCGATCCCGCAACGATGAAGTGGATCGCGCGGGTTGAACTCGAGAAGCGGCGAATGAATCACGCTTCGCTCTTCGTGGAAGGCGGCGACATTCTCATCATCGGGGGCGATGATTCGGGCTCGATCGAGCGCATTGATCTGCCGGATTCGTTCAGCGAGCCGCGCGAACTGCACGATGCGAACGACCCCCCTCCCT